>Ga0105099_10002449_pt1 | contig 11024 bp, 13 predicted proteins | sample PPLLak3cmMay2015_2_FD_79138 | JGI IMG/M metagenome (GOLD analysis project Ga0105099, IMG submission 79138) | Freshwater sediment microbial communities from Prairie Pothole Lake near Jamestown, North Dakota, USA - PPLs Lake P8 Core (1) Depth... | ecosystem: Environmental > Aquatic > Freshwater >...
AAAGGTTTAGGAGAAATGAATCCAGATCAACTTAAAACTGTATTGATAGATGAGAAAACAAGAAGATTAATTCCTGTTACTTATACTAGTAATATGGAAAAGATGATTCAATTATTTACTGACTCTGGTGAAAAACGAAAACTATTAGAGGGAACATGGATGATATAGATATTAAACCAACAATAGAAAAACTTGAAGAAAAATGTATAGACAATTATCATTCTTGCTATATCTATAGTGGATGTATTGATGAACTTGAAAACAATGTTCATTTATATATTTCTGGAAATAATGATCGTGGTCATTTATCAACTACAATTGATCATGTAAAATTAATACATAAACTTTTAAGCGAATTTATCAAAAGATATGATAAGGAACAAGAAAGGATTGATAGTGAAAGAGTTATATTAACTAATTGTTTGGATTGTAAAGAACATAGGAAGATAAAAGATCCTGATCCAAATGATTGGGATAGTAATAAAATTTCTGTTCTTTGTAGTTTAACAGATAATAATACAATGAATAGAGGTTCAAAATGGGCATCTGATCTTAGTGGATTTAAATCTATAATTAGATGTTGTAATCAAGATAATATCAGACGATCAACAAATGTTCCAGAATGGTGCCCAATAGGTTATTATAAGTATATAAAAAAGAACCAATAAAACACACAATGATGATTTTTCAACAGGAATAATTTAAATAAACGAAAGGATGATAACCATGGATGAAATGAATGTTTCATTACAAGAATGGATTAATTCAAATGCTCCGAAGGAAGAAATGTATTATTGTAGAGCTTGGAGTAATCAAGTTTGTTTTGTTAGAGATGATATTCCAAAATTCCTAATAAATAATTATGATTATTCTATTTATGCAACTATAAGAGATAATATTACAGTTATAAGCACCCATACTTCTAAAAGTGTTAAATTGCCTGTGTATAGAATTAAAGCTTTTGGGTCAACATATATTATACGAGGTAATTTTCATAATTGGATGATTTCTGTTGAATCTGGTAATGAAGAAATTAAAGTTGATTTTAAAAAATTGGGTGTTATTCATAGTGATGTTGGAAAAATAAATTCTATTTATTGTGAAGGGTTTAAGGAAGAATGGGTATATGATTCTTGGGATAATAATAAATGGAAATTCACGATTGAATTAGGAACAAGAGATGATGTTATGATATTCTTTTGGTTAATATCTCATAGTAATTTAATTTGGGAGAAATAGATGGATAGACTTGTTCCTGCCGCGTATCGAAAATATGGTTTATATGTTAATAATCTAAGAGCTTTTCCTTTAAAAGATGATGGATTAAAACCGGTTGAGAGAAGAATCTTATTGACTTCATATATGGTAGCAAGAGAAAATTATGTAAAATCTGCTAGAATTACCGGCACATGTATGGCAAGATTTCATCCCCACAGTGATTCATATGGAACTCTAGTTCAATTGGTTAATCAAGGATTTATAACTGGCCAAGGAAACTGGGGAAATAATCTAGGAGTTGATCCTAGCCCGGCAGCTGCATCTCGTTATACAGAAGCTAAATTATCTAAAGAAACAGATGAAATGGCTTTTGAATTAATAAAACATGTACCTTGGGCTGAGAGTGAATTGGATGATGAACCTGAATATCTGCCTACTAGATTTCCATTTTGTCTTATGGGAAATGATTATACTCAAGGAATAGGGTTTGGGTATAGAACTTTCATTCCTTGTTATTCAAATGAGGATTTAAAAACTAGATTATTTTGGTTATTATCTGGAAAGAAAGGAGTTGAGCCAATAATACACCCAAAATCAGATTGTAAGATAACATCTCCTATAACTGAGATACAGTCATTGCTGACTACAGGAAAAGCTAAGTTGGATCTTCAAGGAGTTTTAAGTGCTAGTGCCGCTCAATGTAAAGCTGTTGTTAAATCTTGGCCAGCAGGTAGAAGATTTGAAGCAATGTTGAATAAAGGTCCAATTAAGAAACAATTGGAAAGTATGGATATTGGTTTTATTGATTCTTCGAATGGACAGAATGGAACTGCTATTATATTTAGTGTTACTAAAACAAGAAATAGAGAAAAAATCTTTGCTTTAATGGTTAAGAATTTAAAGGAAGCTATCAGTGGTTCAGTTACATTTGAAGTTGTTACTGTTGATAAACAAAAAAATGTTCAGGTAACTCCGATTGATGAAATGTTATTGAATACTTTTGAAGTATATTCTCAGGCAAATAAGAGAATGATTGTTTATGAAATTAATAAAACAAATGATTCAATTGTTGAAATGAATTATCTTGATAGAATAAAAGGTCCTTTAGTTAAATTAATTGGAGATTCTGGATCAAAATTAACTAAAGATGAGTATCCAAAAACTATCACCAAATTATCATTAGAAACAAAAATGAGTGAGGATATTATCAGAGAATTATTAAGTAAATATAAAATTCAAAGATTATTGACTTTTAAGACTGATACTGATGAATTAAATTCGAAATTAGCTAGTCTACAATTTAATCTATCAGGATTAAACAAATTTGTATTAGATAAATATAGATAAGAAAGGATTAATATTATGAACAAGAAAGGATTTACTTTGATAGAATTAATGATAGTTATTGCTATTATTGGAATATTAGCCGCATTACTTATACCAGGATTGGCTGGTTGGATTGGTAGAGATAGTGGTTCATCTAATATTGTGGAGTATAAACAAAGTTCTGTTCAAGTTACTCCTGTTGAAGAACCAGAAACTAAAGAAACAAAAGTTATAAATGACTGTGGTATTAAATGTATAGATGGAAAGAAAGCGATTGAGGTAGATGGAGTAATATTTCAATTGTCAAAAATTAAAAATTCATGGGGTGATTTAGAAGGTATAGATTGCCAATAGGGGGATGATATATGTATAGTGTTTGCAAAAGATTTAGAATTCCAGTTGGACATAGGTTAAGCAAGCACCGTGGAGCTTGCCATAACATCCATGGTCACAATTTACTCATAGAAGTCTCTATGTCATCTGAAACTTTAAATAGCGATGATATGGTTGTTGATTTTCATACATTTAAGGATGAAGTTGGTGCCCTAATTAATAAATATGATCATGCAACTCTTTTAAATCCAACTGATGAAAAGAGTATACAATTCTTTAAAGAAGCAGGATATAAAACTGGATTTATAACTTCAGAAAATAAAGATCCAACCGCCGAAGTATTTTGTAAATTCTTATTTAAGAATATAGAGATTATGTTTGGTGAATTGATTATAAATTTTGTACGAATTTGGGAGAACGATAACTCTTACGCTGAATATTCGGAGTAAATTATGATTGAATTGACGAGGAGATCTGGAATATCAATTCCAAGAGAATATGAGAATCATGGATGGTTTCAAATAGTACGAGCCCATTTACACAGAAAACAATTAGAATACAACTCAACTATTTATACTACAACGAAATTTTATTCCGAGTCAGTATCGTCTTTAACAATTCCAAGATTCTTCCCCATACATGAATATGTTGATTGCAAAATAATTGATAATAGTCATGATGGGGAAGATATAGACATTGAGCATAATATAATTCCAAGAAATAGTATTCAAGTTGAAGCTATGGAGTATATGATTTCTAATAATAATGGTATGATAAAGCTCGGACCAGGAATGGGAAAAACTGTTATTAGTATTGGAATGATAGCATCTAGAAAAAAGAAAACAATAATAATAGTTCATAGAGATTCTCTTGATAAACAATGGAGAGAAAGACTTTTAGATCATACTAATATCTCTGAAAAAAATATAGCGATGTTAAGAACCGCTACATTTGAAAGGCAATTAATGGAATCCCCTATTATAATCTCAACATCTCAAACAATAGCTTCTATATTGAAAAGATATCCGTTTGAATATTTAATAGCTTTAAATACATCGAATATTGGAGTAGCTATATTTGATGAATTGCATACAACAGTTGGGGCACCAACATTCTCAAATTGTTCTTTACATATCCCTTCTAAAGTAGTATTTGGATTAAGCGCAACACCTTATAGAAATGATGGTAACACCGATATTATTCAATATCATTTGGGAGAAATGTATGAAAATGATAGTGATGATGATACAATGGCGGCTGATGTTACTTTTATTTTAGTTGATTTTGATATTGATGTTCCAAAAAGAAAAGCATATCTTAATTGGGATGGTAATTTTCAAAGATCTAGATACTTAAACATAATGAAAAACTCAAAAGTTTTTATGGATTTAGTTAAAGCGCTTCTTATGAAATTGGCAAATGATGGTAGAGAATTATTATTTATATCAGAGCGTGTTGATAAAATGATAAACATCTTATATGATTGGATGCCTTTTGAAAGTAAATCTAAGTTCATATCTGGATCAAATTTAGATCAATTAAAAGCTCAAGTTTCATTTTCAACACCCGGCAAAATCAGAGATGGGATCGACGTACCACATAAAGATGCTTTATTAATAACATCTCCAGTTAAGAATATTGAACAGTTATGTGGAAGAATAACCAGAACTTACCCTGGTCATGAAAAGAAAACTCCTATAGTATTGGATATGGTTGATATTGGATGCTCAAATATAAAAGGATCTTTTTGGGCAAGAAAAGACTATTATACAAGTAAAGGTTGGAAAATAAATTATATGTTTATTAATCAATTAACTTATGAGAAATTCAATATTTCAGAGGAAGACGCTTTCAAAATTATAAAAGGTGACTAATCATGATTCAAAAAGGAATGCCTATAAGAGTGACAAAAACCATTGTTATTAGAAGAGGTTTAGGTTTCTTTTCTGTATGAACTCTTCTATTAATTCTATTAAAACTATTAGGCAATGAAAATATTACTTGGTTATGGATAGTAGCTTCGTTTTTCGGTCCTATAATTGTTCTTGGTTTAGTTGGTGTTGTTATAGTTGGTTTTATGATATTTTGTTTTTTAGGAAGTATAGCAATAGATTATTATGAAATTGTTCAATCAAGAAAACGATTTAAACTAAGACAGGAAGAACAACTAAAAAGAAGAGAAAGGAATGGATAAATTAAGTCCGTATGCTATTGGAAAACCTCCAATATTTGATCCTTGTGAAAAATGTTTAATAAAAATGTGTTGCTCAAAAAAATGTAAACCTAAATTGATGTTTATGAAAGGGTATAGAGATCCTAATGAATTACTTGCTTGTATCAGAAAAAGGAGAAAAAAGAAATGAGATGTGTTTTAGTTGGGGATATACATTTGAGTTTATACTCTCAAGATTCAATAATTATGGGAGTTCCTAGAAGATTATATTATTTAATAAAAGTATTAAATGATATAGCAATATACGCTCTAAAAAATAATATTAACACTTTTGTCATAGCTGGAGATTTATTTCATACTAAGTCTATAATACATTCCTTAGCCCAAAGTATGTTATTAGATTTTATTAATTCATATCCAAATTTAAAATTTATTATCATTGATGGAAATCATGATATGTCAAGTAAAGCTGGAGATGGGGTATCAGCTTTGAGATGTTTGGATAATGTTTCTAATGTCATAATGATACATGAAACTAAAGAGATTGATAATGTTGTTTATATTCCTTGGAATCCAAAAAGAATGAAAGATGATATTAAAAATTCTAAAGCAGATTATTTAGTATCTCATTTTGGATTAAATGAAGCTATAATTAATAGTGGTATATCTATAGTTTCTGACATTGGGTTAAAAGATTTATCTCATTTCAAAAAGTGTTTTATTGGGCATTATCATTCACCACAAGAAGTTGGAAATGTAGTTATTCCAGGATCTATAATCCAATTAGATTGGGGTGAAAAAGGAGAAGAGAAAAGATTTTTAGTCGTTGACACTCAACTTGGTACAGTTGATTCAATTGTTATTAATGGATATCAAAAACATATTGAATTGGAAATAACTTCTGATAATATAGATGATGTATTAAAGCAAGCAGAAATATTAAAAGAATCTGGAAATTTTGTAAAATTATTAAAAACTGATGACTTAGATGTTTCAATAATTAAACAAGATTTTCATGTAGTAGATAAAACAATAAAAAATATAACTGATCGGGGAATAAATACTTCAATGTCTATTGAGGATAAGTTAAAAAGCTACTTAGATATTAAAGGGATTTCAATCGAATTGCACGAAGGTTATATTCAACAGGCAAAGCATTTAATTGATTTAACCACATTATAGGAGAATACAAATGGCTAATGTAAGTTTAGGTGGTGCACCAAAACCAGCAGGAACAGAAACTCAAAAAATGATTTATTTGAATATACCATCTGCTATAATGATGATTATTGACTTAGCTGATTCTCAAAATATATCGAAGTATTCTGTTCCTATTATACAAAACATTAAACAATCTTTGTCAAATAAAGAAATAAAGAAGATTTTATGCGCAATGTTTGGAGTAAAAACAGCTAAAAAATTCAGAGATCAAAAACCAGTTGAGTTTAAAGTGATAACTGATATATTTGGTGATATATGGGGATTTACTGATTCGGAGGAAGAATCCAAGTGAAAAAAATCGAATTTCTCGTTCAAGGAATGGAGAACTTTTGTAATCATATTGATCCTATGGAGATTAATTTTACTGATGGAAATATAACAATGATTACTGGTCCTAACGGTGCTGGGAAAACATCTATATTTCAATCTATTCCTTATACATTATATGGTCAATGTGAAAAGGGAAAAGGGGATGATGTTTTAAATGACAAGATTAAAAAGAATTGCCACACTTGGACTATATTTAAAATTAATGATGTTAAATATCGTGTTGACAGATATGTTAAATATACAAGAATTGGTAATTCAGTAACTATAATAAGAGGAGATGATAATAAACCTTATTTAAAAGGCCATAGTGAAGTAGTTCCTGAAATTGAAAAACTTCTAATGCCTTATAAGATATTTATGAATACTCTTTTGTTTTCACAAAAAGTTAAGTCTTTCTTTACTGATTTAGGTGATGCTGAACAAAAAGAGATATTTAGAAAGATTATGGGTCTTGACGATTTTGTATTATATGGGCAAACTTGTAATTCTGAATTAAAAATTTTAAAGGATGGTGTTGCTGAGTTAAATCAATCAATTGCTGTTTCTAAAGGAATTATTGAATCAACTACATCAAGAAAAAATGGACTTATAGAAAAGAAACAATTATTTGAAGAAGAAAAGAAAAAAGAAATTATTGAATTAGAAAAAGAAGTTCTAAGATTCAATAATGAATTGTTAGTAGAGATAGAAAAACAAAAAGCTCTTCCTGCTGACACAACTAAAGAATCTGGGAAAATAAATAGTAATCTTATGGTTATTAAATATAAACTAGATAATCTCGGTAATATAAACAATAATAAAATTGAAACATTAGAACGGCAAGCTGAGTTAAAAATATCAGAACTTGAAACTAATTTTCTACAGTTATCTGCTAAAACCTTAGCTGACAGTACTGCAAATCAGAGATTAGAAAATGAAAAATCTCAAGAAAAACAATCAAGACTTCAAGAATTGATTGATATTATTGACAGAAAAAACCAAGATTTAGAAGTTAAAAAAGCAGAGGTTAATTCTTCAATTACATATCTTAAAAAAGATTTGGATAATTTTAATCTTGGTGAAGATTTAACTGAATGCCCAACTTGTAAAAGAGAAATAAATGAAGAATGTATAAATAATTTAACTAAGCTAAAAGAAAAAATTGAAGGAGAAATTTCATTTCTTCAAGATGGAATTATTGTTATTGATAAAGAAATTGAAGAGTTAAGTACTAAAAAATCATCATTAACAATATTAGTTACTCAAGAAAAAGAAAAATTAAAATCAACCTTTAAAATGTATGATGGAGCTTATAGAGAGGATTTAGCTCAATTAAATGAAAGAAAGACAATAGCTATCAATAAAGTTAATTCTATGATTGATGAAATGAAAATCAAAATTCAAGAAGAGAATAAACTTGAGATAGAAAATCTTAATAAAGAAATTGAGTTAATGGAGTCTAAATTAAAAGATCTTGCGCAAATTCAAAAAATAATTGACGATTTCAATACAGAATTTGATAATCTTATTCAATTAAAGAAACAAAATGATAATGCGTTAAAAGACCGTAAAGAAGTAGAGTTTGATAATTCAGTGATAGAAGAATGTGATAAATCAATCAAAAACCTTCAATCAAAAATTAAAACCACTCTTGAAGAAAGAATTAAGATAGATGAAAAAATTACAATAACTGAATTTTGGAAAACTGGATTTTCTTCATCTGGTATTCAGAGTATGTTGATTGATGAAGCTATACCTTTTATGAATAAACAAATTTCTTATTATATGGAAATGGTTTCAGGCGGACGATATCAAGTAACATTTGATACGTTGAAAGCGACAAAAGACGCTAAAGAGTTTAGAGATAAAATATCAGTTAATGTTTTTGATACTCAAACTCATTCAGATAAAAGAGTTAAATTTTCTGGTGGTCAAACAAGATTAGTTGATATTGGAACTATATTAACTTTAGCTGATTTACAAGCAAATATTCAAGATACAAGTGTTAATATAATTCTATTTGATGAAATTTTTGACTCGTTGGATAGTGAAAATATTCGATTTGCTTCAAATCTTTTAAGAATGGTTGGAAAAGAAAAATGGGTTGGTATTATATCTCATAATAAAATTGATGATATAGAAGCTGATAATGTATTAGAATTTAGATAGGAGAATATAAGTGAATAAAAGAATTATTTGTATAGTGATTAGTATTATTATATGTTTTGTATCTATATCCTTTGCTGGAGAACTTAGAAAAATAGCTGATGTTAAATTAGGTTCTATGTTTCCTGATAAAATTCAAATTTTTACTTTACAAGATCCTCAAATGCCTTTTATAACTATTTATCTTACTGATATTAAGGCAGGAAATCCATTAGCTTTTGCTGATCCTTCTAATAATAGTATTGCAACTAGATTAACAGGAAAGATAACAAATATAGTAAAAACTATGAATCCTGAAGTTATAAATCTTAGTAAATCTATTGGTTGGAAAACATTAAAAATAGCTAGATTTTGGGATGAACCAAATCAATGTCTTGTTTATGTTACCTATTCAACTAAAGTTATTGATGGTTCAATTAAACATTCATTATCAGCAGTTCCGTTAGGAGAAAATAGATGATAAAAGATCATATATTATATAATAAAGATGATTTTACAGTTGAAGAAATAAGGTCAGAAAACCAATTAGCGGTTGCTGTTCTTAAAGGAAAAATGAAAATATGTAAGTATTGTGGGAAAGTTGGGGAAGAACTTGAAGGAAAATGCGAATCTAAGTTATGTGAAAAAAGGAGAATAGAGAATAATGATTGATAAAATACAAATAGTATCATGGATTTTAACTAGAAAATGTAACCTGAAATGCTCATACTGTTCTATTGTAAAGGACTATGAAGGAAAACCTTTAGAATATCCTGATATGAAACATTATTATAAGAAAGAGATGTCGACTGGATATGTAATTGAAACTCTTAGAAGAATAAAGATTCATAATCCAACCGCGTTTCATTTATTTTATGGGGGTGAGCCAATTCTTCGCCATGATCTTGATCAAATAGTAAATTTTTGCAATGATGAAAATATTCAGTATACAATCATCACAAATAATTCAGATGAAATTCAAGATAGTATAACGAATTTATTAATTGAATGTGAGCATATTCAAGGTCTTACATCTTCAGTTGATCCAATGATCTTTGATACTGAATCTGATAAAGATGGTGATCGTTATAAAAAATGTGTTGCTGGTTTAGAGAAATTACAAAAATATAAAGGAACAATAAATGATATTGTTGCTGAGATTACAGTTGATAATCAAAGTATAAATTATTTATATGATCTTGTTAAAATGTTGACTGATATGGGGATTAGTAGTGATATTACCACGGTTGACATTAAAAAGAATCCTTATTATGATTTCTCTAATGTTACTGATGAAAGTGCTTTAGTTCCAAAAACTCCAGAAGTCATGGCAATATTTCAAAGAATTATAGATGAGAAGTTGGATGCTCATATGGCAGAAACTTTATTGCCAAAGATTTGGGATATATTACCAGCGAATCTTGATTGTGGATTAGAGAAAAATGTTCATAATATGACTATTGATGCTGACGGTAGTGCTCGTTTGTGCTTGAGAATTCGTGGAATACAAACTCCTAATATGAAAGCATATGATTGTTTTCTTGATAATGGAAAATTACATCCAATGTATAAAAGTTTAATTTGGGAAGATAAAACTCATTATTGTAGGGGATGTAATTGGACGTGTCAAATAATGAGTAAGATGCTTTCAGAAGGCGATGATTCGGTTGATAACTTAATACATAATGATAGGAGAAAATAAATGGTTTGTGAATGTTGTAATGGAGAATTTAAAAATAAAAAATCTTTATCTACTCATTTACAACATTCTAAAAAGTGTTTCGATTTCTATTTTGAAAAATATAAACATAGAAATAATTTTCCATGTAGTAGAGGTTCAGGAAACGATAAAAACAATATAACTTGTGAAATTTGTTTAAGGAATTGTAATGGTCAAAGAGGAATTTCTATTCATGTTTTACAACACTCAGAAGAATGTTATAATGGATACAACTTAAAATATGGAAACGACAGAACAAAGTGGCCAGATAAAACAAAGCTAAACATTAGATTATGTATTGATTGTGGTTCTATTTTAAAGGATCCTAGAAGTAAAAAATATTGTTCTCTTTGTTATTCTACTAAATATAATTGTATGAAAACTGATGATTTAAGAGAAAAACAAAGGACATATATGTTAAATGGAGGCGCTAGTATAGCCTATCGAGCAGTTGAGAATCCTTCTAGACCACAGGTTGAATTATTTAATTTAGTCAATCATGTTGCTCCTTATCCAATATTGAATTACCCATGTTTAAACAAAAGTATTGATATAGCAATACCATGTATATCAGTAGCA
>Ga0105099_10002450_pt1 | contig 11022 bp, 11 predicted proteins | sample PPLLak3cmMay2015_2_FD_79138 | JGI IMG/M metagenome (GOLD analysis project Ga0105099, IMG submission 79138) | Freshwater sediment microbial communities from Prairie Pothole Lake near Jamestown, North Dakota, USA - PPLs Lake P8 Core (1) Depth... | ecosystem: Environmental > Aquatic > Freshwater >...
CACCAAGGGCAGTGCTGCACACCCCGATGTGGACAAGGTCACCAAGGCCCTTGAAATCGCCAGGCAGATCGACCCGACTCTCTTGATCGACGGCGAGCTTCAGGCAGATGCCGCCCTCATCCCAAGCATTGGCGAAAAGAAAGCCCCCGGAAGCCCGGTAGCAGGCAAGGCAAATGTTATCATCTTCCCCGACCTGGACGCTGCCAACATCGGCTATAAGCTCACGGAAAGAATCGGCGGCGCCGAAGCCATCGGACCAATCCTTCAGGGTCTGGCCAAGCCGGTAAACGATCTCTCCCGCGGCTGCTCCGTGGAAGATATTGTCAGTGTTACGGCGATCACTGCCGTACAGGCCCAGTAAACAGCTCCAGAACGACGGGTGAAGCTTTCCTGACCATAACCGCGGAAGTCTTCACCCGTCCAATAATGAACAAAAAAAGGCCGGCAAAATTTGCCGGCCTTTTTTTGTATCCAGAAGGATCCCGTGATTACTATTTGCCGTAATCAGCCTTGGAAAAGGAATACTCGAAGTTCATGTGATCGGTATAGCTGCCGTCAAGAATTGCAGCTACATCCTCGGTGAAGACAAGCTCTTCATCCGTCGGGATCACGAACACTTTGATCGGAGAATCATCAGTCGTAATGAGACACTCTTCACCCTTGACCGCCGCGCGATTTCTCTCGAGATCGAGATGAATGCCCATATGCTCGAGACCTTCACAGGCCATTTCACGGATCTGCCAGCCACGCTCTCCAACGCCGGCAGTGAACACTACAGCATCGAGCCTGCCAAGAACGGCCATGTAGCTGCCGATGTACTTGCGAAGACGATACGCCTCGATATCCATGGCGAGTTTACAGGTCTTGTCACCCTTCTCGGCATGGGCCGTCACATCCCTGCGATCGGTATACTTACCGGTAATGCCCAGGATACCGCTCTTCTTGTTGAGGATACTATCAATTTCCGAAGCAGACAGGCCCTCGATCTGCATCATGAAGCCGGGGATCGCCGGATCGATGTCGCCACAGCGGGTACCCATTACGGCACCTTCAAGCGGGGTCAGGCCCATGCTGGTATCAACCGAAACGCCGTTTTTGATGGCAGCATGGGAAACACCGTTGCCGATATGCATGGTGATAATGTTGCAGTCCTTCGGCTTTTTACCCAGCAGAACCGCGGCCCTCTTGGAAACATAAAGGTGCGAGGTGCCGTGGAAACCGTAACGACGAACTCCGTAACGCACATACCAGTCGTAGGGCAATGGATAGATGTAGGCATATTCCGGCATGGTCTGATGGAAGGCAGTGTCAAAGATGGCGATGTTGGGAACATCAGGAAGAACCGCCATCATAGCCTCGATACCGGCAATATTGGGCGGATTGTGCAGAGGAGCAAGATGCTGAACTGCTTTAACTGCGTCGAGCACTTTTTCATCGATCATCACTGACTGAGTGAACTGCTCCCCGCCATGCACGACGCGATGTCCGACAGCCGAGATCTCCCGGATATCATTGATGACTCCGTGCTCCGCATCGGTAAGGGTTTTGATGATCAGGTCCATGGCAACGGTATGATTCGGGCACTCGTGCTCAAACTTGTACTTCTGGCGTCCCGGCACCTCCTGCTGAATGAAGGACCCTCCGACAACAACCCTTTCAACGACACCTTTTGCAATAAGTTCCTTGCGTTCCCAGCTGTACAGCTGATACTTGACTGACGAACTGCCACAGTTAATGGCGAGAATATCCATTTGAATTCCTCCTGTATGATAATTAATTGTCTTTGTATGGATTTGAAGTGGTCGAAGTGAGCAGATATGCCTGGAACGACAACGCTGGCGTTTTCAGAGGCAAAGGAAAATAACCGTTATTATATACAATACTGTTCCTGCGATTTCAACAGTTTTGTTGATATCACATACATGCCGCCGCGAAAATAATGCACCTTTTGCAAGTCGTTCCCTATAAATTCCGATATGTATTGTTGCCAAACTTTGCTGTGGAATGTCAGCTTGCGACGATCAAGCAGGAGGAAGAACTTTATTACACGTCTTAACTGAATCATTACTCCAGGGGAATTTTTCGAAGAAAGACTTGAAGTTTTTCAAAGGCAACAGCAATGTTTTCGCCGGAATACCCGCTTAAACCCTCACCATAACCGAAATCGATGCCCGGTATGGTGAGCTGCCAGGCAGGAAGAGGAGCCTTACGGAGGAGCTCCGCATAGCAAAGGAGATCGCCCGGGGCAAAGTGGTGTCCAAGTGCCGGGGAACTCCCCTCACCGCCCACGGGGCAGATAGCAACCATGTCGCCCCCTGCACAATCGTTGACACAGGCATCCAGAAAAATGACCGCCGCCACCCCGGTCTCGGCCAGAACTTCGGCTATCTCCGGAACAAGCTGATGAAGGGTTATGACCTTCATATCGCTCCGCCCGCCCCAAGCCTCAACCATCCTCGCAAGAACTGGACCTGCGCCATCATCCCGGCGAAGAGGATTTCCGTACCCAACCAGCACGATCATATTTCACCTGAAAAAAACATCCGAGCCGTCTTAACCGCTCCCCGACGGCTTCAGGGGTCGCGCAGATCAGCATCTGTACGAAAGGTCAGTCACGCGAAAACTCCCTCACCACAAGACCATCAGAAGATATGACCCGAATCACCAAGGGCATCCTGCCAACAGCATGGGTGGAGCAACTGAGACATGGGTCGTAAGCCCGAATACCGTGTTCCACCCGATTGAGCATCCCTTCCGTCACATCACCGTACACATACTCCTTGGCAATGTTGGTAATCGTGCGGTTCATCGCCAGGTTGTTATGACCGGTTGAGACAATAAGGTTGACGTCGGTGATGAGCCCATTGCGATCCACGGAATAATCATGGATCAGGGTGCCTCGTGGTGCCTCGATCATCCCTACCCCTTTCAGCCTGTTCACACCCGCCTCAGCCCGTACCCAGTCATCGAGAATGTCCGCATCGTCCAAGGTCTGCTCAATCTTTTCCAGGGAGAACAGGATTTCGATCAACCGGGCATAGTGGTAGTGGAAGCTGCTGGTTACGGTGCGACCGTTGCCGAGACGCCGAAAGGCAGCCAGTTCTTCATCGGCCTTCGGCGTGCCGGCGAAGTCGCAAACGTTGAGGCGCCCCAGCGGGCCGACGCGATACATCCCCGCATACTCGCTCCGGTTGTAGGGACCGTAAGGCTTGAAGAAAGGAAACTTCAGATAGCTCCAATCCTCCGAAGCCTCCTCGATATAGTCCCGATAGCGCTCGTTGGCTACCCCGGACTCGATCAGCGTCCCGTCACTGGCAGTAAAACGCAGCAGTCCGTCATACTGCTCCAGCCCACCCTCGGGGGTCACCAGGCCGGCAAACAGAGAGGGGAAATCATAGGTCTCGATTTCGCCGGCAAACTGAGCAAAACTATTTTTCAGAAGGTCAAGGGCAAGCCCGACCGTCGCGAAGGCCTCGGGAAGCAGAGCCTTGATGGCATCCCTCTTTTCCGCATTCAACGGCTGACGGACACCTCCCGGAACGGCCCAGGCCTGATGGATACTCTTATCGGCGAGAATCCGGATTATCTCCTGGCCCATGCCGCGCAAGCGAATCCCTTGACGGGCCACGTCGGGATATTTCTGGATCAGCCCCATGACATTGCGTGTGGCCGGGTCATGATCAAACCCCAGCAGCAGATCCGGGGCACTGAGGTGGAAGAAACTCAAGGCATGGCTCTGGATGTATTGGGCCCAGTTGAAAATGCGGCGAAGCTTTACCGCAACCGGGGGGATCGCAACCCCCATAATCGCGTCACCGGCCTTTACCGAGGCGAGCGCATGACTGGTGGGACAGATTCCGCAGATCCGGTTGGTGATTCCAGGCATCTCATAAAAGGGCCGCCCGACACAGAATTTCTCAAAGGCACGAAACTCCACCACATGCAGCCGGGCCTCACTGACCCCTCCGGCATCGTCCAGATAAATGGATACCTTTGCATGTCCTTCGATCCTGGTAACTGGTTCTATACGCAGCATAGTGGCCATAGACCGACACTCCTTAGCCGAATGTTATCGATTCCGCAGGCAACTGCGGCTTTTCGCCCGCCAGCAGTGCGGTAACCGTTTTGAGAATACGGTCCGGGTCGGGCGGGCAGCCCGGCAGGTAAAAGTCCACGGGAACGGCGGCATGGAGCGGATATACCTTGGGAAGCAGTACCGGCAGTACCTCCAGGGCTTCAGGCCCCTTGGGGATACTCCCCGGCCCAGCCTGATAGACCTGGGTCAGCACATCGTCAATTTTCAGCCTGTTGCGCAATTGAGAGGTATTGCCGGTAACAGCACAATCGCCGAAACTGACCAGCACCCGGGACCTTTCCCTGACCTTCAGCAATAGCTCCAGGTTTTCGGTATTGCAGAGAGCACCCTCCACCAGCACCACATCGACACCCTCGGGATATTCCTTTCTATCAACAAGGGGGCTGTACACCAGTTCAATCCGATCCGCCAGATCAAGCAGTTTTTCGTCAATATCGAGAAAACTCATATGACAGCCGGAACAGCCACCCAGCCAGACAGTTGCAACTTTCGCTTTGCTTGTCATAGGTAACTCCAGGTTTTTTTCTCTCTGCCGCCCCTGATCCAGTGGAGGAATCCCACCTCCTTCTCCATCTCGGCTACCGTCGATCCTTTCCAGAACAGGGTCCCGGTCGGACAGACATTGACACATTTGCCACATTTAGTGCAGCTTCTGCTGGTACCCCATTTCTGGTTCATATCAATAATTACCCGATTTTCGATCCCGCGCCCCTCCATGTCAAGGGTGTGCGCTCCTTCGATTTGGTCGCAGGCCCTGATACAGCGAGTACAACTGATGCAGCGATTGTGGTCAAGCCCATTCCGTTCGTGGCTGGTATCGATGGGAGGAAGGTCGGGACAGCGGTACTCAAAACGGGTATGATCAACCCCGAGCTGAGCGCACAGGGTACGTAGCTCGCAGGCACCGTTGGCGACACACACGGAACAGATGTGATTCCGCTCCGAAAGGAGCAGTTCGAGGGTCATCTTGCGATACTTCACCAGTTTTTCCGTATGGGTCTGAACAACCATGCCTTGTTGGGCTTCGGTGACGCAGGCCGGCAGCAGCCGCCTCGCCCCTTCCACCTGGACCAGGCAGAGCCTGCAGGCACCAACCGGGGTCAGCCCCTCAAGATGGCAAAGCGTGGGAAGTTCCACTCCATTCTGACGGCAGGCCTCCAGCAGCGTTGCGCCCGCGGGAGCGCTCCCTTCAACTCCGTTAATGGTCACGGTGATGACTGACATCGGTCTACCTCCCCTTTCCGGGCAGTGACGACTTCGCCCCGGCCCTTATACGTCGCGGCAGTTCGGCGACGAGTTCCCGCAGCGGTACCTCATTCATCACGCAGACACCGACCGGGCACTTTCGGTCACGGATATGGCTCTCGTATTCGTCGCGGAAATACCTGAGCGTGCTGAGCGTCGGGTTGGGCGAAGTAAAGCCAAGCCCGCAAAGGCTCGTCTCCTGCACCATCTCGGCCAGTTCCCGCAGCTTCTCCAGGTCCTCCATAACCGCACTCCCGTTGCAGATTTTCTCCAGCAAGCCGAGCATCTGCGAGGTTCCAACCCGGCAGGGAATGCATTTTCCGCAGCTTTCGTCCCGGCAGAAGTCCATGAAAAACCGTGCCACGTCAACCATGCAACTCCGGTCGTTCATGATCACCAAACCACCGGAACCCATGATCGAGCCGAGTGCCGCCAGATTCTCGTAATCGATGGGGGTATCCAGATAGTCGGCCGGGATGCATCCGCCACTCGGCCCACCGGTCTGAGCAGCCTTGAAACCGGCGCCACCGGGTATGCCGCCGCCGATTTCGTACACCACCTCGCGGAGCGTTATCCCCATCGGCACTTCGATAAGGCCGGTATTATTGATCTCACCGGCCAGGGCAAAGATCTTGGTTCCCTTGCTCTTTTCCGTGCCGATTCCTGCATACCAGTCTCCGCCGCGGTTGATGATCGGGGCAATATTGCCGAAGGTCTCGACGTTGTTGATCAGCGTGGGCGATCCCCACAGGCCGCTATTTGCCGGGAACGGCGGACGAGGATAGGGCTGGCCCCGGCGGCCCATTATCGAGGTGAGCAGACCGGTTTCCTCGCCGCAGACGAACGCGCCGGCCCCCAGGCGGATATCGACGCGGAAGTTGAAACTGCTGCCGAAGATGCGATTGCCGAGAATCTCCGCTTTCTCAGCCTTCTTGATGGCCTTGGCCAGACGTTCCGCCGCCAGCGGATATTCGGCCCGCACATAGAAGTAGCCCTGATCGGCACCCACGGCATACGCGGCGATCGCCATTCCTTCCAATACCAGGAAAGGATCGGATTCCATGGTCGTCCGGTCCATATAGGCCCCGGGGTCACCTTCATCGCCGTTGGCAACGATATATTTCTTTTCGCCCAGTGCCTTCCTGACCAGATCCCACTTCAACCCGGTAGGAAACCCTCCGCCCCCGCGTCCCCGCAAACCGCTCTTTTTGATCTCCTCCACCACCTGCTCCGGAGTCATTTCCTCCAATACTTTGGCAAGTGCGGTAAAACCGCCCATGCTCACATAGGATTCGAGACTTTCCGGGTCGAGGGAGGCACTATTGGCAAGCACCACCTTCAACTGCTTGGCAAAAAAGGGCAGATCCCCGGGCAGAACGTTTTCCATGAGCGGTTCGTTTTCAAGCACATGCTTTTCCAGTATCTGCACAACGAACTCCGGGGTTACGTGCTGGTAGATCACATCCTCACACCCCTGGCGCCGCACGGTTACCAGCGGACCACGGCTGCAGGGTCCGACGCAGCCGGTGCGGGTCACATCCACCTCTGCATCGAGATTCCGTTCTTGCACTGCCGCCAGCAGGGCCTTGTAGACCGCTTCGGCACCGGACGAAAGACAGGGCGAGCTATAACAGACCAACAGACGGCAGCGAAAAGCAGCTCTCTTTTCCTGCTCCTTCATGGCCATGGTTCGCAGTTCTTCACGTGTCATATTGACGGTCCTCCAACAGACTCCTAGCCTTTCAACACTTTGCGGCATTCCTCGAGCATGGATTCGGATGTCTGCCGAGCATGCACCTTGCCGTCCATGATAACCATTGGCGCCAAGCCACAGTTGCCGAGACAGCGAACGATATTGATGCTGAATTTGCCGTCCGCGGTGGTCTCACCGGCCTTGACCTGGAATTCCCGCTCCAGCGTCTCGACGATCTCTCCGGCCCGCTTGACGAAACAGGCGGTGCCCATACAGATGTTACAGCTGTGCTCTCCCTGGGGCTTGAGGTTGAAGTGATGGTAGAAACTCGTCACGCCATATACCCAACTCAGGGGAAGTTTCAATTCATGGGCGATATAGGTCATGGTGTCTTCGCTGAGATAGCCGAAGGTTTCCTGGGCGGTGTGCAGAATCTCAATGAGAGCATCCTGACTGTACTGGCAGCGTTTCAAAGCCCGGTCAATCTGGATATAGGGAGAATCCACTCCAGCCGCTGCCGAACTGCCGCCGGATCCGGCTCCCGGTGCGCCGGTCCGCGAACGGCCTTCCGCCTCGCGCTTCAAGGCAGCACCCGTTGTTTGTGAAGTAATGACGCTCCCCTCCTTCTTCGAGACCGCATGACTCGTGATCAAGCTCTTATCTGCACCCATGGTATTCCTCCCTATGCATGGCAGAAATCGTACGACTCCCAATCCACGAAAATTTCAGACACCACAATCACGACAGCTCGACAAAGACCTTAGGGAAGAACATGCGCCCACCCCTATCGACAGAGAAACTCACCCGCGAGTGATCAGTTTGAAAAAATACGAAAAAAAATCAGGAAAGACTCTCAGAAAAGAAAAAAGGGCAGGAAAAAAGATATACTGATCACATACTGGTAAGGGTACTTCCGTTTAGCGCTTTGTCAATATCGGCGATTACAACCAGGAATACCCTGATAAATAGAAAGGTTACCCCAAGAAGTACTGAAAAAAGTTTCGAACTTCCGGCTCATGCCATCAGGCGAAAGGAATCGTTTTTCACGAGAGAATTTCAGTTTGAGTAAAACTATTTATTTATGATATATTTCTATTCATGCTTGACACAAGACGCTGCCGGCCACTTTCAAAGGAAAGTATCGCCAATAAAATTTGGATGTTGCGACCAAATCGTTCATTGTATCAAGCCGCACATTACTGACATCAAAAAGATACGCGCTGAATGCCTCAGAAGGAGGGGACCTTATGATTGAAACATGGAATGAACTTGCACACCAGATGCACACGATGGGAACCAAAACCGGAGAATGTCTGTCTTTCCTGCAGAAAGCTTTCATCCAATCTGATCGCGAGTCACTCAATCACTTTTTTGCGCAACTCTCTGCAATCAGGGCAGAGGCGCCGGAACTGTCGAAAAAAATTGCAGAAACGGCACGACACGACAAGACAAAGGAAGTGTATGTTGACATCCCGAAACATTTTCTCGGGATATGCGACCATCTGGAAATTCTGGCAGAAATGCTGAAGAAAAAGATTGACGAAAACATCCTGTTCAGCGACCGGGCGATCACTGAATTAAGTTTCCTCTCACAAAGCCTGCTTGAGATACAGAATGCCGCAACAGACCTGGTGCTGGTGAAGAATCCCATCCTGATTCGCTATGTTCAGGAATCAGAAGCCATGGTGGAAATGGCAACCACTGAATACGCCACACGCCACGAAGAGCGGTTGATAGAGGGTCTCTGCCTGCCGGTGTCTTCGTCGGTCTACCTCAAAATGCTCGACGCACTGAAGGGAATTGCCCGAGAAGCAAAAAGTATTGCGGAAAGTTTGTCAAAGTAATCATCCCGCCGCCGTGCAGCCAGAATAAACCCAAAAGAATTCTCGGCAAACGGCGGCTGCCTCAGCCACGGCGTTTCCCAGGGAGCCAGAGTTTCTCGAGGGGAATGGGCTCATAATAGATGGCCTGACGGGTTGAGACACCTTCAAGGCCGGTACTGAGACTGTACCCGCGGATGACTTTTCGCAGCTCATCGTCATCCATTCCCAGAAAAAGAAACTTTTCCACCGAGGCCAGGAATTCTCCGCCACGCTCCAGAGATTGGTTCCATAAACTCTGGAAGTCGCCAACGTGCGCTTCTCCGGTAACGGGATGCCGAAAAGACTTGAAGTTGATTATTTCTCCCGGCACCTCCGAATAGCCCCACGGATAGAAGAGCGCGAGAAAAGACTGCAGACGTCCGGACAGAAAGCTGTTAACAAAGTTCAGAGACTTGCCCAGCAATGCTCTGCGGAACGCTGCATTCAGGATCATCTGAACCCGATAACCCCGCACTAGAAAGCGCCAGGAATCGGGATCGATCGGAAAAGACTTTTCACAGGCAGTAAACAAAAAGCGCATCAGCTCTTTGTTCAGTGCTCCTTTAGCACGAATTTTCCGCAGATACCCGCAGCGTGCCAGACGCAGCGAAGCCTGTTCAAGCAGATACAGATCGAGCCAGGCTTCAATCAGACGATGCCTGGCCTGTGATTCCCGCCGCTCAACCGGACAGTCAGCATAATAATTGCCGCTCACATGGTAAATATAGGGGTGAAGTGTTGAATCAAGAGCGATATGGGTCAGAAAACCGCAGACAAAAGCAGTTTTTTCTCCATACAAGGTGTCGTTCGGCGAATCCCGCAGAGCTTTCAGCATCTCATGGACCGGGCCGCTGGTATCATTACCTTCCGCACCATGAATCATATCCCCCCAGCAAGGCGAAGAACCAGATTCGGAAGGAAGTCGAACCGCATAGAAAAAGGTATCGGCAACTATGGCACCAAAATGGTATGCCGTGGAATAATCTCTCAACAGCGAAAGAAAGCCGCCGCCAACGGAACCGGCAAGTCTCTCTGCCGTCTGCTCCGCGCAGATGATGTGTGACAGTTCTTTACCCATTTTCTCGTCCCGTTTTCCTCTGCAGCCAAAGAATTGCAGCGCGTATATAACCGAAATAACCTGACACCTGGCGATTGCCAAGCGTCAGGTGTTAAAGAAAATCCTGACCCCCCTCACCTGATACGGGCAAAGGCTGAAAAAATCAAGGGCGCGACTTGTTGGAATCGCGCCCTGCAGCAAACCTTCCCGTACTTGCAGACAGCTACCAGATGGGTGATTCTATTTTGCCCGCCCGTTTGATGAGAACATCCACAATCGCCAGGTCAAAAATGTTCGTGGCAGCGAGTTCAGGAGTTATACGGGAAGCAAAATGCTGCCGCCCTTCCTGCAGTTCGTTCTGGAGAATTTCAAAGATGGTATCGTTCAGGATCCCCTCTACGACCTTCTCCCGGTTATAGATTGCCACATCAGAGATGATGGCCCTTGCCAGTCTTCGTGCGTGATCCGGGTTGTCAATCAGACTCATTCCCTGCCCCCTTCGCTCAAGTGTCTCATGCGGCTCATTCATTCCTTGTAATTCCGGTTCTTTTAGCCCCTGACTGCGTTGCGACTCCTCGCCAGAGCTCGGCTACCTGTGTCACTTCGCCTTGCCAAGAACTAAAAATCCGCGGAATTACAGAGACGTGCTATCCACAGGGAACACTACCGTGTATTCAAGACAAAATAGATGCTGGCATTACCCCTGTTTACAAGCAGCACCACCGAACCCTTCCTGGTACTTTCAGCAACAAGCCTGGCATACTCGACAAGATTCGCCACCTTCTTGCGATTGATGGAAACAATGATGTCTCCCTGCTGCAGACCCGCTTCAGCAGCAACTCCCTCAGGGTCAACGCCTGTGATAATGACACCGGAGTACCCCTTCATACGCATCTCGCGCGGAAGATCTGCCACCGACATTCCGAGCCATGTTGCCGGTTGCGGCTCTTCGGGCTTCACCTGTTTCGACACAGCACTCTCGGCGCTGCCGATGATCAGCGGGAGCTTGATGTCCTTCCCCTCCCGAAAAACCTTCACCTCGACACGCTTCCCAACGGGCAATTCCCCC
>Ga0105099_10002451_pt1 | contig 11008 bp, 5 predicted proteins | sample PPLLak3cmMay2015_2_FD_79138 | JGI IMG/M metagenome (GOLD analysis project Ga0105099, IMG submission 79138) | Freshwater sediment microbial communities from Prairie Pothole Lake near Jamestown, North Dakota, USA - PPLs Lake P8 Core (1) Depth... | ecosystem: Environmental > Aquatic > Freshwater >...
AAGGTCTCGAAAAAACAAAAGAGAGCGTTCTTGCAAGGCTCTCAAGGGCTGTCATCGGAAAATCAAGGGTCGACGACGAAGTCCTTGATAAGCTTGAAGAGATCCTTGTATCTTCTGATGTCGGAGTTGAGACCACCCTGAAGATAATCAAACGCATTGAATCCCGTGTTGCCCGTGACAAGTATCTGAATACCAGCGAACTGAATTCCATCCTTAAAGAAGAGATAGCAGCCCTCCTTGAGGATAATAGCTCCGGCTCAGAGACAGATTTTACGATCCCGCCTGCAAACATTCCACATGTGATAATGATCGTTGGCGTCAACGGATCTGGCAAAACCACTACAATCGCCAAGCTCGCTTACCAGTACAGGATTGCAGGCAGGAAAGTACTGCTGGGCGCTGCTGACACGTTCAGGGCTGCTGCGATTGATCAGCTACAGATCTGGGCCGGCAGGGCAGGAGTGGAGGTCGTACGCCAGCAGATGGGATCCGACCCTGCATCAGTGGCCTATGACACAGTTAAATCGGCTGTTGCCGGAGATTATGATATCGTAATCGTCGATACAGCAGGAAGACTTCATAACAAGATCAACCTGATGAACGAATTGTCCAAGATAAAGAGGGTTATGGAGAAAGTTCTTCCCGGGGCCCCTCATGAGGTAATTCTGGTGCTTGACGGTTCAACAGGCCAGAACGCCTTTGAGCAGGCCAGACAGTTCACAGCAGCTACAGATGTGACAGCAATGGCAATAACAAAGCTTGACGGAACAGCCAAAGGCGGGGTGGTGATTGGCATTTCCGACCAGTTCAAAATACCGGTAAAATACATTGGCATCGGCGAAAAGCTTGACGACCTCCAGGTCTTTAACCGCGTGGAATTTGTCGATTCGCTGTTTGAATAAAGTACCTCTTTAAAGAAACCCCCTTTCTCATTTCCCCCAAGGGGGAAAGGCTGGAATCCACTCCTTCCCCCCTGGGGGAAGGTCGGGATGGGGGTCAGGAGAATGAATGAAGAACAAGACCATCAATATTGTCACCCTTGGCTGCTCCAAAAACGTGGTCGACTCCGAAAAACTCCTTGCACAGCTTAAATCAGGAGGCTATGAAGTTCTTTACAACCCGCACGACTATTCCGCCGATACAGTGATCATCAACACATGCGGATTCATTGCCGATGCAAAGGAGGAGAGCATTGATACGATCCTCCGGTTCATAAGGGCAAAAGAATCGGGAAGTATTCGCAACCTTTATGTAATGGGCTGTCTTTCAGAACGTTATATGGATGCTCTCAAGGCTGAGATCCCTGAGGTGAGCAGGTACTTCGGCGTGAACGACATACGTGAGATAGTGGCTGAAGCAGGCATTGAATACAGGCCTGATCTGGTGAGGAAAAGAATAATCACAAACCCCGGGCATTATGCCTATCTGAAAGTATCTGAAGGATGTGACAGAACATGCTCATTCTGCGCAATACCTTTAATCAGGGGCAAATACATCTCCCGACCGGTCGAAGATATAATCACGGAAGCCGGAGAGCTGGCCGGGGCGGGAGTAAAGGAAGTAATTCTGATTGCCCAGGACCTGAGCTACTATGGACTTGATCTTTACAGGAAACAAAAGCTTCCGGATCTTCTCACGGAATTGCTGAAGATCCCGGGTTTCGAATGGATAAGGCTTCATTATCTTTATCCGGCGAATTTTCCAATGGAGCTGATCAGCCTGATAAGAAATAATCCCAGGATATGCAGGTATATTGATATTCCTGTCCAGCACATAACCGACAGGATGCTCGGCCTGACGAGAAGATCGCATAACCGGTCTGAAACTCTGAATATACTTAACAGCCTGCGCTCAGGAATACCGGGTGCAGCAATTCGCACCACACTTATTGCAGGGCATCCCGGGGAAACCGAAGATGACTTCAGGGAATTGAAGGAATTTGTGAGGGAATTCAGGTTCAACAGGCTGGGTGTGTTCGCTTATTCTCACGAGGAGGGCACTTATTCATACGATAATTTCAGTGACGAAATCCCTGAAGAGGTTAAGCAGTCAAGGGTTTCTGAAATCATGCAGATCCAGCAGGAGATATCGGCCGAGCTGAACGAAAACCTCGTGGGACAGAATCTTAAGATCCTGATTGACAGGAGGGAGGGTGAGTATTTTATCGGGAGAACAGAATATGACAGCCCTGAGGTTGACCAGGAGGTGCTTATACCAGCGGAATATAATTTAAAACCCGGTAATTTCTACCGGGTTCTTATAACACAATCGGCTGAATTTGATCTGTTCGGGAGAATAATAACCCCCCTTCAGAGCTCGCACTGAGCGGAGCGAAGTGGGGGTTGGGGGGTCGGTTTTCAGAGGCTAGTCTTCAGAGTCATCCGCCTTATCCTCAGCCCCTTCCTTCTTCTTCTGAATCTTAATTTTGATCTCCGACTTGGCGCTGTTGAAACCAACGTTAATGATATCCCCCTCGCTTGAACCAGCTTTTATCAACACCTCTGCCATCGGGTCCTCAAGATATTTCTGAATTGCCCTTTTCAGCGGCCTTGCGCCATAATTTGCATCAAAGCCTCTTTCTGCTATATAATCCCTTGCGGCAGGGGCGATCCTGAGCTGATATCCCAGCGACTTAACCCTGTCGAACAATCCCTTAAGCTCGAGATCAATGATCTTGTTGATCTCTTCCTTGCCCAGGGAATTGAACATGATAACGTCATCAATCCTGTTCAGAAATTCAGGAGCAAATGTCTTTTGAAGGGCTTTCTGCAGGATGCTCCTGGTTTGCTCATCCCTGGTGGCTTTCTTGGCCTGGGTATCAAAACCTATTCCGTGCCCGAATTCAGCAATCTGACGTGTCCCGATGTTTGATGTAAGTATCACAATGGTATTCCTGAAATCAACACGTCGCCCCAGACTGTCGGTAAGCTGACCTTCATCAAGCACCTGGAGCAGTATATGGAAGACATCGGGATGCGCTTTTTCTATCTCATCCAGAAGAACGACAGAATATGGTTTGCGCCTGACTTTCTCCGTAAGCTGGCCGCCTTCTTCATATCCGACATATCCCGGAGGAGCTCCGACGAGCCTCGATACGGAGAATTTCTCCATATATTCGCTCATATCTATCCGCACCAGATTGTCGGTGGTGTCGAAAAGGAACTTTGCAAGAACCTTTGCCAGCTGAGTTTTACCCACACCGGTAGGACCGAGGAATATAAATGTTCCGATTGGCTTGTTTGGATCTTTGAGTCCGGCCCTGTTCCTTTGTATCGATCTGACGATCTTCTGAATCGCCTCATCCTGGCCGATCACGCTACCTTTAAGTTCATCGCCCATCTGGAGAAGTCTTGTGCCTTCAGTCTGGGCTATCCTCTGCACAGGAACTCCTGTCATCATAGCCACAACCTCTGCAACCTTCTCGGCATCAACTGTTTCCCTATTCAGAGCAAGCTCCTTTTCCCATTTCTTTTTCTCCACCTCGATTGCATCGAGCAGATCCTTTTCCCTGTCTCGGAAACTGGCGGCTTTTTCAAAATTCTGGTTTTTTACAGCTGTCATTTTTTCCTTTTTCGTATCTTCAAGCTGTTTCTCGAGCGTAAGGATCTTTTCAGGAACAACTATATTGGATATATGGACTCTTGAACCTGATTCATCGAGTGCATCAATGGCTTTGTCGGGCAGGTGTCTGTCGGAGATGTAGCGGTTGGTAAGCTTTACACATGCTTCGATCGCATCATCCGTATAAATCACATTATGATGTTCTTCATATCTTTCCTTGATGTTCTGCAGGATAAGAAGAGTCTCTTCAATTGTAGTCGGATCAACGAGTATTTTTTGAAACCTTCTTTCGAGTGCGCCGTCCTTCTCTATGTGCTGCCTGTATTCATCAAGTGTTGTTGCGCCGATACACTGTATTTCACCGCGCGCAAGGGCCGGTTTGAGCATGTTTGCTGCATCAAGCGACCCTGTGGCTCCGCCAGCGCCAACGATCGTATGAATCTCATCAATGAACAGTATGATATTGTCGTTTTTTGAAAGCTCATTGAGTATTGCCTTCATTCTCTCCTCGAACTGTCCCCTGTATTTTGTGCCGGCAACTATCGACGCCAGATCAAGTGCCACAACCCTTTTGTTGAAGAGCACGCGGGATACATTCTTTTTGGAGATCCTCAGGGCAAGACCTTCAGCTATTGCCGATTTCCCGACGCCCGGCTCGCCAATAAGGACGGGATTGTTTTTCTTTCTTCGTGGGAGTATCTGTGCCAGCCTTTCGATTTCGCGTTCCCTTCCGACAACCGGATCGAGGCGTCCTTCATCGGCTGCTTTTGTCAGGTCTATGCCAAAATTGTCAAGAACCGGAGTGTCGGATGCCGGCTTGGCAGAAGAGGGGGCTCCGGGCTGTCCCTTGCCAGGACCAAAACTCTGGCCTTCATCATCTTCGTCCCTGGGGTAATCTGCCCTGGCGCTTGGCAGTCCGGCCTCAACCATGCGTCTCACCAGCTGGTAATCAACATCCATCTCGGAAAGGAACCTTGTAACGAGAGAATTCTCATCCTTAAGGATCGCCAGGAGGAGGTGTTCTGATTCTATAGTGCTGTTTTTCAATGCTTTCGCTTCAAGGAACACAAGTTTAAGTATTCTCTCGGTGCTGCGAAGCAGCGGGATCACTTCATGATCCGAAACAGGCACGGGGCTTTCAACCTTGATGCTTTTTTCAAGAGACCCCTTCAAAACCATCAGGTCAACACCCTGGTTCAGTAGAATGTCAACTGCAACACCCTCTCCGTCCCTCAGTATGCCGAGAAAAAGATGTTCAGGGCTTATATGGCTGTTGCCCAGTCTTATAGCCTCTTCCTTGCTAAAGCTGAGTATATCCTTTACTTTTTGTGAAAACTGTGAATCCATGTTATCAAATGTATCAAAAACCCTTCAATTCACCGTTGCCGGTCAATATGTCAGACGCTTACCGACAAAAGTACATATAAATGAAAGATCAAAGTTATATTATGACTTTTTTCTGTATGGCAAGAATTATGCCCATTTATGAACAATAAATGTTAAAAATTCACCATCGGGAAAGCTTAACAATAGCCAAATAATGACTATTTTCGTACGGCAAATCAGAATATTGGTATTGCCAATGTAACTAATTAATTTATAATCTTTTATGTCAGAAAGAGAAAGGATAGTACAGGTAAACATTGAGGAGGAGATGAAATCAGCCTACATTGACTATTCAATGTCGGTCATAGTATCACGGGCTTTACCTGACGTCAGGGACGGGCTTAAGCCGGTTCATCGCCGGGTGCTGTTCGGAATGTCGGAGCTGGGGGTTCTGTCAAATAAAAGTTATAAGAAATCAGCCAGAATAGTCGGAGAGGTGCTCGGTAAATACCATCCGCACGGCGACACCTCGGTTTATGATGCAATGGTAAGGTTGGCGCAGGAGTGGTCGATGAGGTATCCTCTTGTTGACGGACAGGGTAACTTTGGCTCCGTAGATGGAGATAGTCCGGCAGCAATGCGTTACACTGAAGCCAGGCTGAGAAAAATTGCAGAAGAAACGCTTGCTGATATTGACAAAGGGACAGTGGATTTCCAGCCTAACTTTGATGATTCACTTCAGGAGCCAACAGTACTGCCCACCAGAATCCCGAATCTGCTTGTCAACGGAGCCTCCGGGATTGCAGTTGGCATGGCAACCAATATGGCTCCCCATAACCTCGGGGAGATCATAGATGCAACTGTTGCCTATATCGACAATAATGATATTACGACTGATGAATTATTAAAACATATAAAAGGACCGGATTTTCCGACAGGCGGTATTATTTACGGCGAACAGGGGATCCGGGAAGCATGTGAGACCGGACGGGGACGAATTGTTGTAAGGGCTAAAACAGAAATAGAGCTCACTCATTCAGGAAGGGAATGCATAATAGTGACCGAGATCCCGTACATGGTCAACAAGGCTGAGATGATCCGCAAAATAGCTGATCTGATAAATGAAAAGAGGCTTGAGGGGATATCATACATCAACGACGAATCGGACAGGAACGGAATGCGGATCGTCATCATTCTAAAGAAAGATGCGAGCGCAAACATCGTCCTGAACCACCTTTACAAATACTCACAGCTTCAGACAGCCTTCAGCGTTAACAACATAGCACTGGTTAAAGGAAGGCCGAAAACCCTGAACACAAAGGAACTGATACATTATTTTGTCAAACACAGGCACGATGTCATTCTCAGAAGGGCCAGGTTCGACCTTGACCAGGCAGAAAAACGCGCACATATACTTGAAGGGCTTATAATCGCCAGCGATAATATTGATGAGGTTATTGCCATAATCAAAGCCTCACCGAATGCCGACACTGCAAGAGAACGTCTTATGAAACGCTTCAGCCTCTCTGATGCACAATCAAGGGCTATCGTTGAAATGAGGCTTCGCCAGCTCACCGGTCTCGAGCAGGATAAGCTCCGTTCCGAGTACAAGGAAGTAAAAGACCTCATCGACTACCTGAAGAAAGTCCTTGAGAGCCTCGAACTGCAGATGAAAATAATAAAGGATGAACTTCTTGAGATAAAAGAAAAATACGGCGATAAGAGACGCACCGAGATTATCCCGAACGCGGAAGAATTCAATCCTGAGGACTTTTACGCCGACGAGGAAATGGTGATCACCATTTCGCACATGGGCTATATCAAAAGAACCCCTCTCACCGAGTTCAGAAGGCAAAACAGGGGAGGAACAGGAGCGAAGGGAGGAACAACCCGCGATGAGGATTTTATTGAGCATCTCTACATAGCTACGATGCATAACACGATGCTCTTCTTCACCAGCATGGGTAAATGCTACTGGCTCAAGGTATATGAGATACCGGAGGGGGCAAAGACCTCGAAGGGGAGGGCGATGCAGAACCTTATCAATATCGGGCCTGGCGACAGCGTCAGGGCATATATCAATGTCCTCACCCTGAGCGATGAAGAGTATATCAACAATAACTTTATTGTCCTCTGCACACAGAAGGGGATTATCAAGAAGACATCGCTGGAGGCCTATTCAAGGCCCAGGGCCAATGGGGTTAATGCCATCACCGTACGTGACGGCGATGAGCTGCTGGAAGCCAGGATGACGAACGGCAGGCATGAGATAATGCTTGCTGTAAGATCAGGGCGAGCCATCAGATTCCCTGAGGCAAAAGTACGGCCCATGGGAAGAACAGCTTCAGGAGTCAGGGGAATCAGGCTGGCGGACGAAAAGACCGATATTGTTGTCGGTATGCTGACTGTTGAGAACAAGGAAAAGGATATCCTGGTGGTTTCAGAAAAAGGATACGGAAAAAGATCTGATATTGACGGATACAGAATAACCAACCGCGGCGGCAAGGGAGTAAAGACGATCAACATCACGGAAAAAACGGGATCCCTGATCGCTTTGAAGGATGTCACTGATAATTATGATCTTATGATAATCACCCAGTTCGGGAATATCCTGAGAAGCCCTGTTTCGGCGCTGAGGGTGATGGGACGGGCAACACAGGGTGTCAGGCTGATCAACCTCAGGGAGAATGATATAATAGCATCTGTGGCATATGTCGAGGTGAATGAGGAGGAAGAGGCTGAAGACAAACCGGTTTCTGAAGAAAAAAATGGCACCGCTGAGGAAAATGGCAAAGAATTTGAAGATTAATAAGTAATGTTATACATTTGAAAAGTATTTAGACAATTAAACATTTTAAAATTAAAATTATAATCATGAAAAAGTTTTTTCTGCTCATTGCAGCCATAAGCATCTCATTAGGAATGATGGCACAAAAGGGGAAGGTGACCAGTGCCCTCAGTTTTATTGACCAGGGCGCCCTGGATAAAGCCAAGGAGTCCCTTGACCAGGCCATGACAAATGAAAAATCAAAGGAATGGTTCAATACATATTTTGCAAAGGGGAAGCTTGCCCAGGCAGTCTACGAAGCTGATAATCCAGAATACAGCTCATATTTCCAGGACCCGCTGGGAGAAGCTTATGCCGCATATGAAAAAGCCATTGAACTTGATACAAAAGGCGGCATAAAGAAGAGGATCATAACCAACATGATCTATAACTCACTTGCCCTTGACCTTTATTCACAGGGAAGCAAACAGTTTGAGGCAAATGACTATGCAGGAGCGCTTAAATCGTTTGAAACCCAGATTGAGATCACCGAAAGCGATAAATATGCAGGGATTATTGATACAGGTATGTATTACAATGCCGGACTGGCAGCCATCAACTACAAGGAATTCAATAAGGCAATAAAGTTCTTCGAGACTTGTGCTGAAATGAAATATATGGGAATCACTCCGCACTTCCAGATATATGAATCCATGCTGGGGCTGGGAGACACACTGAAGGCTGAAGCATATCTTCTTGATCTGCCCAATAAGTTTCCGGGCGACAATACTATCACGCTCCAGCTGATAGACCTTTACCTTAAAAGCAACAGGTTTGATGAAGCCCTTAAGTATATAAAGGTTGCAAAAGAGAATGATCCGGACAATTTCAGCCTTTACTTTGCCACCGGCATCATGTATCTGAACCAGCTTAAATACGACGAAGCTATCTCCGAACTAACAAGGTCGATAGAGATCAAGCCAGATCTTTTTGACTCTCAATATGGACTGGGCGCAGCATATATAAATAAGGCTGCCGACATGATAAAGGCTGCCAACGACATAATGGATGTGAAGGAATACAGCCAGGCAATAGACGTGGCAAATGCGGTATATAGTAAAGCTCTGCCGTACATGGAAAAAGCCCATGAGCTGAATCCTGAGGATATCTACACAATGAGAAGCCTGCAGGAGCTTTATTACAGGCTGAGGCAGAAAGATCCTTCACTGAACGCCAAGTACGATGAGATAAGGGCCAAGGTAAGCGCAGCAGAACAGAAGTAAAACTACGCTCTGAATGATACAGGAAAGGGATGCCATTGAGCATCCCTTTTTTATTTATAGGATTATTTGAGGAGAGGGGAGCGGGTTGCTTGTTGCTGGTTACTTGTTGCTGGTTACTGGTTAGTTGTTATTGGATCAATACTACTCTATTTGACATAATATTAATTATAGGAATTATTTATAATTTCCTTACTTCTTCCTTAATCCTCTGTATGTGGCCGCGTCCAAGGCCTTTCACTTCACATCCCAGCTCAAAGTACCGTCTGATCTTTTCGTCAGTCAGGATGCCGAAACAATCAATTACAGCCGCTGGCCTTCCGATGGTCTTTACAACCTCATCAGGATCGAGATGCAGGTATGCCTTATGAGGCACTGCGAGCACGACTGCTTCGGCTCCGGCAAGGGCTTTCGTAAGGTTCTGCTCAATCCGGATCTCCTTAAGTTTTTCCTGGTTGCGGAAAAAACGGGCTTTGCTTTGTCCCGGACCCGGGAAGGTATCCTGCTGTTCAAATTCCCACCAGTGCTCAACGTAAGGGTCATGTACTCGGATTTCCGCTCCCATCTCGGTAAGTCTCCTTATTACGATTTCCGATCCGCTGTACCTTGTATCTCCAACATCCTCCCTGTAAGCTGCGCCAAGAATCAGAATGTCAGCTCCGGCTATCGGTTGTCCCATATTCCTGAGAGCATCCCTGGTGAGCTGGCCAACATGCAGCCCGCGGGTATCATTTATATCAATTGCCATTGGTGTAATTTTGAAGATATCATCCTCAAAACCAAGTATATGCTTGTAAGCCCAGACTCCCAGGCCTCCATCTTTGGGAAGACAGTATCCGCCTATACCGGGCCCCGGAAATATCATATTACTGTGCGTCGGCCTGACTTTTATTGCCTTGATAACCTTAACAAGATCCACACCGTTCCTTTCAGCAAAGAGGCTCCACTCATCAAGAAAAGCGAGAATTGTAGCACGGTAGCTGTTCTCCACTATTTTCGCAGTCTCCGATTCTATCGGCCTGTCCATCACAGTGAGCGGAAATTTGTCGGTATTGAGCACTTCATTCAGGAATTTTACCACCCTTTCCCTGGCCTTTTCATTAATACCGCTGCAAACTCTCCAGAAATCGCGGATGCTGGCTACATAATTTTTCCCCGGCATTACTCTCTCATAGCTGTGAGCCAGAAGCGGATCCGATTCAATTCCTCTTTTCCTGAATACCCGCTTCATGATCGGATAAGCAACCTGCTCGGTGGTCCCGGGCGCAACTGTAGTCTCTATGAGTACCAGTGCATGAGCCGGAATATGCTCGGCTATCATGTATAGAGATGCTTCCAGGGCTGCCATATCCGTTTCTCCTGACCTTACATTTCCGAGCTCCTCTTTCAGATAATCGCATTGCACATCAACTACCACAACATCAGCTAGTTTGAGGACATCGTATGTATAGGTTGCTATCAGTGTCTTCTTTTCCTTAACACATCTTTCGATCATAGGGTCTACTTCCGGATCTTCAGCCTTTACCGGAGAGACACCCCGGTTCAGCAGAGGAATTTTCCAGTAACTGCGTGCACTCGGGCGCTGCATGCCAATAACAAATTTTGATGGTTGCCCTTTTTTGTCAACAGTGTCGGCAACGATAGCTGCCATCACTGCACCAACAAATCCGACTCCCATGACGACAACAATTTCACGGCCTTTGGCCCGCTCCTGTTCCACACGCTTCTTCAGATTTTCAAATTCTGACTTGTAATCTTCGGGTTCCGGCAAAGGGAATTTCTCTCCTGCCGGACTGATTGAATAACTCTTGCTCATTAGTCTTATATCTTATCGAAATAATTTGCGAAGATAGAATTTTAAACTGTAAATAAAAACGAATCATTACAACCCGGAAAACAAGGTTAAGAATTAAATTAGCAGTTCTAAATTACGAACATATGATTTCGATAGACAAATCAACTCTTGAATTCCTGTCTGAACTCAGGAGGCATAACGACAGGGAATGGTTTCAGAAAAACCGCAGCAGATATCTTGAAGCAAAATCAAATTATGAATCATTCATACAGGGCGTTA
>Ga0105099_10002452_pt1 | contig 11007 bp, 11 predicted proteins | sample PPLLak3cmMay2015_2_FD_79138 | JGI IMG/M metagenome (GOLD analysis project Ga0105099, IMG submission 79138) | Freshwater sediment microbial communities from Prairie Pothole Lake near Jamestown, North Dakota, USA - PPLs Lake P8 Core (1) Depth... | ecosystem: Environmental > Aquatic > Freshwater >...
GGTTTTGCTGAGAAAATAATCAGCTCCTGCTTCAAAGCACTTCTTTTTGTATTGAGGATAAGCATAATTGGTGAGAATGCAGATTTTAGTTTTCATATTCAACTCTCTTATTTTCTTTAACACTTCAATGCCATTCATTTCCGGCATCCGGATATCAAGAATTGCCAGATCGGGCTTTTCATCCTTAATAAGTTTTAAAGCTTCCAGTCCGTTTTCTGCTTCATATATCACCAATTTCTCTTTTAAACCATTCAATAAACTTTTAATCCTGTCTCTCAACAGTGAGGAATCATCTGCAATAACAATTTTCATATATGGGGGTTTTTCTGTCCGGGGGTCATTATCTTTTAATGTTTCCCCAAAGAGTAAATTTAGTTATTGCAGACGCCTTAAGATATAAGGATTTAGCCTATATGGATGTAGGGGAAATGATGATTCTGGTGTAGGGGAGGGACTACATAGAAGGGCGTAAAGGCGTAAAGGCTTAAAGGCTTCGTCGTTATGCCGTTATGCCGTTGTGCCGTTGTGCCGTTGTGCCGTTGTGCCGTTGTGCCGTTGTGCCATTACGCCGTTATGCCGTTATACCGTTATGCCGTTACGCCGTTATGCCATCACATTGCGACAGACATCAGGTTCGAATTACCTGATCCCTGCTCATACTGGCTGAATAGGCAAAATATAACGGGATAAAGTTTAATTTCTGTTCCGGTAGTTCAGCATATTTGTTGGCTGAGAAGACATATCCGACTCTACAACCGGGAAATTCCTTGAGATACTGATGCATGCTTCGTAACCTGCCTGACCTGGCACTTTTCACTTCAACCGGTATAATCCTGTCATTCACTGAAATCACGTAATCAACTTCAGCTGTGCTGCTTTTAGCCTGCCTGCTCCAGTAAAACAATTCATTGTTTTGATTGGCAGCCATTTCTTGTCCGACGAATTGTTCAGCCATGGCACCTCTGTATATGCCAAGCAAATCATTTTTAAAGTACTCGTCAGTTTTATAGATCCCGCATAAATAATTCATTATTCCGATATCGAGCATGGACGATTTGAAAACTTTTGAAGTCATGATACTTAAAGGAAATCCCTGTGGATTAACAGAATATATTTTATGGACCAGCTTTGCCTGAACTAATGTCTGATAGGCCTTTTTAATAGTAGGATTTGAATAGTCTGCAGTTAGCGAAGCATATTTGGTTTGTTTTCCAACGTTTTTTGCCAGGGAAGTTAACACACCTGTCAAACATTGTTTATCCACGTGAGGGTTATATTTTGCAAAATCCTGTTTCAATGAATTGCATATTTCACCCTGAACCTCAATTGCCCTGTTAGTTGATTTGCTTTCTGAAAATGTTTTTACTGCCTCCGGCATACCTCCGACAAAAAAATAGTCTTTTAATTGATTAAGCAGAAATTGATGTGAAGTATCCGATAACAGTTTTGGAGAACCGGATAAATACTCTACGGCCCGTTCATTTCCTAACGCCATTTGAAACTCTAAAAAGTTTAGCGGATAAATTTCAGCAAACTGTACTCTTCCTACAGGAAATGGGATCTCCCCCATAGCAAATTCCAGCAAAGAACCAGCTGCGATTATATGCAATCCGGGCATTTCCTCGTAAAAATAGCGCAGTGCGACCAGGGCTTTGGGACATTCCTGAATTTCATCAAAAATAACAAGAGTTTCACCCGGGACTATACGCTGAGCTGCAGCAAGTTCTAATTCATTAATAATTCTTGAAGGTTGTAAATCATTTTCAAAAATATTCCTATATTTTGGATTGCGCTCAAAGTCAATGACCACATAATTTTTAAAATTTGTTCTTCCAAAGCCGGTAATGGTATAAGTCTTTCCAACCTGTCTGGCACCACGGACAATTAAAGGTTTTCGCCGCGAATTATTCTTCCACTCCGATAATGTGCTCTCGATGAGTCTTTTCATTAAATAATTTAATTATACAAGGCAAATATATAAAGAATAGTTTAAATATACAAGGTTTATATGAAATACTCTATTTCCTTAAAAACAGATATTTATGGTAAATACGACGAACGACGCACGATGAACGGCGCAGGGCTCAGGGCTCAGTGCGCATGGTGCAACGGGGCGGCGATGCGATGGTGCGGCTGAGTGTTTAATATGCTTCCTGTATGTTCAATGGGATTGCTTCGTCGTTTCACTCCTCGCGTCGTACGTCGTCCTGCGCCTTGCGTCGTGCGTCCTGTGCCGTTACGGCGTTATTCTATCAGATTATTCTTAATAGCATACATTGTCAGCTCGGCATTCTTCTTCATTCCCATTTTTTCAAGTATACGGGCACGGTAGGTACTGACAGTCTTATCTGAAATATAAATTTCCTTTGCTATTTCTGTTACTGATTTCCCTTTTGCCAGCATTATCATTACCTGGAACTCTCTTTCCGAGAGTTTTTCATGAGGCAACCTGTCACCGGGATCAAACCCGTTGAAAGCCAGCTTTTCTGCAAATGCATTCCCGATATATCTGCCACCCGATACAATTTTCCTGATGGCAAGAGTTAACTCTTCGAAAACATTGTCTTTTGAAATATACCCTGAAGCGCCAAGCTTAAATGCATGAACGGCATATTGCTCCTGGGGGTGAACGCTAAGCATCAGGACACGGGTCTGCAAATTTCTCTCTTTAATACTCCGCAACACATCCAGTCCGTTCATTCCCGGCATTGAAACATCGAGAATTACAAGGTCATATCCTCCGTCTTTGATCTTTGCCCAGGCTTCATTCCCTTCAGCAGCTTCATCAATCAATTTAACTTCATCCAGAGTTCTTACATATTGTTTAAGTCCTTCGCGGACTATTGAATGGTCGTCGGCAATAAGTATTTTCATAACAATTTATTTTTTAAGAAGGTATAAAGATTTTCAGCTTCGTTCCATGACCTTTTTTTGATGAAATATCAATTGCCCCATTAAACTGTTTGACCCTTTCACGCATGCCAATTAATCCCAGAGCATTTGTTGATTCAATCATTTCCGCTGCAATCCCGATTCCATTATCCTGAATGGTTAGTGTCGTACCCTTCTGAGTCTGATGCAGTTTAATAGTAACAGATGAGGCATTTGCATGCCGGATTACATTTGTCAATGCTTCCTGAAGGACCCGGAAAAATACGAGGTTCTTCTGCGAATCACCAAAGATTGAATCATCAATCCTTAAGTTACATTTGATTGCGGTTCTTTTCTCAAATTCATCGCAATACCATTCTATGGCAGCAGCTAAGCCGAGGTCATCCAGGATTCCGGGGCGTAACTCTGACGATATCCGCTGAACGTCTTTTATTGTACCCGTAACCAGTTCAATCATATCTTGTAGTTTTGCCGCAGCTTCCGGATAAATATTTTTTATATACTTATTCATCCAGTTCAGATCAAGCTTTAAAGCGGTAAGTGACTGACCAATCTGATCATGGATCTCCCTGGAGATCAAAGCGCGTTCGTTCTCACGGATCTCGTTAAGATGCTTGTGGAGATCCTCCAGTAATTTTTTCGATTTTATGACCTCTTTTTCTGCCTGTTTACGCTCGGTGATATCATCGTATATGATTTGAAACTGCATGATGCCGTCCCATAAAACTTCCTTGCGGAAAACCTGGAGATGGCGAATTTCACCATTTTTTCTGACGATGCTGACTTCATATTTGGTGGCACTTAAATCACCACTTTCTCTCTGGCGCTTCCTTTCCTGAGCCTGGGCATAACTCTCCGGTGTATAGCGATCCTTTAAGGATGTATTCTGCAGTTCCTCGATACTATTGTACCCATAGATAATTAAAGCTGCCTGATTGGCATATACTGTTTTTCCCTCCATCGTGACAATACGCACACCCAGAGGGGAAGCATCGAGTGAACAGCGAAAGTTCTCTTTCTCCTGGCGCAGCGATTCCTCCGACTGTCTGTGCGCGGTAATATCACGGATAATGGTTCCAAAATTCACTTTATTATTGGTCTTAATCATAAAAGTGGAGTCTTGTACCACTTTGTGTGTTCCATTGACGTCTATGATTGTCTGTTCCCTCGGTTCGCCCAGCCATCCCATTTTTGATTCCAAAAGATTTTTCAGAATATTCCGGAGTTGCCCCAATAATTCTAATGTTTTTTGTTCAACAGGAATCAACCGTAATTGGATTTCCCAAAGAGGCCTGCCAATGGTTTCGCACTGTTGTATCCCGGTGATAGACTCCATACTCTTATTCCAAACAGAAACATTTCCATGCTCGTCTGAAATGACAATACCATCAATCGATTGTTCTATGAGCATCCGGTGTTTTTCCTCGCTTGCGTGCAGTGCCTCCTCTGCCAGATTGCGCCCGGTGATGTCTTTTTCGTACGATGTTTTTAATGAATCATGCTCCTTCTTCAAATTCTCAAGCTCCTTAATGAGTTCGTCTTTGGTTTTATCCTTGTCCTTCATATTAATACTATAATATTCTTCTTCCATAGCAAAGATAATCAATTCAGTACAACTATAAACCGAGAATATATGCATTTAATCTTTAACCCGCCGGAACGAGTTCACATCATTTGTGCTTCCGGTTTTTTTAATATTATTTTTTTACATTTGACCCCTTAATCAGTGTCATGATATGCAATACGATATTCAACCTGGTATAAAAGGCCTTATATTTGATCTTGACGGTACGCTTGCCGACACAATGCCCTTTCATTTTGAGGGATGGAAAAAAGCATGTAAAAAATATGGTGCAAATATAGACACTGCTTTCCTCCGCAAACACACCGGCAGCCCCGGCTGGATGATCGCTGAAGAAATAATCAAAATCAGCAACCTTGCCGGAAGTGTCACCGCTGATCAGATTATGGCTGAAAAGATTGAGGAGTTCTACAAGGTCCAGCACCTGTGCAAACCCATTGAACCGGTGGCAGATATAGTAAAAAAGTATTACCTGAAGCTTCCCATGGCAGTAGGTACCGGAGGGCACAGGGAGGCCGTTGAACGCACGCTTGAGCTGACAGGCTTAAGGAAATATTTCGAAATTATCGTCACCGCCAACGACGTGGACAACTTCAAACCTCATCCTGAAACTTTCCTTAAATGCGCTGAACTTATGAATGTTGAGCCGCGGTTTATTGAGGTGTTTGAGGATGGTGATCTCGGAATTGAAGCGGCACAGATGGCAGGAATGATCGCCACGGATGTGAGAACGTGGTATGATTCGAACTGGTAGGAAGAAGGCGCAGGGCGCAGGGCGCAGGGCGCAGGGCCTCAGGGCTCAGGGCAGGGCCGAGCGTTAAGAAATTGCCCGGTGGGCAATTTTAGCAAGGAGCCAGACTGCAGGGGGGATAAAAAGTTCAAGGAGGAAATAAGAAATAGAAAAGGTTGCAGCATTTGATTTACTGCAACCTTCATATTTAATCCGGTCCCTGATTAAACAAGGATCTTTGTTGTAAGGTTGGTAATACTTTTTTCGATATCGGCAAAAATTGTATTATCGCGGCTATCATCCTGCTCAACGATCATATACTTCATGCCTGCGATATCCTTTGCGGCGATAATCTCTTTGAAATTAATAATACCCTCTCCTACCGGAGCTATGTCGGTCTTTATCACTTCATAGAAAGGAGCTTCATTGGTATAAGCATCTTTCAGGTGGAAGAGCTGGAACCTGCCCGGATATTTATTGAACAGATCAACCGGGTTATGTCCGGCCTTGGTGGTCCAGAACATATCGAGCTCCATGGTTACAAGGTCCTTGTCGAGTTCAGCGAGCATCACATCAAAATACGGTACCTTGCCTTCAACTGTTGCGAACTCAAAGTTGTGGTTATGATATCCGAACTGGATGCCTGATTCCTTCATAACCTTTCCTATCTCGTTCCAGTTGGCAGCCATGCGCTGGTATGTAGCTATTGAGTCGCGCATCTCTTCAACGATCCATGGCTGCAGGCAGTACCTGACGCCGATCTTTGCATGATCTTCAGCCATGTTCTTTGCATTCTCGAGTGTGACTCCGGCGCCTTCAACCTGTGTATGGCTTGCTATAATATCCATACCGAGATCGTTAACCATCTTCCTGAAGTCGTCAGGAGCAAGACCGTAGAATTTCCTTGTTTCCATGTTATAATCAGCCAGTTCCACGAACCTGTAACCAAGATCTGAAACTTTTTTCAATGAACCGGGGACATCGGCTGTCATGGCATCACGGATAGTGTAAAGCTGTAGTCCTATGTTAAAATTCCTGCGTTCAGCGGCAGACAGGATTGCCGGTGCTGCTTTCTTTGCAGAGTTCCTGCATGAGTACTGGGTAAATGCCAGTGCTCCCAGAGCGCCTGCTGCAGACACTCTGAGGAAGTCGCGCCTGGTTTGGTTTTTCTTCATGGTAATATCTGTTTAGAGTTAGTTTAATATAATATCATGCTTGATTCAGGATTTAAAAATAATACAATAAGTACAAATTCTGATGCTGCTATTGAATTTCTTTTCAATATTTTTATGATCAGGCAATTCATGTAACAGTGAGAAGGCAATGAATGAAAGAAAGATAGTGATCACGGCTGACGGGTCGAATACCATTTATGTACCCGGGATGAATGAGCACTATCACTCGGTTAACGGTGCAGTTCAGGAATCAGACCATATCTTTATCAGAAACGGATTTGATTTCTGCAATGACGATCCGCTTCATGTTTTTGAAGCCGGTTTCGGTACGGGCCTCAACGCCCTGCTTACAGCAATAAGGAGCCTTCATGGCAGCCGGCAGGTCTTCTACACTTCTGTTGAAAAATATCCTCTTGAAGAAACTATTATCAAATCGCTTAATTATGAGCTCTTTACAGGCGATGAGGGCAAACAGCTGTTCAGCCTGATACATGAATGCGAGTGGGACCGGATGAAGGTGATATGCAGGAATTTCTCGATAATGAAAGTACGTGCCGACCTTATAACGGATGACATTCACGGGACTTATAACCTGATATACTTTGATGCATTCGGTCCGGATAAGCAGCCAGAAATATGGACCGCTGATGTGTTGAGGAAAATATCTAAAATCACATCTCCCGGGGGAGTTTTCGTTACATACTCCTCAAAAGGTGATGTTAAAAAAAACCTGAGACATTCTGGTTTTAAAGTGACCATTCTGCCGGGACCTCCGGGAAAGAGGCACATCATCAGGGCAGTGAAAATTTAAAATTGTTAACAAAGACTTTTTTACATGGCTCAAAGTATTAACTTTGCCAAAATTCTAATTAAAAATATTCATTATGAAAATCAAGGGATTAGTAGTTTTCTCACTGGCAATGGCAGTGATTCTTGGCTCCTGTTCGAAAAGCGCAGTCAAATCGGTTAAGATAAAAAGCGATACGGATTCACTGGCTTATGCACTGGGCACTATATATTACACCGGACTTATGGCCGACAGCCTCGATCTGAATCCTCTGCTGATAGCAAAAGCCATGCTTGACAGCAAGGAAGGGAAGGCAGTGATGACAGAAGAGAGCGCCCAAAGTTACATTGTGGTATTCATTAATGCACGCGAGCGCAACAAGTATAAAAACTACAAAGCCGAAAATGAAGCTTACCTTTTAAAGAACAAGGCAAGAGCAGAAGTTTCTGAAACTGCAAGCGGCCTGCAGTATGAAGTGATAACAATGGGGAACGGTCCGAAACCCACAACTGAAAATGTCGTTAAAGTACATTATGTGGGAACTCTTATTGACGGGACTGAATTCGATTCATCGGTAAGCAGAGGCGAACCGGCTGTATTCCCGCTCTCGGGAGTGATAGCAGGATGGACCGAGGCGCTCCAGCTAATGCCCGTTGGTTCTAAATTCAGGATCTACCTGCCGCAGAGCATAGCATACGGTGACCAACAGGCAGGGGAGCAGATCAAACCATATTCCACGCTGATCTTTGATGTTGAGCTTCTTGAAATAGTTGAATAGATGAGGAAAGCTGAGATACATACCCCAAAAGGTGTTATGAAGGTGAACTTCTTCGAGAAGGATGCCCCGGATACCGTTGATAACTTTGTATCCCTGGCACAAAAAGGTTTTTATGACGGCCTTGCCTTTCACCGGGTTATTCCGGATTTCGTGATCCAGGGAGGATGCCCTTTCTCAAAGGATATAAATGATCACAGGGCAGGCACGGGAGGCCCCGGCTATAAGATCAAATGCGAGCTCACCGGTGGCAACCAGTACCACGACCGCGGAGTTCTCTCAATGGCTCATGCCGGAAGAGATACCGGAGGTTCGCAGTTTTTCATCTGCCACAGCCGGACCAACACTAAACACCTGGACAGGCAGCACACGTGCTTCGGAAAAGTATATGAAGGCCTTGAGGTGATCGATATGATCCGCCAGGGCGACAGGATAGAGAAGATAGTCATTAATGAAGAATAAGTCATATGGCATTTGAAACTATAGGCAGGATCATCGATATATCTCCTGTCAACCAGGTAAGCGACAAATTCAGGAAGCGTGAATTTGTTGTTGAAAAGAAGGAGGCCGGGGGATCAGCAGTGTTCGTCGACTTCGTTAAATTCCAGCTCACCCAGGACAAATGCGAACTCATAAACGAATCATTTCTTAATGAAGATGTAAAGATTTGGTTCAACCTGAGGGGTAACAAATGGGAAAGGGACGGAAAGGTCAACTATTTCACCAACCTGGATGTATGGAAGATTGAGAAATTATCACCGGCCGGCAAGGACCAGAATGCACCATCAGATGTCACACTCGAGGATCTGCCCCCCGAAAACGATGAACTGAGCGACCTTCCATTCTGAACTGAGATTTTATATGAATCCGCTTCTCCGCGACTGGAACACACCTTATCAAACTCCACCTTTCCAGTTAATTGAGATTGCTCATTTCAAACCTGCTGTAGAGGAGGCCATAAAATCGGCAGCAGAAGAGATTATGATAATAGCAGAAAACCGTGAGCCTGCGGATTTCGAAAATACCATTGCCGCGCTTGACAAATCAGGCAACAGGCTTGGGGATGTAACAGCTGTCCTCTTCAACCTGAACAGTGCAGAGACCAGCAGCAGCCTCCAGGAGGTCGCCAGGAATATTTCTCCCCTCCTCGCCCGCTTTTCAAACGACATTACCCTTAACCAGAAGCTCTTTAAAAAGGTCAAAAAGATCTATGAATCAAGGGAAAAGTCAGGTCTTGACACCGAACAAAAGATGCTGGTTGAAAAAAATTACAGGAATTTCATTCTCGGCGGCGCAGGCCTTGGTGAAGAGAAGAAGAAACGGTTCAGGGAGATCTCAGAGGAATTATCCAGGCTCTCGGTAAAGTTTGAAGAGAATATCCTTGAGGACACCAACTCCTTCGAGCTTCACCTAACTGACAAAATCGACCTTTCAGGACTGCCTGAGGGCGCGATGGAAATGGCTGCAATGGAAGCTGCGAACAGGAATAAGGATGGATGGGTCTTCACACTGCAGTTCCCGAGCTACATCCCTTTCATGCAATACTGCGACAACAGGGCTCTCAGGGAGAGAATGTTCAAAGCCTGGTCATCGAGGGCGTTCCATGGCGATAAGAACGATAACCGGTCACTTGTAAAAGAAATAGTGAATCTGCGACTTGAATTATCCAATATACTGGGATTCAGTAATTTTGCAGAACTGACCCTTGGCGACCGGATGGCTGACACCACAGTTAAAGTCGAAACTTTTCTGAAGGAATTGCATACAGCTTCCAGCCCGGCTGCACAGAGGGATTTTGAAAATATCAGAAGGTTCGCCCTTGAGAACGGACATACCGGAAAGCTTGAAAGGTGGGATTGGGCATATTATTCCGAGAAACTCAGAAAGTCAAAATTTGACATTGACGACGAGGTCCTGAAACCATATTTCGTGCTTGAAAACGCCGAGAAAGCCATTTTCAGCCTTGCCACTAGACTATACGGCATACAGTTCATAAAAAACGACTCAATTCCGGTTTACAATAAAGAGGTAAGAGTGTGGGAAGTGCTTGATGCTGACGGGATTTTTCTGGCAATTCTGTATGCCGACTACTTCCCCCGCACAGGCAAGAACAGCGGCGCATGGATGACAGCCTACCGGGAGCAGCGAAAAGAAAACGGGAAAGATATCAGGCCGCTGATCTCTATCGTTGCGAATTTTACCAGGCCCACTGATACAAAGCCTTCGCTTCTTACATTCAATGAAGTAACTACATTCCTTCATGAATTCGGGCATGCCCTTCACGGGATGCTTTCAAGGTGCATTTATGAAACTCTTTCTGGCACCAGCGTAGCCAGGGACTTCGTTGAGCTTCCCTCTCAGTTCATGGAGAATTTTGCCTATGAGAAAGAGTGGCTGTCAGCCTGGGCGGTTCATTATCAGACAGGTGAGAGGATACCGGCACATATCATCGAAAAGATAAAGGAATCCGCCACCTTCAACGAGGGATATGCATGCAACAGGCAGCTTGGGTTCGGATTCCTCGACATGGCATGGCACACCGTTACGGCTCCCATGACTGATGACATTGTTGCTTTTGAGTCTTCGGCCATGAAGGATACCGAGTTTTTGCCCGCTGTGGAAGGCACAAGCACAAGCTCTTCGTTTGCCCATATCTTCGGAGGTGGCTATGCAGCCGGGTACTACGGGTACAAATGGGCGGAAGTGCTCGATGCTGATGCGTTTTACCATTTCAGGGAAAAAGGAATTTTCAATTCTAAAATTGCAGCTTCATTCAGAAGGAACATCCTTGAAAAGGGAGGTACCGATAAGCCAATGAATCTGTATAGAGGCTTCAGAGGAAAGGAACCTACCATTGATGCTTTTCTGGAAAGAAGCGGACTAACGGATCCCCGCAAAAAACCCCCAAGCCCCCCAGATTCACACACTCCCCAAGCCCCCCCCAAGGGGAAGACAAACCCCCCAAGCCCCCCTAAAGGGGGGTTAAAACCCAAACCAGGATATGATACTTTATTTTATAAGTTCAGGTAATAAAATCTTTGCAGTTGGCACTAAGACCAAACTGAA
>Ga0105099_10002454_pt1 | contig 11003 bp, 8 predicted proteins | sample PPLLak3cmMay2015_2_FD_79138 | JGI IMG/M metagenome (GOLD analysis project Ga0105099, IMG submission 79138) | Freshwater sediment microbial communities from Prairie Pothole Lake near Jamestown, North Dakota, USA - PPLs Lake P8 Core (1) Depth... | ecosystem: Environmental > Aquatic > Freshwater >...
CAACCGGCTTGTGCCGGATATGCTCGATCTCAAGAAGATCGATTATCCCCTCCTCTATAAACTTTCTGTGTTCAATTTCCTCTTTTGCCGTTTTCCCCATATAGAGCGAACCGCTCATTATGCCGGACTTATAATGAATATGGCGGCCAAGACGAATATTGTCCAGAACCGTCATTCCGCCGAAAACCTCCACTTTCTGGAAGGTTCTTGCAATTCCCAGCTTCGCCCTGTTATGCGGACTCATGCCGTTGATTTTTTCGCCCTTATAATAAATATTTCCTTTCTGAGGATGGTAAAGACCACTGATACAGTTCATCATAACTGTCTTGCCAGCACCGTTTGGCCCAATAACCGAATGTATCTCACCCTTTTTGATTTTAGTGCTTACGCCGTTCAGCGCGCATACCTTGCCGAAAAACATTTGAATTTTATCAAGTTCTAGAAGGACTTCACCCGGATTGATATCTTTTGATACGTTCAATACTCAAGACCTCCTTTTTTTCCTGCCCTGCCCTCAAAAATTGAGTTGCAATCGTAATAAGGATTTTAAGTTTTGATATTGTCAAATCAGCAATTTTTCCTGAAATACAACCGTATTATAAACATTACACAATAAACTGAATATGATTCAGATAGATGGCTGTATATAAGCTACGCTTTCTTGTTGTCAAGAAATTAATCAGTTTTTATTAATTGACCTAAACTTCTGTAATTTTATAAATAATGATTATGAGCCTGCCCGGGTTTCACTTGAGTCCTTTGTATTACATCATTAAAGGCAAGTGTTTCACAAAGCTGATTCAGAATATCCAAACTGATAATAAAGTCAAGCTTATATAATATGAGTAAAATAGTGGGTTATAACCGCTATTATTCAAAAGACAGGAGATGTGAACGAAGATTTATCTTCTTGTTTTTTAAGCCTAATTTGCTTCTTATATTATGGCGGTGAAATAAAACAGTATTTTTTGAAACCAGTAATAACTCAGCGATTTCCTTGTTGGTCTTGCCCTCTTTGACCAGGCCGGAGACGCGGATCTCAACAGGAGTTAAATTGACGAGTCTTGATGTCAGCCTGCTGATGAAAGGCGAAATGATATTGTTAAGGTTCGTTTCCAAAATGCTCACCAATGTCCTTTGGCGAGCATCCAGCCGCCCGCTTATGACTTTCTGGAGATAGGGGTTGACAAGCTCCTGAACATTACTCAAAACGATTTCACTCAATTCCTTTTTATCTTCCTCCCGTTGTTTCAGAAGCACCCTGAGAGCTGTGTTTACTTCTTCCAGGTGATGCGACTGGGATTGAAGTTCTTTTTCGCGCTTGCGCAATGCCTTTTCGAAGCGCTTCCTTTCTTCAATCTCCTTTTCCAGTTTCAGGTTTGCACTGGCCAGTTCAGTAGTGCGTTCCGCAACCAGTTCTTCCAGGTGACCATGGTATTTTTGCAGTTCTTCTTCAGCCATCTTCCGGGCGCTTATATCTCTCAGGATTACGATGTTTCCTACCGGCTGACCTGTACTCCCGCGGTAAAGGGTGGAACTGATCTGCACATCCAGTACTTTTCCGTCCCTGGTCATACGCCTCGTTTCGAAAAGCTTTATTTTCTTGCCGCTCAACATGCTTTCTATGGCTCTTTTTGTTTCCGGCCAGTTTTCCTGAGGCACGAAATTGATCTGCTTTCCTAAAAGCTCATCACGCGACAAGCCGAAAGTCTGTTCAAAAGCCGGATTTACATAAGTGGCAACCCCCTGCATGTCGTAAACAACGATCGGATCAGGAGAAGATTCCAGCAAGGTGCGGTAGCGCTCCTCACTTTCACGCAAAATGGCTTCGGTACGTTCGCGTTCAGATAGCTCACGGCGCACATCAGCATAAAGCCTTGCTTTTTCAAGTGCAATAAGTGCAAGAGCGGCAAATTGTTCCAGAACGGTAATATCCTCTCCGCTAAACTGTTTACTAATGTTAACATGGGCAAGTCCTATAACACCAAGTACCTGACGATCAGATTTTAAAGGAATTCCAATAACAGAACACAAACCATCTAAAACTTTATCTGAAATGCGGCCGGGCCAGCATTTATAATTATCCACCAGAACCGTTGATTCAGTTTCCCACGCCTGTCCGCCCACACCCTGACCGATGACAACCCGCCGCCCCAACTGGCTTTTAAAAAACCCCATACCCACCCGCATCTGCATCTGCCGGCCTCCCTGTTCCAGCAGGTATATATACCCGTGTTCCGTGCCGGTGATCGATGTAGCCCTCTCAAGTATGTTTTCCAGTAATTCTTCTTTATCTATTTTATCGATTAAGATCAGTGAAGTTTCATGCAGAGCTTTTAAATAGGCGTTTTGACGATGAAAAGTTTCTTCCGCTACCTGACCCTGGTGTGATCCAGGACTCAAGGCAAGATCCCGCCGCTTTATATTCGAAGATGTAGTGTTGAAAACCATGATTAAATAATAATAAACTTTTTTACAGTATCGACGACTTCATCCGGATCATCGATAACTTTAAGAATCTCGATATCTTTAGAAGAAAGCATATTCGCTTCAAGAAGCCTTGATTTAATCCATTTTTTAAGTCCTCCCCAGTATTCCGAACCAACCAGTATTACAGGGAGTGGTTTGATTCGATGTGTCTGCACGAGAGTTACGGCTTCAAAGAGCTCATCCAGAGTCCCGAAACCACCAGGCATGATTACATAGGCATGAGCATATTTAACAAACATGACTTTGCGTATAAAAAAATACTTGAATTCGAGTTTTAAATTGGAATATTTGTTCGGTTTCTGTTCGAAAGGAAGAACTATATTAAGACCGATCGATTTACCACCTGCTTCAGCGGCACCCTTATTTGCCGCTTCCATGACTCCGCCCCCGCCTCCCGTTATTACAGCATAATTGTTTTTTGCAAAAAGGGCTGCGAGCATTTCGGTCTTTTTGTATATCGGATCATCAGGTATAATTCTGGCTGAACCGAAAATAGATACAGCAGGTCCGACTTCGTGCAGAGCCTCAACACCTTCAACAAACTCACCCATTATCTTGAAAATGCGCCACGATTCAGTAATAGAAAATTCATTTACAAGAAATTGTTTCTCCATTTTTATCCCGTTTTTGCTAAAAGTATGACCTCATCATTACAAATGAGATATTTATCGTGAAGTCCACGAAGAACACAAATAATAATTATGACAATATATTATTTAAAGCATCGCATACCTATTTCTTTATAAAATTATAATTATTTTAAGATATTTTATGAGTTTATTGAATATCACTGCTTAGCAAACAATCTGTTTTTTTTCCGGCAAACTGCCGGCCCGATCAAACAATTCAGGTTTTACCGTCAAAACCAATTTTAACCTTTCCCTGTTCAACTATTACAGGTATTTTGCGAACGCCGTTAGTATATTTAAGCATCGAATCAAAATTGTTGGTATCGGATTTTACATTGAAATAATCAAATTCTTTTCCCACTTTAATATACGCTTCACGAGCGGCCTTTGTAAAAGGTCAGGTATCCTTTCCATAAATCAGAGTTTTCTCTGCCATAATCTCCTCCAGAAACATAAAAGGTAAGAAAACAAAATTACAATGTGAAGTAATTGCAGGAAAAATATAGCTTTTAAGTATCAGCTATTTTCTGCAATGTCAATGATTGCACATTGACATTGCAGGTATGTGTTGTTAATATTTCATTTAAATGATTGAAGTTATCTGCTTCACGCATAGGGAACTTCGCTTGCTGATTAGGTTCAAAATGTCCGACAGACCCTTTGGCTTTTTTTCTTTTATTAAGACTTTTTTACAAGCACATTTCCTGAAGTTTAATTTGCTTATTCTATGAACAAAGAGACTCTCTGTTTATTAATGAATGTTAATATAAAAAACGATCTCGGGCTGCATGCAAGAGCGGCCGCAAAAATTGTCAACCTTGTCGTACACGCTAAAGGCAAGATATGGCTTATAAAAGACGGCGAAAAGGTGGATGCCTCAAGCATAATCGATATCCTTTCACTTGGCTGTTCCAAGGGAACCGAAGTGACATTTGAAGCAGAGAGCAACACCGATTTCGATCTGTTAAGAAATATAATAATATTGGCTGAAAATGGATTTGGGGAATAATTTTTAACATGCCTGATAAAGACACAAATGAAGAAATTAAACTCAACGGGATAGGGGCTTCACCCGGCATCTGCATCGGGAAAGCATACCTTGTTGACAAAGAGGGAGTCGAGGTGGTCGAAAAATACTTTGTCAACAGGAACAACCTGGACAGCGAGATAAAACGATTTAAGGTCGCGGTAAAAAATGCCTTTAATGAGCTCAGGTCAATTATAGAAAATATTCCCGATGAGGTGCGTCGTCATACGGGTATTCTTGAAACTCATGTTGCTCTTCTTAAAGACAAGATGCTTTACGACAAAACAATCGAAACCATAAGAAATGAAGGCGTCAATGCCGAATGGGCGCTGAAGAAGGTTGTAGATGACATCAAGGTTATGTTTCATAACATATCCGACGCCTATCTAAAGGAGAGATCTGATGATATTATACATGTTTCAGACCGTATAATAAAATTCCTTATAGGGTCGGAAGACGTCAACATAGGCAAAATTGACAAGCGTGTGATTCTTGTTGCAAAAGACCTCTCACCTGCCGATGCAAGCCAGATTCAGCTCGATAAGATAATGGGTTTCATTACCGACAGGGGGGGAAAGGCTTCCCACACAAGCATAATTGCGCGCACTCTCGAAGTTCCGGCCGTTCTCGGAGTGGGTAACGCAACAAAAACAATAAACAACGACGATACGATAATTATAGACGGAACATCAGGCATAATCATCATTCATCCTTCCTTGCAGACACTTGGTGAATACAAGAAACTTCAAACAAGGCATGAAGAGCATAAAGCATCCCTGTCGCGTGGCAGTCATCTTAAAGCCGAAACCCTTGACGGACTGAGTCTGCAGGTCATGGGAAACATAGAGCTTCCTGAAGAAGTGGTATCCGTGCTGGATCACGGCGGCGATGGAATAGGCCTTTACAGGACCGAATTCCAGTATCTGACCCGAAACGATTTTCCGGGTGAGGACGAATTGTTCGATAAATACAAGGACGTTGTCGAGGTAATGGCACCCAGGCCAGTCACAATCCGAACCCTTGACATAAACGGAGACAAGGCAATTTCATCTTCAAACGGCTCTGATGAGGCTAATCCTGCACTGGGGCTTCGCGCCATAAGATATTGCCTTAAAAGACCCGATATTTTCAAGACACAGTTAAGAGCAATATTAAGAGCAGCGGCATTCGGAAATGTCAGGATCCTTTTTCCAATGATATCTAGCATTGATGAAATCCGCGACACTAAAAGACTCCTCAACGAGGCAGCGGATTCACTGAAAAAAGAAGGAAAAATCTATAATAAAAATATTGAATTCGGCATAATGATAGAAGTCCCGTCCGCAGTCATAATGGCGGATGTTATGGCACAGGAAGCCGATTTTTTCAGCATAGGCACGAACGACCTTATCCAGTATACACTTGCAATCGACAGGGGAAACAGGGAAGTCGCGCACCTTTACCATCCATTTCACCCCGCTATTCTGCGGATGCTTAAGCATGTAACAGATGTCGGAAAAGAAAAAGGCATAAAGGTTTTCATGTGCGGTGAAATGGCAGGCGATCCTTTCAATGTTCCGGTTCTACTCGGACTCGGCATGGACGAGCTGAGCATGAACCCCCAGTCTATTCCTGCCGTTAAGAACATGATAAGATCTCTCAAAGTTGAAGATGCAAGGCATTTTATAAAGGAAGCGCTGAAACAGACCACAACAATGGACGTAATAAAACTTGTCGAGGCTTCGTTCGGGGAGATGTTGCGACAGTGAAGAGGAAAACTTAAAAAGCCGTATGACAACATTGGAAAAAGAACGCTACAAAATAATTAGTGAAAACAGAAAAGCAAAGCATGACTACTTCATAGAAGATGAATACGAAGCAGGCCTGGTGCTTCTCGGAACAGAAGTCAAATCGCTCAGGCTTGGCCGCGCCAATCTCAAGGATTCATACGCTAAAATCAAAAACGGCGAGATCTATGTTCATCAGATGCACATAGGGCCCTGCCCTTTCGCTTATTATGGCAACCATGATCCCTTGAGAACAAGAAAGCTCCTTTTAAACAGGCAGGAGATAAACAAGCTTTCAAGCAAGGTCAACGATAAGGGTTACTCACTGATTCCTCTCAGGATTTATTTTAAAAACGGAAAAGTAAAAATATCAATAGCTCTTGCAAAAGGCAAAAGACTGTATGACAAGCGGGAAGCTATAAAAAAGCGCGATGAAAAAAAAGAAATGGACAGGGCAAGAAGCGGGCGCTGACAAACCAATTAAACAAAATATTGGAGAAAACTTCTGAGACAGTTAAGATATTAAATGGCCTGCGAAAATCAGCTGAAAAATCAGCTGTCAGGAATCGGTGATCTCTGTTCTCTGAGAAATGCCCACAGAACCCTGGTCACTCACAACTGACCCCTGACTACAGAAAAGGAGGAACCATGTCTGTGCTTAAAAAAATATTGATGGTTGAAGACAATCCTAATGATATAGAGCTTACCATGGAAGCTCTTTCTGAAAACAATATTGCAAATGCAATTGATACGGCTAGAGATGGGGAAGAGGCGCTTGATTATCTATACCGTAAAGGGCAATTCTCATCCCGGCCGTCAGAGAATCCTGCGGTAATACTTCTTGACCTCAAGCTGCCTAAGATTGACGGGCTTGAAGTTCTGAGGACAATCAGGGGTGATGCCGGGCTGAAAATGATACCGGTTGTCATCCTGACGTCATCGCGTGAAGAAAGCGACCTTGTTGAAAGCTACAGGCTTGGAGTGAATGCATATGTTGTAAAGCCTGTCGATTTCAGTGAATTCGTAAGAGCGATTAGGACACTGGGTTTGTTCTGGGCTATCATTAATGAGCCGCCGCCGGTGTGTATGAAATAGGCGAGAGAAGCAGGGACCAGTAGTAAGTAAATAGGGAACGCGAATTCCTGATAACTGACAACTGATCCCTGATAACTGACAAGGGAGGTTATGAAAAAGCTGCGGATTCTAAATCTTGAAGACAATCCGAACGACTCCGATCTTATTCAGGAGTTGCTTGAAGACGGAGGAATTGAATGCGAAATAACACGCGTCGAAACAGGAGAGGAGTTTATATCTGCCTGTGATAAAAGCGGTTTCGACATAATTCTTTCCGATTACTCCCTGCCTTCTTTCGATGGGCTGTCTGCGCTTAAAATTGCCAATGAAAAGTGTTCCGATATCCCGTTTATATTTGTTTCCGGAAAAATGGGCGAGGATATTGCAGTCGAATCTCTTAAAAACGGAGCAGTCGATTATATTCTTAAAAGTAATTTCAAGCGGCTTGCAGCATCGGTCAAAAGGGCATTGAAGGATGCGGAACTGAGAACCACACGCAGGCAGGCCGAGAAAGCTCTGCAGGAAAGCGAGGAGCGTTACCGGATGCTCTTTGAAAACAGCATGGATGCCATTATACTGTCTGTTCCGGACGGAAAGATTCTGGCTACAAATCCTGAGACTTGCCGCATGCTTAGATATAATGAAAATGAATTGCGTGATCTGTATAGGAATGATGTTGTCGATGTGACCGATCCACGTCTAATTCCAGCCCTGGAAGAACGCTCAAGAACCGGAAAATTCAAAGGTGAGCTTTCGTTGATCCGGAAGGATAGAACCATGTTTCCTTGTGAAATATCCTCGGTTATTTTCCATGATAGTGATGGGGCTGAGAGGGTAAGCATGATTATCCGCGATATTACCGAGCGGAAACAGAAAGAAGAATCCCAGCGAAAATTCATAAACGGAATGGTACATGCCATGGTTCTTGCCGTTGAAGCCCGTGATCCATATACTGCAGGGCATCAGCGAAGGGTGGCGCAACTGGCAGCAGCTATTGCAAAGGAGATGGATCTGCCAGCTTTAAAGATTGAAGGAATCGAAAGGGCTGCTGCAATTCACGACATCGGCAAAATATCCGTGCCGGCCGATTTATTAAGCAAGCCTACTGTTTTGAGCGAAATTGAATACCAGATGGTGCAAATTCACCCTGAAGAGGGTTATAAAATATTCAAAGAGATCGAGTTTCCGTGGCCCATTGCATTAATTATACTGCAGCACCACGAACGGCTTGACGGATCAGGATATCCCAACAGACTCAGGGGAGACGAAATCCTTACGGAAACCCTTGTTGTATCTGTGGCCGACGTGGTTGAAGCGATTTCTTCACACCGACCCTACCGTCCCGCTTACGGAATCAATTTTGCCATGGATGAAATATCAAAAAACAGGGGAATTCTCTATGATCCGGATGCTGTTGACGCCTGCCTGAAACTTTTTAATAAAAAGGGATTTAAATTTCAATGATGCAGTCTGATATAAGAGGAATAAATAAAATGCCGGCGACATTGACCGGAACGTGCCCCGCAAGCCCAGCCTTGTGGGAGGGGTCAAGGGGCACAATATATAATAAAAATACCTTGCCGGGAAGCCCAGCCCTGTGGGCGGGGAGCTTCACATCGGGGCTTCGATAACTCATGCCTTACGCCTCTTGCCTTATTGAAACAATTCCTGATCTTAAGATGGCATTAAAAGGCATTGAATCGGAAAAAAGAGTCGGCTTTGACCTTGAAGCTGACTCGATGTACCATTTTTCGGAAAAAGTCTGTCTTCTCCAAGTTGCCTCAAAAAATACCGCATTTGCGATTGATACAGTAAAACTTAAGAATTTATCCCTTTTAAAGCCCCTTTTCATCCGGAAAGACGTGAAAAAGATATTTCACGGGGCTGATTACGACATCCGGTCTCTTTTCAGAGACTTCGGCATCGAAATAAGGAATCTTTTTGACACTGAACTGGCCTCCCGTTTTCTCGGCATAAAAGAAACAGGTCTTGAAGCAGTGCTTCGGAATCGTTTCAATGTAAAACTTGAAAAAAAATATCAGAAAAAAGACTGGTCCGAAAGACCTCTTTCTCCTGATATGCTGAATTATGCACTCAATGATGTCCGTTACCTTGTTTCTCTTTCCGAAATACTTGAAAAAGAGCTTGATCTCAAAGGGCGTTTGTCATGGGTTAAGGAAGAGTGCGACATATTGTGCGCCGTCAGGCCCCCTGAAGATAACGGCGAGCCGCTTTTCTTAAAATTCAAGGGGGCCGGAAAGCTCAGGCCGGGAACTCTTGCCGTTCTTGAGGCTCTTCTCTGCTTTCGGAGAGAAATTGCTAAAAAAAGGGACAGGCCTTTATTTAAAGTCATGGGCAGTGCCTCAATGTTAAAACTTGCCGAAACATGCCCTGACACAATAAAAAAATTAATTGAAACAGGGGCTTTGACACCGAAACAGGTGGACATATACGGGAAGGATCTTCTTAAAATAATCGATAACGCTACAAAAATACTGGAAAAAATGCTCCCGGTTTATCCAAGGAAAAAAGTTTCCGCTATTTCAGAATCGGCTTCAAAGAGGATAGAGGCATTAAAAACATGGAGGGATAAAAAAGCGAAAAAATTATGTATTGATCCAGGTCTTTTGTTAAATAAAGCACTTATCAACTCAATAGGGGTTAAAGATCCTGTTTCAAGGGAGGAACTTGAAATGGTAAGTGAAATGAAGAACTGGCAGAAGATGGGGTTTGGTGAGGAGATTATTAAGATTTTAAGGCGGACGGCTTCGTAAAAAGCCCCTCTGCGGCGTTGTGCTTCATTCATCGTCATTGCGGCGTACTAATTCGTACGTCTCATTCCTCATAATTCGCACGCCTTGCATATGCAGCTTTTTACTTTGCCGTCCGTAATATGACTTTTTATGGGACTGTCAAGGCGTGGAAAGTTAGAGGGCATAAAAAAGGTTGACATAAAAAGGGAACTTTCCTATATTTTGCCTTCCGCAAAAAAGTTATCTTAATTAGCGTCTTGTTATTACGAATTATCAAATATTTATATAATATATAAGGATATTATAAAACATAAAAAAAATAAAAGGAGGTGAAGTCTGGAAGGACTCTGGTCTTTTTCTAAAGGACGATTAGTATATGGTATGATTAATAATCAACAATAAGGAGGGGTTAATGAGTTCAACTATACTTTTTGCCTTGGGGTGCGGGTTATTGGGCGTTATATACGCCATAGTGACCGGAATGTGGGTATCGAAGCAGGATGCCGGAAATGCGAAGATGCAGGAGATTTCAAATGCGGTTAAAGAGGGCGCATATGCATTTCTTGCACGCGAGTATAAAACTGTCGCTGTTGTTGCGGTGATCCTGGTTGTCCTTATCCTGGCGTTTGGGCTTGGCACATGGACGGCTGCCGGTTTTGTAATCGGCACGGTTGGTTCGGCGCTGGCCGGCTTTGTGGGTATGTGGGTAACAGTACGGGCTAATGTCCGGACCACACAGGCTGCGAGCAAAGGCCTACAGGCTGCACTCGGGCTTGCCTTCAAGGGCGGTTCGGTTACAGGCGTTATGGTCGTTGGTCTCGGAATCATAGGCCTTGCCGGTTTTTATTATGTAGCAAAGCAGTCTACTCAGGGTGATCCTAACACGGCATTCCACGCGTTGGTGGGCCTTGGTTTCGGATGCTCGCTCATGAGCGTGTTCGCACGTATTGCGGGTGGTATCTATACAAAGGCTGCGGACGTCGGCGCCGACCTCGTTGGAAAAGTTGAAGCAGGCATTCCTGAAGATGATCCCAGGAACCCTGCAGTTATTGCTGATAACGTAGGCGATAACGTTGGCGACTGCGCGGGAATGGCGGCAGACCTTTATGAAACGTACACGGTTACGCTAGTTGCGGCAATGCTGCTTGCCAAGACGGTATTTGGCGCTGACAGCCCATGGGTGGAATTCCCGATGCTCCTCGGTGGAATATCGATTATCGCTTCAATTATCGGAACATTTGCCGTAAGGCTCGGCAAAAGCCAG
>Ga0105099_10002455_pt1 | contig 11002 bp, 4 predicted proteins | sample PPLLak3cmMay2015_2_FD_79138 | JGI IMG/M metagenome (GOLD analysis project Ga0105099, IMG submission 79138) | Freshwater sediment microbial communities from Prairie Pothole Lake near Jamestown, North Dakota, USA - PPLs Lake P8 Core (1) Depth... | ecosystem: Environmental > Aquatic > Freshwater >...
ATTGTGCCAAAACTCCAGTTGGGGAACCTGGCTTGTGGTATCGCCTCCACCGATTGTCTGGATTCTTAGCGTGTTATTTGCACCAGTAGTGGAACTGTGAAGTTTCGTTGCGGGATTCGTCGTCCCGATGCCGACATTGCCCTCGTATTCGAAGGTCATAATCTCTTTGTATATGTCAGTCGGGTCTTTGTATCTCAGCTTCAGTTTGTAGTTGTCAGAGTTATCATTCTCGAAGACGTAACCATTACCTCCGTCAATTGCTATTCTCAGTGCGGCATTAGTACCTGAGATGTGGAGCTTATCGAGCGGCTCCTTCGTCCCGATGCCGACCCTACTGTTCGTACCGTCAATGAAAACAGTACCTGTGCCTGAGGTTATATTGCCAGTGACGTTAACATTGCCATCAACCTTTAGCTTCTGGTCAGGATTTGTCGTGCCGATGCCGACATTGCCTGATCCATTTAAGATCGTAAAATAAGTATTAAAACCATGCACATTATAATCTGTACCGTGCTTGATGCGAAAATTTCCGCCATCCGCATAACTATCTGACAACACGGACCAATAACTGAACTTAGAGTCATCTGACTCGCTTGCGCTGAGCATACCATACCCATACATGTGCGCTGAATTCTTATTGCCTAAAAGCATGCCAGAGAAACTCTCATCAATAACAACCTGTACCCTCCCATCCTGGAAATGAGTGCCTCCAGTAAGAAAATCATTATGCCCGACATCCAACAATGCCCTAGGACTATCCGTCCCGATGCCGACATTCACTCCTGAAGGAAAAGAGAAGTTCCCGTCATTCGCACTGAACGTCCCACCGCTGATTTCTGAAGCTGGGTGCCCGGGATTAGGAGCTGCTCCCGATGCTATGACTGAGAAAAGCAGAATCGTGACTATATATAATACTGTTGCAGACATGATTTTTCTAGAACTGTTCATCTTCTTGCACCCTGCTCTACTGCGATGTCTTGAGTAATCTCTTTAAGCACGACTTCCCCTCTGTCATTCAGCGTCGGAAATACTTCTGTGCCTTTCTTCCAGCGCTTCATCTTTATTATGCCGAGAGGCAGAGTTATGTTGAACTGTCCTTCTTTAGGGCTCTGTATCTTGACCATTCAGATTCACTATATTATGCACAAAAACTTCGCTAGCCGTTTTTGTGATTTGTCTATAACCCCGTCATTAAGGCGAAGTTTTTGGCATCATAAAAATCCACTGTTGCAGATTTTTATGATATTAATATTAAAAGTTTATTAAAAAAATATTATTATAATAATTTTATTTATTAAATTAATATTAAAATAGTATGTAAGTATTATTATAAAAACCTTTCGTTTATGATTCTTTGAAATCAAAGAAAAAATGAACTCAACCTAACATCTCTTCTATCTTTGTGATGAACTCATCAGCATCATCCAATGCTGCCTTTGCCATCTCTCTTGTGATTGATGGGGTCGCATCGTACTGTGCAGTCTCCCTTTTTGTCTTGGTCTGGATTAGCTTAGTTATCAGTTGTCCACTCAAAGCACAGGCTTTGATGAGCTTATGTATATCTTTTGTTTCAAGCGGTTTACCTTCCAAAAAATTGATCTCCAGAACAGCAATAGTCGCAGCGTGGCTTTTTGATTTGTATCCTAGCCGGGCCAATGCAGATAAACTCGAAGTATACATCGCATAATAAGAAATAACAATGGTCCAGTCATACATGTCGAAGTCAGAAGCCAAGCCAAGAAGTTTTCTGGTCTCTTCCTGTTCAGAAATCCTGAACATAAGATTGGCAATGGCGAAGTTCTTCCTGGATTTCACCAAAAATGGCTTTTCAAGCTTTTTGTGTTCTTGGTCAGTAGAAAGCTGATCTTTTTTCAGATAACTATCTATCCTCTTTTTCAGGGTCTCTGTCCTATCTTTCATGTGATTATCCTCCAGAACATCTCGTGGCCATACAGGGAAATCCCGTGATCTTTGATCTCTTTTCCGACATTCAATTCTCTTGAGTTCAGCATCTTCTTCATCTCTCCAATATCTGTTATCAAAGGACTTACTTTAAGGTTGTGTGAGTAACTGAAACCCGCACATTCTCTATCTATAGCTTCCCGTAACTCTTTATTCTTCATATCAGTCACGATGAACAGCAGATCCAAGTCGGACTGTCTTGTCGCTTTACCTTTAGCATAGCTTCCGAATAATATGATGGAGTGTATTTCCGATATGAACTGTCCTGTCAACTTCAGGATCAAACTTTCTATAACTATCTTTATTTTCGGATTTCTAATGTATATATCTTCCTTTCTTGAGATATCTAGGTATTCAAGAAGGTGTCTTGTTTTAGGACTGTTGAGTTCCAGCTTGCACTGTTTAGAACTACCTATCCGTTCTATTCCTATAATCCCTTCTTTTTCCATTTCGGTCAGGTGGTTATACGCAGGCCTATATCCTATTTTCAACTGTTTTGATATATCTAATATCGTCCGCCCCTTTGTCAGATCCTTTCTCATGAGATTCATAATCTTCAGCAGTGTTTTTTGTCTCATACTTGTTATTCACCTAATGAATAATGTTATTCACTTTAGTATTTAAATTTTTCGTTTGAATTCTCGTTGAAACTTTATCCGACCTTTCTTTATTCTCCTTTTTTGAATTTTTTTCATAGAACTTATCATCGAATCCGCAAAACCGCTTTTCTCAGTCAGGATCTTGCGTTTTAGCGCCTGGATCTTTTTTCTTCAGCAATTTTCTCAAAAATTAATTGATTTTTAATATTATATTAGTATTATATAAATATTATCCTTAGTTTAAAATAATAATATTATAATATTATCATTTTCTTGATTTTTACTTACGATGTAGGTAAGAATTTAGCTATTTTTCTTATACTTACATTGTAGGTATTATACTTACGGGGTAAGGATTTTAGAAAAGTTTATATATAAATGCCACTTACAGTGTAAGAATTTCCTAGTTCTGAAAAAAACCGAAACCTTTAAATAGGTCTGTACTTACAATGTAAGTAAATTTCAGCACATTTTACGTGCAGAGATGACATATAGTTCGCGCGGGTGTTTGGTATAGACTTAAAAGAGGTCAGTGTAGTAGAAATACCGAGTACAATCTTTAGAGATAGAACCCTCGCTCCGCTCGAATCGATTTCTGAATTCCTTAAAGACAAAGCAGGCCTATCTTTCCACGAGATAGCCGTACTTCTGAACCGTGATGACCGCACGATATGGACCTGCTATAACCGCGCAAAGAAGAAACACACGCAAGAGCAACAGGAAAAAGAGGTGAAGGACGTTGAATAACGACGACCGGATTCTCGAGATACAGAAACAGCTCTTGAATGTAGACCAGACACTAGAGCAAGAGAAGAAGAAAGAAGAGCAAAAAGGACAGCAGAATACAAGCAGGCTCAACCTCAAGACAACAACATTCGTGGTTGTGGCATTATTTATCGTTCTATCCGCGCTGTTCGCATTCAAGCTCATCACGCCAACAGGACTTTCTGTGATAGATGAAAACCAGACACTCTCGCAAGAGGCAATAGAGCAGCAGATACTAAGCGGAATGGCCGTAAGTGAAGAGATACCTGTAGAGAACATAAGCACGGACCCGATCATCAATGAATCAATCCCCGTAGAGGACGAGATCAATCAAACGATAAATGAGACGATTCCAGAAGAAAACATATCGACTGAGCCAGCGCTAAATGAGACACTCAACATAACGAACGAGACACAAGCCATACTGAACGAGACTAACCTAACTCTTGAGTTGAATCTGACAAATGAGACACTCGGTCTCTTCAACATAACCAACCTGACCATTCCTCTGAACGAGACAAATATTACGCTTAACTTCACCAACGAGACCAACATAACCATTGACCTGAACCTTACAAATGTAACGCTCAACCTGACAAATGAGACAGTCGAACTCAACATAACACTGGACATCTTAAACGATACAGCTGGCCCAGAAGAGATTGAACAAGGCCAAGCGACAGTCGGAATGCCTGTAAGCTGGACCAAGAGGATAATCGTAAACACGACAGGCCAGGTAAACATAACGACAAGGCTACCGAAAGAAGCTACAAACATAGAGGTATACACGTTAAATGGAAGGGCAGAACAAGAAAATGAGACACCACAAATCCAGAGTTATGCAACTTTATGGAAGAGATGGCACACAAGGCGAGACATATCAAGAGACCTTGTCAGGAATTACAAGTTAAAAATCAACAATCCTATTCTTTTGACTCATCGGGCAGAGGAAACCACTAGCCCCACGACTGAAGAGAGCCAAACACCCGCAATTGTCGGCTTCTCAGTAATAGGTTCAGGCAACGGACTAGTGACTAATTTCCTCTCCTGGTTGAGTTCTTTATTCGGAATAACAGGAGCATCAGTCATAGAATCGAGTCCAATAAGACTCACAAGGCCGATAGATGGCGCGAATGTCGGAACAAATACGAACTTCCTGTACCGCACGAACGTAGACTTCGACAGCTGCAGCATGTACCTTGACGGATTCAATGTAGAGACAGACGAACTTGTGATATCCGGGCTAAACTACTTCCAGCTAAGGAGGATGAGCAACGGCAGGCACGAATGGAAGATAGAGTGCAGCGACAATAGGCGTACAATATCCTCAGAGACAAGAAGCTTCATTGTCGGCAGCATACTGAATGAGACACCGCAGAACACAACACAGAACACGACGCAGCAGACAGACAACATAACATTAACACCGCAATACGACTTTGTAGAGATTAACATAACAGACAACGTTACAGAAGCGCCGACAGTATACGAACTCACATACCAGACACCGGGACCGGAAAAAACAGAAGAAGTTGAAAACCAGTACATAAAGACCGTGACTATAGGAAGCAACCTCGATTACCAGAACGTAACAGCATATTCCGAACTTCCTGGCGTACCAGAATTGCTCGTCAAACTCAACTGGAACGTCAACGACAGCTATATGCCTGTAGAACAGTTCAACCTGACAGACAAAAACAACGATACGCTCATAGATGGAATAGAATGGACTGTCCCGCACCTCTCAAACCAGACATATGAAGTCAACCTCACATATGAGATAACACAGGTAAACCTGACTGACGCAGAAAAGATCAATTCAGAAGGAGAACCTAAAGAGAACATCACAGGATATCTTGCAGATAACGATGGCAGTTATGAGACAATACACAAAAAACCATTGTACATCCAGTTCTCAAGCAACATAACTGAAAATGACACTATAACTGTATATGCCTATACTAACAAGGCAAGGACAGTTGAACTGTTTGATGGAATCAACGGGACTGTATTAAGCACAATAACGCTCAGCAAGAAGAACTGGACATTCTACAACCTGACAATAAACGGACTCAATGATTCAAGAAGCGGATTCTACATCATATCAGATGCAAAAGTCGATTATGACTACATAACTGCATATGATAAGAAGCTCATAATACCGAAGAAGATAATACCTCCAAGCGAGAACATATCCATAGTCCTCGTGAACAATGCTTCTGTAGACGTCACCTCTCAGCCGCAGTTCGTGCCTGCAGAAGTCAAGGTGGAGATGAACCAGTCAGTCCCGATAGCAGAGTTCAATGTAGAATTCCAGAGCGCGGAAAATGACCTTGACATGTCAACACTGGTCGCAGAGACGAGCCTTGAGGATAGGAAGTCTGTAATACATATGGATGAATGGCCTGCAGAGATAAGCCTAAGTAAGACACTATACGTCCCATCAACAGGAAAAGGACTGGTCTACATCTGCCCGAACGCATCGACAATGCAAGAGGTAAGCGAATACTGCGCAGACAAGTTCTACGTAAAGATGGGAGACAATGAGATAATAACCGGAATGTACGAGATCACAAACTTGACATTCGACAATGAGACAAACTCAACAGTGAATGTGACATACAACATACCAGAGACAGAGACCATAACAGTCACAGAAGTCAACTTCAGCGGAAACTTCTTCTACAAAGTATCAGGAATAACAGGAACAGGAGCAGGAGAATCGATAGACATCCTGAATGTCCACAGTTACCCTGTACTCTATGGGAACTGGACAGTCGAATTCAACACAACAGGGACAGCTAACCTCACAATAACGCCTATTGAAGGGACAAGCTGGGCAGAGATGTTTTTCGACAATACATCAACAGATAATGACCTGCAGTTCATGGAACTTGCATGCGGAAACAAATCTCTTAAGCAGGAGATCATAGCAATACTGGCTAACGGAAGCGCAGTGTATTATCAGAACCTCACAGAGAACGACTCGTCTGCTGTAACATCCCTTTTCATAGAGAATTACACCTGTACTGAGACAGGATACCTGACAGACAAAGAGCTAAAGGCAGGACATCACGCGATACTATTCACATTCGGCGAGAGCAATGCTACAGCATACAACTATGTCGCAAACCTAGAGTGCGAAGTCACAACAGACTGCGCATATTCTGACATATTCCACATATCATCACTCACAAATGCCCACTTTGAGCTCAATAACTTCTCAACATACCCATATAAGGTATGCTGCAGGGACACGGGCGGACAGAACCTGAGAGGGAACTGCAGCGATCCAAATACTGAAATTGTCCTAAAAGCTTCTTCAGAGACAAATGCCCACGTAGAGAAGATAACCGAATCGAACTATGCGACAGGAGTATGCATGAGCCATGAGAACACCAACCTGACAATCACGTGCGATTATGACTCTGTAAACAACTGCACTGGCTGGCAGACATGCCTCGTATCAATAGACTCGACAGAAAGAGGCAGCGACACGAATCTTGAACTGGCAGAATGCGGAACGCCGAACAACTACACGACAAAGATATGCTGTAACATAACAACAACACAGCCAGGATCTCCAGGACCCGATGAAAACCAGACCGGCTGCGTAGGACCGCATGATAATTTCCGTGTCCTCAGCAATGTGACTTTATGCAAAGGCACATTCTACACAAATGATGCAGCAGGAGATGGACTGATAAAAGTCATGGCAGACGGAGTCACGATAGACTGCAACGAGACGACATTCATAGGAGACGGGACAGGGATAGGCATATACTCACAGCACAATGTGAGCATAAAAGGATGCGATATAAGGAACTATTCGAAAGGAATTGAGATGACTTCTTCAGTCTCCCAATCTGAGATAGGTGGTTTTTCAGAGAGCTGGAGCAATGACATAGACTGGGGATATGGAGACAATAGGCCTTATGATGTGGCTGTGGACAGCAACAATAATCCTGTAGTTGTAGGCTACTGGCATGATGGTGGACAATACAATTGGAAAGCAGCAAAATTCACACCTCTTGGTGAAGAGATATGGAACGTAACCCCTGATATCGGAGGGTGCTCTGACAAAGCTTATGGTGTAGCTGTCGATGAAGACGATGACGTAATCATCGCAGGTCAAAAAATAGAATGCTCAGGATCAGATTCTGCCTGGGGAGTCATAAAGGTAGACGGAGATACCGGCGCTGAAATATGGAATAACACCGTCAACTGGGAAGACCCAGACTTAAGCGAGGATCTTGAATCTCCATATGCAGTCACTACCGATTCTAAAAAAGATGTTTATATCGCAGGGAGATGGACAGACCCCACACCATCAAACAACATCAACTGGAAAGTGTGGAAGCTAAACGGTGCAACTGGCGTTGAGATATGGAACTGGACACTCGGAGAATACACACGCGAAGCCAGAGCTTCTGACGTTATTGTGGACTCGGATGACAACATATATGTCGTAGGCTACTTCGATGATGGTGATGGAAACAGGCTGTTGATAGAGAAGCTCAACGGTTCTAACGCTGCAGTGATATGGTATATCATGGGAGACTGGAACATCGACAGCCAGGCAGTGACGCTCGACCCAGATGACAACCCCCTAGTCTTCACCAGAGATGATGGATTACCCGGATGGAGAGTTATCAAGTATGATAAGACCAGCAGCGATGAGATATGGAACAAGACATTGAGCTTCACATTCGATTCGTATCCTAAGAGCATCGCAGCAGACGATACAGGAGACGTATACATCTTTGGTATGCTCTATAACACATCAAGCAGCACGTATGTATGGCAAATATCAAAGCTAGATGGGGACAACGGCGCGATAAAATGGAACCATACGATAACCGACGGATCTTATCATGCATTCGCCGGCGGAGTCTCTGTAGGACCTGATGACGACCCTGTATTTGTAGGGACAACAGATGGCGGAGTAAGCTGGCACATAGTAAAATCAAAAGGCTACACAACAGAGACAAACATTGCATCGCTCACTATAACTAACTCTTCAATATCAAATACGAAATCAGGATTGGTGCTAAACAACTCAAACATAGGAACCATTTCAAACATCACCATGACCGGAAGCACAAGCTGCGCCATAACACTCAACGCGTCATCAGACTACGCCATAACAAACAACCTTTTCTCAAATAATAACATCAGCATGTGCATATACGGAGATTCACATGACAACAACATAACAGACAACACATTCCATTCCGGCATAAAAGGAATGCAGATAGCCGGAGGAAGCAACAATACCTTCTCAAACATACGAGCATACAACAACACATACGACCTATATGTAAGCGCAGGGACAACCAGCTACGACCTGAACATCTCAAGGATGAACTTCACCACCCCTTCAGGAATGCTTGAGGACTACACTACACTATCCATATCCGACTCTGTGGAGCAGAATACTGCATACAGCATAACCTGGTCAGAACCACTATCCGCCCCTTCAAAGAGGAGGTTCTTCGAGAATAAGATAGTGGATATAACACCCCAATCAGGCACACCGAGCATAGATACGATAACCTGGCACTGGCTCGAATCAGAGGCGGCAGGATACAACGAATCAGCCTTGCAGCTAATGAAATACAGCACAGACTGGAGCATCGTTAGCGAATTACCTGACACATCTGACAACAAATTCACAATAAACAATCTCATACCACAAAGCAAGTACGGAATAGCCGAGTCAAACAACACGCCGCCAAACATAACTTCATTATCAATAAATTCAACATCCAAAACCAACTATACATATGAGAACATAACTGCATACCCATACGATGTCACAGACAAGGAAGGGAACAATGTAACCCTGATATACAACTGGTATGCGGATAATACGTCTATAACTGTCCTCAACATGCCATTCGAAGGAAGGTTAGATGCGAACGAGAGCGGAAAGACAAAAGATTATTCAGGATATGAAAATCACGGAAACGTATCTGGACCCTCCTGGAACAGGACGGGAGGATTTAATGGTTCTGGAGCATATCAGTTTGACGGCATCAATGACTACATAGAGATCGGCGGCCTCGGCATGAACCTGTCAGATAAGTTCACAATCTCTGCATGGGTGATGCCGATAAGCAATTCACCAGGCAATAACTGGCAGAATTCATCCACCATAGTCAGGTTGGGAACCGATGCACCTATGCTGTTCCTGAGTTCAGATAACCACTCCGCAATAATGTTCATGGATGAGAGACCTATCTGGAACTATGTCGGAGACTATAGCCAGGAGATGCAACTAGGTGTCTGGAGCCACCTCGTAGGAACATACGATGGAAGATACCTAAAATTATATGTCAATGGAACTCTCAAGAACAGCGTAGACATAGGACATCATTACCTCAACAGCACGACCTGGGGCTCGATGAGCGGATTCATCGGAGCATCAGATAAACTAGACAACATCAGGTATTTCAACGGAAGCATAGATGAGGTCATGATATCCGACCGTGCTTTGTCTGCAGAACAGGTAGAAGCTTTGTATGAGGGTAAAACCAACATTATTGTTGATTCCGAGACCCGTGGCGGTGAGACATGGCATGCTGAAGTCACACCTAATGATGGTTATGAGGACGGTCCGAAGGTAACGAGTAATGCTTTGTATATCTATGAGCTTGCGCTCCTGAACACAATACTCAATTCTACTTTCGGCACCAATTATAGCAATGAGAATCTGACAATGTATACCACATTCGCTAATGGAACTAATAATACTATAATCAACTGGTTCGTCGACAACACATCCCTGACAGTCCTCAACATGCCATTCGAAGCACTGACTGCAAAACACCACGATACCGATGCAAACACAGTCGGAAGCTGGTGGTTCGAAGGAGACGCAAAAGACAAGAGCGGAAACGGAAACGATGCAGTTTTAATTAATGCAACATCGGATGCGGGAAAGATCGGAAAAGGTTACTCATTTGATGGACTTGGAAATTATGTCAGCCTTGGTGAATCTTCCACTTTCGCCCCTTCAGAATTCACTGTCGGTTTTTGGATGAATACCCGGACTGATCCTGTAGGATTTAGCCACCCCCTATCGCGTTGGGGAAATTCCATGAGCAGCCAAGATTCTTGGATTTTTACCTGCTACGCGGGTGGAACTTGCGTTATTTCCATTGTCAATTCCAGTGGTGCGCAATACCACGCGTGGTCACCAACGGTAATCCCCTTAAATGAATGGCACCATGTAGTTGCAACATATGACGGGATTTCATTGAAATACTATATCGATGGCTATTTGGAAAAAGAGACTGCTGCGAAGGGTGCGATGCAGAACAATCCGAGCAATACCAGTATCGGATGTAAACTTGCCGATGGATCATGTATTTATCCTTTTGACGGTTTCATCGACGAAGTCATCATATTGAACAGGTCAATTTCTACAACAGAAGTCCGAGAGTTATACGAAGAAGGCCTGAACAACTATGAGGATGCAAAAGACTACTCAACAAACGTAAACACAGGAGTGGTCTCGAATGCGGTTTGGAACAGGACGGGTGGATGGAACAACACAGGAGCTTACGAGTTCAATGGCAATGAGCACATACTTGTGAGCGATAATAATGTCCTCGATTTCGGAGAGAATATAGACTTCACACTGAGCGCATGGATAAAGACAAAGGGATCCA
>Ga0105099_10002456_pt1 | contig 11002 bp, 9 predicted proteins | sample PPLLak3cmMay2015_2_FD_79138 | JGI IMG/M metagenome (GOLD analysis project Ga0105099, IMG submission 79138) | Freshwater sediment microbial communities from Prairie Pothole Lake near Jamestown, North Dakota, USA - PPLs Lake P8 Core (1) Depth... | ecosystem: Environmental > Aquatic > Freshwater >...
GGAAACCATGAACCTGGCGGAGAGCACGATCGATTTCCACCGCAACAACATCCGGTCGAAGTTGGGCGTCAAGAACAAAAAAATCGGCCTGCGCACCTATTTGGCTTCCATCAAATAGAATCTGTTTAATCCCCATATTGCCAAATAGTTATCCAACCTTGATGAACCGGTAAAAAGTCATCATAGCCTATCTTGCTGAAAAAATTGAAAAACCCTGAAATTCACTCTTGTCTTCCGCGAGCCTTTATGGTATGAAAACACATATGATTACGGCAGCTTAACCGGGGGAAGGCATGATTCGCATCAAAGACCACAAACAGCAACATCTCTTCGACCCATGGGGCTTTCTAAGCCCCAAACGGCGGCAGATACTGGAACACTGATGGACAATCACCGTTTCCTGCTGCTGAAGGTTGTCAAAGGACAGCACCCGCAGCACAGACCACCCGTTGTCGGGGTTGTGATAGGTGACACGGTCCACAATCCCACGGATTTTTTCGGTGATCCTTCCTGGGGGCTGGCCGTGATTATTTTTCATATGGAAAAAGGGTAGGGGGAAGTGTGTTCAGTGGGTGATTGTGGGGGGCATTGGAGAACCGCAATCCCAAATAGCAGCTGGTTCAGTTGCCCTTTCTTCTTAGGCCCCCCGAGCATCTATACTTGACGACATTCCGCGGTTCAAGGATCATGTTCCTCTCTCGATCCTGGAATTCGATCGGCCTTTATGGCCAAATGAAAGAGGGTGAAAAGCCAATTTCGATTGGGAGTAGAGCATTGGTCCCAGAAGGAGCCGATCGCGGATACACAAGCGGGTACAAAATGAGGAGAATAGATGGTTGTTTTCGTTTTCTGATGAATGGATAACATACCGAAATCATTTGTATACTTGGCGGCGCCAAGGCCCTCCCACGCCGGAAACAGGGGTTCGATTCCCCTTGGGATCACCAGCGATGTCAACAGGTTGAGATGATAACCTGCCGCCGTCTGTGGAGTTGCCGGCTCCACAGACGGCTTTTTACTTTTCAGACCCGCCAACGGCTTTTTCTCGGCTTCGGGGAAGGGGGATGGCTTTCGCTTTCCTGTAACGGGTAAGCTCCTCCAGCGCCGCTCGCACACCTTCAAGTTCGATGCTCCGCAAATAGCGTTCGGTCGTATTGGCACGCTTGTGCCGAAGCACTGTCTGTATTATACCGATTTCATCACCGAGTCCGATCAGTGTGAATGCCGTCAGATCACGGGTCGTGTGAAACTCGAAGGGCTTGATTTTGGCTGTTACACAGAGGAGCCGCATGAAATGGTGGCGAATGGTGAACGACCGACCCAAGTGCTCTCAGCAGGGAGCGTCTATGCGGAACTGTCTGAGCATGAAAACATCGTATTCGTTATGTTTGAATTTGGCAGGTTTATAAGTTAAGGGCGTCCGTACCTATGAGACGCACGACAATGGCATCGAGGGTGGTGGCGGCAAAAACCGCCGGGCCTTACGTTTGGGGTTTTGGGAGTAATAAAAAGGAGGGGGAAACATGCAAGCACGCGGTCCACTCATGATAGAGCATCGGCTGATTGAACGGATGCTCTCGGTCATCAAAGGTGTCCTGGCGAAAATCGAATCGGAACACAAGGTAGATCCTGTAATCGTCGATGCAGCAGTTGATTTCATCCGCATGTACGCCGATCGGACGCATCACGGGAAGGAGGAAGATATCCTTTTTCGAGAACTCAAGAATAAACCGCTGTCCGCCGAAGATCGGCGAATCATGAGGGAACTGATCGAGGACCACGTGTTTGGGCGCCTGACAACCCAAGCGCTTGTTGACGCCACCAATCGCTACCGGAATGCTGATGAGACTGCCTTGGTCGACATTGCCGATAAACTTCAAACTCTTGTCGAGTTCTACCCGAAACATATCGAGAAAGAGGACAAAGTGTTCTTCCCTTCAGTCAGGGGCTGCTTCACTGATGAAGAGGACCAGGCCATGCTGGCAGAGTTTTGGGAGTTCGATCGGAAGATAATTCACGAGAAGTACAAGTCGGTGGTTGAAGACCTGGAAGGTCGCAAATAAGTCCAACCGTGGCGCTGCCCATTGACCGCAAGGGGCACGGGTTTATCGGTTGTTGCCGCCCTTTTTGGGTTTCCGGTGCTTGCTGCGAGCATCGGGTTCCCTTGCGCCAGGTGAGCTTGGTCGTTGGTCGCATTGCCATCTTCCAACGTAGAAAGGGTGTTCATGAAGGCATTGCTTGTGCGCGTATTGGGCGGTTTGCTTCTCGGGACCCGTCTCGTTTCGGCCGAGGTGGACATTCGACACGAGACAATCCAGTTCGCGAAAGGTACATCCGGTACCAGCATCACAGGCAAGCTCAAGGGCGATCAGATCGTCGACTACTTGTTATGCGCCACCGCGGGGCAATCGATGGTCGCGATCCTCAAGCCGAGCAATCTGTCGGCGTATTTCAACGTTCTGCCTCCCGGTTCGGACGTGGCGATATTCGTGGGCGCCACCTCCGGCAACCGCTTCGAGGGCCAACTGCCCGCCGACGGTGAGTACACGATCCGCGTCTACCCGATGCGCAATGCAGCCCGGCGTGACCAAACTGCAAATTACACCCTCGAGGTGAGCCTTGCGGGTGGGGGCAAGACAGCCGCTGGCGCTTCGGAAGCATCGTCCGCAACTGGTGCGTCTTTCGACAGGATGCTTGAACTGCAGGGCATCCGATTCCGCGTTCGGAGTGCGAATCAAGGCTCGATTAACACGCTTTACATCATTCCGGGCGGTCTCGAAATCGATATTCCGCCAATCGTGCGGACGATCAACGGAACGGTCACGGGTGCTGAGGCGGCAGACCTGGATGGGGATGGTTCACCCGAGATCTATGTCTATGTCACCTCCGCGGGCAGCGGGTCACACGCTTCGCTGGTGGCCTACGCGGCAAACCGGCGCAAATCCCTCAGCGAAATCCACTTGCCCCCCTTAGCACGGGACAAGGCGGCTTCAAAAGGCTATATGGGGCATGACGAGTTCGCTGTGGTCGCGAGCGTTCTCGTCCATCGTTTTCCCGTTTACCGTGATGCCGACACCAATGCCAAACCCACCGGGGGCATGCGGCAGCTTCAGTACAGGCTCGTTCCCGGCGAAGCCGGCTGGATTCTCAAGGTCGACAGGGTGGACGAATACTGATGGCATTCATGAACGCAGGGATCAGGTCTTGCAGAAACAGGATGCCGAACCCATCATTCCACCGGACCTGCGCGAAAGCCGATGCAGACCGGAAAATTCAAACGCTCGGCATGAGGAGATAACATGAAAAGGATGTGTTCATTCGTTACCGCCTTGCTACTCTCTTCAACGGTGTCTGCCCAAGCGGCGGACAACATGAAGGCCTTCCCCCCAGCGGATCAGGGCATGGTTCGATTTGTACTGCAACTTCCGCCACAAGATGACGAATCCACTTTCAAGGTGGAGCTGATGGTCGGGAAGACAGTTCAAGTTGACGAAAAGAACAAATACTTTTTCGGCGGGACAATCGACGAAGAGACCATCAAGGGGTGGGGATTCCCACGCTATGTCGTCAGCAAGCTTGGGCCGATGGCAGGCACGCTGATGGCCATCGATCCAAACGCACCCAAAGTGGCCCGGTTTATCACGCTTGGCGGCGATCCCTATCTCATTCGTTACAACAGCCGTTTGCCAATCGTGGTCTATGTTCCCGAGGGCGTTGAGGTTCGTTATCGGATCTGGACTGCCGGAGGGGAGCCAAAAGCTATGGAAAAGGGTTGAGACGGGCATTTCATCAATGAAAGGATTAAAAGAGGCGATTGATCTTTTTTGGGAAGTGAAAAAGCCAACCCCCGCTGAATTTAGGGGATACAAAAGGTGATGAACCGCTAAAAGGTCAAAATCCAGACGGTTTCGAAAAAAGCGCCAAGTTACGGCGCGCAAATCTCGAGGAGTGAGGAGTGCTTATTTACGCCGCAGCGACTTCGAGATGCGGCGCAACGCGGAAATCGGATTTTTGCAAAACCGTCACTTTAGCTGCAGCCTTATAGCTTGACAGGTCACTCAAAATTCTGGAGAGTGATTTTATAGGGTTGGCTGATCATATATTTGCGGCCTGCCGCGAATCGGCCTGCAATTCGGCGCTCAAAGGGCTGCGGCAGAAAACATCGCTACAGGCTCGCGCCCGGTTGTTGCTTCGCCTGCACAGCACCTTGGCCGGGGCATGAGGATAATAGCCGGCGCGGGTGGCGCAGCGGCCGGGATAAAAGACAAGCAAGCGGTGTCATCGTTATTTGCCGAGGTCTCGCGTAACCGGCATGCCCAAAAGCAAGGCGGATCACCAACCTTCTTGGGCCGCTCTTTAAGCGGCGCCCCCGTCGGGCCTCAGGCCGAAACTTATCTGGCGAGGTTGCGATACGATGGTTCTCCTAAAAAAGATCAATTGGAAGCTTCTCGTGCTGCTGCTCATCCTGGGCAGTGTCGTCGGCGGTTTTGTGGCTTTCGGGCCGCCCCAGCTGATGGCCAAGACGGAAACCGCGCTTTTTTGCGCTTCCTGCCACGTCATGGAATCCCAGTTCGAGGCCTGGTTCAATGTCGGCGCCCACCGCTCGATCCGCTGCGTCGACTGCCACCTGCCGCATGAAACCCTGCCCGCATATTACATTTGGAAATCCATCGACGGCATGAAAGATGTCCTTGTTTTCTATTCCGGCCGAACACCGGAAAACATCACGCTTTCCGAGCGCGGTCGAGGGTTCGTGCAGGCCAACTGCATTCGCTGCCATTCCGAACGCGTGGCCATGATCAATCAGGAGCGCGCCTGTTGGGACTGCCACCGGTTCCTGCAGCACAGCCTGGCCGGCGTGCGCTTGACGAACTGAGGCCCGATCGAATTCAACTCTGGACACAAGAGGAGGAGGAGATGCCACACCGTTTGCAACCCACACTGGTGCTTTGCCTGTGTCTTAGCTTGGCAGTGTTCCTTGCCGGATGCGAGCCGACCAAGCCCCAGCCCCGGCAGGTGGTTACGATTCCGGATGGGGAAATCGATCCGACCCTCTGGGGCCGGGCCTTCCCCGAGGAATTCGAACTCTGGAAAAAAACCGAGGAACCCGTCTCGGCCCGGCGGAGCAAGTACAAGACCGGCATGGACAGCGGTGCGGTGACAATGGACAAGCTTTCCCACTACCCCTACATGGCGCTGCTGTTCAACGGGTGGGGTTTCGGCGTCGAATACAACGAGCCCCGCGGCCATGCCTACATGATTCGCGACCAGCTGGAAATCGACTCCTCGCGCCTCAAGGCCGGCGGGGTCTGTCTGAGCTGCAAGAGCCCCTATGCGCCGGGGCTGCAGGCAGAGATGGGGGAGGACTTCTTCCGCAAGTCGTTCAAGGAAGTGCTTGACCGGATTCCGGAAAATAACCGGGATCTGGGGGTCGCCTGCATCGATTGCCACGACAACCAGGACTTGAGCCTCAGGATCTCCCGTGGGTTTACCTTGATCAAGGCCTTCGACGCCATGGGGGTCGACCCCGCCAAACTGACGCGCCAGGAGATGCGCTCCGCGGTTTGCGCCCAATGCCACGTCACCTACAACATTCCCAAAGATCAGGAGGGCCGCTCCGTCGGCCTGTATTTCCCCTGGCAGAAGTCTACGTTCGGCAACATCAGCATTGAGAACATCATTCAGCAGATCCGCAGCGACGAGAGCGTGAAAGAGTGGACACAGGCGGTGACCGGGTTCAAGATGGCATTCATCCGCCACCCGGAGTACGAATTCTGGACCAACAGCAGCACGCATTTCAAAGCCGGCGCCTCCTGCGCCGACTGTCACATGCCTTACACCATCGCCGGCGTGCACAAAGTTTCCGACCACCGTGTGATGAGCCCCGTCCAGGCCGACATGAAGGCCTGCAAGCAGTGCCATGCGCAAAGTCCCCAATGGCTGCAAGACCGCGTCTTCTCCATTCAGGACCGGACGGTGTCCATCATGATCCGTGCCGGCTACCAGTGCGCCACGGTGGCCAAGCTCTTCGAGATGGCGCACCAGGCCCAGGCGCAGGGCAAGACGATCGACGCCCAACTCTACGACAAGGCCAAGGAATTCTATGAGGAGGCATTCTACCGATCGCTCTTCATGGGTGCCGAGAACTCTGTTGGTTTCCACAACCCGGCCGAGGGCCTGCGCATCCTGGGGGACTCCGTGGCCTTCGGGACCCGGGCCGAAGCCTACCTGCGCCAGGCCTTGACCCAGGCCGGTGTCGATGTGCCCCTCAGGGTGGATCTGGAGATCATGAAATACGTCGACCAGCGGGGCGAAAAGAAGCTCCGATTCGACCCGGCGCTGGAGTTCAAGGATCCTTACGGCCTGCAGGAGAAGTTCTTCTAACCAGCGAATAGGCCCTTGTTGGGGGGCATCGGGTCGACGGCGTTTCCTTTATGCACGATCCGTGCATTACACGGGGCGTGCAGCGCGATCGGCTTGATTTTTTAGAATGCGAACCCCTTCGGAGGCGCCGACCTTGCGGCCGTTGCGGCCTCAGGCGACGGCATCCCTGAAGGGGTCGAGCCCCAACCGCTCGATCATTTTACCGAGGCGCTCTCCTTTATTCGCATTTTCTTGATAAAACGCGACAATTTGGTCGACAACCCGCAAGGCCGGATCATTTTCCAGGCCCGATACCAGCTCTTGCGCGATCCGCGGGTCAGCGCCCACATTGCCGCCGATGACCACTTGCCACCCATCCTTTTTGCCGATCAGGCCGACGTCGCGAACCCATGACTCGGAGCAGCTCAGCTGACACCCGGACACGGCCATTTTGAATTTGCCGGGCAATTCCATCCCGTGATAGCGTTTGTCCAATTCCATCCCGATGCCCAGCGCATCCTGCTGACCCAACCTGCAAAACGTTGTGCCGGGGCAGGACCGGACACTGCGGACGCAAAGCCCTACCGCCGCGCCTTTGTCCAGTTGCAGCTCGTCCCAGACCTGATCGATGACCTCCTCTTCGAGCCCGATGATCGCGATGCGCGTGGCACCGGTGATCTTGATGGCCTGCGCGTTATATTTTTCGGAAACATCGGCGATCTTTCGCAGAAGCTCGGGCGTCACGAGGCCGCAGGGAATATGGGGGGCAATCGCATAGGTCTTTTTGTCGCGCTGCAGGATGGCGCCTTTTTCTCCCAATTTTAACATGTCTCACCTCTCGTGATCGATTAAATCGGCGCATTCGAAAAGCGTCCGCACGTGGCACAGGACTTGAGCCTGAAGCCGCTGTGGCGTACAATCCTTTCGCCGCATCGCGCGCGCCGAATCTTGGGGCTATTACCGAACATATTGAAATTTGCATCCTCAACTTGATACATCTTAATTTTGTTGTCAAAGGCAAAACGCAAAAAATCGCCTTCTTTTCAGTTGTGCCGATTGAAAAGCTGTGGGCCTCATCGGAGATGAGCGCGCACCCCCCGCGCCTCCCGGAGACGCAAAGGACGCCGCGCCCATTTGGCATAAACCCCTTTCGAAGTGGGTTGAAAGTTTAAAAAGATATCGATTTGGGATATGAAATGGAAGCAGACTGGGGGGATAGCCCGCTCGGGTTTTGGCCGCATGATGCGGATGCCGACTTAAATCACTTTTTGTGAGAGCCCCATGAAGGATCGTTACAAAACAAAACAGCAGCTTATCGATGAACTGAATCAACTGCGGCAGCCAAAACACGCAGGGGAGGCGCCGGCGGCGGATTGCAGCCGTCTCGAGGCGGTCCTGGCGCGCGCGCGGCATGAGCAGCAGACCGTTCTCGACAGCCTGCTGGAGCATGTGGTCTACCATGATGCTCAGATGCGGGTGCTGTGGGCCAACCGGGCGGCATGCGAATCCGCGGGTCTTTCGCGGGAGGAATTGACCGGTCGCTTCTGCCATGAAGTATGGGCCGAACGGTCGACACCCTGCAAAGACTGCCTGGTGGTGCGCGCCCGCAAAACCGCTAAACCGCAGGCAGCCGAAAAGAAAACGCCCGACGGGCGGCACTGGTACGTGCAGGGCGTTCCGGTTTTAGGCGCCAATGGTGCCATCGCGTCTGTGGTGGAGCTGACTGCCGAGATCACTGAAAAAAAAAGGGCCGAAGAGGCGTTGCGCAAGAGCGAGGAGCGCTACCGCGCGATTGTCGAGACCATTTCCCATGGGATCCTTGAAATGGATGCCAGTGGCACGATTTCCTATGCCAACGGCGCCCTTAGCCGGCTCTTCGGGTATGGCGAAGGTGAAATGATCGGGCGTGCGATCACCGATTTTCAGGTTACCGCGGCCGCCAAAAAAATAATGCGCCGGCGCCTTGCGACCCTTGTTAAATACCGGCCTGAAGCCACCCAGTGGATGACGAAGATCCGGGCAAGAGACGGCCGGAGCATCGACCTTCAGGTCGACTGGGATTACAAGCGGGACCTGCAGGGCGATGTCGTCGGGTTTATTGCGGTGGTGACCGACATCACCGCGCGCGTCCAGGCGCTTGGCGCCCTCGAAGAGGCGCATGCAAAGCTCGAAAGGCGCGTGCTGAACCGCACGGCCAAGCTGCTGATCGCAAACGAGCAATTGAAGCGCGAAATCGAAACCCGTCAACAGGCCGAGGCGCAAGCCCAGCAAAAGGATCGGAAGTATGGTGATCTGTATGCCCTGCTGCGGCTGACGATCGATACCGTACCCGATCTGATATGGGCAAAGGACCTGAACGGCCACTACGTTTTAGCCAACCAGGCGATCTGCGACAAACTGCTGATGTGTGGCAGCCCCGGTGCGGCCACGGGTAAAACGGATCGCTTCTTTGCCGAGCAGGAGCGGGCGGCGGGTTACGGGCACGCTTTCGGGGTGAAGTGGGGCGATTCAGAATCCGTCGTCAAAAAAAACAAGGCACCGCTGCGCTTTTTGGAAGAGGTGCGGGTCAGGGACCAGACGATCGTTCTCGATGTAAAGGAGGCCCCCTTTTTTAACGAAAAGGGGAAGCTGATCGGCACGGTCGGCTGCGCCCGCAACGTCACCAAGGAAAAGGAGATTGAGACGGCGCTGCGCAGGAGCCAAGCCGAGCTGGCGGCCATTTTTGAAAACGCCCCGGTGGCCATCGTGCTGGTCGATGCGCAAACCCGTGTCTGTCAAGCCAATCGCAAGGCGCTGGCGATTGCCGGGCGCGCGCAGGAGGACATCATCGGTCTTCCGGGGGGGCAGGCCCTGGGTTGCCGCAACGCGCTGGACGATCCTCGCGGGTGCGGCTTCGGCCCCAACTGCGAGACCTGCGCCGTGCGTTCCATCGTGGAGGACACCTTGAAAACCGGTCGAGCCCACCATGAGGTGGAGGCCGCGCTGCCGCTTGGCAACACCAGCGCCCCGAGTGAAATGCATCTGCTGGTCTCCACCGCGCCGCTTGGCTCCCTGAAAAGTGAAATGGCGGTTGTGTGCCTTCAGGACATCACCCAGCGCAAAAAGGCCCAGGAAGCATTGAAGGAAAGTGAGGAAAGATTCCGCCGAATGTTCGAAGACTCGGTCCTGGGTATGTTTCAGGGCACCGTGGATGGAACGCTGCTCACCGTGAACCCGGCTTTTGCCAAAATGTTCGGCTATGACTCGCCTGAAAACCTGCTGTCCTCTCTGGGCAGCAGCGCCTTGGAATTGTACGCCGATCCCGCCGACCGACCCGCAAAAATGCAGCTGGTGATGGAAAGCGAAAATCCAATTGAAACCGAAATCCACTACCGCCACAAGGACGGCTCAAGCTTTTGGGGGCAATTTCGGGTCTGGAAAGTGCGGGGTGAAAAGGATCGGCCGCTGTATCTGGAAGGCTGCGTTGAAGACATCACCCAGCGCAAACAGGCCGAAAAATCCCTGCGGGAATCGGAAAATCGGCTGCGGTTTCTGTCTTCGCGGCTGCTGGCGGCCCAGGAAAACGAGAGCCGCCGAATTTCGCTGGAAATTCACGATAACCTGGCCCAGAACATGGCCGTGCTGAAACTGCAGCTGGCCGCGATTGCCGGCTGGCTGCGCAAGGATCAGGACAGGTTGAAAGTCGAATGTCAAAACGCCCTGAAATTTGTCGACCGCATTATCGAAAACATGCGCAACCTCTCACGCGATCTGAGCCCCTCGATCATCGAGGACCTCAAGCTTTGCGCGACTCTGCAGTGGATGCTGTATGATTTCGAAAAACAAAGCGATATCGCCCTGTCCCTCAAGCTGACGGATGTCGATGACCTGTTTTCATCCGCAGATCAGGTCATTGTTTACCGCATCTTTCAGGAGGCGCTCAATAACATTCGCAAGCACGCCGATGCACGCAATGTTGCCGTGGAGGTCCGCAAAACCGGCGACCAGGTGGTCTTTCAGATCCAGGATGACGGCCGGGGCTTTGACATCCAGGAGAATTGGCAGCGGCATGTGGCTGACAGAGGCCTGGGGCTTGCCGCCATGGACGAACGGGCGCGGATGTTGGGCGGCACGCTGCTGATCGCCCCGCAAAAGGGCCGCGGGACGTGCCTCACCCTGACCATTCCGGTCGCGCAAGCCCAAAACGCCCGTTGACCAGTCGCCGCCGACAGCCGGCGCCCCTCGTCGCATCCTGAAACCGTCTGGGTCGGTCGCAGACGACTTGCGGGGCGCATGATCCCCTCACAGTGGGTTGCGACCGGATACAATATCCGTGCGGTTGGGCCGCTGCCTATCCGAAGGTGCCCCTGGAGTGTAAACGCCGCAGGCCGACCCAAAGACAACCCGCTTGGGGATCTTTTTTCCGAAGCCCCCAGACTGCCAAACCGATTTTCACTTCTCGTTTTTCCCTGCCGGAATGCCCCACCTCATCACCTTCCTGGTTTAAAAATAGCCACTTGTGGCGATTGTGGCCGCACTCTTTTTTTATTAGAAGATTCTTATTGGTTTCCGTCTGCGAAAAAGACAAGCAAGATGTGGCATTATTTTTAGCCGGGGCCCTCAGAACCTCGGCAAAAAAGAAGGCCATTGGCTCGGCCCA
>Ga0105099_10002457_pt1 | contig 11001 bp, 7 predicted proteins | sample PPLLak3cmMay2015_2_FD_79138 | JGI IMG/M metagenome (GOLD analysis project Ga0105099, IMG submission 79138) | Freshwater sediment microbial communities from Prairie Pothole Lake near Jamestown, North Dakota, USA - PPLs Lake P8 Core (1) Depth... | ecosystem: Environmental > Aquatic > Freshwater >...
ACGATCTTGCCTTTGAGATTGATTCCTTTGAGCTCGTCGAAAGCGTCGGCCGGTTCGCTGATGCCGTAGCCGACGAAGACAACGGGAGCCGTAATCTCCTCAGCCGCGCCGCCGCCGCCTTGGTAGTCGACTCCGGCCGTGAACGTCTTGGTTTTAAGGGCCGCGCCTTTGGCGACGTTGACGGTCATCGTGCTTTGGACGTCGGTGACATTTTTAAAGGTGATTTGTTGGAAGTAAGTCCGTTCCGGGGGAATCGCGGCTGCGCCGCCGGGAGCGGCTCCGCGCATGCCGCCACGTGCGGGAAGCAAGTCGCCGGCCGGTTTGACCCCCCACATTTTGTAAAGGGAGGCGACATACTCGGCTGCCAGGGTATATCCTCGAGAAACAGTGTCCCGGCCTTCCATAAAATCGGATGAAATGTAAGTCAGCATGGACATTGTGTCCTTAGCGACGATGGTTTCAAATCCGACTTTGTATTTGTCGGGAACGGGTTGGGGTTTGTCCACCAAGCTGAGGGCTTTTTGGACGTCTTCGAGCTTTAATTGTTGCTGAGGCGGCATTTGAGCCTGCAGCGACAGAAAAGCGGCGATCAAAATGATCGCTCCGACGAGATGCCTTTTCATTCGTTCTCCTCCTCTGAATAGAATTCCGACTTCATCCGTTTAGACGCACCGGGGGGAGATTTCTTCCAGATTCCCCTTGCCTCCCACGCCCTCCTCGGATACAATACCGCCCGTTCCCGCGTGCCTGTAGCTCAGTTGGATAGAGCGACGGCCTCCGGAGCCGTAGGTCACAGGTTCGAATCCTGTCAGGCACGCTCTCTCATCCAATCCCGCCCCATTGAGCAGGTCGCGCTGATCTATTCATATTAATAGCCCGTGAAGGTGGAAAAAGCCTTTAATTGCAGCAGACTTTATGCTAGATTAAGGCTCGAGGAGTTGGGATAAACTTCTCTTTCATGGGCAGCAAGAAACGACTCATCGCCTCCTTGACGGTCTTCCTCCTTGTCTTTTTATTGGGAGTCGTCGGTTTCAAGACTCTTGGAGGCCCCGAATGGTCGCTTCTCGATGCCGTTTATATGACCGTCATCACCGTTGCGACAATCGGATACGGAGAGGTCCACGACTTGAGCGCCTACCCGGCGGCCCGGGGCTTCGCCGTGATCTATATCATCCTCTGCTTGGGGACGATTGCTTTCGCCGTCTCCTCCATGACGGCCTTTGTCGTGGAGGGGGAGCTCCGAAACATTCTGGGGAGACGAAAGATGGAAAAAGCCATCGCCAAACTCATGGATCATTACATCGTCTGCGGAAGCGACGAAACGGCCCAAACGGTCGTTCAGGAACTCATCCAGACGAAAAAAGCCTTTGTTGTCGTCGACTCCGTGAAGGAGAGGGTCGAAAAAATGCGGGAGATGGGGGAAGTTCTTTGGGTTCAAGGCGATCCTTCCGAGGACGCCGCGTTGTTGAAAGCCGGGATCGAGCGAGCCAAGGGAATCCTTTGCTCCCTGCCTACGGACGAAGCCAACCTTTTCGTCGCCGTCACGGCCAAAGGCTTGAACCCGCGACTTCGAGTTGTGGTCAAGGGAATCGATGTCCGATCCCATGCCAAGATGAAGAAAGCCGGGGCCGACAGTGTCATTTCACCGACGTTCATCGGCGGGATGCGGATGGTCTCGGAAATGGTCCGTCCCGCAGTCACGACCTTCCTCGATTTGATGCTGCGGGAGCGGGATCGGGTTCTGCGGTTCGATGAAGTTACGGTGCCGGTCGGCTCCCCTCTAGCCGGAAAGACGATCTCTGAGGCGGAATTCGATTTAAAAACAGGGGCGCTTTTTGTCGCCCTGAGAAGGGGAGGGGCGAAGAACTTCGATTTCATTCCTCCAAAGACGGCCAAAATTGAGGCGGGAGATGTCCTGATTTTCATCGCCACTCCGGACATGATTCTGGAAATCGGGAAAATTGCAGGGGCTTAAAGCATTTTTAGGAGCTTCCTTATCTGTTTGTGATAGAGCCTGATTCCGTTTGACAAGAAAGGTCCGGTCGGCTAAACTTAGCACCCTTGATGGCCCGTTAGCTCAATTGGTAGAGCAGCAGACTCTTAATCTGCGGGTTGTAGGTTCAAGTCCTACACGGGTCATTCCCTCATCCTGTCGACTCAGTCACTCGACTGCCAAAAAGCATGGTCAGAGGGTTATTCTTGACATCATTTCAAGCGCGGTGATAATCTTCTGTCATCATGGGAATCAATTAATAAATGAGGAATCTTGCCTTAATCGCGGAAAAGTTGTCTACCCACGAGGGAATTGAATTAGAGAATGTATCAGAGATTGAAGTCGCATATAACAAACTCTTTGTATATAAAAACTTTCATGTTTTGGTTTATATCCGTGATCAATATTTTAACTGTCTGATGGAACTTAAATATCACGGCTATTTTGACCATAATAAAGACAAAAATATTTATGACTCTTTTAAGATTGATGATTTCTTCAAGATATATTCCGATCAGTTTAAGGAAAAACCAAAATATTCAGATCGGGATGCCCCGCCTAACGAATATTCAGAAGACTTTGAAAAGATTTCTTATACCCTTCGAAGAAAAATGCATTGGAAATGTTCCAATTGCCATGTCAAACTCCGAAAAAATAAAGACTTGCTTGATACACATCATGTAAATGGGGTAAAGAGTAACAACTCCCCAGATAATCTGCAATGCCTATGCGTACGTTGCCATTCTGATCAGCCTTATCACGAAAGATTGAAGGAGGATGAAAGGTATAAAAGATTTATGATGAAGTACGGCCAGAAGAAATAAGCAAAGGCTAAAGAGAGCGATTTTGCCATCCAGTTGATTGGATGAGAAAGAAAGACGCTCCAAATATTAGGACTGAGGGATGTGATAAAAATGAGTTTAACAGCACAAGGGAACCAAGAGCGAAGGTGGGGACCATACCCCGCAATAAGAAAATCACTTGAGGATAAAGAAGTCCGAGAATTAGTACTTTCCTTCTAACGATAATACACTTTGCAAGGGTCCAGTTCTTGCTTGCTTGATTATTCGTCAATACCCGTCCGACATCATGGTTAACAACGGCTATATTTATTCAGATCGTATTCTTAAACCGGATGAAGGCATCTCGGTTGTCGGCTTTTATTCCCGCCGATATCCCCACTCCTCCGAGGAAACCTGGCGCGGGAGAATTCAGGCTGGGCAGGTTTTACTCAATGGACGGCCACCCTCGCCGGACGATCGCCTGACTACCGGCGACAATCTTGTCTACCATCGTCCTCCATGGGAAGAACCCGATGTTCCAAGGGATTTTCGGACTCTGTTCGAAGACGAGAGTATTTTAGTCCTGGATAAACCTTCCGGACTTCCCGTGCTGCCCGGCGGCGGTTTTTTGGAAAACACCCTGCTTCACTTGGTGCGCCGACGCTATGAACCCGGCTGTTCGCCGCTTCATCGTCTCGGACGCGGGACTTCAGGCGCCATTCTTTTCACCAGGAACGTTCGAACGGCGCGATTTTTGAGTTTAGCTATGACGGAACGACGAATCCGCAAGGTATATCTGGCCTTAGCCACGGGAATCGTCATCCCGGACGCCTTTACGGTCGATGTTCCCATAGGGCCCGTTCCCTATCGGCGGTTGACAACCATCCACGCGTATTCACCCCAGGGCCGGCCATCAATAAGTCATGTTCGAGTGATCCATCGATTTCCCCATGAGAATGCGACCCTTCTGGAAGTGACGATTCCCACGGGACGGCCCCACCAGATCCGAATCCATCTCAGCCAAGCGGGATTCCCTTTGGTAGGCGACCTCCTTTATCAATCGGGAGGGATTCCTCGCCCCGATGTTCGGGATGACGATGACGCCGCTCTGCCCGGAGATCTCGGATATTTTCTGCATTCCTGGAAAATCCGGTTTCCTCATTCGGACAAGGGCGAAGATATGGAGGTCGTTTGTCCTCCTCCTCCCATCCTTGATCCTTCCGGGAATTGTCATTCGTAGATTCTGGAATGAAATAGCTTCCTGAAAATATTTTCATTGACTTTTTCCCCTGCTTTTGCTTTAATGTCGCCGCATCAGGAGCCACCCGATCATTGGGTGCGGCAACCTGGTTCGGAGACACCAAGGTGCTTACTCGCCGCCATGAGGCGACGGGGATGTGTGGAAGCCGATCTTCCGAAACAAAAGTCTCCAATCGCGGCCTTCCGCCGTTGATGTTCCACTCCTGATGCGTAAACAATTGCGCCGTATGGCGCGAAAGGAAACGCATCATGTCGAAGATCTCTCCGTCCCATCTCTCTCCGTGTCCGGAGGTGAATCTCGCCCAAGCGGTTTATGAATTCACCTCGGAATCCATCTGCGAAGGGCATCCCGACAAAGTCTGCGACGCGATCGCCGACAGCGTCTTGGATGCTTGCCTGGAACAGGATTCCCGCAGTCATGTCGCTTGCGAGGTTCTCTGCAAAGATCGGCATGTCGTTCTGGCCGGTGAAATCACAACGTCGGCTCATCCCGACTACGAGCAGATTGCCCGCCGGACGATCACGGAAATCGGATACACGGACGAATCCGAACCCTTTTGTGCCCGGACCGTCGAAGTGCGGTCGCTCCTGAGCCGCCAGTCGCTCGAGATCGCCCAAGGCGTCGATACGGCCGAGCAGGGCGCGGGCGATCAAGGAATCATGTTCGGTTATGCCACGGACGAAACGTCCGAACTCATGCCGCTCCCCATCCAACTGGCTCATCGCTTGGCCCAAGGGATGTCCGAAGACCGAAAAAACGGCCGTGAGCCGTGGCTTCGGCCGGACGGAAAAACCCAGGTGACGGTGCGCTACATCGACGGTCGCCCCGACGAAGTCACGACCGTCCTCGTCTCCGCCCAGCACCGGGCCTCCATCCAGGTCGAAGGAATTCGGGCCTACGTTGCCGAACGTTTGGGTCCGCGTGTTCTCGGTCCGTGGTGGAATGCCGGGATTCAGCTCCATGTCAATCCGACGGGCAGTTTCATCCTGGGCGGGCCCTCCGCCGACTGCGGCGTGACCGGACGCAAGATCATTTGCGACACCTACGGTGGAACGGCCCGGCACGGCGGTGGAGCGTTCAGCGGAAAAGATCCGAGTAAAGTGGACCGCAGCGCGGCCTATTTTTGCCGGTTCGTGGCTCGGCAAGTGGTCAAACAAGGCTTGGCCAATAAAGCGGAAATTCAGGTGTCCTATGCCATCGGCGAAGCCAAACCTCTATCGGTGTTCGTTGAGACGTTTGGAACGGGCGATGGGGAAGAAGCGGCCGCTTTTGTCCTGAAGAATTTCGATTTTCGTCCGGCTGCCATTATTGAGCGGCTCGGCCTGCTGAAACCGATCTACCGCGGGACCACGAACTACGGCCACTTCGGCAAGCCCGAATTGCCCTGGGAGTCGTAACCCGTTTCACGTCCGCCGCGAAGGCTCGTCCCTTTAGCCTGGATTATTCACGAGTCGAGGCGGTTACAGATGCGAGGCGCGGAGGGTTCGTTTTTTTGGAGTATCGCTAAAGAGGCTCTCCTTGATATAATCGGTCCGGCATGGACGTCCCTCTGCTCCGGGAATTCATCATTCTGCTGGCTGCGGCCATCGGGATTCTATTTCTCAGCCGCAAGCTGAAACTACCGACGATCGTCGGGTTCCTGCTGACCGGAATCGTCATCGGTCCGAGCGGTTTAGGCTTGATCCATGACGCCGATCGAATCGACGTTCTGGCCGAAATCGGCGTCGTGATGCTGTTGTTTACGATCGGCCTGGATCTCTCCTTGGAGCGCTTGAGTCAGATCAAAAAAACATTCTGGCTCGGCGGGGGACTCCAGGTTGCGGGAACGACGGCGGCGACGACGGTCGTTCTCTTCATTTTTGGTATCCCCCTCCTGCAGGCTGTATTTTTCGGCTTTCTTGTCTCCTTGAGCAGTACGGCCGTCGTCCTCCAGTCGCTCCTTGACCGGGGCGAAGCCGGGTCGCCGTTTGGCCGGGTCGCTCTTGGAATCCTTCTTTTCCAGGATTTCGCAATCGCCCCGATGATCGTTCTCACGCCCCTTCTCGGCCGGTCGGATTCTTCCCTCTCATTGGTCCGGATCGTCGAACGAGCCGCGTTCGGCGCCGCGATCATTACCGGCGTCGTTCTTGCCGCCAGGTTTCTCCTGCCCCGGTTTCTCCATGCGATTGTCCGGACCCGGGTTCGCGAAACTTTCCTGATGACTACGCTTTTCATCTGCTTGGGAGCAAGCCTGCTCACTTCTTCGCTCGGATTTTCCCTGGCCTTGGGGGCGTTTCTGGCCGGGATCATCATTTCCGAATCCGAATACAGCCATCAGGTTGCCGCCGATATCATGCCTTTCAAGGATCTGTTTAACAGCATCTTTTTCATTTCGGTCGGAATGCTGTTGAATTTGAAGGTGATCCGGACGGAAACGGTCTTCATTCTCGGCTTGGTTTTATCTCTCTTTGTCTTAAAATTCGCGATTGTGTTTCTGACGGTTAAAATCCTTCGTCAATCATCGCCTGTCGCTCTCCGCGTGGGTTTGAGTTTGGCCCAAATCGGGGAGTTTTCGTTCGTCCTCGCCGCCGTCGGCCGGACGGTCGGACTTCTTCCGGACCGTTATTTTCAGGGATTTATTGCTTCCTCCATCCTGACGATTTTCGCCACCCCGTTTCTGATCCGCTTCTCCGCGGTTGCCTCCGTAAAATCCGAAAAAGTCTTTCGTCCAAATACGGCCGGCCAACCGTCCGCCGGCCGGGCGAACGAATTGACCGGGCACGTTATCATCGCCGGATATGGTCTCAATGGGCGAAATCTGGCGCGGGTTCTTAAAGAGACGGGAATTCCATATATTGTCCTCGAATTGAATCCGGACTCCGTCCGGGAAGCCCGTGAAGATGGCGAGATCATCCTGTTCGGTGATGTTTCCAGCCGGGTGATTCTTGAGGCGGCGAGCCTGGCCAAGGCAAAAATGATCGTTTTTGCCATTTCCGACCCGCAGACGACTCGCCGGGCGGTGAGAATCGCCCGTCATCTCAATAATGCGGTTCGAATTTTAGTCCGGACCCGTTCCGTGGCCGAAATCGAGGAACTTTATAGATTGGGCGCCGATCAGGTCATTCCCGAAGAATTCGAGACGTCGATCGAGATTTTCACCCGGACGCTCGAGGAATATCACGTCCCCCGCAATCTGACCGAGGCCCAGATCAAGATCATTCGGAGCGAGAATTATGGGATGATGCGTGGCGCCTTCCAAACAGGCCGATCTCTGGAGAAAATCGCCGAATATCTGTCCGCCGGTACGGTCGAAACTTTTTATATCCGCCCGCGTACGGTGGCCGTTGGTCGGACCATCTCAGAACTTCGCCTTCGGAGCGAGGCGGGGGCGACGATTGTCGCGATGGTTAGGCAGGATCAGACGTTTTCGAGCCCCAGCCCCGATTTCAGACTTGAAGAAGGAGATATCCTCATTCTGTCGGCCAACCATCAGGATATGGACCGCGCCTTCCGTTTTTTAGAAAGGGCTTTGACTCCAGACAAAAATTGACATATCGGGCCGGATAGTTTATAAATTCTTGTCGATTGTTGTATATCCGGCCGTACTATTATTCAGTCAGGCGGGATTGTTTAAGCTCCGGTCCTATCTGTTTTTTTAAGTGACTCGGTAGCTTTTTTATTCCACGAGGGAGATGATTATGGACCTTTTCGAAAAATGTCGGGAATTTTATACTAAACCCGAGAGCGCCCAAAAATACGGCTACCCTACGACGCCTCAAGCGGCCATGGCCTCCGGCCTTTTCCCGTATTTCATTCCGATCGACCAGGCTGAAGGGCCGGAGGCGATCATTGAAGGCAAGCATTTCCTCATGATCGGCTCCAACAATTACCTCGGTTTAACGGTTCATCCCCAAGTCAAGGAAGCGGCCATCGCCGCCATCCGGAAATACGGCACGAGTTGCACGGGTTCCCGGTTTCTCAACGGAACCCTTCACATGCATATCGAGTTGGAAGAGAAATTGGCCGACTATGTCGGTCAAGAGGCGGCTCTCGTCTACAGCACGGGGTTCCAGGTCAATATCGGCTCGATTCCGGCGGTTATGGATCAAAACGACATCATCATTACCGATAAGGATGTCCATGCCAGCATCGTCGACGGCGTGCGGATGGCCAAGGTTCAAAAAAACATTCAAACCCGGTTCTTCAAACATAACGACGTTGCGGATTTGAAAAAAATCCTCAAGAGCCTTCCTCCGGAAGCGGGGAAGCTCGTCATTGTCGATGGCGTCTACAGCATGGGCGGCGACATTGCCCCTTTGCCGGAGCTGATCCCCGTCTGTAAAGCCTATGGGGCTCGTTTATTCTGCGATGACGCCCATTCGCTCGGTGTCTTGGGCGGCGGACGCGGTACGGGGACTCATTTCGGCTTGGAGAAAGATGTTGATATGGTCATGGGGACATTCAGTAAATCGTTTGCCTCCGTAGGCGGGTTTCTGGCCGGCCCGAAAGAAGTCATCCAGTGGATTCAGGTGTTCTCTCGCCCCTTCATGTTCAGCGCCAGTCTTCCCCCGGCGAATGTAGCCACGGTTCTGGCCTGCCTTGATGTTCTTCGGGAAGAACCGGAACGGGTGGATCGATTGTTAAAAATCGGAGAGAGGATGCGGACCGAACTTCGCGGGATGGGATACAATATCGGTCTCAGCGAAACCCCGATCATTCCGATCATTATCGGCGATCAATTCAATGCCCTCAAAGCCTGGAAAGTGTTCTTCGATGCAGGCGTTTATACAAATGTCGTCCTGCCTCCGGCTGTTCCGCCCGAGCTCTCCCTCCTCCGGACAAGCTACATGGCGACTCACAGCGACGCTCAACTCGATCGCGTGCTGGACATCTTTAAAAAGATTAAAAACCAACTCCATCTTGCGGATTAATCCCCTTCGCGGATGTCCATGGATGTCGGCTCATGGATGAACCCCCTTTTCGGGGGCTGGTGCTTCGATTTTTGCAAGGGGTTGCTTCCACAGTGAATCGGCGGAGCTTTTCCCACAACCCACACCCAAAGAAAGAGATCCGCCTGGTTATGTACAAGTCGAGGCCATCATAGATATGAACTCCATTTCATGAAAATCCGGGGAAAAACGCTGATTCAGAAATAAACCGGTGTTCGTTTGACTTCAATCCGGGGTTCTGTTATCAGATAAAGCACAGAGGTTTTGTCCATGTCCGTCAATGATCTCCTTGGAGTCGTCACGGTTGTTTTTGGCCTGGTGACCGTCATTCTTTTATTCGTTCTCTGGAAGAAACGGGCGGCCGTTGATTTGGGGCCCTTGCAAACGCGGCTCGATTCGATCGAGCGGGGCCAGGAGCGGAGCGAACGGGAGTTGCGGGACGAATTCGCCCGCAACCGGGACGAAACGATCCAGCAATCATCCGTGCTCCGCCAGGAGATGGGCTCGACCCTCAAGGGCGTCAATGATTCGGTCCTACGGCAAATCATCGACCTGACCAAGCTTCAACAGGCTCAGATGGACGGTTTCGGCGACCGGCTCGGCAAATTGACCGAATCGAACGAGAAAAAAATCGACGCTCTCCGTGTCGCCGTTGAAACAAAGCTTGCCCAGATCCAGGCCGATAACGCATCCAAACTCGAGGAGATGCGGAAGACGGTCGATGAGAAGCTTCAAAGCACGTTGGAGAAGCGGCTCGGGGAGTCGTTCAAGTTTGTCAGCGATCGCTTGGAGCAAGTTCATAAGGGGCTCGGCGAAATGCAATCTTTGGCCAATGGGGTCGGCGATCTGAAGAAGGTCCTGACCAACGTCAAGGTCCGCGGTACTTGGGGGGAAATTCAGCTCGGCAGCCTTTTGGAGCAAATTCTGACCCCCGATCAATACGCCCAAAATGTGGCCACGAAAAAGGGGAGCGCCGACCGTGTCGAATTTGCGATCAAACTGCCTGGTCGGGGAGACGGCCTGGATCAGACGGTCTGGTTTCCGATCGACGCCAAGTTTCCCAAAGAGGATTATGAGCGACTGCTGGAGGCTTCGGAACGGGCCGATGCGGCCGCCGTCGAGGAGTCCAGCCGGATGCTCGAGGCCCGGATCAAACTCGAAGCGAAAGCGATCCGGGATAAATACATCGATCCGCCCAATACGACGGACTTCGGCCTTCTCTACCTCCCGACCGAAGGGCTCTTTGCCGAAGTTCTCCGCCGGCCGGGTCTGACCGACTCCCTCCAACGCGATTTCCGGGTCGTCGTCGCCGGACCGACGACGCTCCTGGCTTTTTTAAACAGCCTCCAAATGGGCTTCCGAACTCTGGCCATCGAGAAGCGATCCAGCGAAGTCTGGAATCTTCTCGGAGCGGTGAAAACCGAATTCGGGAAATTCGGAGACGTGATCGACAAAGTTCAGAAGAAGATCCAGGAAGCGGGCAACGTCATCGACGGGGCCAAAGTCCGAACCCGAGCCATAGAGAAGAAACTACGGGCGGTCGAGGAACTTCCCGCCGCTGAAGCGCAATCCCTTCTGGCCATGCCGAAAGGGGAGCTGATGGACGACGATGAACCGGTTCCCGGTTCCGAAGAGGAGTCTCTCTAATAGTATCGGAATGTTGTTGGGCGATCCCCAGCAGATTCATGATCTTTTCTTTCTTCGAATTTTACGGCGGTCTTGGCCCTGCGCTTCTTCGGAAGCCTCATCCTGACTCGGCCGCCTAGTTGAGGACTGCGAGACGCCGCCCTGATTCGGAAGCCACAGCGGTATTTAGAATGATGGAATGCTATATCGTTTTCTTTTTCAGGGTGATGCGCACCCACATGGGTATTCCGGATAGTTTTATTTTTTCTATGGAGGAGTTGCCGGCAAAACTCGTCTTTTCGATGATCTTGGCGATTTCCTCTATTCGATAACCTTTCTTTATCGACTCGCGAACGGCCAAGGGGCCAAATAATCTGCGCATCCAATTCAGTTGCCGAAGATTGCTTTTCA
>Ga0105099_10002458_pt1 | contig 10995 bp, 9 predicted proteins | sample PPLLak3cmMay2015_2_FD_79138 | JGI IMG/M metagenome (GOLD analysis project Ga0105099, IMG submission 79138) | Freshwater sediment microbial communities from Prairie Pothole Lake near Jamestown, North Dakota, USA - PPLs Lake P8 Core (1) Depth... | ecosystem: Environmental > Aquatic > Freshwater >...
CCCGTTGACGATCTGGAAATAATCCGGCATATCGAGATAAAGGAACACCCCGGCATCGCCATCCGACGTGATACGCGGAAGGAGCGCGTCTAGCCTGCGGATAAGATCTTTGATGTGGTCATGACTTAAAGGGCTGACGATCCTTTGGAACTCCTCCCCCGCCTCGCCTCCCCCACCGTCGGGTTCATACCAATCTGTCGGATCGGGCTGAGTTATCCAGAATTGGTAAGTTTCACGAAATATGGCATAAAAAAGGTCTTTGATGCCCTTGTCACCGATCACATGGCCTTTTTCATTAATGAGATCCAGGGTCACTTTCAGGTATGTTGAGGATTTTTTCAAAAAGGGGTGGGGCGACTCTTCCCCCGCGAAGGAAAGGAGCGAAGAGAACACATAAAGAACGAGATCGATGTTCCTCTCCAGGTTCTCGTTGCTTTTTCCCAGGACCGTATTGACGAACTCGAAGAGGTACCGCGCAGAGCTGTCCTGAACGCGTTCATCACGGGCGGAAGAAATAATGTTCATGTATATATCGGCAAGGAGCTTTAAGGCTTCAAGGCCTCTCCGGTGCCTGTTGAAATCGTAGAAATCACCGATGGAAAGGCTTTTAAGATGTGTCAGGACGTATTCCCAATTGACGTAAGGATGGTTGAGTTCGATAAGCAGGTCCTCTAAACGCTTCAGGACTCCGTAATGGTCATGCACCGCCTCCATGAGGACCCGGTACTTTTCCGGTATCTCGACGATTGCTTTTGTCCGTTCGAGATTTATCTCAAGAGCGGTCGAATGCCAGGATGTGTTGTCTGCTTTATCCACGGCAATAGATTAAAGATATAAGGGGAAGAAATCAAGCCAAGAAAAAATGTGATTCCGTGAAGAGTGAAGCGTGAAGTATAATTTGATAGAAAGCTTTTGACACTTTACGCTTTACGCTATTTACCGGACGTTGCACGGACCAGTTCGATCACCGTCACTTCCGGTGGGGCCAGAAAGCGTATGGGAGGGCCCCAGGTCCCGGTGCCCCGGCTCACATACAAAAGGGAACTTCCCTGCAGTCGGTGCAATCCGGCATACATTGGAAAGGCAATGCGCGTCAAATATGTAAAAGGGAATATCTGTCCGTTATGGGTATGTCCCGACAGCTGAAGGTCAAATATTTTTGCAGATGATCTGTCAATAATGGGTCGGTGCTTCAAAAGGATCGTAAAGAGATGGGGCGGCAGACCGCTGAGGGCCATCTTTTCCTGTTCGTGGGAGTTGTTACCGGACCTTCCTGCTGCAATATCGTCAACGCCGGCTATATTGATGATCCCGTCAATCGTGACTCCTTCCCCTCTGAGTATCCTGAACCCAGCCTTTTTTGTAAATTCCGTGGAAACTCCGATCCCCGCGTATAATTCATGGTTACCAAAAATAGCGAACTTGCCATATCGCGGTTTGATCTCCCGGAACATATCAAAGAGACCGTTAAGACTATCTATCTGCCCGTCGACAAGGTCACCTGTGGATACGAATATATCAGGCCCTGCCTCCCTGACGGCCTTCATGACGCTACCAAGTCTTGTTTCCCTGATAATAAGACCAAGATGGACATCCGACACCTGTACGATAGTGAGCTTTTCTATGCCGGCAGGTAATTTGTCCGTTGTTATTCTTATCCTTTCTGTTCTTATGTCCTGTGCCTCGAAATAACCGTATGAGGTGATAAAGGACGAAACGACAAGGGGTATAAGAAAATAAAGAAGATTGGAATGAATGAATCCGGGAGTGCACGCCCCTATGATCCGGAAGAACAAATAAATAAGAAGTCTCGCAAGATCAAGCGCCAGAGACGTGACAAAAAATAAAAAAACGGAACCCATCCAGATATAGCCGGCATATGCCGCGAAACGTGCCTGCGATTCGTGGCCCCCGCTTTCCAGAAAACGAACGATCATAGGGGCGAAGAGAAAAAAGAAAAATATGGCGGCGATGATGCAGCCTGTGGGAAAACGGAACCGGAAAGCGTACCATGCCTTGAGAAATATATACGCGTGAAGCCCCGAATAAAGTGTGAAAAAGGTAATGAGGAAGATGATCATAGATACACCGGGAACATTTCAAGGCGACCCATTTTAAATCCCAAGTGCATCATGCCTTTTGATAAGGCCATTGAGAAAAATATCCGAACACGCCCGGGATGTGAAAAGGTTCTCCGGGTCTATAACGATGGAAAGTACATAACCCCTTAACAAGCTTATGAGGACCTTTGTCGCTTCCTTCTCGTCTATTTGCGAAAAAATTCCCTTTTCTATCCCGCTCCTTATGATCTTGCCTACGAACTTCCTCAGTTCGAGAAAGAATTCATGTTTCGATTCAACGCCGAAGGTGAACCCTTTTTCCTTGTTGAAGGCGAGGATGAACTCACGATTTTTTTTTGCCAGGGTCATGTACGTTTCTATATAGGTCCGTATCTGATCTATCGGGTCGTCGAGCCCGTCAAGAGCATCCTGCATTTCCTTGAAAAAATCGTTAAAAAACCCTTTCATCAGGGTAAAACACAACTCTTCCTTGTTCTTGTGATAGAGATAAAGGGCACCAACGCTTATGCCGGCCTCGCAGGCGATCATTCTCATGTTGGTACCTTCGTAGCCGGACCTCGAGAAGATCTTAAGGGCCGCATCGATTATGATCTTGCGTGTCTCTTCTGCTGAACGTCTGTTCATGTGAACCAACGTTCAGTCTATCGAAATGTTAAAAAACTGTCAAGACCAAAGACAGTTTCACGTTTCAAAGTTTCACGTTTCAAAGTCGATTAAAATATTTTCTTTTCCTTGAAACTCTTAAACTGGAAACTTTGAAACTTTCTTTTCAGATCCCCATGGCCAGCGCAATGTTATATGCCGCCATTCCACCCAGGTAAGACAGAACGAGCATGAAAAGAAAAGATATATAAAACCATTTTGTGTCCTTCATTTCCTGTTTCATTACAATGACTGTTGGCGCACAAGGGACGAAAAGCATGAGGACAACCAGAAAGGATATGGCTGACGCGTGCGGTATGGCCGTCGTGAGAACCGTCATGAGGCCGTGTTGCCCCACATTGTAAAGGATCCCCAACGTTGCTATCGAATTCTCTTTCGCTATAATGCTCGACATGAGGGCGGCCACCATGCGCCAATCGAGACCGAGCGGTCTTCCGATGGGTTCTATGATCCTTCCGATTGTGCCAAGCATACTCTGTTCTATGTTGCCGCCGGGTACATTTGACATGATCCATAGAACTATGGAGAAAGCGAAAATGACAGTACCAGCTTTTTTTATGAAAGCGATGGTTCTATACCAGACAACGATCCCGATGGTCCTGAAATCTGGCTTGTGGTAAAGGGGGAGCTCCATGATAAATGGCACCGGTTCTTCGCGTAAGAAGGTTCTGCTGATGATCATGCCGGTCAGGCCGAGTATGATGATGTTAAGCGAAACAAGAATCCATGTGACCATCATCGCTTTTTGGGCAAAGATAGCTACGGTAATGAAGGTTAGCACGGCAAGTCTTGCGGTACATGGAACGAAGGGGGTTAAAAATATTGTTAGTAGCCTCGCCCTTTTGGATTCGACGATCCTTGCCCCCAGTACCGATGCCACGTTACAGCCAAAACCCAGGCACATGGGCAAAAAGCTTTTGCCATGAAGGCCAATGATATGCATGAACCGGTCCATCACAAAAGCGGCACGGGCCATATATCCGACGTTTTCCAGGAACGACATGACAAAGAAAAAGATGGCCAGGATGGGAACAAAGGTCAAAACAGACCCTACACCTCCGATGATGCCGTCTACCAGCAGTCCCTTGACCCATTTCGGGTCATTTGCGAGGGCCTTTTCAAGGAAGGTGCCGAAGGATGTCACGAGTGATTCGATAAAACTTTGAAGGGGATATCCGACAGTGAATGTAACGACAAACACAAGGGCCAGTATGGCAAGGAGGACAGGGATGCCCGTTAATGGCCTGGTAAGTACGTGATCGATACGGTCCGTCATGAGAACCTGGCCCCGCTTGAACCTCGATACCGTTGCGCGCGCCGCTTCTTCGATCCAGTCGTATCTGCCTCCCACAACGGCACGAAGGGCGTCTTCGTGTTCCACGAGAAGCAATTGTACCGCACTCCAGGTCTCTGCCGGTATGATACCCTGTATAGATCCGGCAACCTCGGAGTCACCTTCCATGAGCTTTGTCACTACCCATTCAACCGTGTATGGCAGAGGTATGTGATCTTTTATCAGTTCTTTTATGCTGGCATATATGTCGCGGTGGTCTTCGGTAACTTCAGGTCTTTTTGGTCTGAATTCACTTTTACCCTTTACCATCCTGACTATCTCAGCGAGCAGTTCCCTGATGCCCCTGTTCTTTGTGGCTACCGTTGAAACAACCGGCAGCCCAAGGGACCTCTGCAATGCTTCCGTGTCTATGTGGACCCCCTGATTATCTGCTACGTCGATCATATTGACCGCAACGATGACCGGAGATTTCAATAAAAGGAGCTCCGTTAAAAGATATAAGCTTCTCTCAAGCGCCGAGGCGTTCACGAACAGCACCGTAACGTCGGGATGTTCGTGGATTAGAAAATCCCTGGCGACCCTCTCCTCTTCGGAATATGAGCTCAAACTGTACGTTCCGGGCAGATCAACGAACCTCATTTCAATATCATCGACCGTATGGAAGCCTTCTTTGTGTTCCACTGTTTTTCCAGGCCAGTTGCCTATGTGCTGAGAGAGGCCCGTAAGCATGTTGAATACCGTCGTTTTACCGACGTTCGGCTGTCCCGCAAGGGCAACAAGGACCTGTTTTCTCCGTTTCCGGTCATGCTTATCGATAGACAATGCCTCTTTTTTTATGACGAGGATCTTTTCGGCCTGGCCTTTTCCGAGGGCAACTCTCGTGTCCGAAGCGAGGACGATGATCTGACCCCTGCTCTTACGCAGCACCTTGATCTTTGTGCCGGGTATAATACCCATGGAGGCAAATCTGCCCGTAAGGCCCTCTCCCCCTGAAAGAAGCCGGATGGTCCCCTCCTGGCCTTCGTCGAGGGATGTAACGGGAAAAAGTTCGTCGTCTGTCATAACAAGCCTTCCATAACCGTTTTGTTTATACTATGCAGATGTAATAATGTCAATGGAGAGAGGCAGGGAACAGGGAACAGGGAACAGGGAAAAATTGGCGATGGTTGCGAGAAAAGTCAAATGTAAATTCGTGAATTTGGAATCTTTTGCGGCCTTCTCTCTCTTCCCTGGCTTTGCTATCCCATGTCCCCTGCCGTTAGATGTTTCCCTGCCTCGTAGGCTTCTTTCAGGGCGGTTGGGTGGGCTTTGATCGCTCCTTTGCCGTCTATCCCAAGGTAACTCAGGGTTTGGTGTTCCTCTACGCTCACCGTTCTGAAAAATGCCGTTGCAGTGGCTGACGAACAGTCAATCCCGACCTGCCTCTTCATACCCCCGACAAGCAAAAGAAGGCCCTTTCTGCTGTGGGTACTGCCATGGAGCGGCATATTGTGAAGATATTTTTCACACCAGAAAGGCTGGCAACGGTCGATCATGGTCTTTGTCTGGGCCGACAGCCCGAAAAAATAGATCGGTGAGGCAAGGATGATCCTGTCGGCTTCCCGGATAGCGGGGTATATCTGCTGCATCTTGTCTTCGATAACGCAAACGGCGGTCTCAGCGCAGCCGCCGCAATTCTGGCAAGGCCTGATGTTCATATCGTTCAGCCGGAAGACATCTATCGTATGTTCCCGGCGGTCTATAAACCTCAAGGCGGATGCAAGCAGGAGGTCGGTATTGCCCCCTGTCCTCGGACTTCCGTTAAACGCAATAATTCTCACAAAATCACTCCAAACAAGGCGGCGAGTGAGTTGCCGATGCTGACCCGGCCGCCTGAAAAGATCAGGACACTTTGTAAAAGGCCATTTTCTTTGCCTTGCAAACCGGGCATTCATCGGGGGGCTCGCCCTCAACTGTATTGCCGCATACCTTGCAGACCCAGTAATCGACGTATTTATTTTTGCCCAGATCGCCGAGCACCTTCCGATAAAGATCTGCGTGTATCTTCTCAACATCGTTTGCGAACTGGAAACTCCTCAGTGCGCCCTGGCTTCCCTCGGCCCTTGCTTCCTCGATCATACCAGGGTACATCGATTTGAATTCTTGCGTTTCCCCGTCTATCGCCTCTTCAAGGTTTTCCTTCGTGCTCCTGATGCCCTTCAATTCCCTGAGATGATTGTGCGCGTGGATGGTCTCAGCTTCAGCGGCAGCCCTGAAAAGTTTTGCCACCTCCTTGAAACCTTCATCATCCGCTTTTTTTGCGAAAGCGAGATATTTCCTGTTTGCCTGTGATTCACCCGCAAAGGCTTCCTGCAAGTTCTTTTCGGTTTTAGACATATCTCCTCCTTTCAAGATATTCCGAAGCATCCTTCTATTACTCAATACTTTTCATGGTACTCTTTGAGCCGTTTTGCAAACTCCCGGCCGAAATCGTAACATTTTTGCATATCTTCCTCTGATGGTTTATATAAGACCTGCAGGCCGGGCTCCACCATTTCAAGCCCCATTTGTTTGAACTTTTCGTATGCCTCCTTCACGGCGCCGCCTCCCCAGCCAAAGCTCCCGAAACCACCGACGATCCTGTCTTTCGGTTTTAACCCGGCAAGGTGGTAAAGGAACTCTGCCACAGAGGGGAACATTATGTTGTTTATCGTCGGAGTGCCTATCAGGCAACCCCTCGATCTCCAGAACTCCTTGATGGCCGTGCTCATCGGCGTTGCCCTGAGCTTTATTACCTTGCATGGTACGCCCTCATCCTTGATGCCGTTCATGATGGGGCCAGTCATCAGCTCCGTGCTGTGCCACATGGTGTCATAGATGATCACGGCACTCAGGTCGGCCTTTCCCTTTGCGAGCTCAAGATAACGCTGTATGATGGCCCCTGGGTCTTTTCTCCAGATGATCCCGTGATCAGGGGCTATCATGTCGATCTCCAGCCCCAGCTTGACGATCTCCTCGATCTTTGTCTGAATTAGCTTTCCGAAAGGCATCAGGATATTGGCATAGTAATCGACAATTGCATCGTCGAGCTCGAATTGAGAATGACATGCAAAGAACTCGTCGTCGAACCTTGCCGCTGATGCCATGTGCTGTCCAAAGGCGTCCTGTGATATAAGGAGCTTTGCTTCCTTCACGTATGTTACCATGGAGTCGGGCCAATGGAGCATCGGGGTTTCCAGGAACACAAGGGTGTACTTTCCCGTGTTAAGGGTATCGCCGCTTTTTACGATCTTGAATTTCCATCGCGACGTATCAAATTGGCGGTCCAGCCCCTTCTTCCCCCTTCCGGTGATGAAGATCGTAGCGTCGGGTATATATTCCATGATCGCGGCAATGCTGCTTGCGTGATCGGGCTCAATATGGTTGATGATGACGTTCTTAATGCGGTAAGGCTCCACGATGCGCTTTATGTTTTCTACGGCAATCATATCAAAATCATGCTTGACGGTATCGACCAGTGTTACCTGTTCATCCATGATCAGATAATTGTTATATGTTGTACCGTTTTGTGTCACGTAACCGTGAAAATCACGGATAGCCCAATCGATTACCCCCACCCAATAAATATCTGGTTTGATCTCTACCGGTTTCATTTGTCCTCCTCATGTATTATCATTGACATTCCAATTTGCTGAACGTACTTAAAAATAAAACCTTACAAGGAAAAAAACAAGCCATAGAAGAGGAAATTCTGATTAATGATGTGTTTTCTGACACAAAAAACGGGCAGAACCCTCCAAGGTCCCACCCGCCTTGCGATGTCTCTTTATATATCAGGGATTCTTGCCCCTGAGCGCCTCCCAGCTTTTTAATAACTGGATGGCCATATGAAGCTGAAAATCATCGTCCTCGAGAGTTTTTACATTAAAGTCTTCCGTTTTTTTGATAGGTTTTTCTTTATCGTTCTTCTTTTCAAGGTCTTTTTCGGTAATTGGTATTATCTTTTCCTTGGATTTTACCATATTGTTCTCAACGGTGATATCTGGCACGATACCTTCGGACTGAATGGAGCGTCCCTTTGGTGTGTAGTATTTGGCCGTTGTCAGTCTGACGGCGGAACCGTCGCCCAGGGGAAATATGGTCTGCACAGACCCTTTTCCGAAGCTTTTCGTTCCCACAATAACAGCCCGTTTATAGTCCTGCAATGCACCCGCCACGATCTCCGACGCGCTCGCACTTCCTTCGTTGACCATGACAACGAGAGGGCCGAGATAATCAGTACCTTTTTTCTGGGCGTAAAACTTCATTTTACTGTCGTCAGGTTTCTTCTTCGCGTCCCTTCCTTCTATGGAGACGATCACGCCTTCGCTAAGAAATCTGTCAGATACCTCAACCGCCTGTTCAAGAAGGCCCCCGGGATCGTTCCTGAGGTCGAGGACAACACCCTCCAGGGGTTTTCCCTTGTTGCTTTTTTCAAGTTCCCTGAGCGCGTTATCCAGGTCGCGGGATGTCTTTTCCTGGAATTGGGCGATCCTTATGTACCCGTAGCCATTCTCGAGCATCCTGAACTTTACGCTCTTGACGAATATCGTATCGCGGGAAACCGTATATTCTTTAAGACCCTGCACCCCTTCCCTGACAATGGTCAGCGTGACCGTCTTGCCCTTGGGCCCCCTGATGAGCTTCACTACATCAATAAGGCCCATGTTCTTGGTCGGCTTACCGTCGATCTTGACTATGTGATCGTTCGATTTCAGTCCCGCACGGTACGCCGGTGTGTCCTCTATAGGTGCAATGACCGTTGGAAAACCATCTTTGATGGTGATCTCGATGCCTATGCCGCCAAATTCACCCTTCGTGTCCGTCTGCATCTCCTTATACATGTCGGGAGGAAGAAACGACGAGTGGGGGTCAAGGGATTCGAGTATCCCCTTGATGGCCGCGTATACTATGTTCTTGTCCTTCACATCTTCCACGTAGTTGCGTTTCACCAGATCAATGACATCGGAAAAGGTCTTCAGATATTCATATATCTCTTTATCATCCGAACCTTGTACCGTGCGTTTTCCCTGTGCCCCGATCAGAATACCGAGTAAAAAAACAAACACAAGGAACAGGCTCAAGAAGACTTTTGTTTTTCTGTTCATATAACCTCCTGTCTGATGATGATACTACAATAAAGGCTAACTTTCAACAGTCCCGGAGTTTGTGGTATTATGTAACCATGGAGACGGTATTCATAGCCATGAGCGGAGGCGTGGACAGCTCTTTCGCCGCCTACCTTCTGAAAAAAAATGGTTACAAGGTGGTAGGCATCACCTTCAACCTGTTCCCTGCCGCCTTATTCGATAAATGGGGTGTAAGGACATGCGTCCCAAAGGGCATGGTTGAACAGGCGATAAAAACCGCCCGCGATCTCTCCATTCCCCACTACGTCATTGACCTTTGCGACGTATTCGAGCACCGGGTTATCGAAAACTTCATAGACGGCTACCGGTCGGGTATTACCCCGAATCCCTGCGTCCTCTGCAACAAGTTCGTAAAGTTCGGTGCCTTCAGAGAAAAGGCCTTCGCTATGGGGGCCGACCTGATAGCTACCGGTCATTATGCGTGCACTGAACCAAAGGATGGGGGGGAGGTCCTTTTAAAAAAGGGTACCGACAAAAAAAAAGATCAATCCTATTTCCTTTATGCCATCGACCGGCAGGCCCTCGGGAAGACCATCTTCCCTCTGGGCGGGTTTTCAAAGGACGGACTGCGGGAGATCGTGAAACAGGAAGGCATCCGACTACCTGAATCCCGCGAAAGCCAGGATATCTGTTTCATTCCCGACGGGGATTACGGGAACTTTCTCTCCCACTTCATCAAACTTAAAGAAGGGCCTGTATACCTGTCGGACGGCACACTCCTTGGCCGCCATGGAGGTATCCACCTCTTCACGATAGGCCAGCGCAGGGGGATCAATATCCCATACGGTGAGGCCCTTTATGTCCTCGACATCCGCCCTGACGAGAACATCATAATTGTAGGTACCAGACAGGAACTCGACGGACACACCTTAACGGCCGGGTCTGTCAACATGCTGTATCCCGTCACGGAAAACATCAAGGCCAGGGTACGCTATCGTCAGCGCGAACAGGCGTGTACCTATACATTTCATGACAACATCCTTTCCGTGAAGTTCAACGATACCATGGGCGCCGTAACGCCGGGGCAGTCAGTGGTGCTCTACAGCGATGACATCGTTGTCGGAGGCGGCGTGATAGAAAAACGTATTGAAATATAAAGACCGCTATTATAATATTTTTCATCAAGGGGGTGGCAAATGCCAATATATATCATGGTGAGCAAGCTGACGAACGAAGGCAGGAAAACGATAAAGAACAATCCTGAACGCATCAGGGAAGTTGACAAGGAGATCGAGAAAATGGGGGCAAAGGTCCTCGCCCAGTATGCTACACTGGGTATGTTCGATTTTTTAAGTGTTGTCGAAGCCCCGGATAACGAAACGATCGCCCGGGTATCCACAGAGCTTGGCGCCCGCGGGACCGTCGAGATCATGACCCTTTCCGCCATACCTATCTTTGAATTCGTGGAAAAAATGGGATAGGTCAAAGCAAAAAAACCTTAGAAAATCTAATGATCGTCAGGGATCGATCTCACGACATATAGTTTCTGAAAATATCCCTTGCTATGACGATCCGCTGGACCTGATTGGTCCCTTCATATATCTGCGTGGCCTTTGCGTCACGCATCATTCTCTCAACCGGATATTCCTTGGTATAACCGTACCCGCCAAGTATCTGAACCGCATCTGTCGTAACCTTCATTGCCACATCGGCTGAATAGACCTTTGCCATGGCGGAAAGCTTGTCAACACCAATGGCGCTCATCTTGTCCCTTTCGTAAACCTTCATATCCAGGAGGTGTGCCGCATCGTAGACAAGCGCACGAGCAGCCTCAACCCCTGTCGCCATA
>Ga0105099_10002459_pt1 | contig 10993 bp, 8 predicted proteins | sample PPLLak3cmMay2015_2_FD_79138 | JGI IMG/M metagenome (GOLD analysis project Ga0105099, IMG submission 79138) | Freshwater sediment microbial communities from Prairie Pothole Lake near Jamestown, North Dakota, USA - PPLs Lake P8 Core (1) Depth... | ecosystem: Environmental > Aquatic > Freshwater >...
AATGCTGCTTTTTGCTTTTCTGCATCAGCGATCATCGTCCTGAATTTATAGATGAAAAATATCCTTCCTCTCAACCCTACCCGTTGTTGTCTGAAAAGAACCGGTCCGGGCGAGGTGATCCTGATAAATACGGAAATTCCAAGGAGAAAGGGTGATATCAAAAGCAGGGCTGTATAGGCAAACAACTTTTCGATCAGGGATTTCAACACAAAACCGGCACGCCGTTTGGGATTTGTTTCCATCACATAAAAGAAATAATCCGCAACATACGTGAATCCCGATACGATCGCTTTTGCATTCTTCAGGTCCGGCTGGAACAGCAAAGAAACGCCAAATTGATGGCTGATATCCGTAAGTTCGAAAAGAAATTCATCGGATAGCGATGTAATGCAGCATATAACCTCGTCAACGGTATCAAACCGCACGAGGCTGCGGATATTGGCATGTAAAGGGTAGATCCGTGAATTCGAGTGAAACATAGATTTTACCACCGGAGAGTCTGTAATGACATATATTACCTGAACGCCCCACCTGTCTTTATGCAGCAATTCGTCCAGCATATCCAGATGGGATTCATCCACAATGACCATCAGCTTAATGATGTCATTGTTAATTCTCGCCTGAAGGCCATTGTTTAATGATCGGGAGAGTGTTTTGATTCCTGGCATTGGTTAAGTTTTATCTGCCTTATAATACTGCCAGGCCACATAAATGTTGGAAGATTATTACGAGTTGAACAATTCATTTGACGAGTGACGCGGGATGATGGATAGAAGAATATGCCATAAAGCTCGGAATCCGCGGAAATCACGATGGTCAGTTTTTGGCATTCTCATAAAATATCAGGCTTAACGGTTTGTATTCCCGTAATAATTAAATTTGCCATTGACATTTATTTTCATATTCATGTCAATAGTAGCAATAATTAGATGTGATTCTTACGATTACGGTAATGTTTACGCATCTGTAAAACGGGGGATTGATCTGCTGGGGGGTATTGAAAAATTTGCTTCACCTGATGAGAGAATATTATTAAAACCTAATTTGCTTGTTAATGTCCATCCCGATCAATGTATTACTACACACCCAAGTGTTTTTGAAGCAGTAGCGGAAATTTTTAAATCAACCGGCGCACGCTTGAGTTATGGAGATGGTCCTGGCATTATTGCTCCGTCTTTGGCTACAAAAAAAACAGGCATTTATAAAGTCGCTGATAAATTAAAGTTGCATCTGGGAAATTTTCATTCCGATGTTGAAACTCATTTTAGTTCCGGCAAACAAAATAAGGTATTTAAAATCGTTAAGGCCGTGTATGAGAATGATGCCGTCATTAGCTTGCCAAAATTCAAGACACACGAGCTTACGAAAATTACCGGATGTGTTAAAAATCAATTTGGCTGTTTGTCCTTTGTACAAAAAAGATTTTTTCATGTAAAACTCCCGCATGCAAATGAATTTTCAAAAATGTTATTGGACTTGAATCAATGTATTCATCCCCGGTTATATATCATGGACAGCATTTATGGCATGGAAGGCAATGGGCCGGCAGCCGGCGATCCTGTCAAATTGAACGTTATTGCATTGTCTGCAGATCCCATTGCCCTTGATACCGTAATGTGTAAAATAATAGGACTGCATCCTTCTTTTGTCCCAACCATTTATTATGGTCATCAATTTGGATACGGGGAATGCCAGGATCATAAAATTGATCTTGTCGGAGATAATATCAATTTACTCATAAACAGGGATTTTAAAATTGAGAGAAAAAGAGCTGAGGATTATCACAAGCAGACTTTTTCCGACAAAATGATTCAGTCAGTAATTAAAAAACCAGTGATTGTCAGGAAAAACTGCAAAAAATGCGGGAATTGTACCATCGTTTGTCCGACAGATCCGAAAGCAATTCAGTTCAGTGATCAGTTAAGAAATTCACCTCCCGAAATCGATTACGACAAATGCATAAGGTGTTATTGCTGTTATGAATTATGCCCTGAAAGGGCTATTAATCTGGAAATTCCAATCCTAACCAATATAATATGAAAACCTTGATTATTGCTCCGCACATTGACGATGAAGTACTGGGATGTTATTCATTGCTAAACGAAAACACATTTGTATGTTATCTGGGAGTTGAGGACAGAAGTTATGTATCTGCAGGGGAAAGAGTCAAAGAACTGGAGGCAGCAGCAAAGGAGAAAGGGTTTATATGGTCGTTAAACAACCATATAGTGAATCAATACAGATGCGATGAAATGATCAGCGTGTTGGAAGGACATATCAATGAAATGAAACCTGAAAATGTATTTATCCCTCATTTTTCATACAATCAGGATCATAAAGCCGTGTATGATGCATCTATCATAGCATTGCGACAACATGACATAAACTGGTTCGTTAAAAAGGTCTTTGTTTATGAACAGCCACATACGGTTTTGTGGCCATATAGAACTTTTGAACCAAACTATTTTATTGAAATTGACGTTTCTGATAAAATCAAAACCTATCAACTATATAAATCACAGGTCAGAGGGCACAGGTCCTCTGAATTTATTGAAATCATGGCAAAGCTAAGGGGGACACAAGCCAATATGAAATATGCTGAGGCTTTCCATTGCATAAGATATGTGGCACAAAAAAATGCTTTCTGATCAAAATATGACTTCCCCTCTTTTTACAAATATTCCGGTTATTGATTTCAGCAATCCGTTTAATACATAATAAATAAAAATAATATTATGGATCAGATATCTTTTTCTGGTATGCTTTTCATGAATAAACCGGTGTATCCATTCCAATCCATAATTTGATACCCATTCAGGAGCCCTTTTCTTTGTTCCGGCATAGCATTTGATGGTTCCGCTGCCGATATGCCAGATGACAGCATTCTTGCACACTTCCCTGGCTAGTTTACACAGATATTCCGATTTTGGTGAACTCATACCAATCAATACCATGCCGATATTCATATTTTCTTTCAGGACTTCCAGATAATATTGATTATCATGGTATCCGGAGTAAGCTTTAACAATATGTACCCGTTGTGAGATGCTGTTGATTTTTGCCTGCGCTTTTATTACTTCCGCATCTGTAACACCAATTAAAATGCAATTGCATGGCGGGACACGGGAAGAGACGATCATTTTATCGAACAACTTCGTCATGATGCATTGCGGGACCCAAACCCTGTTAATCAATAATCCGGCCCACATAATAGAAACACCATCAGCAACAACCAGGTCAGCATCTGAAATAATGGCATTCAGCTCCTTGTTGTCTTTGGCCAGACAATAAACATAAGCATTCAGATAAGTGACCAGACCTGATCTGTTTTTGGCTTCGAGCCATTGAATAATATCTTTAAGTGCTTCAGCATAACTGCGTGGCGTCAGCTTTACGCCATCTATGATGATCTTTTTTTTCATGATGTTGGTGATCTGTATCCGGCTTTGTCTTTATGACGCCTCAAGGTTGAATATATAAAATTCCCGCTAATGGTTTACTATAAATTTTTGCTTACAAATATTTTTTTATCCCATGTTTTATAAGAAATGATCTGCATCGCTGATACAACCTGTTTTTTAACATTGTCTTATCCAGGAGATCAACCAGCGCTCTTTTATAATGGATATCTTTAAAAACCTCATATCCAAAACGGTCTCTCAGGTTTTTTAAATCATTTAAAGTAAAATTCGGATGGTTGATATTGGAAGTTTGAAAATAGGCCAATCCTTTGTCATGCCTTAACCAATTTTTTTCCCTGCATAGTTCATATATCTCAGTACCCTTATAAGCATTGAATATGGATACCGCTACAAAATCAGGATGACACTTTCTGTTCAGCTCGATGGTCTTATGAATGCTTTCTCGTGTTTCAAACGGGATCCCTATCATATTGTAACTTAATGTTTTCATGCCTGATTCTCTCACCATACCAAAAGCTTCAATGATTTGCTGATCCGTTTGATTCCTTTTTAGTACTTCATTGCGTACATAAGGATCGCCGGTTTCGATGCCCAGCGAAATACGCTGACAGCCTGCATTCCTTAACGAATCAATAATATCATGATTAAGGGTGTCGACCCGTGAATTAATATAGAAAGGCAATCCTATTTTCCTGGGATATACTTCGCAAAACTTCCTGACTCTTTGTTTATTTGTGGTAAAAGTATCGTCATAGAATTCTATCTCTCTCACTTTATAAGCAGTGATGACAGTTTTGATCTCACGCATTAAATAGTCAATGGATTTAAATCTTACATATCCTGTTGAACCATATTTGTGCATTAAAACTTTGTTTATGCAATATGTACATTCAAAAGGACATCCATAAGAGGTGACAAAGGTTGCGAGTCCTCTGTTAATACTGATATATCGCCGGTAATCAAACAAGGATCTGTCGGGGAACGGTAGCTGGTTAATATCCTGGTAAAGGAGTCTGAGATTGTTCCTGATAATTTTGCCATTATGCCGGAACCAGATTCCTGGTATATTATACAAATCTTTGCTAAGATTGTTTTTCGAAACGGCATCAACGATTTCCAGCAGTGTTTGTTCCCCCTCTCCAATCACGGCAATATCAAAACAACTTTCAGCTAAAATATCCTCAGGAGCCATAGTGGTATGAAAACCTCCTGCCACTATGGGAATATCCGTGACGGATCGTATCATGGAACAGATCTTTACGGCAAATTCAAAGTCATTGCTGGCCACAGGAATGCCAACAATTTGGGGAGCAAAGTTTTGAACGGCGGATATTATTTTCTTTTTATTGAAATCAAATGTGCAATCAAATAAATGAACGGTATGCCCCGATTTTTTTAATGCAGAACTGATAGCTGCCAGGCCGAAAGAGATATCGACCGGATAATCGGTAATGTTGGGATATATTAACAATACTTTCACTGGCCGCTGTTTTTCAATTATGTTGAATTATCTGAACCGGGTGAAGAACAGAATATCAACCGCTCTTTTAATTCTTTTCATAAAACCTGATAATCCTTGTCTTTTTAAAAGATAAAGGAGAAAATACATTTGTCTTATCACCCATCCGGGTTTGAGGATCTTTTTTCTTAACCAGTATCCATGTGCTTTTGACTCGGTTTTCTTTAAGGTATCCAGGGTTAGGCCAGGTAAACTGACAATTGGGTTATGGGTAGGATCAAATTCATCCCACTCTTTTGCTATTAAGAGATTTTTGCTTGCGGCTTCATTGTAAAACCGTGTACCGGGATAAGGCGTTGCCAGACTAAACTGAACTGAATCGGTGTCAAGATTTGTCACGTAGCAGAGAGTTTGCTGTATCGTAGCTTCAGTTTCACCGAAATGACCAAAACTGACGGTAACATGGGTTTTCATTTTTAATGTTTTACAGATGCTGATGACCTTTTCAAGTTTGTTCATTTTCAATGGCTTATGGATGTTTTCCAGGATTTCCTTTACTCCGCTTTCCAAACCCAGTTTTATACCGATACAGCCTGCCATCTTCATCCTGGTAAGCATTTCTTCATCGGTTATAATCGCATCGCCCATGGCAGACCAGGGAATTTTCAACTTCCTGGTCATTATTTCATCACATATCTGCAATACATGATTTTTATTTCCGGTAAAGGTATCATCATCAAAATATACTTCGTTTGCACCGAATCTTTCCTTAACAAATATCATTTCATTGACTACGTTGACCGGTGATAACAATCTATATTCATGAGGTTTATAAAAGGTTTGCGGCCAGAGGCAAAAACTGCAGTTAAAAGGACATCCTCTTGAAGCATGCATTTGTATCGCCGGTCTGTTCTGACAAAAACCGTCATGATAATAATGCATCCCGTTCTTTTCCCTGGACGGAAATAAATGACGGGCGGGCATAGGCAATAAATCAAGATCAGCATAATTCATTTTTTCATGGACCTTGATTTCATTGTTTTCACTTCTGAAGGCTATTCCATCGATTTCAGCAATGTCCTTTTTATGATCGAACATCTGAATAATGCTGAGCAATGAATATTCATATTCCCCCAACAGGATATAATCAATATAATTATGCTTTAAGAGTGTTTCAACGGGAAAAACGGTCACATGAGAACCCGCCAGTATGATCTTTGCCTTTGTTTCTTGTTTTAGTATGGCTGCAATGTGAAGGATCCAGTTGAACGATGTTGTTGCCGGTTCAAGCAGAATAGCATCAGGTCTGGCACTAATGGCCTGATGAAGAAATTCTTCATAGCGCAGATTTAACGGCACTGCATCTATCACTTCAGCTTCATATCCATCTTGTTCAAGCAATGCAGCAGCATAACCCATGAAAAAAGGAAACATAGAATATCTGGGCAGGCTTTTTTCTGACTTAACGAGTGACCAAGGGCATCGGCTTCCCGCACAAAAAAAATACCTTTCAATGCCGTTCCCGAGGTCAATCCTGTAAGCCGGGTTAGCAATTAATACTTTCATTACAGAAGATAATATTGATCAATTTGAGACGATCAATTATTATAAAGAATAATAATATTACTTATCCTTTTTATAATATTGGTAGATCTTGTTTATTATAGTATTGAGGTCCGTTTCAGGTTTCCAACCTAGAAAAGTTGATATCTTTTTGATATCCGGAATCTTATCATAAGCTTCCAAATAACACTTGCCATATTTCTTCACCGGATCAATATGAACAACGGTTGATTTGGAATTACATATTGCTTTAATTTTTTGAGCCAGATCAATGATTGTTATTATATTTCCATCATGCCCGATATTGAACACTTCATGCGAAAGTTCTGATTCCTGTATGCTGACCATGGCTTGTACAACATCTTCAACATAACAATACGATCTTTTCTGCAATCCATCATAAAACACAGGGATGTCCTTATTTGCCAATGCATTTTCAAAGAAGGTCGGAAAAACAAAACCGATTTTTGAACACTGTTGTTCTCCGACAACATTAAAAGGACGAACAATATTAAATTTAAAACTATGGTTGATATTCAGGTTTTCCAGAATAGTTTCAGACGCCATTTTACCAAGAGCGTATTCTGTCCTGGTCCCAAAGGTATTATAAACATGTTTCACCCCGTTTTCGTCGAGATGGCCTGAATGTCCGTAAATTTCAGATGAAGAAACAAACAAGAGTTTCGAATTGCATCGGGTTGCAATCTCAAAGGCTTTATAGGTTAAATCGATTATGTTTTTGGCAACAAAGCCATTTTTGCCCAGTATCCCAAGTGCACCGACCGGACTGGCCAGGTGATATATATCCGTGTAGTCATTGTCCAGACCTTTAACTTCAAGGAAATCTTTAATTAAGATTTTCAGCCTTGAACGTATGGAGCCAAAGTCAATTTCAGAGGAGCTCAAATTATCAACAACCGTAATATCAATTTCCTTATGCTTATTTAATAAATATTTGATCAGATGATATCCAATGAATCCTAATCCTCCGGTGACCAGTACTTTTCTCATTACACAAACATAAAAAATCTCTTTATTATTAGTTAAACAAACCTTTCAGTACCATCAACATGGTATGAATTATTTTGATGATCCGTTTGATAATTACAGCGAACAAACATAGTAAATTCTTATGCTAATACCTATCCGCTTTTTACAATTTAAAACATGAGCTATGATGCTGCATCTGACTTTATGATTAACCTTAGCCTATAGAAACGGATGATAATTATTATATTTGAGCAGAAAAGTGACGGGAATTACCATATCAGGTCAACACTAACGGGAAAGCTTATGAAAAGTAAAATTTTGCTCGCAATATCAGCGTTCATCCTTGTTCTGTCCTATTGCGATGCTCAAAACCTGAGCTATGATATACGCCTGAACCAGGTTGGCTTTCTGCCCAATTCCATAAAGATGGCGGCGGTCATTAACACACAGGCTGACAGCTTCGAAATAAAAACCAGTGACCTTGGTTCAACGGTATATAAAGGACAGTGTCTGCCCGATGCCTACTGGCCTTCCTCAGAGGAAAACGTTAAAATAGCCGATTTTACCCTGCTGCAAACACCGGGCAATTATGTGATGGTGGTTGATGACCTAGGAAAATCAGTGCCCTTTTCCGTAAAGGAAGATGTTTTTGCTCCTTTGTCCAGGGCCAGCATCAAAGCCTTTTATTTCAACAGGGCATCCACGGCATTACTATCCCAGCATGCCGGCATCTATGCGAGGGCAGCCGGGCACCCCGATACTGCCGTTGTGGTGCATCCTTCGGCAGCTTCAGCAACACGGCCTGCAGGCACCATCATTTCCACCCCTTTCGGCTGGTATGATGCAGGAGATTATAACAAGTACATTGTGAATTCAGGGATCTCGGTATTCAGCCTTCTTTCAGCCTATGAAACCTATCCTTCCTATTTTGACACACTGGAACTCAATATACCGGAAAGTGGCAACGGAATTCCCGATATTCTTGACGAAGCCCTGTGGAACATCCGCTGGATGATGACCATGCAGGACACTGCCGACGGCGGGGTATACCATAAAACCACTGAGGCAAGCTTCAGCAGTTTTGTCATGCCTGCACAGGTTACCTCCACCCGCTATGTTGCTGCCAAAGGCACAGCCGCCACACTCGATTTTGCCGCCATCATGGCCATGACGGCACGCATTTACAAATCCTACCTGCCGGAGCTGGCCGACCAGGCGTTGAAACAGTCAAAGCAGGCCTGGCAGTGGGCTAAGGACCATCCCAACGTTTCGTTCAGGAATCCTTTATCCTCCGGCGGATACCCAGCCCTCAGCACCGGGGAATACGGCGACGGCAGCTTTTCGGATGAATTTGCCTGGTGCGCCGCCGAATTGTATGTTACAACCAGGGAAGTCCAATACTACACCGAGTTTAAACTGGGAAGCAGCACCTTCGACGTGCCGGGCTGGGGCAATGTGAGAACACTGGGATTGTTGTCCCTGGTGATAAACAGAGACTCCCTCACGGCGGAAGCCGACACAGCCCTGGCAAAGAGCAAACTGGTCGACCTGATTGCCGGCGCTAAGAACAATACCATCACCTCACCCTACAGGATCCCCGGGGATTATTTTTACTGGGGCGGGAACAACGGCTATGCCAACCGGGGAATGCTGCTGATGCAGGCCTTTAAATTAACGGGAGATGCCGGCTATTTTAATGCCGCCGTGTCAACCCTCGATTACCTGCTGGGCAGGAACGCGACCCAATATTGCTTTGTCACGGGCATGGGAACAAAACGGCCGATGCATATCCATCACCGTCCGTCTGGCTCTGATGGCATTGCCGAACCTATACCCGGTTTCCTGGCAGGAGGCCCGAATCCCGGTGATGTTAATTCCGACTGCGGCGCTTCATCCTATCCTTCGCTTTTGCCTGCCAAAGCTTATGTCGACCTGCAGTGCAGCTACTCGACCAACGAAATAGCCATCAACTGGAATGCGCCGCTGGCATTCCTGGCCGGAGCCGTCCAGTGTGAATATCTCCGTCACTACGTGGATACCATGCCGGTGTATTTCATGATTTCTTCGAATAATATTACTTTACCTAATAAGGCCGGTTATGAATATCAGCTCACCATTGAAGGGAATGCAGCATGGATCCTTTCACCCAATGCCGACTGGATAGGATTGAGCACAGATGCAGGCAGCGGAAGTGCAGTGATTCAGGCATACAGCGAAACCGATAACCCCGGTGACACAAGCCGGTATGGAAAGATCTACATATACAATAACGGAATACTGACGGATTCCATTGCCGTTTCACAGAACGGCATAAGAAGGTCTTTCAGGATTGAGGCTGAGGATTATTCTGCGATGACAGGGTTGCAGACCGAATCTACCACCGATGAAGGAGGAGGCATGAACCTGGGCTATGCGGATCCTGATGACTGGGTAACATACATTTTAGATATATCCTTTGAAGGTGAATATTTGGTTGTATTCAGGCATGCCGGTTATGCAGGAGATTTCGACGTCAGTGTCGACGGGGAATGGATACAGCATATAACCCTGCCGGCTACGTCAGCATGGCAGGACTGGACCAGCGACACCATCCAGATCGGATTTACCGAAGGACAACACGAGATGAAATTTACTTTTAATGCTAACGGTCTGAACATTAACTGGATGCAATTTGACTGGTACAGCGAGCTGGTGATTGATGACATTATGGATACGGAACTTGACCAGGATGAACTATCCGTTTACCCTGTTCCTGCTGATCAATTCCTGGTTGTTGAAACACACAGTTCGCAAGGGATCAAAAGGATCCAACTTGTGTCGATAGACGGGAAAACATTAATAAATCGTGAATTGAACGGAACTTTTCAGGAAAGCATCGATATTTCAGGCATCGATGAGGGAATATATATACTTATGGTGACTACCGGTTCCTCATATTGCAGAAGGAAGGTATTGATAAAATAGTAGTCATATTTTTGAGATACGTTCAACCATTCGGCGGTTGATCCTGGTGCTGAAAATCCGTAATTGTCTCCGGGTTTTCCGGCTGCGTTTTTCTATTTCAATACGGTGATTTTTGATTCGGCAACGCCATGGCCCGATTGCATACGAACCAGATAAATGCCCGGAGTCAGCCCAGCTGCATCAAATGCAACACTGTTCGTGCCTGAAATTTCGCCTGCATCCTCCACTTCATCGACACGCCGGCCAACCATATCATAAATGCCTATGCTGACCGTTGTATTTTCAGTGCCGGAGTAAACCAGTTTCGAGTTTGCCGTAACCGGATTCGGATTGCATTCGATCCGGAGTCTATCATGCGGTATTATCCCGGTCATCTTACTGCCTGTGTTCAGGTCACTTTTTACAAAGTTTCTCATCCACAAGTACATGTTTTCAACATTTTCTTCAATGTAATCATGTCCGCCCTCAAACGTAACAAAAGCAAGGTTACTGTTACCGGCATCCTTCAGCAGATCGTGAGCAGTCTGATTAATTCCAAGCAGGTCGTCATGGGTCCCGCATACGAAATAAGTGGGTACATTTTTCAATGATTCGG
>Ga0105099_10002460_pt1 | contig 10993 bp, 7 predicted proteins | sample PPLLak3cmMay2015_2_FD_79138 | JGI IMG/M metagenome (GOLD analysis project Ga0105099, IMG submission 79138) | Freshwater sediment microbial communities from Prairie Pothole Lake near Jamestown, North Dakota, USA - PPLs Lake P8 Core (1) Depth... | ecosystem: Environmental > Aquatic > Freshwater >...
ATGATGAACGAGGCCCGGCTGCTGGTGGGCATGCAGGGGTTTGCCTGTGCATCCAGTTCCTATCTGAATGCGCTCAATTACGCCCGCGAGCGGGTTCAGGGGAAAAACCTGCTGCAGATGCGCGACCCTGATGCCCCCTCGGTGCCCATCATCCAGCACCCCGATGTGCGGCGGATGCTGATCAGGATGAAAGCCTACGTCGAAGGGATGCGCAGCCTGCTCTACTTCGTGGCCTTCTGCGAGGACAAGGTTCACACCAGTGACGAGCCCGCCGAAAAGGACAAGTACCAGGGGCTGATCGAGGTGTTGACCCCGGTGGCCAAAGGCTACGTTACCGACCGGGCCTTCGATGTCTGCAGTGAGGGCATGCAGGTCTACGGCGGATACGGCTACATCCGCGAATACCCTCAGGAGCAGCTCCTGCGGGATTGCCGGATCACCCAGATCTACGAGGGAACCAACGGCATTCAGGCCATGGATCTTCTGGGCCGCAAGCTTGGCATGAACAAAGGCAAACCGGTTATGGATCTTCTGGGTGAAATGAACAGGACGATTTCGGCCGCCAAGGCCACCGCCGGCCTGGAAGACTTTGCCGCGCGCTTTGAAAAGGCGGTTAACAAGCTGGGCGAGGTGGGGATGTACATGGGCGCGACGGCCATGTCGCCCAAGGTGATGAGCGCCTTTGCAGCCGCACATCCGTTCCTGGAGGTGACCGGTGACGTCGTCATGGCCTGGATGCTGCTGTGGCGGGCCACCATCGCCGCACGTCATCTCGAAAAGGCCAAAAAGAAAGACACCGCCTTCTATGAAGGTCAAATTAAAAGTGCGGATTATTTCATCAACGCCATCCTGCCCATCACCACCGGCAAGATGATCGCCATCCTGGGCGGCTGCTCAGCCGCGGTCGAAATTTCCGAGGAGGCCTTCGGCGGCAAGTAAAAAGCGGTTTGGCGGGGCGGCCGATCGCCGCCCAAAACCGCCTGCAGCCAAGGCTTTTTTAGGTTTCAGGCAATACCACCAGAGGGCGGGGAATTGACCCCCGCCCTCTGTGTTTCAGGTTCAGTCCGCGGCTGTTTTCAGCGCTTCGGCCCGCAGCGTCTTCTTCAAAATTTTACCGACATTGGTTTTGGGCAGTTCATCGCGGAATTCGATCAGTGTCGGCCATTTATAGCGTGCCAGCTTGTTTTGGCAGAAGGCCAGCAACTCCTCCGCGCTGGAGGTCTGCCCCGCTTTGAGCACCACGAAAACCTTGACCTGTTCCCCGCGGGTGGGGTGCGGAATCCCGATCACGGTCGCCTCCTGGACCTTGGGATGTTCAAAGAAAACCTCTTCGATATCTCGCGGGTAGACGTTGAAGCCGCTGGAGATGATCATGTCCTTTTTGCGGTCGACAATATAGAAATAGCCGTCCGCGTCCATCTTGGCGATGTCGCCGGTGTGCAGCCAGCCGTCGCTGAGGGTCTCCGCGGTTTCCTCGGGGCGGTTCCAGTAGCCCTTCATCACCTGTGGGCCCTTGATCAGCAGCTCGCCGGTTTCCCCGGTCGGCAGGTCGGTTACCCCATCGCTGATGTCGACGATGCGACAGGCGGTATCCGGGATGGGGACGCCGATACTGCCGACCTTGCGGGTGCCGCCAAAGGGATTGACGTGGGTGACGGGAGTGGTTTCGGTCAGGCCGTAGCCTTCGACGATGATGGCGCCGGTCTTTTTTTCGAACTCGTTAATCACCTCCACCGGCAGGGGCGCGCTGCCGGAGAAGCAGCCCTTGATGGAGGTCAGGTCGGTTTTGGCGACGTCGGGGTGGTTGAGGATGCCGATATACATAGTCGGCACCAGCGGTGCGAATGTCGGGCGATACTTGCGGATGGCCTCGAGCAGCTGCTGGGGCTGGGGTTTGGGCACCAGAATATTGCCCCAGCCCATGTAAATAGCCAGGTTCATGGCGGTGGAAAGCCCGAAGACGTGAAAAAATGGCAGGGCCCCCAGCATGGTTTCGCTGCCGGCGCTGAAATGGGGGAACCAGGCCTTGAGCTGCTGGACCTGCTTGCTCAGGTTGCCGTGGGTCAGCATGACGCCTTTGGAGATCCCGGTGGTGCCGCCGGTGTACTGGTACATCGCAATGTCGTCGAGGGACAGGGCGACCGCCGGCGGCGGCCCTGCCGCCGCGGCCAGCAGGGGTTTCCAGCGGTGCAGGTTTTCAGCCGGGGCCACATCGGCGGCCAGCTTCTTCTTCTTGGCGACGAGCGGAAAGAGCAGGTTTTTAGGAAACGGCAGGTAATCCCCGAGGGTGGTGTAGATGATTTCCTTGATGCCGGTTTTGGCGCGCAGGGCCGTCATCCGGTTTGCCAGCAGGTCGAGGGTAATCAGCGCCCTGGCGCTGGAATCGTTGAACTGGTGCTCCAGTTCGCGGTCGGTATACAGCGGGTTGTTCATCACGGCAATGGCCCCCAGCTTGAGGATGCCGAAATAGGCGGCCACGCAGGGAATCGTGTTGGGCAGCAGGATGGCCACGCTGTCGCCTTTTCCGATCCCGAATGCATGCAGACCGGCGGCAAACCGATCGACCATGTCGGTGAGCTGCCGGAAAGTGACCTTGTAGCCCTGAAAGACAAGTGCCATGCGCTCCGGGTAGCGGGCCGCAGTCTGTTCCAAAAACGCGGGCAGGCAGGTTTCTTCGTAATCGATGGTCGGGGGGACTCCTTGTTCGTAATGGGACAACCACGGGGCTTGCAGAGAACTGGTTTTTTGCGTCACGGGCGTCTCCTTTTTTGTTTGTTAAGGACCCTGATCCATGTTATAATTATTCTTTAAACGAAAGCGGGCATCCTCCGGATTTTTTCCAAAGATTTACTTGTAATGTAGGGGGGTTGTCAAGTATGTGGGCTGCGGTTATTTCTTTGCTGGCGGCCCCCCCGATGCCGGCGAAGGTCGGCCTGCCGCCGGGCGCGCGAACCTGTGCCGCCAGCGGCCGCAGCGGGGCTTTTTTTTGTTGACAGTCGGTTTGGTTGCGGTTTAATGATGAATGAATACTCATTCATTACAAATAGCACAGTTTCAGGAAATTTTAAAGCCATTGTAAAGAAGGGAGACGGAAAAAAGAGATGCAAACAGTGTTGATTCCCCCGGCCCAGGCCGCATTCCTGGGCATTCCCACGGTGATTTTTTCTTTTCTGATCCCTGTCGTCGGGGTCGCCGTTTTTGCGTTTATCATTGCGAAACGACTTGCACCCCTGGTCAAATCCCAGGCGGATCCCCGGTTTGATCGGATCCCGGAGCGGATCGGCAACCTCCTTAAAATCGGCCTGGGCCAATACCGCCAGCCCCGCTATATGATGGGCGGCGTCTTGCACATCATGGTCTTTGCCGGCTTTATCATCCTCTCGATCCGCTCCATTTCGCTGGTGGTCATCGGGCTTGCCCCCGATTTCGTAATGCCTGGCTTCGGCGGCCGGGTGGGTGATGTCTACAACGTTCTCAAGGACTATGCGGCCACCCTTGTTTTCCTCGCCGTGGTGATCGCCGCGGTGCGACGGGGGATTTTCCGTCCCGAGCGCTACGCCGTCCCGGCCCGCTACGGCCACGAGCATACCACCGAGGCTATCTTTGTACTGGGCCTGATCGCCACCCTGATGGTGTCCGAAAGCCTCTTTGAGGCCACCGCCGTGGCTGCCCAGGTGCAGAAAGACCTCCACGCCGAATTTCTCGCGCCGGGCACGCTGGTCTGGATGCTCAAAAACATGCTGGTCAACACCCCCCTGGACAGGCTCCAGGGGCTGCACCTGGCGGCCTACTACATCCACGACTTGACGTTTTTCTTTTTCCTCTGCTTCCTGCCACTGGGCAAGCATTTTCACGTGATCACCTCACTGCCCAACACATTTTTCATGCGCCTGAACAAGGGCAACGTCAAACCCGTCCGCCACGGCGTCAGCAGCGAAAAACTCGACGAGCTGGCGTCCTTCGGGGTCAAGACCTACAAGGATTTCACCTGGAAGCATATCCTGGACTTCTATTCGTGTGCGGACTGCGGTCGGTGTTCGGACCATTGTCCGGCCAATGCCGTCAAACGCCCCCTTTCCCCCCGCTTTATCTCCATCAAGGGGCGCGACTTCGCCTTCAAGCACTACCCCCTGCTGGGCAAGTTTCTCAAAGCCGACGAACCCTTGATCGGCATAACCTACAGCGAAGATGAAATTTGGTCGTGCACCACCTGCGGCGCCTGTGAGGAGGAATGTCCGCTGGGGATCGAATACATCGACAAGATCGTCGACCTGCGCCGGGGCATGGTCGACGAGGGCATGGTGCCCCAATCGCTTCAAAAGCCGCTGCGGGCGTTGGAAAAACGCGGCAACCCCTGGGGCAAGATGGAAAAGAAGCGGGCGGAATGGACCAAGGACCTGCCAGCCGGGTTCGATGTGCCGGTGTTGGACGGCAGTCGCAACGGAACCGGGACCCTCTACTTTGTCGACAGCTTCACCTCCTACGATGACCGCATGCAGGCGATCGGGCGCGCCACGGCGCGGATCCTGACCGTGGCCGGGATCGATTTCGGCATCCTGGGCAAGGACGAGAAGGACAGCGGCAATGAAATCCGCCGTTTCGGTGAAGAGATGCTCTTCCAGAACATGCGCGCCCAGAACACCGAGGCCATTCGCGCCGCCGGCGTCAAGCGCATCGTGACGGCCGACCCGCACGCCTACAACGCCCTCAAACATGACTACCGGGACGTTCCACCGGTGGAGCATATTAGCCAGGTCATTGCCCGTGCGGCCAGCAGCGGCAAGCTGCCACTCAGGCCGGTGGCGGATCCGAGCAAGGTCTATACCTACCATGACCCCTGCTATCTCGGCCGTCACAACGGGCTCTATGACGACCCCCGTCGGGCGCTGGACGCCATTCCGGGGCTGCGGCGGGTGGAAATGCTCAAAAGCCGCGACCGGTCTTTCTGCTGCGGCGGCGGGGGGTTGAACCTCTTCTATGAACCCGAGGAAGAGCAGCGCATGGGCGTGTTGCGGGTGCAGATGGCCAAAAAGGCCGGGGCCGACGTGATCGTCACGGCCTGTCCCTTCTGCCTGGCCAATATCGAAGATGCCATCAAGGTGGCCGGGCTGGAAGGCCAACTGGAAGCCATCGACCTGTGTGAACTGGTCGACCGCCACCTGGATATCGAACAGCCGGCGGAGGCCGAAAATGCCGCGGCGGCCGCCGCCTGACCGCCCTTCGCCGGGGTCGACGGCTGTGGTGCCAGCCCCGGTGCTCGAAACCTCACGGAAAGGTTGCCGGATGATCGCAACATATTTGGAACAACATCAATCTTGGAGGGAAAACATGGAAATTTTGGTTTGTGTGAAACGGGTGCCCGACACCGCCGAAAATGAGATCGAGGTGAACAGGGACGGGACGGACATCGACCGTGACGACCTGGTTTACTCTGTCAACGAGTGGGACAACTACGCCGTGGAAGAGGCCATTCAGATCCGCGACAAGGTGGGCGGCAATGTGACGGTGGTATCCATCGGCGAGGATGATTCCGAGGAGGTGGTGCGCCGCGAGATGGCCATGGGGGCCGACAACGGTTTGCTGCTCTCGGACGGCGCCTTCAAGGGCTCCGACGGCAGGGGGCTGGCCACGATTTTGAAGGCGGCGGTTGAAAAGGGCAAATACGATTTGATCCTCACCGGCGCCCAGGCCGACGACGGTGCCGGACAGGTGGGCGGCATGCTGGCGGCCATGCTGGACTGGCCGTATGCCTCGCTGGTCAATCTGGTGGAAATTCTGGGCGACAAGAAGATCAAGGTTGGCCGTGAGATTGCCGGCGGCAACCAGGAAATGAATGAGATCGATCTGCCCTGCGTGCTTTCGATTCAGACGGGCATCAACGAACCGCGCTACGTGGGCATCCGGGGTATTCGCAAGGTGGCCTCGGTGGAGATCCCGGTGAAGGGCGCCGCTGATCTGGGCGTTGCGGCCGATGCGGTGGGCCAGGGGGGCGCCAAGGTCAACCGGCTGGACTACTTTGTGCCGGAGCTGGGCGAAGGGGCCGAAATGCTGGAGGGCAGCACCGATGAAATCATCGAGAAGCTGGTTGAAATACTCAAGGCCAAAGGAGGGATTAAATAATGGCGCGACAGATATTTGCATACATCCTGCACAAGGGCGGGGTGGCAGACGATTCGGCCCAGGAGTTGAGCATCGCCGCCAGGAAACTGGATCCCGAGGCCACGGTGACGGCCGTGGTGGGCGGCGCCGGCGAGCAGCTCGCCAAGGTGTGCGAACAGGCGGCGGCGATATATCCCGAGGTCTGGAAGATCGACAACGAAGCGCTTGCCTACATCAACGCCGAAGTGATCCGGCCGATGCTGGCCCGGATCATCCCCGCGGGGGCGGTCACGCTGGTGCCCCACGAACATTTCGGGATGGACCTGGCGCCCGGGCTGTCCATCAAGCTGAACGCCGCCTACCTGCCGGATGTGGTGGGGTTTGAAGGGCTTGAGGGTGGCAGGCTCAACGCCGTGCGTGAGGAGTTTTCCGGTCAGGTCAGCACCCATGTGAGCTGTGATATCAGCGCGGGCGCGGTGATCACGGTTCGTCCCGGCGCCTTTCAGCCGCAGGAAGGCCAGGGGGCCGGCGGGCGGGTGGTGGACAAGAGCGGCGAGGCCGGCACTGCCGCCCCGCGGCGACGCTATCTGGAGACGGTGGTGGCCGAGGTCGGCGATGTGGACATCACCAAGTCCGAGATCCTGGTGTCCGTGGGGCGGGGGATCGAGGACCAGGACAACCTCGAAATCATCCTGGAACTGGCCAAGGCGGTCGGCGGCGACGTTTCCTGTTCGCGCCCCATCGTGGACGCCAAGTGGCTCGAAAAAGCGCGCCAGGTGGGCACCTCTGGCCAGACGGTCAAACCCAAGGTCTACATGGCGCTCGGTATCAGCGGGTCGTTCCAGCATCTGGGCGGGATCAAGGGGGCGCCCTTCATGGTGGCCGTCAACAAGAACCCCAAGGCGCCGATCTTCCAGGTGGCCGACGTCGGGGTGGTCGCCGATATTCTCGAGTTCGTTCCCGAGCTGACCGAAAAGATCAACGAAAGCAAGTGATTCGGATGTTCCCGGCGGTTGCAAAAACCGCCGGGGGCCGCTAAACGCAAAACGGCGGGCTGCCTTGAAACCAGGGCAGACCCGCCGTTGCGTGTTTTTCGGCCTTCACAGGTCCCTGGCCAGAACGGGGGAGGGCAGAACGGGCGTTGCTGCCGTCCCTGTTCGCCCTTTCCCCCTGATGGCAGGTCGATCCGCGTTCTTGTCTTTTTCGGGGCAGTGCTTACTGTAGCGGTACTTGAATGCCAACGCTTGACCGGACGGCCCACCCACAATCTGGAAAGGAGATCTTTCGATGCTGAGCAAAAAGATGAAAACCGAACTCAACGAGCAGGTTAACCGGGAAATGTATTCCGCCTACCTCTACATGGCCATGTCGGTGCACTCCGAAACCCTCGGGTTGAAAGGGTTCGCCAACTGGTTCATGGCCCAGTACCATGAAGAAATGTTTCATGCGATGAAGATCTACGAGTACATCCTGCGCCAGGGTGGTGAGGTCCACCTGAAAGCCATCGAAGAACCGCCCCGCGATTTTGCCTCCCCCCTCGACATGTTCGAGAAAACCCTTAAACACGAACAGTTCGTGACCCGCTCCATCAACAACCTGATGGACACCGCGATATCCGAGAAGGATCATGCCACCCAGATTTTTCTGCAGTGGTTTGTGACCGAACAGGTCGAGGAAGAGGAAAACGACAACGAGATCATTGCCCAGCTCAAGCGGATCGAGGGGCATCCGCACGGCTTGATGATGATCGACCGGGATTTGGCCCAGCGTGCGGTGACGGTCCCGCTGGATTTCAGCAAAGGGGTTGCGGCTCAGGCGAAAGCGGCGAGCGCGAACTGACCCCGCAAAAGAAAAGACGATGGCAGCGCAGGGGCGCTCCCAGTACATCGCTTTGAGCGCCAATACCCCCACGCGAGCGCACCCGTCGCCTGCGGTTATCGCAGCCAACGGTTCGATTCATACGGTCCGGCTCCCTTCAGGAAGCCGGACCGTCTTTTTTTGGGGGCCGCTAGAAATGCAGTTTCAGGCGATGCCGAGTTTTTTACGGCGATAGCGAAAGGTGTGGTGGTTCATCTGGAGCAATTTGGCTGCCTGGCTTTCATTGCCGTCCGCCATCCGAAGGGCTTCCCGGATGTAGAACCCTTCGGCGGCGCTCAGGACCGCCGACAGGTCAATGCCCTCCGCTCGCAGGGGCGAAAATCCCTGGGCTGCGCCGCCTCCCGAAGATCCTTGCGAGCCCATGGCGACTGCCGGCGCAAGGCCCATATCGGCAGGCGTGATTCTGGGCCCCTGGGCCGTCAGGGCCGCGCGCTCGATCCGGTTTTTCAATTCGCGCACATTGCCGGTCCAGTGGTGGGCCAGAATGGCTTCCTGGGCTTCGGCGGTCAAACCGGTCAGTGTTCTTTTAAATTTCCGGCTGAAGGTGTCCAGAAAGTGCTTGGCCAGCGGCATGATGCCGTCGCGCCGGTCGTTCAGAGAGGGTACTCGCACCTGAACGACCCCCAAGCGGTAGAAAAGGTCCTTGCGAAAGCGGCCCTCGGCCATCATTTTTTCCAGATCCTGGTTGGTGGCCGAGACCAGTCGGGTTTGCACCTGGACCGGATGGGTGCCGCCGAGACGGTAAAACTGACCGTTTTCCAGAAACCTCAGCAGTTTCGCCTGGGATTCGAGGCTCAGGTCGCCGATTTCGTCAAGAAAAAGGGTGCCCTTTTCGGCCTCTTCGATCAACCCCTTTTTGCCTGTGGGGCTTGCACCGCTGAAAGCCCCCTTTTCATAGCCGAACAGCTCGCTTTCGATCAGCTCCCGTGGGATTGCAGCGCAATTTACGGTGACCAGGGAACGGCTGAAGTTGGGGCTGCGGTAATGGATCGCCTGGGCGATCAGTTCCTTGCCGGTTCCGGTTTCCCCCAGAATCAGAACCGGTGTGTCCGGGCTTTTCGCCACCCGGCCCACAAAGGCGATAACGTCCTGGAGGGCATCGCTTTCACTGATAAAAACCGGAAGGTTCTCTCGCAGGTAGGTTTCCTGAAGGCTGCGGACCTCCTTGCACAGCCGGATTTTTTCCAGGGCGTTGGCCACCGTCACTTCCAGGGTATCCATGTGCAGGGGTTTGGTGACATAGTCCTGGGCCCCGAGCTTCATGGCCGTCACCACCGTCTGGAGGTCCTCGAAGGCGGTCACCATGATAACCAGGACGTCCGGGTGCTGCGCCTTGATCTGGCGCAGGGCTTCAATACCGTTCATCCCGGGAAGACCGATATCCAGCAGCACCAGGTCCGGCGGCTGGGCAGGCATCGCTGCCAATGCGCTTTCTGCATCGGCAAAGGCCGCAACCGGATAGATGCCCTCAAAGGCCATCGCAACACTTTCCCGCACGGCCGATTCGTCATCAACGATAAACAGGGTGTAGGTGATCATATCTCACAGCAATGGCCGCCCTTCAGCGGCAGTTCGATGGTGAAGCGGGCCCCGCCCAGGGGGCTCGGGCCGACGGTGAGGGTGCCGCCGTGATCCGCGATGATGCGCCGGCTCAGGCTGAGGCCGATGCCCGTACTGACTTTTTTGGTGGTGAAGAAGGGGGTGAAAATCCGCTCCTCGTCGCCGCAGGGGACCCCGGGGCCGGAATCGGCGACGCTCATCCGCAGGACATGGCCGGCCACCGAGGACGATACGCCGATGGTCTTGGGGCCTTCCTGCTGCTGCATGGCCTCGGCCGCATTGGTGATCAGGTTCAACATGACCTGCTCGATCAGTTGCGGGTCCGCCTGGCAGGCGGGAAGGTCCGGGGACAGCTGGCGGTCGATACGGATGCCGCTTCTGCGCAGGGTGGCGTCGCAGAGTTTGAGAGCCTCCTCGATGGGGTCGTTGATCTGGGTAGGGGCCAGTTTGGGCGAGGTGGGCCTGGAAAAGTCGATGACGCGGCGAATGACGGTTTCGATTTTGCCCGAAGCCGACTGGAGGCGTTCGATGATCTCCCGGACTTTTTCACGGCAGTCCGGCCGTTCATGGATCTTCTCCAGGGTGTTGAGGTAAATGTTGATCCCGGAGAGCGGATTGCGGATCTCGTGGGCGATGCCGGCGGCCACACGCCCCAGTGAGGCCATCTTGTCCTGAATGCGCAGGAGGTGGTCCAACTCCCTGGCGCGGGTGATATCCATCACGTAAAACAGAAAGGCCTCACGCCCCAGGTACTCGATTCGGCTGACCCGACAGAAGACCCACTTGATCTCTCCCCCCTTTGCGGGCGGCTTGTCGGGGTAAAACCGGAAATCGATGTCCATTACCCATTTTTTGCGGGATTTGATCTGCCGCTGGAAGTGGCGAACCTTATCTACGTCTTCCGGGTGCACCAGCCGCATTTCCTGCAGTTTGAACAGCTTGGGCAGAGAGGCAAAGGCCTTTTTCTGCTCCGGGTTGCGGTAGACGACTTTGTTGTCCTGCAGAATGAAAATGCCGGTCAGGGCGTTTTCAACCAGATTGCGGAAACGCGCTTCGCTGCGCTTGAGGGCCTCGCCCGTGCGGCGCCGGAGGGTTTTGAGATCCAACTGGTAGAGCCCGAAGGCGATGTCCTGAGCCACGGCCTGGAAAAGATCGCGCTCGCGCGGGTCAATCAGCGCCTCCGAGGTGGCGCCGACGGACAGCACGCCAAACGTCTTGTCCCGGTAGGCCAGGCGGGTCGTCATGACGCTCCGCTCGGTGCACCCGACGGCGAGCGGGCAATTGGGGCAGTCGATGCGGGGTGCGGCTATCAGGATCGGACCGGGGTGAGACAGCGCGCGGCGGACACAGTCGGGGAGATTGCCGTCGCGAAAACCGGACCGCAACGGTTCTATCGGGACCTGGAGGCCTTCGTGGGCCATCAGCGCACTCTGGTTGGCCTTGTCCAGGATGGCCA
>Ga0105099_10002461_pt1 | contig 10991 bp, 10 predicted proteins | sample PPLLak3cmMay2015_2_FD_79138 | JGI IMG/M metagenome (GOLD analysis project Ga0105099, IMG submission 79138) | Freshwater sediment microbial communities from Prairie Pothole Lake near Jamestown, North Dakota, USA - PPLs Lake P8 Core (1) Depth... | ecosystem: Environmental > Aquatic > Freshwater >...
CAGCATCTCTTCATGGTTTTCACAGAAGTATTTCCTTATGGTCTCGATATTCCAAAAGTCATTGCTTATATTCTTCATGCGTGCTATTGCTTTTGGAAAAATCCTTTCGAGATAGTCACGCTGCATTGGAGTATCATTCTCAACAGCTTGCTGTAGCATCTTGTATTCCTGTTCGCTGAGCGTCTTCCTGAAATCGACGAGCACCCTTGCGCAGGGGAATGCATATCTTAAGAAGTATACTTCAGGTAACATTTTCCCATGCTTTGAGGCTTTTCAGAGCCTCCTCCTCGGACAGCTTCTGAACGATTATCTGCGAAGAGACGAACACGTAATCGCCGACCTCATAGTCGCCTTCGATAATCATAGCTTCTCTTTTCTGACCAGGGTATTGTACAGTTGCTTTATTATCCTTGATCTTTATTATTTTTCCAGGCATTGCAAGGCACATTGTGTATCTCCAAAAAGAATATAAACATACAAGAGTATAAAAGATTTATGCTATACCTGCTGGTTTTCGGCAATCCGTACCTGAAAGAGGACAACCTCGCGATCCTGGTGGCAGACAGCATACTAAAAGACAGAATCAAAGACATTGAGATCGTGAAATGCATCTCTCCTGATGAGGTGATGAACTACACAGGGAAGGATTTTGTGATACTTGATGTGGTCTCAGGGATAAAAGATGTCATGATTATCGATGATATCGATAAGCTCAAGTCAGATAGTCCTGTTTCAATGCACGATTTCGACTTAGGTTTCTTCCTTAAGCTCATGAAAGAGACAGACCATTTGAAAAGTGTTAAGATAATCGGTATCCCGCAAAAAGGCAACATGAAAGAGATAAAGGAGAAAGTTCTTGTATTGCTAAAAAAGTGATGTTCTAGCGATGTCTAAACCGGTGACACCTATCTGGCGCGCTTTGGGATTTACTATCGCAGCGCCACGTGAAGCTTAGGCGTTCGCTGTTTTTGTCATGGTCTGACTTCCCCGCAGGGGGCGTCCCCCTGTCAGAATAGGTATTTTATTCAAAACGCCTGCGCAATCTCACGGTGGCGCTGCTGAATATAAGCAGAGGTAATTTTATTCTTCTTCGATCTCTAATTGCAGGAAGTGCGTAGAGCAGGATATGCAGGGGTCGTATGCCCTTATGAGTTTCTCGAGCTCCTGTTTTATCTCGTCGGGATTCCTTCCGAGTATCGACTGCAGGTAATCCTTTATTGTCGCTTCCATGTGCTGCAGGTTCTGTGATGTGGGCGTCGTTATGTCTGCGGCAGTGCAGTAGCCTTTTGAGTCGAAGGAATAGTTATGGAAAAGTATCCCTCGCGGCGCTTCATATGCTGATATGCCTTCGCATGCACAAGGCATGACGTTGAATTCTATCGGTGCCTCTGGCTTGAATTCGGTACTGGACAATATGTCTATAGCACGGTTCACGCCTTCAAGTATCTCTATCGCCTGTGCTGGTACGTTCATGAACGGGTTATCCTTCCTTTCAATGACCTTCTTTGCGTATTCTTTAGATTCGTCGGACAATAGCTCAAAATTGTTTGCCACTCGTGCCAATGCTCCGACGAAGTAGCTCTTTCCTTCCTGCGTCACGAACTCTGCGACAGAGCCAGGCCGCAGGTATTCTTTGAAGTGGTCTTTGTAGTCTTTTGTCGAAAAGCACGCGCCCCCTTCGCATCTCACTATCTTGTCTGAATAGAAATAACTGCCTCCAGATAGAGCGAAGTGCGGAGATTCTGTCATGACTTCTGGGTATGATAGGCTCAGGAAAAGTTTCGCGGTCTCGACCGCATCGTTCTTGCATTTCTTCAGCTCGGAAAGCAAAGCATCGATATTCTCTTTAGCAGGTATCGTCGAGAATCCTCCTACGACGCAGGATATCGGGTGCACATCACGGCCAGCGAGTGTGAATACTAGGTTGTTTCCGAGGCGTTTTATCCTTAGCGCCCTGTCGAGTATCGTCCTGTACTTTCTCATGAGTCCCATCGCTCCTCCGACGCCGACATAATCTGGGAGTGTTAGGAAATAGAGGTGCAGGGCATGGCTCTGTATTGTGCCTCCTATCGTCAGGAGCTCTCTTATGAGTCTTGTCTGTTCTGACACTTTTATGTTGAATGCGTTCTCTACTGCAGATATTGCAGATATGGTATGCGCGACAGAGCATACGCCGCATATCCTTGATGATATGTGACTTAGTTCGTTGAATTTCTTTTCGAGAAGTATGCCTTCGAATACTCTTGCTCCTTCAAGGACGCGCATCTCGACCTTCTTTACCTGGCCGCCGGAGACTTTGACGTATAGTTTCGCGTGCCCTTCTATCTTCGCTATGTGTTCGAGGTTGAGTTTCCTGCTCATTTTTGTGTGGGTCTTGGGGTAAGCACAGTCTTCTTCAGTTTCTCTTCGCCGAATGTCTCAAGCCTTCCCAGTATCTCCTTTTCATCAAGGCCCCAGCTCCGGAATAGGTTCACTTCTGCTGCGAAGTTCGCAGCCTCAAGCGGTCCTCTGCACATTATGCAGGGTATGTTCTGCTTTATGCATATCGCATCGCACCCGCCGTGTGTCATGGCTCCCAGGCACACCTTCTTCTCGCGTAAGAAGCAGTTCGCCCCTCTTCTCGGGCACTGGTTGCATACCGGGCCGTCGAATTCCTTGAGCATCTTGCCTTCAAGGTATGTGTTTATGAAATCCATGAACTCTGATTTTATTATGGGGCAGCCGTACATGTAGTAGTCGACCTTCACGAATGCGTCGATCGGCTGGGCGTCGATAGAATCGTCGAGCATCTGCTGGTTGTAGATGTACTTGCCGAGCTTGTCATGCTCTATGAAGTTCCTCATGGCAGGGATGCCGCCGTGGCATGCGCATGCCCCAAAAGAGACGAGTATCTTCGACTTTGCTCGTATTTTCTTAAGCTTCTCTCTTTCCGATTTCGTGGTTATGGCTCCTTCTACGAATGCGATGTCGAAGTTGACTTTCCTGTTCTTCTCCTTTATCAGATGGAAGTATTTTACATCGATCTTTTCAAGGAGCTCAGCGAGCTTGTCCAAGAATAGTACTGTGAATTCACAGCCTTCGCAGCAGGTGAATGAGAAGAATCCCACTACTGGTTTTTTAGCTGGAACCATCTTTTTCTTTCGACCTCTTTTTTGAAAAATATTTGCGTAAAAAGTGTATACTGGTTGCCATTGATTGAGGATTTATAATTTTTGCCATTAGGCTTATAAAAAACAGGATTTCTGATTTTCAGAAAAAAGCCATTAAACGGCCATTAGACCGCTTAAGGAGATTCTTGATAAAATGCCCAATAGTCACCAATACCACTCAAAAGTGAAAAGTAAAGTTTATTAACGGTCGTTCATGAAAACAGAAGATATTCAGTAATAAGTACAGTAACAAAAAAAGAGGCACACTGGTTTTCAATCAGTAGAAACACCAAAATGAAGGTACTTATGTTCGGTTGGGAGTTCCCCCCCTATAAAAGCGGTGGTTTAGGCACAGCTTGTTACGACCTGACAAAAGGCTTGTCGCGGCAGGATGTAGACGTCACGTTCGTGATGCCTGTAGCGCCTGACGGAGCGAAAGCTGACTTCGTGAAGCTCAAGGGGACGAACAATCTCACGAAGAACATAAAGGTAAGGAAGATAAATTCTATATTGACTCCATATCAGACATCGAATTCTTACGACGACGCGTTCAGCAAGATAAAGGTCGCTCAACCAGGCACCAAGTCGACAAAAGACGTCTATGGCACAAACCTCTACGATGAGGTATACAGGTATTCTATCGCAGCAGAGTTCATCGCAGGAGAAGAGGACTACGACGTGATCCACGTCCATGACTGGATGACATACAAGGCAGGCATGAACGCCAAGAAAGTTTCTGGTAAGCCTCTCGTAGCACACATACACGCTACTGAGTTCGACAGGACCGGCGGGAACCCTAACCAGGTGATAAGCCACATAGAGTATGAAGGCCTGAAAGCTGCAGATGTCGTCATAGCGAACTCAAACTGGACAAAAGACAACGTCATGAAGTGCTACAGCATACCTTCAGAGAAGATTGAGGTCGTGCATTGGGGCATAGACCCTGAAAATCCATGGTACGGGATAAATGAGAAGTCTCCGTTCAGGGATGAGAAGCTAGTGCTGTTCCTTGGAAGGATCACTATCCAGAAAGGCCCTGATTATTTCGTCGAGGCTGCAAATAAAGTCTTGAAGCACGTCCCTAACACTAAGTTCATGGTCGCGGGTTCTGGCGACATGTTCGGCAGGATGGTCAACCGTGCCGGAGAATTGGGTATCCTTGACAAATTCATGTTTACAGGTTTCCTGACAGGCGCAGACGTGCATAAGGCTTTCCAGATGGCAGACCTTTATGTCATGCCGTCGGTGTCAGAGCCTTTCGGGCTTGTCGCGCTTGAATCGATGAAGAACGGCACGCCGATACTTATCTCGAAGCAGTCTGGCGCAAGTGAAGTCGTGAACCATGCATTGAAGGCAGATTTCTGGGATGTCGACGAGATGACGAACAAGATAGTGAATGTCCTGCAGTATCCAGAGCTCCTAGAGGAGCTTAAGGAGAACACAGTCCGTGAATCCGCAAAGTTCAATCTTGATGAGCCGGCGAAGAAGACGCTGCGCATATACGAGAAAGCCATCGCGAGGGTGAGGTAGGACAAATGGTCAATATCTGCTTTTACTTCCAGGTGCACCAGCCTTTCAGGATGAGGAAGTACTCTGTCTTTGAGATAGGCAAGAACCAGAACTATTTCGACGACCATAAGAACATTGAGGTCTTGAGGAAAGTGGCAAGGAAATGCTACATCCCTGCGAACAATCTCATGCTCGAGCTATTGCACAGGCATCCTGGCTTCAAGATAGCCTATTCCCTTTCAGGTGTTTTCATCGAGCAGTGCGAGAAGTGGGCGCCAGAGGTCCTAGAGAGCTTCAAGAAGCTCGCTGCGACAGGAAGGGTGGAGTTCCTCTCTGAGACTTACTATCATTCGCTCGCTTATCTTTTCTCAAAAGATGAGTTCAAGGAACAAGTCGAGCTCCACAGGAAGAAGATACAGGAGCATTTCAACTGCACGCCGACGGTCTTCAGGAACACTGAACTCATCTACAACAACGAGATCGCTAACTTCGTCGAAAGCATGGGTTTCAAGGGAATAATATCAGAAGGATGGGACAAGGTCCTTGGATGGAGAAGCCCTAACTTCCTATATAGGCCTAAGACGACAAAGACGATAAAGCTCCTCATGAAGAACTACAAGCTTTCTGACGACATAGCTTTCAGGTTCTCTAACCGGGGCTGGGAAGAGTGGCCTTTGACGACAGATAAATTCTGCCAGTGGGTGAACAGCTTCAATGGCAATGGTGAGTGCATAAACCTTTTCATGGATTATGAGACATTGGGCGAGCATCAGTGGGAAGACACAGGCATATTCGAGTTCATGAGGCATCTTCCAGGAGAGATCCTGAAGCATAATGATAACAAGTTCAAGACCCCTTCAGAGCTCATTGCAGAGCTTGACGTGAAAGATGAAGTGGATTGCCACAGCATGATATCCTGGGCAGACGTAGAGAGGGACTTGTCTGCGTGGCTGGGGAACAGGATACAGCAGTCGTCTGCAGGACGTATTTATTCGATCGAGAAAGACATAAAGAAGCTCGCAGACCCCGCCTTACTGAATGACTGGAGGAAGCTGCAGACATCGGACCATTTCTATTACATGTGCACTAAGTGGTTCAGTGACGGTGACGTCCATAAGTACTTCAACCCGTACGACTCGCCGTATGATTCGTTCATCAATTTCATGAACATAATGAATGACTTGATACTGAGGATAAAGTCTGATCCTAAGAACAGTCCGCTGGCTGCGCCAGTTGACATCAAATCTGATATTTCTAAAAAAGAGGAGTGCGAAAGAGGTGGTACTAATGTCCAATGATTCAGCAAGTACAGCAGAGTTGAGGAATATCCTTGCTGATGTCGACCCGGAAAAGGTTTTCAGGCTTAATGATGGCAGCGTCATAAGGAGCATCAGGGAGCTTTACTCGTCGCTCCAGTCGATAGCTGATGATACTTTCAGCCATCACGTGAATAGTGAACGTAATGATTTCAGCTGCTGGGTGAGAGACGTCCACAACGACTCTTCGTTGGCAGAGGCACTGGTATCCTCGGCTAGCAAAGATGAGATGGTCCGCGCAGTAGGCAGCAGGATATACGAGGCAGAGAAAACAAGCAGGGCTCCAGACACTGCTGCTCTCATAGGTTTCATGGAAAAGGCATCAGTCGTGGAAGAGGAGAAGACGCAAGAGCCTATGGCACTCATAAGTTTCGTGGAGAAAGAAGATGAAAGCGAGACAGCTGCTCTTGAGAAGATGCTTAGGACATCTCCGAAAACACCCTCGTCAAAGATAAGCCAGAGCGATAATGAAGAGAAGCTCTTGACTGCTGAAGAGATATTGTCCGGACAGCTTAAGCTGATGGAAAAACCTAAGTGCACTCCAGACAGTTCTGAAGAGAAGAGTCTTTTAGGCGCATTGAAAGATGACGTGTCTGCGATATTCTCGAAAGGGTCTTTCTCGTCGTTCGTGTCAGAGATGGCAGGCCTTTTCGCACGTGAGAAGGCAGAAGGTGAATTCTTCGATGAGCTGAAAAGTGGTGTAGAGACGGTCGATGATAAGAAAGAGATGATGCTTTCGCATCTTAAGAAGGTGTACAGATGAAATCCGCAAAAGTAATAGGGGTCATATCGATAAAAGGCGGAGTCGGCAAGACCACTGTGGTCTCCAACCTAGGGGCTGCGCTTGCTAAAGAGTTCGGCAAGAAGGTCCTTTTGGTAGACGCCAACATGAGCGCACCTAACCTCGGACTCCACTTAGGCATACTGAATTCGAAGTACACGCTTCACGATGTCCTGTACAACCAGGTGCCGATATGGAATGCGATACGCAAGACTGAGTATGGTTTTGATGTAGTCACTAGTTCTCTTGCGCCGAGGCAGGAGCATAAGGGCAGGGTGAATCCATATAAGCTCCACAACAGGATATCCCAGGTGAAGAAGGATTATGATTTCATATTGATAGACTCCTCGCCGAACCTGAATGATGAGATGATGGCTACGATGATAGCATCAGATGAGCTCCTTGCGGTGACCAGTCCTGATTATCCTACGCTGAGCTGCACATTGCACGCGGTGAAGGTCGCTAAAGAGAAGAAGACGCCTATTGCAGGCCTCATCCTGAACAAGGTGAGGAACATGGGTTTCGAGCTTTCTGCAGAGGACATCGAAAGCACCACAGGTGTGCCGGTGATATCTGTGATAGATGATGATGTCAGGATCCTCGAGGCGTTGTCAAAGACAACTCCTGCAGTTCTGTCTACCCCCAAGAAGGATTTTTCAGTCTCATATAACCATCTTGCTGCGCAGGTCGCGGGTGAAAGGTATGAAGACCCGAGGTTTTTATCTAAGTTGACTGCGATTTTTAAGAGATAATAAGGGGAGTGTTCACATCGAAGATAGAAGAGGTGAAGAGTCAGAGGTAAAGTCAGATTTCTTGTTCGAAGTATCTTGGGAAGTATGCAATAAGGTCGGCGGAATCAACACAGTGATCACGAGCAAGCTTCCCTTCGCATTGAAGACTCACCGTAACAGCTATCTTCTCATCGGGCCGTATTTCCACCAGCGGGTGAAAGGAGTGTTTGAAGAGACCATAATCCCTGACATATACAAGCAGGTATGTGAGGAGCTTAGGGATTCAGGGATAGTCGTGCATTACGGCAGGTGGCTCACAGAAGGGAATCCTTACACGATACTCCTCGACTTCCAGCCATTGTTCGCTAGGAAGAACGAGATAAAGGGCAGGCTTTGGGACGATTTTAAGATAGATTCGCTGAATTCTGGTTTTGATTTCGATGAGCCCGTGATATGGTCCTATGCAGCAGGCATGGTGATAGAGCGTTTCACCAACATGATGCCCGATAAGAAAGTGTCTGCTATATTCCATGAATGGCTTTCAGGAGCAGGATTGCTTTACTTGAAAACCCAGAAGGTGAGGATAGGCAAGGTCTTTGTCACTCATGCTACAGTCATGGGCAGGAGCCTTGCGAATGCAGGGCATGATATGTACAGGCATGACGAGAAAGGGAAATGTCTGATGCAGTCCATCGATTTTGAGAGGGAAGCGTATAACCGGCAGGTGCATTACAAGCACCAGCTTGAGAAAGTGAGCGCCCATGCTGCGGATGTATTCTCTACAGTGTCTGAGATAACAGGCATGGAAGCAGAGCACATACTTGGAAAGAAGCCAGACATACTTCTCCCTAACGGGCTCGACATAAACAATTTTCCATCGATAGAGGAGAATTCCATAATGCACCGTTTCTTCAGGGACAAGATTCTTCATTTCCTGCTGTATTATTTCTTCCCATATTACAATATAGACATAGAGAAGACTCTCGTATATTTCACTGCAGCGAGATATGAGCTGCATGATAAGGGCATAGACACTATAATACGCGCATTGGGAAAGCTGAATGAGACGCTTAAACGGGAGAAGTCGAAGAAGAATATAGTCGTTTTCTTCTGGATACCTTCAGCAGTGCGCGGCATAAAACCTGAGATAATGGAGAACAAGATGTTCTTCAATGACATTGAGAATAGCATAAAGGAGAATTCTGAAGAGATAATAATGAAGCTCATAAGTACGGTCCTTGCGGATAACACAGTGACTAAGGAGACGCTTTTCACGTCGCAGCTATTGAGCGAGATAAAATCAAAGATGCTCCGGTTCAAACGCGACTCTCCTATGCCGCCCGTGTGCACGCACGACCTCTCAGACCCATATGACCCGATAACAAGGATGTTCGCTGAAGAGGGCCTTGATAATTCTGAAGATGACAAGGTCAAGGTGATATTCTATCCGACATATCTGACAGGTGCGGATGGTCTTCTCGACCTTACGCATTATGAGGCGATGCAGGGTTCGCATTTCGGCATGTTCCCGTCGTTCTATGAGCCTTGGGGCTACACGCCGGTCGAAGCAGGGGCTCTTGGCGTCGCATCAGTCACGTCAGACCTGAGCGGATTTGGCAAGTATATCATGAAGCAGCCATCATACACCAATTCAGGGATATTCACGCTGGAAAGGAATGATAAGTCTGAAGAGTATGTGATAGATTCTCTTTTCAGGCTGATGTATTATTTTTCAAAGCTTCCGAAGAAGAAGAGGATAGAGAACAAGCTTGAGGCACGGAGGCTTGCGAGCCTCGCAGACTGGGCGATACTCTCTGACAATTATGTCGCTGCCCAGAATCTCGCGATAACTAAGGCGTATAGTGACTGAAATCACAGGCATCATTGTCATCATATCGGTAGATTGATCGCATAATCAAAAAAAAGAGGTATTGAAAATGGAACTGAGGAAAGATTACATCCTTGACCGCTGGGTCATAATCGCGCCAGGCAGAGGCAAGAGGCCTGAAGAGTTCAAGGCTGCTGATAATATCTATACTAATGACGCTGGACCTGAGAAATGCCTGTTCTGCCCCGGAAATGAGACCATGACGACTGCTGAAGTCGGAAGGGTGAAAGAGAACACAGGACACTGGAAACTCAGGTGGTTCGCGAACAAGTTCCCTGCTGTCGACAGGCGTGGAAACCCGACGATAAGGACAGACAACAAGTACTTCACGTATTCTGATGCTTTTGGAGAGCACCAGGTAGTGGTAGAGACGAATGATCACAAGAAGCAGCTGATTGATCTAAGCGAAGATGAGATAATGAGCATCCTTAAAGTATACGCGAACAGGATCGACGACATGATAAACCAGCCAAACATAAAATATGTGACAGTATTCAAGAATGAGGGGCCGAAAGCAGGCACGTCTGTCGTGCATTCCCACAGCCAGATGGTCTCGCTCAACATGGTGCCTCCTGATGTCCAGGAAGTTATAGACAAGATGAAGAAATATCCTTCATGCCCATATTGTGAGATAATAGGGATAGAGAACAAGAGCTTAAGGCACGTACATGAGGATGATACGACGATAACTTTCACGCCTTACGCGTCGAGGTTCAACTTCGAGGTCTGGATATTCCCTAAGAACCACTACAGGTCGCTTATGGACTTCTCTGAAGACGAGATGTTCGACCTCGCAGCCGCGATAAAGCGCGTCCTTAGGAAGATGAAGGAGCTGAACGCCAATTTCAACATGGTCCTTTTCTATGCCCCTAAAGGAGAAGACATGCATTTCCACATAGAGATCCTGCCAAGGCTTTCTACATTCGCAGGGTTCGAATACGGCACAGGCATCACGATAAACACTGTAGCGCCGGAGGATGCTGCTGCGTTCTATAGGGGAGAGCACAAATAGAAAAAAAAATGGCGGTGCCTATGCCGCCTAGCGAGCTACGGAAATAAACAAGTGACAAAAAATGCAGTCGGGCAAAGAGAATAGAATATGACAACTATGCGAGCGCGGCAATAGTGCACCGCGACAAAGTAAGCTGAACATATACGAAAAAAGAAAAGATATGAAGGTCGATGAAGATGATCAACGAAGGCATATTCAAGGCATATGATATACGGGGAGTCTATCCCGAAGAGCTGGATGAGGATACTGCGTACAGGGTAGGACGTGCATTCGTCACGTTCCTTGGATGCAAGGAAGTTGTTGTCGGCCAGGATATGCGCAAGAGTTCTCCGTCGCTGTTTGAGGCATTGGCACGCGGCATCACAGACCAGGGCGCAGATGTCATCGACATAGGCTACTGCGATACGCCTTATTTCTATTTCGGTACTGCAAAGCACAAGGCAGGGATCATGGTGACCGCATCGCATAACCCTGCGAAGTACAATGGCTTCAAGCTATGCCGGGAGAACGCGATACCCATAAGCGGGGACACAGGCATACAGGAGATAAAGGACCTGGCTGTGGAAAACAGTTTCACAGAACCGAAGAATAAAGGCAAGATGAAG
>Ga0105099_10002462_pt1 | contig 10987 bp, 12 predicted proteins | sample PPLLak3cmMay2015_2_FD_79138 | JGI IMG/M metagenome (GOLD analysis project Ga0105099, IMG submission 79138) | Freshwater sediment microbial communities from Prairie Pothole Lake near Jamestown, North Dakota, USA - PPLs Lake P8 Core (1) Depth... | ecosystem: Environmental > Aquatic > Freshwater >...
TCGTGCGACAGGAAATTGACTGCGAAGACTTTGCTCTCTTTTATGAGCTGATATGAGAATCTTGTCTTTCCTATCGATACCCCGTAGAGTTTAGGTTCGAAGCTCAATGGGCAGTGCCATGCGACCGTCAGCATGTTGTCTTTTGTCATCTCTTTACCTAGAATGGTCGTCATGCCTCTTGAACTTACAAGCACCACCTGTGACGGATATGCTACATCGAATGACATGATCAGATACCTCTTTTTATTCGGCTGTTTACAGTCGTTTCACGTGTTCCTGCTTAGGTCTATGTATTCCCCTCTCTTGCTTTTGCCATGTTTTGGCTTTGCGCCGTCGAAGTCGCCGACTTTTATCACTCCGATGATGAAGAATGCCAGGAAAACAAGGTACTGTCCATAGTATACATCAAAAGAGAGAGGCAGCCTTATCAGGTCTATCAGTATCATGGGTGTCGAGGACAGCATCCCGACTTTAAGTATGTCGAGAAACAGCACATCGAATTTTGCTATCCTTGCGATGATGAACCCTAAGACTGTGAACAAAAGTACAAGTGCTATCACTTTCACAGCATACGCCAGATAGAATATGAACAATAAGGATGGCATCATAAGTATCAGCAGGAGCACGATGACGACCTCGTTTGCCAGGAGATTTTTGTATTCTCCGACAGGCGTCTTATCTATCCTTCCGAATATGTTCCTTGTGTATATATTGTCATCTGTGATGAACACCCATCCTTCTTCCAGTTTCGCTGTCGATTTGCTTGTGTCGATAGTGACGACAGGCGCATTCTGGGGGATCTTGAGAGGGCTGTTCATGGAGGTGTTGAAGCTGACCTCAAGCCTGTTGAAATGAGATATACCTGAATTCACGAATCCTGCTATTGTAGGCAGCATCAGTAGTATCGCTATGAAGAAAGTTAGGAATATGAATGAGAACAGGTAGCGCATTATGTTTCCTGTCGTTCGCTCCTTGACATCCTCATAACGCCAGGGGCATATCGCAAGTATTATTGTCTTGAAAAAAGGCAAGGATTCTTTTACAGCTTCTTTCATTGGCCACACCTCTATTTTATCAACCACATATAAGCCTCATTCATTTAAAAAGCTTATCATAAAATAGCACAGTCAAGTCAATTTGGTACCGCCTAGCGAGCTACAATCGAATAGACAGCTAACATTGCAGTTGCCTTTGAGCTAGGCTCAAAGACCAGCAAAACTTATTTTTGCGCTGGGCGAAAAGAAGCAGTTAAAGCAGCGATGCGAGCGCGGTACCAAATCAGCAATACTTAGTTTGCCTTAAAATATCTATTGAAAAGGCAGGCAGGCTCAAATGGCTATAAATTTATATACTTCTAATGAGTAATGGTTTTAGGGGTTGGAAATGTCAAAGGTATATGCTTCTATGCTGAACGCAGACATGAGTAAGATAGGTCAAGAGCTTGAAAAAGTCATAAAAAGCGGCATTGAAGGCTTGCATTTTGATTTCATAAACAGCAGTACCTATTCAAATCAGTCTCATTTCACCCCATCTTATGTCGCAAAGGTTGTGCAGGCAGTGAGGAAATACAGGCCCGGCTATGAGACCATCGAAGCGCACATAATATCATCTGACCCGGATAAGCTCATAACTGAGTATAAGGATGCCGGTGTCTCAAGGATAATGCTCCAGTATGATTCGTTCACTAACAAGACGGATCTTTTGGGTCTCCTTCGCAGGATAAGGCAGGAATCTCCAAAGCTCAAGGCAGGCGTCTCTTTCGCCACTCCGAGTTCTGCAAAAAGTGTCGACTTCAACACCATAACCTCTTCTGATTATTTTATAATCCTGGGCTCGAGCCCGGGTGCGGATCTCACGCCACTGATGCCTAGCACATATGGTGCACTTTTGCATCTTATGACTATGAAAAGAAAGTTCAACCCATCGCTCGAACTAGGCATCGAGGGTGGAGTCACAGTGGAGAATTCAAAGAAGCTTAAAGGGTCTGGTTCAGAGATACTTATACTCGGCAAAGCATTTTTCATGTCTCGAGATTATGAGGCATTCGTGAAATCTATCAAGTGAACTCAAGAATGATTGGTATGATCAGTTCTTTATCTTGTGCTTCAAAGCTGCGCAAAGGAATATTATATCCTTCTCCTGGACAAGTATCTTCTGTATCCTGAAATTCATTATTATGAGTTTCTCTATCTGGTCGAGATGCTTTGATTTCTTGAGGACAGTTATTATGAATCTGTCTTTTCCGACCCGTTTCATCTCGTCTATGCCTTTACGCACATCGTTGAAGTTATGGATGGAGGTTACGCTTATGACGACGTCAAAACTTCCTGTCTTGAATGGCAGCGCTTCCGCCGCTCCGACTACGAAATGTTTCCCCGGATACTTCTTTGTCGCTATCTTTATGAGCTCTTTACTCGGGTCGACCCCCACGCATCTGCAGTTCCAGACAGATGTGGATATCCCTGAACCGCATCCGACATCAAGGAGCCTTTCTCTCCTGTGAGGGATGTCTTTAGTGAGGGAAGTGACTATCTCTACCATCTTTGCGAGCTGCTCTTCCCAGTGTAGTTCGTCATACCCTGCCGCTATCTTGTCGTAAAATTCATCCATGATCGGTCCGTTCTTTGAAGGTGTCTTATTAATTTATTGCTGCAGGATGGACCCCTGATGCAAGCACAAGCTTTAAATAAAAAACAGTTATCTGGACATGCATGAATACATTGATGCAGTACAAGCTTCTGGTCATAGGGATAATATTCATACTCGCAGGAGCGTTCCTGTTGGCCGAAGCGAATTCTAAGCTTGCCAGATGCGAAAGCATAGGTGGTACTATAGTCCAGCTCTTTGATGTGGATACCAAGGAGAGCTGTTCGCAGGTTAAGGTCATGCAGTTCTTCTCTTACTCCGCAATCGCTATCGGGATTGCGCTCAGCATCTCTAACTTCGTCAAGAGGGACAAGAGATGAACCAGAAATCAAAAGACCCGTATGATGATTCTGGAAAAGAGGTCAAAGAGAAACAGCAGGTTCTCTCGCTGATATCCAAGTACACCAAGCACAAGGACGTCAAGCTGGTCCAGAGAGGCAATGCAGCGATATTCTGCGCGCTCGTCATCGCAAAGAAGTTCAGCAACAGGAAGACTATGATAATACCTGATCAGGGAGGATGGATATCCTTCAACACTTATCCAGGAATACTCGGTTTTGAGACAAAGATAGTCAAGACAGATAGAGGTCTGATCGATCTTGAAGACCTGGACAATAGATCCCGGAGCGCAGCAGCGTTCTTGGTCACAAGTTTTGCAGGGTACATCGCAGAGCAAGATATGAAAAAGATATCTGAAGTCTGCAGGAAGAATAATTGCCTACTGATCGAAGACGCTTCAGGAGCGATAGGTGATGATGTCCTTTGTGACGGGAACTTCTCAGATATCATCGTCGGAAGTTTCGGAGAATGGAAACCTGTGAATGTCGGTTATGGTGGATTCATAAGTGTGGCGAAGAAAGAATATTTTGATAAGTCAAAAGAGATATTCTCTACGACAAACCATTACCCTAAGTATGATGTCCTATTTGAGAAGCTGAAGTGTGCTAAAGAAAGGATAGACAGCATGGTGAAACGCGCAGAAGAGGTCAAGAAGGAAATTTCAAAAGAGTATCCTAAGTTAGATGTAATGCACAAAAGCTCAAGAGGACTTAATGTTGCTGTGGCATTCCGTGATGATGAAGAGAAAAAGATTATTGAGGGATACTGCGATGAGAAAGGTTTTGATTGGCTCGAATGCCCGGATTACAAGAGGGTCAATGAAAATGCAGTGATTGTTGAACTGAAAAGATCAGATTAGAAAGCATAAACAAAAATAATGACGCAAGAGGTGGTGTAAAATCCTAAGAGAACCAGAAAGCATGGCAGAAGTCGTTTATTTCACTCAGAGAGCGATAGGGAAGGGCAACGTGAAAGCGTGGGTCTACCGTGGCATCTGCCCAAAATGCGGCAAGGAGAAGATGGGAAAGCCTGTCGAGAAAGGCAAGGTCAAGATACGCGCCAAGGAATATGTCTGCCCTGCATGCAATTACACCATGGAAAAGGCAGAGCACGAGAGCACGCTTGAATGCCAGATAAAATACACGTGCCCCGAGTGTAGCTATGTCGGCGAGGCTAAAGTCCCTTACAAGAGGAAGAAGTTCGACGGCATGGATGCTATAGTCTTCCTGTGCGGCAAGTGCAATACGAAGATACCTATAACAAAGAAGATGAAGGAGAAAGGGCAACAGGACGAAGACGCAGAAGAGTGAAGAAATAATTTTTATCTTATTATTTTTATTATATTCTGACCATTTATCCTTTTATCACGCTGCCGCACTTCTTGCAGACCTGCGTCTCTTTCTCCTCGTCCCACTCAGTATTCACTCCCCACTCTATCTTGATCTCGCACTTTGGGCATTTCGGCTCCAAGTGGTCCAATGAGTTGAAGAAGTCTATCCCTTTGGTCATTTTTCACACATAACAGCATCTATAGATATTATCTTGTCTAATCTGCATAAAAAACTAGATTAAGACGGTTTTATATAAAATAATGAAATGCTGGAATTTAAAAGGGTTTATTTAAAGATTATATAATTCTCCGCAGGCAGGAGGTTATCGTTTCAGAAATACGCTCCCAGCTTGCTCTGCTTCTTTCCGCCGGTCAGTTCTTCAGGTCCATAGCCGAACACTTCGAATATTGTCGCTACTGCTGGCACTACCTGGTTGCTTATGTAGTATTCCGCATCGTATTCTCCGTCCTTTACCTCTTCAGGGAGTTTTGACCTGTCGCGTATCTTATCTTTCCCTACAGTGACCACATAGTTTATCATCATGCCAGGGTATATCTCGACGCCCTTCGCGTGTAGCCTTTTGGCTGCAGCGACGTGTGGGCCGATCGATTCATAAGCCTCTATGCCTTTTGTCAGCTGTGTCGTTATCGTAACGTCTGCGACATCGCACTTCTTGTTCCGCAGGTCCTGTATCACTTGTGTGACATACGAAAATGCCTTCTTCACATCGCTCTCTCCAAGTATTATCCTCAGGACTTCCTCTTGCGTCCTCTTAGCTATCGGGCTGACATTCCGACGTACAGTCTCAAATCCCCTTATCTTCATCTTGCCTTTATTGTCTATCATGGCGTATTTCTTTTTCGCGCCGGCTTCAGAATCTTTTATCGCGACGAAGAGCGCACGCTTGTACGTGTTCTCATAGTCTAGTTCCATCATGCCCGGGAGTTTTGAGTTTATCTCTTCGCAGAATTTCAAGGCATCCTTCTCTGTCTTGTTGTTGAGGTGCAAGAATATCGAATCAGTGTCTGAATACAGGACTCCAAAACCCTTCTCTGTCGCGCCATCTATGACCTTGTGTATGTAGTGCCTTCCGTATGCAGTGACGCTCTTTGCGCAGTCTTTGCTGTACCAGCGCGCTGCGAAGAATCCTAAGTATCCATAGAATGAATTAGATAATGTTTTGAGCGAGTCCTGTCTCGCATCGAGGAATGTCTTCTTCTTCTCGTCAGTCGTAGTCTTCATTATCTCTTTTACCCGCATCCTCCTTGTTATGACATCCTTGAGCACTGTCGAGAAGAATCCTTCCTTCTTCTTGCAGAACCAGAGGTCTGAATCTTCAAGCGGCACTTTCTCCTTGTCTTTGCAGCAGTTGCAGTTGAGAGTCTCTATGCTTATGTTGTGCGAGACTATTATTGATGGATACAGGCTTCTGAAATCGAACACCACGACGTTCTCGTATAGTCCTGGTTTTGGTTCGAAGACGAACGCTCCCTTTATGCGCTGGTTCATCCTTGATTCTAGAGCATCATGGTGCGGCTTGTTAGGTATGAACTGCTTGAAATCATCCGCCCTCTTTATGAGGTACCATTCGACTAGCTGTGAGAATGCCATCCTGTTGACGTCGCTTATGGTCTGGCCTACGAGCTTGACGAGCTCGATCATGTTAGGCAGGACTTTTTCACACAGGTCATAGGTCAATATCGAGTCTTTAAGGTTGTATTTTGCGAACTTGTCGAGTTCATCGGATGCCTTATCCCATGCTTCCGCAAGATTATCAAGTTCCACATCATCCTTCTTCTCGCCGAGTAGCTCTTTTGAGACTTCGTTCAGCGTGAAGACATCTGTGTCCATCTTCCTCCCTAATACTCTCTTTATGAAGTTGAGTATGTCTATGTGCACTATTCCTGTAGTCTCGACTTCTTTTGATTGCCCTCGTGCCATGCGTGCGGGTTCGTAGTCGAGTCCTATGTCTATCTTTATCTTGTATTTCTCCCCTCGCTTTATTATGTAGGGGAAATCGAATCCGTCAGAATAGTACCCTGTGAGGATATCTGGAGACTTCTCATTGACGATCTCTTTGAATCTTTCTATCAGCTGTGCTTCGCCATCCACAAACTCCACATAGTCAAGTTTTGTCTTGAATCGTTTCCATGTTATGACTTTCTTGAAATCTTTGCCATAAAGGGAAAGCATGACTATCGGGTGCTTCTCAGGTATTGTGACACGCCCTTCAGGATTGTATGTCTCTATGTCGAATGCCAGTATGTTGAGCTCTTCAAGGGAATCGTTTGATGTTTGGGTTATCTTCTTTGCCCGAAACATCGGCACCCTGCTTCTTTCTGACCTGTCGTTCAGGACTTCTGCATCAACGTCTGTAAGGACAAGCGGCGTGATCTTCTTGTCTATCAGGTAACGTCTTGTGAATAGGATGTCATACTCCAGTATGTCTTCCACTGAAGGCATCTTCTTTATCTCTTCCCGCAATGTCGGGACTGCTCTAGGTATGTTGACTATGACTTTTATTGCCGTGGCTTCCTTGCCGTTCAGTATCTTCTTTACGTTTTCAGTCTTCCTGACTTCGCAGAGTGAATCATCTGCACCTGTTTTGACAGAAAGCAGTTCTTCCTTTAGGTCGCTTATGTTTGCTGTTTTTTTGGGCAAAACAAAGAAGTATGGCTGAAAATCCTCATCCACTATGCATATCTGCTTTCCATCAGGGGTCTTTCCATAGATATATACTACAGGTTTACCTTGTACTAGCTTATAATCAAGGTCTATAGGGTAAAACTGTAAAGCCGCCATTTCAAGCGAAAAAAAGCCTGCGTTCTATATAAATTTGACGTAATAGACAAATATGTTAAAAGTCATATTGCCGCCCTTTGCGTAGCGATTTACGGAAGTGACCATCGTACGCGACAGGGGGAAGCCACCTACGGGGATGTCGCGTTTTGAAAGAGATATAGAAGAGCGTAGCCTGGCGGCAATAGTGCGTCATACAAAACTTTGAGCAAGACCATTTGACCGAAACCTTTTTAAGCTCTGTTCCAAATTTTTATACTGTGCTTGAAATGTCTAAAAAATCTCATGACCTCATAATAGTAGGAGCAGGCCCTGCAGGCCTGACTGCTGCAATATACGCTGCAAGGTACAAACTCGACACCCTTGTTCTTGGTTATGATGTTGGGGGAAATGCAAATCTTGCGCATGAGATAGAGAACTGGCCCGGTTTTAAGGGGACAGGCATGGAGCTCATGCAGAAGTGGAAGGAGCATGTAGAATCGTTCAAGGTGCCGATAATATCTGAAAGTGTGAAGAGGATTAGGAATAATAAAGGCAGTTTCATAGTGTCAACAGAAAAGGATGAGTTCTCATCAAGCGCGTTGATACTCGCGATGGGGACAAAGCACAGGGAGCTTGGTGTCCCAGGAGAGAAGGAATTCCTGGGTAAAGGTGTGAGCTACTGCGCAACATGCGACGCAGCTTTCTTCAATGATAAGATAGTCGCAGTTGTTGGCGGCAATGACGCAGCAGCGATGTCAGCCCAGGTATTGTGCGAGCATGCCAAGAAAGTCTATGTCATATACCGGAAAGATAGGATCCGTGCAGAGCCTGCAAGGGTCAGCTGCCTTGAGTGCAACAACAAGACAGAGTTTATCTATAATGCTAACGTCACTGAGATAATGGGAGACAAGTTTGTGAAGAAGGTCAAGCTTGACAACGGCAAGACGCTGGATGTCGACGGGGTCTTCATAGAGATAGGCGGCGTCCCTGTTAGCGCGATGGCAAAGGAGCTTAGCATACTGATCAATGATGAAGGACGGATAAAGGTCAATGCAGGGATGGAGACTAGCGTCCCCGGTATCCTGGCGGCAGGAGACATAACTGATGGCTCTAACGAGTTCAATCAGGTCGTGACTGCAGCATCCGAAGGGGCGATAGCAGCACTCAGCGCTTTCAAGTTCATAACAAGACAGGTAAAAGGTTGATATGATTGGTAAAGAAAAAAGCTAAAAAAGCGGTCAAAAAAGAGAAAGATGACGATTTCTGGACTGATGATGATCTGGAGGAAGATGTCGAAGAGATTGAAGAGATAGATATGAAGAACCTGACGTTCTCGAAGATCAAGGAGCTCAAGACAGGCATGAATGGCGTGAACATAACTGCGAAAGTGGATTTCGTGAGCAGTGTCCAGGGAAAGGACTATGGACAGGAGCCATATGCGACAGGATTCATAGTAGATGATGGCGGAGAGATAAAGATCACTTTCTGGGGAGAGGACATAAAGAAGGCCAAGATAGGTGCTAAGATCAAGATAATCAATGCGTCTGTCGGTGACTACAAAGGTCAGCTCCAGCTTTATCCTGACAGGAAGAGAGGTATAGAATTCATATAGACAGTTGGTAGATGATGGAAAAAGAGGCCAGTCATAGGTTGACGGTATTTTTCTCTATTCTCATTTCGATAAGCCTCGCAGTGATGATCTATCTATCGAATCTGCATTCTGTCGCTTTTGACAAGCAGTTGTATGTCGAAGAGTTCGACAAGTACAACATCTCAGCGCGTTTCGATGCCGGTACAGACCTTGCGGACGAGTCTTCTTTCCTGATAGATTACCTGAGTGATGGTGAAGGCAGGATAGGATCTTCTTTCTACAACGAGAGAGAGGTGACGCACCTCATCGAAGTCAGAGGGTTGTTCAAGAGGTCTCAACAGATATTTAACATAACCGTCCTCTCTTCAGTATTGGCATCGATAGGGCTCGCATTTTCAGTCATAAGATCATCTATACACCTTTCTGATGAAGAAAGGAGAGATTATCTAAAGAAGATGCTATCAAGGATTCTCATAATGACCGGAAGCGTAGTGAATGGAGTCACGGTCTTTTTTGTCTTTGTCGCGTTGACTTTCTCAGGCTCATTCGTCAGGTTCCATCAGATATTCTTCAGGACAGACACGTGGATGCTAGACCCTGCGACAGACAACCTCATACGCATGATGCCTCAGGAATTCTTCTTCGACCTTTTTGTGAAGATGATGTTTGCAAGCGTCATATTCGCGACAGTGTTTCTGGTTGCAGGTTTCCTTATCAGACTGGGCAAGCCTAGATTCACTCGATGATGTTCTTCTTTGCGAATACCCATGCTTCTTCTAGCTTGAAAGAGAAGATAGCTAAGAATACAGATATCACCAGTATTGCTAGTATGTAGTGCACGTGCAGGGTCTGGACGATGATAAAGACAGAGGTCCAGTTTATTATCGCTGCCACGACAGCTACGACGCCGAAACGCTCAAGCTCGTGCTTTATGTCTTTTGTTGCCTTGAACGTGAATTTCATGTTAAGGATGAAATTAGTGAACCAGGCAGTGGTCAACGCCATCGCATAAGAGATATAGTAAGGCACGTGCAAGACTTCTGTCAGGAGCAATGTGAGGAATATCTGTATGCTGAATGTTGTCGCGCCGACTAAAGAGAAGTCGAACACTTTCACGATCTCTTCAGGTATCTTGAACTTCATTTTTTATGTTGATCCATATTGGTTTTGACGTATTTAAATTTTTGCTAAAACCTGCGTTTTAAGCCTTGAGATGCAATTCCTGCTGAAAAGATTTAAATACTGATATTGCGTGTTTTCTCTCCGCTGAGGAAGTCGAGATGAGAAAAGAGGAAACACTTGGTAGCATAGCAATACTTGGAATCCTGACGCTTTTTATCTTCCTTGATATCATGCTCTATTCTGGCACATCGCCTGTCGCTTTTTCAGTCATAGAAAACACTGTTGAACCTGTCTTTCCTGTGCAGGCAGGCGTATTGATGAGTCCTGAAGACGAAGCCAGAGAGAAAGCTGCCAGTATCGCAGAGACCCCGCAAGAAGAGAGTCTAGAAGTCTCAGACCAGAACCTGCTTAACACCCTAAGCGAAATGGGCATCGGCATTCTTGATTCTGGAAAAGATATCAATGTGGTGATATTCCTCAAGGATCAGCCTCTATATACTATAAGTCGAGAAGAAAAAGCAAAGGCAGGATCTGCTATTGAATCATACGCTTCTGAACTCAGATCAATAAATGAGAAGACCCGCATACTTTCTGAAGAAGAGATAATGGATATGGGCCTTGAAGAAGCGATGCGCATAGAGAGTTCAGCTTTGACTCCTGAAGATAAAGCGAGGAAGAGCGCTCTCATGGCGAGCATAGATTCTGAGCTTCAACAGGTGAACATCAGAACACTTGAGGCTACAGAAGCCAGGGAAGGTCCAGAGAAAGACAAGGTGAAAGCAGCAGTGGAACGCTGCGGCGGGACTGTCACCGGCTCTGGCAGGATCATCAACTCAGTGTATGCGGTGATGCCTGAAAAATGTCTGCTTGAACTGAATAAATTAGGCGCTGTCGCAGGTGTCTACGAGAACAGGATAAGCAACGCTTCTCTTGATATCAGCATACCTTCGATGAAAGCGAACACAGTACACAGTTATGGTTATGCAGGTGGAGCATGGGACGCAGCAGTCATCGATACTGGTGTCGATAGCTCCCATCCTAACCTGGTCGTTGATTATGCCAAATCATTCCAGCCTTCATGGTTTGAGAAACTGTTCCTGGACTACCAGGATTCCGGAGGGACTGATGACGAGGTCGGCCATGGCACGCATTGCGCAGGAATTGTCGAGAGCAGTCA
>Ga0105099_10002463_pt1 | contig 10983 bp, 7 predicted proteins | sample PPLLak3cmMay2015_2_FD_79138 | JGI IMG/M metagenome (GOLD analysis project Ga0105099, IMG submission 79138) | Freshwater sediment microbial communities from Prairie Pothole Lake near Jamestown, North Dakota, USA - PPLs Lake P8 Core (1) Depth... | ecosystem: Environmental > Aquatic > Freshwater >...
CTTCTGCGCCGAGTGACCGAGGAAAAGCCCGACATCTGCCTGGTCAATCTTCATTTGGGCGGGAAAATGCAAGGACTGCAGCTGGCTTCGAAGATCCAGAATGAGTTGCAGCATCCCGCAGTCTGTTTTGCGACGGCGCCGATCGCCACGGACGCACTCGATCCTGAACTCACGGTCGGCACCTTATTCCGGCCCGAGTCGGATGAGTGCCTCAAGTTCTCGCTCGAACTCCAGCTTCGGCGGTTCAGTCTCGAACATCGCTTGCGGGCGGCGGAAGACCGGCTGAGATTGCTCGGCGATACGATCCACGAAGTGTTCTGGATCATTTCGCCGAACCTCTCGCATGTGGAATACGTGAGTCCGGGCGTGAGAGAGCTGTTCGGCTTGACGGAGGAGTACCTCGGAGGAAGTCCGCGATCCTGGCTTTCCATCGTGGAGCCTGGGGATCTGGAGAAGATCAAAGCGCAGGTGAGACGCGGCTTCCATTCCGGCGTGAAGAGCTATTCGCTGGAATTCCGCATCAGGAAGCCCGATGGTTCGCTCCGATGGATATTCTCGACGGCCTATCCTGCCCGTGATGGCGCGGGAAGGATCGTCAAGGTGGTCGGCATTTCTGAAGATGTGACGGAGCGCAAGCAATCGGCGCACTGGTTGAATCGGGCGCAGTTCTCCATTGACCATGCATCGGATTCAGTATTCTGGATAGATCCCGGCGGTGAAATCATTTATGCGAATGAGATCGCCTGTTCCTCGTTGGGATATGTCCGGCACGAGCTGGTTGGCGCTCATGTCAGCAAGATCGATCCGAGTGCAACCGAGGAGGGATGGGCCGAGCATTGGAAGCGCCTGGAAGCACAGAAGACATTGCGTATTGAAAGCACTCAGCGGGGAAAGGATGGGCGTTCGATTCCCGTGGAGATCACCTCGAATTATGTGGAATTTGACGGGGAGCGGTACAATTTCGCGTTTGTGCGGGATATCACTGCGCGCAAACAGGCCGAACGCTATCTTCAGGAGTCAAGGAACCAGGCGTTGCGGTTCTCATCGTTGGCGGCCCACGAGATCCGAAATCCCTTGACGGTGATCCGGACGCAACTCGAGAACGCTCTTCGTCCGGGATTGAGCGTCGATGCATTGCAGAAGGTCGTGAGCAGTGTCTACGACGATATGTTGCGGCTCAATCACGCGGTCGAAGACCTCTTGCAGTTGAGCTCGATGCAGGCGGGAACGTTCCGGCTCAGGCTGGAACAGCTTTCGTTCGGATCGTTTCTGAACGACTTCCAACGAGAGGCGACTCTGCTCGCAAAGGGATGGAACATCGCCGTCGAACGAATGCCTGGTCCGGATGTGTCCGCCCTCATCGACGTGATGCGGATGCGGCAGGTGCTCTTCAACCTGCTCGACAATGCGCTCAAGAATTCGAACCCTGGGACGCAGATCCGCTTTGGCCACAGCGTGGACGGGGACAAGGTATGTTTGACATTCATGGATGAAGGACGGGGGATTCCTTCGAAAGAGATGAAGGAGATCTTCACCCCGTTCTACCGGGGAAGCACCGCTCCCGAGAGTGTGGGGGGAGTAGGACTCGGGCTGGCATTGGTCAAGTGGATCATCGATCTGCACAACGGATCGATCGATGTTGAGAGTATTGAAGGTTCCGGGACAACAATCAATATCCGCCTCCCCCTCGCCGGAGAGGCGAACCGTCCAAAGCCCGGAGCCGCGCGGGATGCACTACGCCGGATGCAACAGTAAAGGAATATCATGGAACCCCAGGAACTCCGCCACAAGGTGATGGTCGTCGACGATGAGGATTCGTTCCGACTCGTGTGCTGTGAGATATTGAAGGCTACAGGCCGGTACGAGACGGAAGGATATGCGACGGGGGAGGAGGCGATCGCGGCACTCCAGATCCGGTCCTACGATGCCGTCGTCCTCGACTACGTTCTTCCCGGCGCGTCCGGATTGAACGTCCTGCAATGGATGCACGAGGAGAAAATGGATACGCCGGTGATCTTGATGACCGGCGCCGGTTCCGAAACCGTTGCCGTCGAGGCAATGAAGTTCGGAGCGTATGACTATATCCCAAAGCATCAATTTGACAAGGATCACTTGCCGATCGTGGTGCAGAGCGTCATCGAGCGGCGCGCATTCAAGATGGAACGGGAGATGCGGCAATCGCTTGAGCGCGACAGGGAGAAGGTTCAGTTGACGATGAAGACGATGGTCGATGCGGTCGCCTCGCTGCAGCAAACCGTCGGGAACACGCTGGCGCTCATCTCGACAACCTTGGACGAGCGGCAGCAGGACATTGAAGCCATTGTGCCGTTGGAACGTCGTTCGTTCGTCACACAGGTGTGTGCCGATTTACGCCATCAGTTCGAAGTGCTTTCGCTTGCGAGCAAGGCGCTCGTCAATCTTTCCACCGTTGCGATGAAGCGCATCCAATCCACTCCTGGCGCGATCGAATACGACGCCGATCTCCGGAAGACGCTGGAGATGCTGCGGACGGTCTCGGATTCGCTGGACGAAGAGAAGTAATAGAACGCATCTCAAAAATGTGTTCAGAGGAATGACTGGTCACGCTGACATGCTCAGGCTGACGTATCCATCTGTTTTCAAGATGGCTTCTAGTCAGTAATTAGTGGTCAGCTTGCCCCCGCCTGCCGAATTGCATTATGACGGCGGGCAGGCGCCGGAGTTCAACGAAGGCGGGTAGTCAGTCGCCGGAGCCCTTGGTCCTTCCCATTGGTTCTTGGCCTTGTTTGTGTTCTTGGTATCTTGCGATCTTGGTTCTTCCTATCTCATCCTTCCTGATTTTCCTCTGTTTTCGCCGCCCTCCAATCTTAACGTTTTCTAAGGTAGGTTAAGGTATTCTAAGTTGATGCATTTCTGGGCTTACAGTAAGTTGTAGTCGTAGGTTTTGTCAAGGTCAGCGACAGGAGACTTGCCGATCGCCGGATCGGGAAGACGCTGACCCACTCACCACCCCCCACGCCTCGGGGATTTTACGGAAACATCGGACAGCAAGTCATAAGTCAAAAATCAAAAGGATTGGCTCGGGCTGGACTTGACGGGCTTGCATTCGATTTCCTCTTTTGACATTTGACTTATGATTTTTGAATTCTCCTTGCTCTCCATTTTCTGCTCTAGGCTCCGTGCTCAATAGGCTCACAGGCTCATTGGCTCAACATTAGATTTCTCCAAGGTACCTTAGACCATTCTAACGCACGTTAACCAATTCTAAGATGCATTGAAGGGCATTGTGAGGTAGTTTTGGTATGTCATTTAACATGAAGAGCATACCATGACCAATCCTCCAGCCCTTCGGATACTCGTCGTCGATGACGACGCGTCGTTTCGGATGGCAGTCGTGAGTTACCTTGAAGAGCGCGGATACAGTGTGGAGTCGAGTGAAACGGGAGAAGATGCGCTTGAATGCCTCAGACGGGAAACGTTCGATGTCGTCTTGCTTGATTATTGGTTGCCAATGATGTCAGGGATCAACGTGCTTCAGAAGATGCATGAAGATAAGAATGAGACGCCGGTGGTGATGCTGACAGGAGCGGGTTCTGAAATCGTTGCTGTGGAAGCAATGTCTCTAGGCGCGTACGATTACATCCCGAAAGAGCGGATCGAAGTCGATCACTTGCCAATCACGATCAACAGCGTGCATGAGCGGCATCTCTTCCGGAAGGAAAAGGAAGCCCGCTCGGCCGAAGGCGTGTTCCATACGCGAACTGTCGAGACCGCGGCGATGATGCGTTCGACGCTCAATTCGCTTGCACACGTGCTGAACAACAATCTCTCGCTGATGTCGCTGAATGTGGAAGATGGTTTTGATTCTGTGCTGCCGCAAGTACCGACCTCCCAGCGGCCGCAAGCGGAAAAGATGTTGAAGGATCTGCAGGAGGGAATTCGCCTTGTCTCTTCCGGCGTGAATTCGATGCTGACGTTGTCCGAGTCCGTATATCAGCGTTTGAGCGGCAGCGTGATGGCGCAGCAGTGGGAACAAACGACGCGCATGCAGGTTGCTGAATTGGAGAATGAGCATCGCCGGACGATGGAAGAATCCGGTGAATGTGACGTGGATGGAGCGGGCCGATAATGTATCGGATGGGACCGTTCCGCATGATGGAATTTAAGGAGGCACAACAGTGACAATAGCCGTATCGGTGGTGATAGCCTTCGTCGCGGCACTTGCGTCGGCCCTGGTACTCACGCCTTGGGTGATGCGGCTTGCCGCTCGCGTCGGCGCGATCGACCTGCCCAACCAGCGGAAGGTTCATAAGACGCCGACCCCGCGTATGGGAGGCGTTGCGGTCTTTCTGAGCCTTGCCGTCGGCCTCGGCGTGCTCGCACTCCTGAAACCAACGTTGTTGACGTCGACTTGGCTGGCGGGATGGGACGGGCTTCTGCTGTTCGTTGCTCTCGTGAGCGTCGTCGCGCTCGGCATTTCCGACGATATCAAGAACCTGAAGCCTCTGCACAAGTTCGCCGGTCAACTGGTTCTGGCTCTCATCGTCTACTTCTCCGGCTTCGGTATTTCCATCGACCGGACCGTCTTCGCAGGTACGGTCTTCTCGCTCGGAGTGTTCGACCTCCCTCTGACGCTGCTCTGGATCGTCGGTGTGACGAACGCGTTGAATCTCATCGACGGCCTTGATGGTCTGGCGTCGGGTGTTGCGATGATCGCCGCCTTGACGATGGCGCCGATCGCATTCCTGCAGGGTGACATTGCGACCGCGGTCGTGACGATCCTGCTCTCCGGCGCGTTGCTTGGATTCCTGCGGTACAACTTCAATCCGGCGAAGATCTTTCTGGGGGATTCGGGAAGTCTGTTTCTTGGATTCATCCTGTCGATCTTGTCACTCAAGAGTTCCACCAAGACAACCACGGGAATTGCGATTCTTGTCCCGATCCTCGCGCTGGGCCTTCCGATCATGGACACCTTCCTTTCCATGACGAGGAGGTTCCTGAACTCGTTTCTTCCGGAGAATTCCGGCACGCGAAGGCTCAGGGACGCGCTCAAGTTCATTTTCCAACCCGACAAAGCCCATGTTCATCATCGTCTGATTTCACGAGGAATGTCGACACGAGGAGCAGTGGTCGTACTCTATGTCTTCTCTGCAATCCTCGGAATCGGAGCGTTCACCATGACGCTCGTCAGCAATCAAACGGCGTCTTTCATTCTGATGGGTGTCTGCCTGGTGGTCTTCATTGGGGTGCGACAACTGCGCTATCGGGAAATGGCGGTGCTCAATAATGGCGTGCTCCTCCCGCTGTATGACAAGCCCATCATGAATCGTGAGTCGATGCAAGGATTCTTCGACCTTGCAGCTATCCTGCTCTCGTTTGGGCTCGCTTCGGCGCTCGTGGATGGTCAAGAAATGCTCGGCGGACTTGGCGACGGACATCTGTTCTTCCGGCGTATCGCACTTGTAGCAGTCCTGCAGCTCGGCGTCTTCTTTGTCGTCGGTCACCAGAAGCGTACTTTCCAGTTCTTCGGCTTGGGTGACGCCCTCCGCACGATGAAGACCATCGTGCTGGCGGTGATCGTGGGAGGAATCGGACTTGCGGCTACCATGTCTGAATTTCGTTATCAGGACTGGATGATCCTCATTAACGATCTATTCCTTCTCTCTGCTACCGTCATTGGAATGAGTCTCTCGTATCGAGTGCTCCAGTACCTCTCTCGGAGGCAGAGACCAAATTCCAAGGGTGTCCTGCTGTATGGTGCAGACAATATGGGATCCCTCGTTCTCGATCGGATTCTCAACACAGATCTTGAGAACTGGCGACCCGTGGGCTTCATCGATGACAACCCTGATCTGGAAGGCCGGTATTTCAATGGATTCCCGATCTTTGGCGGGCATTGGGCTCTGCAAAAGGTGTTACGTGACCAACGGGTTTCTGAAATTATCGTGTGCAGCGATGTTATTCAGGAAGAAGCACTAAGGCGCGTGGAGGAGACGGCAGCAGAGGTCGGTGTCCGGCTCAAGAGAATCCGCATTCTCTACGAAGACTACCGTCCAGATGAACTGAAACGGACGGAGCAGCTCGTTCGAATGCGCCCAGATGGCCAGCCGACGACTGTTGGACGACGCGCTGAGAGATGGCCGCAAAGTGTTCCGATGGACATCAATCCTTCAGCGCCCCAAACATAGGGCACGCGATTCGGGTTGAATCAGGAGAAGTGGAATCTCGTGTTTGATGGTCTAGTTGGGTCGTCCGACTGGAAATCCCCAAGACGCTGACGCCGCGTTCAGCGTCTTTTTTTTTGGAAGAACATAGCGAGAGTGTGACGATGAAGAGCCGATTCGGTGTTTCCGTCCTTCTGATCTTCGCGCAAGCGACCACCTGTTTCGCACAGGCATCTCAAGCTCGCCAATGGCTCACCGCGTACTATTCCCTTTGGTCTGTTCCGATTCTGTACCCCGAAGAGATCGATTTCTCGCACATGACGCACGTTGTTCACTTCTCTGCCAATCCAACGAAGACCTATCCCTATCTCGATGTGCTCGTGCCTGCCAAGCCTGGCAAGTTCAACCAGGATTCGGTCAACATCGAGTGGGGAGGCGTGTACAACGGAAACAACCCGCCTCTTTGGCGAACCGTGAATATTCAGAAGACGTTGATCGATCGGGCACATCAATCGGGCGCCAAAGTGCTTCTTTCGCTCGGCGGTGTTCATGGTCCGGGAGCGGCAGCGATGTCCTTCATTGCGAGTGATCCATCGCGCAGAGAGGTGTTTGTGTCGTCCGCGTGCGACTATGCCCTTCGAAAGGGATATGATGGTTTGGAACTCGATTGGGAATTCCCGCGCGCTGATGAACGCGGATCGTTCGCAGCATTGATTAGGCTCTTTCGGGATCGTCTTGACAAATGGCCTCGTCGTGGAGTGCTTGCGATCGCCGTGAATCACTCTCCCTTCCGAACATTGGGGTATGATGCACAAGCGATGAACGAAGCGTTCGATCAGATCAATCTGATGACGTACGAGATGTTCTGGGGAGATTATCGGAATGTGAAGACGGGGTTCAATACTCCACTTGAGATTCCTGACAAGTACGATGGATACAGCGGGTATGCGCTTGAACAAGCCGGAATCGGAGCGAAGGCGTGGATTTCGTTCGGCGTGCAACCTCACAAGATCGGTCTGGGGATATCATTCTTGACTACAGAATTCATTGGAGTTCGCGAACCTGTCGAACCGGGGAAGCCCTTCAAGTCGCGACGCTGGGGCTACCTGCGCGATGTCCCTTCACAGGGCAGATACTGGGACGACAAGGCGCAGGCGCCATGGTGCGTGGTGGGGGACAAGATGATCACGTATGAGGATGCCGCGAGTGTGCGGAAGAAGGTGGAATACGCGAAGAAGATCCCGCTTGGGGGCGTCATGATCTTCGATTTGCTCGGCGGGTACCTGCCTTCTGAGAAAAAAGGGAAACGTGACGCGCTTCTGCAGGCTGCTTCCGCGAGTGTGTTTGGAGGCAGCGGTGTCCGAACACCTTGAACTCTGGGCCGAGAGGTGTCCAGCGCGAATGACTCATTCCTGTCGGTCGGACAGCTAAAAGGGGAGTATACCGGAAACGGTGATCCAATGCATCCGAGATGATGCCGGTGATGGTGCATACGCGTAGTCGAGCTCGATAGGTCCCATAACGGCCCCAAGTCCAATGCGTGCATATGAAGCAGACGCTGAAGTGAGAACACCTCCACGGACACAGAAGAATTCGACGATCCAGACCTCAAGGCCGATGCGTTTTGAGATGCTTCGAACAGCGAATTCTCGTTCGAACGCAGCGGAAAGCTCGATGACAGTGCGACGAAGGGAATACGGATATCGATAGTTTGCCGTGAGGGCGATGCTCCGACGTCCGTCGCGCTGTCGAAGCGTATTCACCGTATCATTATGCTCGTACGAGAGGGATCCTCCGAGATTGCGAATCACGAGCCCGTAGGAGAGCCCAGTCCCAAGCACGTATTGTACGCCTACTGTGCCGGCGAGCATGAGAAGTTGGTTCTCTCCCGCGCTTCCGGAACAGAAATCTATCACCGTCCCGACTGAAAGCGCGGTCCCGATCTTCTTCGCCGCGATAAGTTGGAACGAGCGCCATCGAAGAGAGGGGGCTGTCCAGCGTTCTCCATAGGCCCCGAGCGAGAGTCCTATCGCAGTGACGTTGCTCGGGTCAGTGAGGATGGGCATTGCGAGGTTCCACTGTGCTCGCCTTCCGTCCGCTGAAAGCGCCGTATGCACACTCGCGGCGTTCCGTCGAAGGAACAGGAGCGACGCCGGATTCAGCAGCCCGGCAGAAACCTCACGAGGTTCACCGGGGTAGGTTTCGCCGAGCGAAATCATCCGTGCACCGGCGTCAACGTCGTTTGTCCTGGTGATTTCCTGAGCGCTTGAGTCCAAGGGAAACAAGACGAGGTGCACGAGCGCCAGCAATGTGGCTGCGCCGTTGAACGATCTGATGGGAGACATGCGGAATCTCATTGGGTTACAGCGAAGACACTGAAGATGAAGAGGACATCCCTGAAATATCCCGCAAGCTCTCGGATCATGTTGACTTCTCGCGGTACGAAGACGATGTCGCCCGGTTGAACGGATGGGACATTCCACACGTCCCCTTGCTCAATGTACTTTGTCAGATTGACTTCGGTGGTTCCGCTTTCATTCCTCGACCGTATGATCTTGATATGCTGCAGATCGGCATCGCCGCTTGTCCCGCCGGCGGCGGTCAACACCTGAAGAAGCGAAACCTCGGTCGGAAACGTGTAGAGATCCTGGCGAGCCACAGCCCCCATGACTGCGACCTGCAATGCGAATGCTTTGACGATGATGATCTCGGGAGTGATATCGGCTTTGAGATACGCCGACAGCCTCCTGATGAGTTCATCGGTGCTCTGCGCACGCGTCAGGCCGGCGACGGGAATCTCTCCTACCCATCTGACGAATATCGTTCCCATGTCGCCGACGGTGACCGTGGTGTCGAATTCTGGATACTCACGGATCGAGAGATGCAGAACGTCTCCCTTTCGGATCGTGTAGGAAGTGAGGTCGAGCAGCATCAATTGTGTCGAGTCGGTACTGACGAAGCTGGCGGGCGATCTGAACGACTGGTTAATCAAGTCTTCCATGACGTGTTCATCGGACGATGGGCAGCCGACAAGCATCGGCAAGACTCCGAGGATGAAAATTCGTACATTCCGAGTGAGACGTTGAAGACCCAATTTCAAGAAGGGAACGGTCCCTGCAGGGCTCATGAATACTCATCCTCCACAGAACTTGGATCCAGCGGAACGCTGAATGTTCGCGCAGTTCCCCGTCATGTGCAATTAATCCGGTTGAAATGGTACATTATGAATACCTGTAATATAATCATTTTGTCAATTTGTGCCACTCGCCAGGAGTACGTTGCAGCAGTAGGACCATTTCGTGATGGCTTTCTCACTCAGAGTGCGGCGGCCAACCAGCAGGAATGTGCAGTCGTTCGGAAGGGAAACGCATGATACAGGCCAGACAATTGCCCATCAATGAGATCCTTGGTTTCTTCAAGCGCCGCTATCGCCTCATGGCGATTCCGGCTGTTGGCATCACGTTGCTTGCATTCATTGGGTCCTTTTTTGTGCCGCGGCAATATGAATCGTCCATCAAGATTCTCATTCAGCCCCCCGAGGTGCAGAATCCGTTGTCGAGCATGGGGAGCGTGATGGGGGGCACGTCGGAGGATCCTCTGCGTGCGTTTGAAGAGATCATCTTGAGTCAGCGATCCATTTCGATGTTGATCGACAGCCTCGACCTGAAATCCCAGGCAGCCACCGAAATCGGCCGGCGACAGCTGATGACGAAGCTTCAACGGAGCATCGTTCTTCGCGTTGAACCCAGGCAGTCGTTCACCATCACGTTCTATTCGGAGAACCCGCAATTGGCTTTCCGCGGTGCGGGGGCAATTGCCGCGATCTTCATCGAAACCGTATCAGGTGCGAAGAACAAACGGAACGAAATGACCGTGGACTTCTATCAACGGAAACTGGCAGATTTCAGAGGGAAGTTTGAAGATAGCCAACGCCAAATCGTTCGCGACTTCAAGAAGCGAGCAGGTGGGGCAGTGCCGACGTACAGCTATATCTATACGCGTCTCGATCAACTCGATGCCCAGATCGCGGTGGCCGAGCGAAAACTGGGATTGCTTGTGTCCTACACGACTACCGTTCGTGACAGGAGCGCGCTTCTTGCCACGGATACTGGGAAGCAAACGTTGTTCGAACTCCAACGCTCGGATGTCCCCTATGCGTCGGATCTCCGCGTTGCTCTTCTTGCATACGAAGAGGTGACCAGGCGATACACGCTTCAGCACCCGGAGGTTGTGAAGGCCGAGGCGAAGATCAACACTATTCTCGAGCGCGTACAGGTTGCGCTGGAAAACGAGATCACGATGCAACGCAATGACCTGGATGAACTTCGGAAGAAAAAAGCTGAAAGCGTGGACGAGCTGATGAATGCGACTGTTCTCGAAGGCGCCGCCGGTGACAAGGAGTCCAACTACTCAATCTATCAGAAGCTCTACAACGAATTGAAGATCAAATTGGAGGAGGCGCAAATTTCCTTGGCATTAGGAAGAAACTCGGGTGAACAGTATCTTGTCATCGACTCTCCCATCCTTCCGCTCTTCCCGTCCAAACCGAGCCGATTCATGATTGTCGCAGGAGCGCTTGCCGCAGGACTCGTGATTGGATTCCTCACCGCTCTGGTATTGGAATTCCTCGATACGACGATCAGGAATCCCGAGATCATCACCGTCTACAAGAAGCCCATTATTGCATATCTTCCGGATGTCCGAATCCGCGTGGAGGATGAATGAGCAAGACAAGTTCGACCGCAGGCGAGCGGAGTGCTTCCAAGGGTCAACCAGCGTCGGAGGACATCCGCGCTGACCAAGAACCAATCGGCACCCAACCATCGGATTCTACGGAGGA
>Ga0105099_10002466_pt1 | contig 10977 bp, 7 predicted proteins | sample PPLLak3cmMay2015_2_FD_79138 | JGI IMG/M metagenome (GOLD analysis project Ga0105099, IMG submission 79138) | Freshwater sediment microbial communities from Prairie Pothole Lake near Jamestown, North Dakota, USA - PPLs Lake P8 Core (1) Depth... | ecosystem: Environmental > Aquatic > Freshwater >...
AGAGTCGAAGACAGGGCAACACTGAGTAAATTCGAACGTGTTGCCAAAATCAGAAAAATTTGCTAGAATTAATTTATTATGAAAATCAAACGCGAAAATTTACCAAAATCGAGAATCAAATTAACGATTGAAGTTCCGGCCGAACGAACCGGTAAGTTTTTTGAGGAAGCTTATAAAAAACTGGCGCCGACCGTTGAAATTAAGGGATTTCGTCCCGGTCAGGCACCGCGGCTTATGACACTGGAATCCATCGGTTACGGAAAATATAGCCAGACAGCACTCGATATTGCCCTCCCCGAAACCTATTACGAGGCGGCAAAAAACGAAAAAATCATTCCGGTTCAGCCCCCTTCCGTTTCTGTTAAGGAGTTCAACGAAGGTAAATCTCTTATTTATGAGGCGGAAGTCGATATTGTGCCGGAAATCAAACTCTGTGATTATAAGAAAATTAAAATAAAGTACCAAAAACCGAAAATCGAGGTCAAAAAAGAAGAGCTCGATAAAATTATTGAGAAATTGCGCTATCAAAATGCTGTCTTTAATGATGCTGGTCGTCCGGCAAAAAAAAGAGACCGCATTGAAATTGATTTTGAAGGAACAGTCGATGGAGTCAAACAAGAAAACTTAGTGAGTAAGAATCACCCATTGATATTAGGCGAAGGAGTGCTAATTCCAGGATTTGAAAAAGAGTTGGAAGGCATGAGAAAAGACGAGACAAAGGAATTTGATCTTGAAGTACCCAACATTAAAGACAAATCCCAAAAAAAGAAAGCGCATTTCAAGGTTAAAATGCTGGGAGTAAAAGATGTGGTTTTGCCGGAAGTAAATAATGAATTTGCCATGAAATTTGGTCATGATAATCCGGAGAAACTGATTAAAACTGTTGAAGAAAAATTACTTGAGGAAAAAGAGACAAATGAAAAGCAGAAACTAGAAAAAGACGTGCTTGATAAAATTGTCGCCGGGTGCAAAATCGATATTCCGGAAAGCCTTACCGAACAAGAAATTGCAAGAAGAATTATGCAAATTCAAAATCAAATGGGGCCGGGATTTCCTAAATATTTGGAAAGCATCGGTAAAAAAATGGAGGATTTAAGGAAGGATATTTATCCGGTTGCTGAAAACTCCGTTCGTACCGGCTTAATTCTTGGCGAGATTGCCCGTGCCGAGAAAATTATGAAGCCGGAAATTAAAGACCAGAAAGAACAGGAGGAGGTGATAAGAAAGACGGTTGATTTTCTAGTTCAAAATGCGACTAATTAAATTTTTGTAAATTTAAAAAATCTGTTTGAAAAGGGGGAAACGATGGATTCACGATCACCGGTTGTGAGGCAAAGGGAAAGAAAAGCATACAAAATAGAATGTATGCACGACCCGTGCAATTGGACCAGTCCGATAATTCATGCTTTCAACCATAGTGAGGCGGCTGAAATTGCCTCCGGGATTCACGATACAAATTCCGATCACCATCTCAAATGGAGAAGCGACAGAAAAAATTATTTTGTTACCTGTGAGTGTGGTGCCGAAATGATATTCAAGGCAAATTGTAAAAAAAAAGAAGTTCAAGAAATTGCCAAAGCGATTCATGACCCCGGGCGAGACCACGAGTTAAAAATAAAATCAGTCAGGGAATTAAAGTAATATATGAAAGGCCACTTGGCCTTTTTCTTTTTGCCGCCGCTTGAAAAATTCCAAAATATATGGTAAGATTTCAGCGAAAGGAAAATATGAAAGAAGCAAGAAATCAAATACTCATACCCACAGTGATTGAAAAATCACAGTTTGGAGAACGGGCATATGATATCTACTCCCGGCTCTTAAAGGAGAGAATCGTTTTTATAGGAGGGCCGATTGACGACCATCTGGCAAACATTGTCATTGCCCAGCTTTTATTTCTTGACTCGGAGGATTCAAAAAAAGACATTCAATTATATATTAATAGCCCTGGCGGATCTGTGACAGCGGGCCTCGCTGTTTATGATACCATGCAGTATCTTAAAGCCGATGTCTCGACAATCTGCATCGGGATGGCGGCTTCCATGGGGGCATTTCTTTTGGCCGGCGGGGCAAAAGACAAAAGATTTTCTCTTCCCAGTTCAAAAATATTAATTCATCAGGTGATGGGAGGATTCGAAGGTCAGGCGGCTGATGTTAAAATTCAAGCCGAGGAAATATTAAGAGTAAAAGAACAGATTAATAAAATTCTCTCCCGCCACACCGGCCAGCCGCTTTCTAAGATTGAAAAAGACACCGACAGGGATTTTTACATGACGGCAGAAGAAGCCAAAAAATACGGAATAATTGATAAAGTTATTGAGCCAAATAAAAAATAATAAATAAATCTAGAAATATGCAGACAGGTACTATAACTGGACAAATTGACAAGATAAAAACAGAGGCATTGGTTTTTTTTATATTTGAAAAAACAAAGTTTATCCCGGAAATAAATATTATTGATAAAAAATTAAATGGGGCAGTTTCAAGGATATTTGATAAAAAATATTTCAAAGGGGAAGAAAAAGAGATTCATCTCATCGACACGCATGAAAAAGTCAAGGCGGATAAAATCATAATCGTAGGTCTTGGGAAAAACGAGAAATTCAGAACCGAAACCCTAAGGCGTGCAATTTTCAGCGTCATAAATTATGCCAAAAATCATTCTTTAAAAGATATTACATTCATATTGAATAATTTAAATCCCGAGACATTGGAAGATGTTGGCACGGTATCGACACTGATTGAATATAATTTTTCTCATTATAAAACTCAAGATAGAGCAAAAATTAAAAAAATTGAAAAAATAAATTTTTATCTGCCAGATGAAAAGAAAATTTCTAATTTTAAAAATTCTTTAAGTCGGGCTGAAATTATTGGTAAGGCGGTGAACTGGTCAAGGGATCTCATTAATCATCCCAGTAATCACATTACTCCAAAAATGTTGGCAAAATACGCTAAAACCATTCAAAACGGGATCAAGACGAAAATTTTAGGAAAAAAGGAGATGGGAAAATTAAACATGGGGTTGGTTCTCGGTGTGGCGAAGGGAAGTGATGAAGAGCCGCAATTAATTGTTATGGATTACAAACCTCGAAAATATAAAGACACATTGGTTTTGGTTGGCAAGGGCTTAACTTTTGATAGCGGCGGGATTTCTTTGAAAACCGCGGAAAAAATGGAAGAAATGAAAATGGATATGGCCGGCGCCGGAGCAGTGATGGGAATAATGAAAGTTGTTTCTGAAATAAAACCAAATTTGCGAATTATCGGAGTGATTCCGGCAACCGAAAATTTGCCCAGCGGCAAAGCCATTAAACCTGGAGATATTTTGACTTCGATGTCGGGAAAAACCGTGGAAGTAATAAACACCGACGCGGAGGGACGTTTGGTTTTAGGAGACGCCTTACATTATGCTCAAAAATATAAACCAACCGCGATAATTGATCTTGCGACATTAACCGGTTCCTGTGTCCATACGCTTGGCAATGAAGCAGCCGGACTTTTGGGAAATGAACAAAAATTAATAGATAAAATAAAAAAATCTGCTGAAATTACAGGAGAACGTGTTTGGCAATTACCGCTATGGGACGAATATCGTGAACAAATAAAAGGAGAACTGGCAGATATCAACAATGTTGGCGAAGGCCGCCAAGCCGGCACCATTACTGCCGCTGCATTTTTAGAAAATTTTACAGGTAATTGCCCGTGGGCTCATCTTGATATTGCCGGCACCGCTATTCTTTCCAAACCAAAATATTACCATTCCAAAGGCGCGACAGGATATGGAATAAGGTTAATTATAAATTTAATCGAAAATTGGGAAAAATAACGTACTTTAAAAATATTTCGGGAGTGATCTTAATGGATAAAAAGAATAATCCTGATAATTTGCCAAACGATGTTTTATTAAAGCAAATCCGGGAATATTATTTTGCAGAAATTGATAAAAATAAATTTCCGGCAATTCATAAAATTGCGACAAATTTTAATCTTACTTGGCCGAGGACGGAGAGACTAATCAAAAAAATTGATTCTGATTATCAGGCGCGAAAAAAACAAATAGAATGCGATAATGAAATCAAAATGCAAAGAGCGGTGAGGAGTTATTATTTATCAGAATTAGAAAAAGGCAATATTCTAACAATTGAAGAAATTGTTGAAAAATTTTCCATCAACTGGATGCGCGCCAAGGAATATCTTAAAAAGATCGCGGTTAAAACTTATGGCAGGCATATTAGAAATCAGCAAAGAATTAGATGTGAAGCCAGGGAGATGTTTTTATCTGGTGCCGGCAAAAATAAAATTTATGAAAAATATCAGGGTTTTAGCAAGCGATCCATAGATGTCTGGCTAACCGGCCTTCCAAAAAAGCGCCTTGAAAACCAAAAAGACGAAAGAAAAAGGCAAATTCAAGAATATTATCTTGAGAAAATCAAAGCTGGCAGTCCGCCAACCGACATGGAAATGATTAAAAAGTTTCATATCAGGCACTGGGCCCTCAACGAGTGCCTTAAAGGTATTAAAATCTATGCCCCGGAAAATGGAATTTATGAGCTTGTCGTCAATGAAAAGAAAATCACTTATTTGAGCTATCAAGCAATTGCTGATTTATTGCAATATAGCGTTTCAACACTGCAGACAATTTTAAAAGGCAAAATTCCTGAAAGAATCTTTTTATTTGACCAAAAAGGAAATAAAAAGTTTTTTTATCCGATTGAGAAGGTATTCGAAACACACCCCAGGCTCAAGCGGGTTTTCGAGCTAACACAAGAATTCACTAAGTTAAATGTTAAATGCAGAATACCCAAAGAAATTAGCAATATGGAATTTTTAGTATTGCTTTCAATTGTTGCGTTTCAAGAAAAATATTTCCGGAAACCTACAAGGAAGGCAATAGATGTTATTCTTAAATATTATAAATTTTTCGATCCTGTTTCCCGTCCGCATCATATTGAAAAAATAATTTGCAGTTTGAAAAAAAAGAACTGCCTATGCGAAGAGGATCTGTTTTTTATCAAACGCGGACCGATAAATTTGGTTTTAAGAAAAGGAAAATGTTACAATCGAACAATGAATATTTTTGAAACGAGATATTATCCTAGAATGTTCACAAGCGATGACTGGTCAATTATGCAAGAACAAAAAATAAAGGACAGATCGGATTTCGAAGAAAAAACTCAAGAAGAGCATTATATAAATATGATTAAAAAATTAGCTAAACTGAACAAGACCCGTTCCTAGGGTCTTTTTTTATGGCTACTTGACAAGTATTTGGACTTGTTATATGATACTCTTGCTTGTGGATACGCTAAGCGTATCATACACCTCGCTGAGCGAGGTGGAAAAGCGAGGGCTAATGGAAAAAATCTTTTAAAAATAATATCTGATAATTTGACAAGGGAGACAGAAAAGTTGTCGTGAATTCTCCTGGCAACTTTTTTGTATCTCTTAATTTGGAATTTAGAATCCAGGATAAAAAGATACAGGAACTTTAATAAATAAATATTTCACCGTAAAAGAATTTGTAATGTAATTTAACCACTGATTTTATTCACCCCAGTATAACTCCTTTCTGTCAAATCTATTGCATAGTGTTATGACAGAAGCGTCGTATACGGGGCAGGCTGATTTCACTGATGATTTAAAATCTGTGAGATCTGTGACAAAAAATCTGTGGTCTTGGTTTTTATGCAGTTGCAAGGAAAAAACTTGTTCGAGATCAAGTATAACTAATCTCAAATGTCAGTTTAATTTTGAGCTTTTTTAACTCAAACTTTTTATTTTTTGAAGAGTTTGATCCTGGCTCAGGATGAACGCTGGCGGCGTGCTTAACACATGCAAGTCGTACGCTCGCAAGAGCGTGGCAAACGGGTGAGTAATAGCAAGGAACGTGCCTTATCCCGGGAAATACCCCCGCGAAAGCGGGGCTAATGTCCCATAGTCTCGCAAGAGTAAAGCTCCGGCGGGATAAGAGCGGCCTTGTTCCTATCAGCTTGTTGGTGAGGTAATGGCTCACCAAGGCGACGACGGGTAGCTGGTCTAAGAGGACGATCAGCCACAAGGGAACTGAGACACGGTCCCTACTCCTACGGGAGGCAGCAGTTGGGAATATTGGACAATGGGCGAAAGCCTGATCCAGCGACGCCGCGTGGTCGAAGAAGCCTTTCGGGGTGTAAAGACCTTTTCTTTGGGAAGATTATGACGGTACCAAAGGAATAAGCATCGGCTAACTACGTGCCAGCAGCCGCGGTAATACGTAGGATGCGAGCGTTATCCGGAATTATTGGGCGTAAAGTGCTTGTAGGTGGTTTGTTAAGTTTTTAATTAAATTTTGAGGCTTAACTTCAAAATCGTTAGAAATACTGGCAAACTAGAGGATAGCTGGGGTAAATGGAATTCCCGGTGTAGCAGTGAAATGCGTTGATATCGGGAGGAACACCAATGGCGAAGGCAATTTACTAGGCTATTCCTGACACTGAGGAGCGAAAGCGTGGGGAGCGAAAAGGATTAGATACCCTTGTAGTCCACGCCGTAAACTATGGACACTAGCTATTGGAAGTATCGACCCTTCTTGTAGCGTAGCTAACGCGTTAAGTGTCCCGCCTGGGTAGTACGGCCGCAAGGCTAAAACTCAAAGGAATTGACGGGGGCTTGCACAAGCGGTGGAGCATGTGGTTTAATTCGACGATAAGCGAAAAACCTTACCAGGGTTTGACTTCTGGCGAACCTTCCCGAAAGGGAGGGGTGCCCGCAAGGGAACGCCAAGACAGGTGCTGCACGGTTGTCGTCAGCTCGTGTCGTGAGATGTCCGGTTAAGTCCGTCAACGAGCGAAACCCCTATCCTGTGTTGAATTTTTCACAGGAAACTGCCTCGTTTAACGGGGAGGAAGGTGGGGATGACGTCAAATCAGCGTGGCTCTTACATCCTGGGCGACACACGTGCTACAATGGCGAAAACAAAGGGTTGCTAAAGCGCAAGCTGGAGCTAATCCCATAAAAGTCGTCTAAGTTCGGATTGAAGGCTGCAACTCGCCTTCATGAAGCTGGAATCGCTAGTAACCGTGGATCAGCAATGCCACGGTGAATACGTTCTCAAGCCTTGTACACACCGCCCGTCAAGTGAGCCGAGTCGGTAATACCCGATATCCCGCCTTTTGAGCGGTAGCTCAAAAGGAAACTCGAAGCACGAAACTCTAAATTCTAAACAATATCAAATGTTCAAAATTAAAATTTTTGAAACATTGGAAAATTAGAGTTTTGAATTTGTTTCGAATTTCGAATTTAGGATTTAGAATTTCCTTTTGTTCGTTACCGAACAAAAGGCGGGACAACGGTAGGACCGGTAAGGAGCACTAAGTCGTAACAAGGTATCCGTAGGGGAATCTGCGGATGGATCACCTCCTTTCTAAAGGAAAATATTTTTGCTCACACACGTGGACAAAAATATGTCGAGCATTCCGATGTTAAAATCGGAGCGCGTCCTTGCAACTGCATAGATACCAAACAAAAAAACAAACTTTATTTAGTTTGTTTTTTTTGATACAATTATCACTAGAACAATAAAATATTTAAACATGAAAACATATATTTAATCTGAATGGAGAAATAATGTTTTTATGTTCTTGTGTTTTAATGTTTATATTGTCAAGGAGAGGAATGGATACTAGAAATTCTATCAGCAATGATTTTCCATCTTTTGGCAGCCAACTTTTCAGGTGGTGGTTTTTGGAAGTACCCAGAAATATTTATTTGGGTGTGATCAGAATTATTATTAATACTTATAACTATTTTTCAGTCAATCTATTACTAAAGACTCTATTTGCTCCCTGGAAAAGAGATATTATCAGTACAGAACAAATGACAATTTTTCAAAAAGTGCAGGTGCTTGTCATGAATCTAATTTCAAGATTATTAGGAGCGGTTGTTCGTCTAGCCACAATTATTGCAGGACTTATAATAATTTCTATAGAATTTTTGATTGGAATAAGTTGGATAGTGGTTTTTATATGTGCTCTTTTTTTGGGAATAATTATTATAATTTACGGGATAATTATTTAATATGAATAATTTAGATTTTCAAAATTCTATAAAAAATAAAATTGCTTTAGAAAAAGTAAAATATAATAGCATCATATATATAATTATTAGATGTCTTATTTATTTTGTTTCCTTTGTGGGACTATTGGGACTTATGGGAAATATGATTGGTTTATTAGGAATAAGCACTTTTCTTGTTAAATTCTCAACAATAGTATTTGGAATTGGAATTTTAGAGTTATTTTATGATTCTTTTATGAGATACAAATATTTCCATTATGTTCCCGTCAAATCTCTCGAGAAAGCTTTTCATGAAAAACTTAATTTGGCAGATTATTTTGACGATAATTCCGTGAAAGTAATAAATGATGCCTTTAGAGAAGCAAAAGAACATGGATATATAAGAGTTGATCCAATTATAATTTTAAATACTTTACAGAACACCGAAGAGGGGCGATATATTTTTACGCGTATTGGTGCAAATAAACCTGAAGCATTTGCAAATATTATCATTAAAGCAGTAAATCAATTATCAAAAGGTCAAGGAAAGGTTGAATTGTCCGATAAATCTGTAAAAGCTTTGTTTGAATCGGCAAAGCTGGCATTATTATCAAAAAGGAATTATATCTCTATCGGAGATATAATTGTTGGAATTCTCAAAACCGATAAAACTTTTCAGGACATAATATTTGAACTGCATTTAAAACCAGAAGAAATTGAAGATGTGATCCGCTGGTATCATATAATTAAATTAAAAATTGATAAGGTTCCTTTTTGGAAAAAAAATTCTTTTGGCACATCAATCGCGCAGGATTGGTCTTTTGGTTATACTCCTATACTTTCCCGTTTTGCTTATGATATGAACGAATCTCAGGAAAGAGAAGGACACAGAGAAGTTTATGGCCGAGACAAGGAAATTTTTGACATGGAAAGAATATTAGCGAAATCTAAAGATAATAATATAATATTGATTGGTGATAAAGGAATAGGCAAAGGTTCAATTATTGAGGGGTTAGTCCAGAAAATACGAAGTGATGAAGTAATGGAGGAAATCAGACATTGTCACATATTCCAACTTGATACAGGGGCGGTGTTATCGGGCGCGACCGAGCAGGGGGAAATTGAGGCACGTCTTACCATGATCTTTAACGATGTTGTCAGAGCGGGTAATATTATATTGTTTATTGAGGATTTTCATAGCTTAGTTTCTTCCAAAAAAGAAGTCGGGCAGATAAATGCTTCAGAGATATTAAGTCCATACTTGAAGGGTGTTGTTCGAGTCATAGCCACAACCAACAATAAAAACTATCACGAGGATGTTGAAGCAAATCCGAGCATTGCACAATCATTTGAAAAAATCACCGTCAAGGAGCCGTCCGAAAAAACAGTTATTGATATTTTAGAGGACGTTTCTCCTTATATTGAAGCCAGATCTAAAGTTTTTTTTACCTACCAGGACTTAAAGGAAATTGTTCGTTTATCGGCTAAATATATTACCGATAAACCATTTCCAAGAAAAGCAATTGATCTTTTAGACGAAGTGGCTGTCAAAGCCTCGCAAAGCGGCTCGAAATTTATTGATATCAAAGTAATCGACCAAATCGTGACTGAAAAAACCGAGGTGCCGGTAGCGGAACCAGAAGGAGGGGAAAAAGAAAAATTGCTACATTTGGAAGATTTTTTGCATAAAAGGGTAATTGGTCAGGACGAAGCAATTAGTGCAATATCAAACGCCATGCGCAGAGCGAGAAGCGGATTGGCATCTAAGAATAAGCCAGTCGGCGCATTTCTTTTTCTTGGTCCAACCGGTGTTGGTAAAACAGAAACCGCCAGAGCACTTGCAGCAGCTTATTTTGGCTCCGAGAAAACGATGATCAGGTTTGATATGAGCGAGTTCCAGGAACAATCATCGTTGTACCGGTTGGTCGGTTCGCCTCCATCTGCCGGTCGGGCTGGGACTAAAGGAGAACTCGTCACTCAGGTTAAAGATAAGCCTTTTTCTTTGGTGCTCCTTGATGAAATGGAAAAAGCATATCCTCAAATATTAACATTGTTTTTACAGGTGTTTGACGAAGGATCGCTTAGTGCGGGAACAGGCGATAAAATAAATTTTCAAAATACGATAATAATCTGCACCTCCAATGCCGGATCTGAGCTAATTCGCGAAAATCTTCAGAAGGGGGTAAAAGGTGAGGAGCTAAAGGTAAAATTATTAGAATGTTTGCAAACCAAAGGTGTCTTTAAGCCGGAATTTTTAAACAGGTTTGACGGTGTTATTGCTTTTCATCCTCTGTCGGAAAAGGAAATTCAGAAGGTAGCCAAACTGATGCTTAAAAAACTATCAGAAAAAATGAAAGAAAAAGAAATCAATCTTAATTTTACAGAGCAAGCAGTGGAAAAACTTGCCAAAGAGGGATACGATCCTGTCTATGGAGCCCGTCCAATGAGAAGGACAATTCAGGAGAAGGTGGAAAATTCCATTGCCCAAAAACTGCTGACAGGGGCAATTAAACGCGGCGATAAGATTGTTTTAGATGAAAAAGATATTTAGGCTCAATCTCAAAACTAAGTATTGAAAAATTATTTATATTCGGATATAATATTTTCACAATTCGGGCGGCTAGCTCAGATGGTTACCCCAGTAGTATAACCTTCGGTATACTACGGGGCAAGGAGCGTTTCTGATAAAAACGTTGGCATGTGGAGGGCGCGTAGCTCAGATGGTTAGAGCGCGTCACTGATAATGACGAGGTCATAGGTTCGATTCCTATGTCGCCCACCATAATTTGTTTTTTAAATTATTTAATTTAATTTTTATGGAAAACATGGAACGACCATCTCGTGAAACAATGGATTATGAAGGAGATATTAAGAAAACAGTATTAAAAAAAATCAGTGCTTTGCCTGATGAACAAAAATTAATTTTACATATCTCGGGATCTA
>Ga0105099_10002469_pt1 | contig 10968 bp, 8 predicted proteins | sample PPLLak3cmMay2015_2_FD_79138 | JGI IMG/M metagenome (GOLD analysis project Ga0105099, IMG submission 79138) | Freshwater sediment microbial communities from Prairie Pothole Lake near Jamestown, North Dakota, USA - PPLs Lake P8 Core (1) Depth... | ecosystem: Environmental > Aquatic > Freshwater >...
CGGTTACGAGATCGGCGCCCTGACTGAACGGTTCCTGGAAATGGGGACCGATCAATCCGAGCACATGGGCCATGTCATACATCAGCACGGGCCGCGGTTTTTTGTCCTTGACCAGCGCAAAAATCTCGGCTACCGGCTCCGGATGCAAAACCATGCTTTTGCCGAAGATGATGATCTCCGGACTGAATTGCTCCAGAAGTTTCGCGGTCGCCGCTACATCCATGCGATACGGATTATCGGGCTGCACCGGGAAATTAACGACCGCAAACTGATCCTTGACCGGATCTTTGGCAATATAATCGCGCAAAGCCCCCATGGGTTGGGCGCTCAAGTGACCGCCCTTGCCGATATGGTTGTTGAAGGCCAGGCGAATGCGTTCGGGTTCGCGTTTGCGATTGGTGCGGTTTTTGAAATCCACAAACGCGCTGAATACGGTCATATTGGACATCTGCCCGCTGATCGGCCGCGTCTCGACCTGCGGGCAATTCAGATAAGCGGACAATTCCTGAGTCAAGCGCTCTTCCACCCAGGCGATAAAATCGGTGCCTTGATAGTAAAAGACTTCCTGCTCAAAGGCGGCCAAAAGGCCTTTGTGCTCGGCATAGCGGCCGACCGGATCGGAAACGGAAAGCAGACGAACCAGAGGAGAAGGCGTCTGCTCGGACGGGATCAGGTTGATGCATTGGTGTTGACGCCAGGTATGGTTTTCGATGCTTTTTTGAACCACCAGCTTGGCTTTTTCGAGACCGGCGCCCAGCAGTTCCTTGGGCTTGGGTTTTTCAAAGTCGGCCGGAATGGAGCGGAAATAGGGCGGAGCTTCGGAACGGCCGTGCCAACGGACGATTTTAGCCTTGATCGGTCTTTTGCGAACCGAGGCCTCCACCAGAGTTTCAGGCAGCAGCGTGGATTGGACCAGGCTCAGGCAGATGGCGCGCCGGTCGTTTTTATCCGTGATCTGCATGACGGCTCCTTCGCCTTGAAAGAACCAATAGGGAATCATGGTTCCGCTGGTGATGGTGCCGATTTTTTTATTGTTTAATAAAATTTCATCGCCTTGACGGGCAATGCCTTTTTCCTGCAGAGCCACCGGCATAATGCGCAAGGGCAATTCCGCGGGCGGTTCCGAAGTCAAGCCTTTGCGGATTTTTTCCAGCGCATTGAATTGTTTTAAAAGCGCTTCACGGCCGATGTAATTACCCTTGTCGGCATTGAAACTGACCGCCATGGGGGCCAAGCCAATGGCAAAGATCGGTATTTCCCTGCCGTCCGGATCCAGGCCGAGTTCATGGCCGTAGAGGGGCATGCCCGCTTCCAGCCGCAGAGTGTCGCGGGCGCCCAAACCGGCCGGAACAATCCCGTCCGTCTTGCCGGCATCGAGCAGCAGGCGGCAAAGTTCTTCCGCTTTTTCAGCCGGAACAAAAAATTCGAAACAAAGCGGTTCACCCGTGTAACCGGTGCGGGCGGTCAGTACTTTAATGCCGCCTAAAACCAGTTCCGAAAGGCTGTTACGGGTCGTTTCGGGCAAGTGGCCGCCGTTCATCAGTTTTTGAACCACCTTTTTAACGAGCGGGCCCTGAAAAGCGATCATGGCCAATTGATTGCTGTGATTTTCAAGCTGAACACCCGGAAATTTTTTGACTTGTTCCTGGAAATGGTTCCAATCTTTTTCAAGATTGGCGGCATTGACCACCAGGATATAATCTTCTTCGCCAAAGCGGTACAGGTAGGCGTCGTCAATGGCGCCGCCGGCAGCATTGGGAATTAAGGTGTATTGAGCTTGCCAGGGGTCCAGGGCGCGGGCATTATTGGTCAGGACGTGCTGCAGAAAAGCCAGTTTGTTCGGTCCCTTGATGCGAAAACGGCCCATATGGCTGACATCGAAAATGCCGCCGAATTTGCGCACGGAAAGGTGTTCATGAATAATGCCGCTCGCATATTGCACCGGCATTTCCCAACCGCCGAAATCGATCATCTGCCCGCCATTGGCTTTATGCCAGGCATTTAACGGGGTCTTTTTAAGGTTTGTGTGCTCGGTCATTTATCCTCCTTTAGGAAACTGCCCTCCTGATAGGGTTAACGATATTGATAAAACATGACTTTTTCATAAATAAGTTTTTATAGGCGATTCAATCCGGAATGAGCCAGCCTGTGTATAGATGGCATGCTTTTTGAAGTTACAGATGATTGAGTCTATTGCCTGTTTCATTTTCAGTGATCTGAAAGCGCCGGATTTAAACCCTAATTATTGATTTCGACTGAGGAATCATAGGAAATATTTCGAGAAGTGTCAATAATTATATACCTGAATCATCTATGCTTTATTGGGTTTTTTGTTGTTTTTTTGATAATTTTATAAATTTATATCTTAATAAATGCTTAAATCCTCAAAAATTTAAAGATCATTAGGGATGGTGCGGCCGTGACTGAAAATAAAAATAAAATTATGGTAGTTGATGATGATCGCATTTCCCGCGAAATGGTAGGAAATGCTTTAACGAAATATCAATATGACGTGGATATGACGGAAAATGTGCAAACCGCCATGGAACGGATTTTAGAATGCAACTATGCCGTTATCATAACCGATAAAAATATGCCGGATACTCAGGGCGGGGATCAAGGCGGCATGGAGATTCTAAAATATGCCAAAATGCATTTGCCGGCCACGGAGGTGATTATTATAACCGCTTTCGGCTCCATTGAGTCGGCCATCGAGTCCATGAAAAACGGCGCTTTTGATTATATTGCCAAGCCGCTGGACCCTAAAGAACTGAAAGAAAAAATCGAACGGATCCTGGATTACCGGAGTTTTATCAATCCCAAGAACACCATTTCCATATACCGGACTTTGCACAACGCCGTACTGACCCTTATTCAGAACCAAGGCAAGCCGACGGTTGAAGATCCGCACCAAGCTCTGAAGGAGATCGACAAAACCATCGACCATTTTTTCAGGGCGCAAAAGGAATGGGAGCGGGTGCTTTTGATTCAAAAAGAAGCACTCGGCAATATAGCCGCCTATGCCGAACAACTCAAAGGAACCGTCGGAGAAAACAGTTCGCAGCAAAACCTGCTTGAAAAAATCTGCAATGAAGCCAGTAAGCGCATCTAAATGTTTTTTTGTAGGAACAAAAAAACATGAAATAATTTTTCGACCCTGAAAAGCGTCAGATCGAAAAATCATGTATTCCGGCCGACCGGTTCATTATCGACAACCCGGGATTTCTTAAAATACACTTTATCAGCAACGGCCTTGAGAATTGGATCGTAAAATTCTCAAAGGCTTATTTTTAAAAATCTCCATGTCGATGTGTGGACCATAAGCGCCTATCCCGCGGGCGGCTGATCGTTTTACAAATCAATCATTTGGGCTCTTGATTGTTTACAGGAACCGGGTCTTTGTGATAGGGTAAAATTCCCAACTAAGCCCGAAAGGAGCCCCATATGCCGCAAGACCAACCTATCTCTTCATCCTTAGATCGGCTTTTTATCCGTGCCGATGATGCGGTTTTGATCCTGATCGATATTCAGGAAAAACTGTTGCCTGTCATGCAGAATCAAGAAGGGTTGGTTCAGAATGCGCTGCGTCTGGTGAAGTTCGCCAAAATTATGGGCTTGCCGATCCTATGCACGGAGCAGGAAAAACTCGGCCATACGGTCGCACCCATCCGTGATGAATTAAAAGGGGTCGAGACGTTTTCAAAACTCGATTTTGACAGCTTCGGTTGCCGCGGCTTCGGTCAAGCATTGGAACGCTTGCAGCGCAAAGTATTGGTGGTGGCCGGCATTGAGGCTCATATTTGCGTGACCCAGACGGTCTTGCATGCCTTATGCGACGACTATCGGGTCCATGTGGTTGCAGATGCCGCCTCGGCTCGTTTTGAGCATAATCATGCGATTGCCATGCAGCGGATGCAAATGGCCGGCGCCGTTATCACCTCTACAGAGATGTTTATTTACGAGGTTTTAGGCCGGGCCGGCACCGATACTTTCCGGGAAGTGCTCAAACTGGTTAAATAGATTCCGGCCAGTCGGCTGTATAAAAAAGCCATAAAAAGGTTGCGTTTTTGGCTTGATTCCGGTAGATGATAAACGGTCATTCAGGATGGCGAAGGTAAATGTTTTTAAATTTTCCTTGTAGTTACAATAACTTGCAGAGGAGATAAATTCTATGCGATTTATGCCCAAAGAAGAAAAATTTTTCGATCTCTTTGAAGAGCTTGTTGAAAAAATAGATGAGGGGATTTTGCTTTTTCAGAATATGCTCGACCATTATGATACGTTTGACGTGCAGCTCGTGAAACTCAAGGAAATCGAGCATGAAGCCGATATCATCACACACCGCACTTATGAAAAATTGCATAAAACCTTCCTGACTCCTTTGGACCGCGAAGATATCTATGCCTTGGTCAATAAGCTGGACAGTGTTTTGGACTTAACCGAAGCTTCTGCTATCCGGATGTCCCTGTTTAAAATAAAAAAGCCGGCTCCGGAATTGTTCGAGCAAGCTAAAATTCTGCATCGCGCCGTGGCTAAAATGAAAAAAATGATTCATGGTCTTAGGGACATGAAAAATTCAAAGATGATCCTGGACGCGTGCGTGGAAATCAATACGCTTGAAAATGAAGGCGATACGATTTTGAGAGCAACCTTGGGCCGACTTTTTGAAAACGAAAAAGACCCCATTGAGTTGATCAAATGGAAAGAAATTTTCGAGCGCTTTGAAGAGGCGATCGACGTATGCGAGGATGTTTCCAATATCGCCGAGGGGATTGTTTTGAAACACGGCTGATTTTATCCTTCACTTTTTTGCTTGCCATTCTTCGGGTCCGTTTATGCCGTAAGCAGGCTAAGTCACCAGCCCGCGTTTTTTAGAATATTTTTGATAAGTCTTCTTTTCCATAACCGTGCGTATGCGGTCCATGGCTTCCCAAATATCTGAAAAAGAATTGTAAAGAGGCGCCAGGCCCAAACGGATATTGTCCGGTTCCCTGAAATCGGGTAAGACATTCATATCCTGAATCAAGGCTTGATTGATCCGAAAACCGTCCGGGTGTTGAATGCTGACATGGGAACCGCGTATATCCGGATCCCGGGGCGAACCCAATTTAAAATCATAAGGCGCCAGGATATGGTCAAACAGGAAAATCAGATAAGCGGTCAGCAGAACGGATTTATGACGGATGGCCGGAATGCCGGCTGCGAGCAGAGGGTCCAGGGCCGATTCCACAGCCAGCAGCGAGAGCATGGGCGGAGTGCTGCCGGAAAAACGGCGGATACCATCGGCGGGTCGATAATCCAAATCAAAAGAGAAAGGCGCGCTTTGGCTGAACCAACCCCAGATCGGTGAAAGGTTTTTTTTCTGCAACCGTTCCGCAACGTACAAAAAAGCCGGTGATCCCGGACCGCCGTTTAAATATTTGTAGGTGCAACCGACGGCAAAATCGGCCTCCCAGCGGTCCAGTTCAACCGGCACCGCGCCGATGGAATGGCATAAATCCCATAAAACCAGGGCGCCTTTGGCATGAGCATGGCGGGAGATGCTTTCGGCATCATACATAAATCCGCTTTTAAACGCGACATGCGATAAGCACACCACGGCGGTATCTTCATCGATTGCATTGAATAGATCTTCCCGGTTTATGGTGATTCCGTCTCGGGAAGGAACCAAATGCAATTGGTACTGCTTGCCCAACAGGTTGAGGCAGCCTTGCAAGATGTACAAATCAGATGGAAAATTAAAAGCATCGCTAACCATTCGATGACGGTCGGGTTGTGCTTTGGCCGCGGCTAAAATCAACTTGAAAAGATTGACGCTGGTTGAATCGCTCATAATGATTTGATGGGGAGCTGCGCCGGCTAGCCGGGCGATCTTTTCACCGATGCGGAGGGGGGCCTCATACCAATCCGAATTCCAGGCCTTGATTAAATGGCGGCCCCATTGTTCCTCTATGGCCGTCTGTAATTTAGCGGCGGTGGCTTTGGGTAAGCGTCCCAGGGAATTGCCGTCCAAATAAATCAAATCAGAATCGGGAATATGAAAAGCGTCCCGGAAAGGGGCCAACGCGTCCTTTTTATCCAGATTTTGCGCAAAAACTTTGCCCGTTTCAAAATTTATTTCAGCCATCTTCAGCCCTTTCTAAATACAAACCAATAAGTTGCTTCAGCTTTTTTAAAGTATCCTAACATTTAATTTTATTCAAGCCAATGGCTCTTTTATTTCAATCCCTTGGCATAGGATTTGCTTTAAAATATAGAGGCTTGAGTCCGGCGGCTTGATCTTAAAAATGTTGTGTAATCAAGTATTTAGATTTGAGTTGCTTTTGTTTATTTTATGCAATCGGGTTGATCGTCCGATATTCGGGTGTCAAAACAAGAACATTTATAAACGGGAAGGCTTAACATGATTAAATGGGGCTTGACTCAGCGTTTAATCGGCGGGTTTATTCTGGTGGCCGTGCTTGTTCTTATTGTGGGTTTTTTAGGTTGGTACGGCATTTCCCAAGCCACCCCGGCTTCACAAATCAGCCCAAATGAACTGCGGGGAATGCAAATAAATAAAACGATTATTATGAGCGGGGCTTTGATCGGTTTTGCCATTGCCGTTGTCTTCGGTGTGATGCTCAGCCGTTCCATAACGAAATCCGCCACGCGCATTATTAAGGATTTACGGGAAAGCGCCGAACAAGTGGCTCATGTGGCTGAAATGGTTTCCACGTTCAGTCAATCTCTTTCGGAAAGTTCTTCCAAAGAAGAGACGATTGTGGAAGAGAACGTTCTGGAATTGCACAATATGTCCGGAATGATGCAGCAGAGCATCGACCTGACCAAAGGAGCGGAAGAATTGATGAACCAGAATATTGAAAAATCGGCCGAATCGCTCGCCGCCATTGTGGAGCTGACCCGCAATATGTCGCAGATTGAGGCAGACAGCGACGAGATCAGCCAGATCATCAAGAACATCGATGAAATCGCTTTTCAGACTAATTTGTTGGCGCTGAACGCGGCCGTGGAAGCGGCCCGGGCCGGCGCAGCCGGCGCCGGTTTTGCGGTGGTGGCGGAACAAGTCAAAAGTCTGGCCATGCGCACGACCAAGGCGGCCAAAAACACCCAAGGCCTTCTGCTCAGTACCATGGACCGGGTCAGTCAGGCGGCCACATCCATAAAAGGCATTAATAATAATTTTGAAGGTATTGTGGAGACCGCGACGACCATGGGCGAAAAAATTATGGCCGTGACCACGGCCAATAAGCATCAAGCCAGCGGTATTGAACAAAGCAGCAAAGCGGCCGGCGAAATCAAGGCGATCACCCGGCAAGTTGCGGCCAGCGCCGAGGAATCGGCCGCCACTTCGGTTGAATTGGCTGCCCAGGCCGAAACCATGCGGGGATTTGTGGGCGAATTGGTCAACCTGGTAAAGGGCGGAGCCCAAGAAAATAAAAGCCGCATCAAAAATCGCAGCGCGTTCGCCAAACCGGAACGATCGCCGACCATGCCGAAGGCAATGGATACCGCCGGGTTATTGGAGTTAAAAAATACTGAGCCGCTTAAAAACGCAGATAATGAAGGATTTACGGATTTCTGATGAACCGATCATCCGCAGCCATGCCCAAGCAAGATTCTGAAACCAATCCTTTATTAAGAAAAGAAAAGGAGAGCATACGTCCTTGGCTTCCGATCTTATTGGCGGAAGATGACCCGATTTCCCGAATGATGATGAAAAAAGCTTTGAATAATGAAGGCTATGAAGTCACGTCGGCTGAAAACGGGTACCAGGCGTTAAAAATTTTCAACCAGCAGGAATTTCCGATTATTATTACGGATTGGATCATGCCTGAAATGGACGGGTTGGAACTATGCCGATCCATTCGTTCCATGACGACCACCGGGTATGTGTTTATCATGATTTTAACCACCAATGACGCCAAAGAGGATATTGCCATCGGTTTGGATGCCGGCGCCGACGATTATCTGACCAAACCGTTTCATCCCTTGGAATTATTCGCCCGGTTAAAAGCCGGCAGCCGGATCATTGCTTTGGAACGATCCCTCCGGGAATCCAATACCCGGCAAAAGAATCATATTCAATTTATCGAGTCGTTGATCAATACCATGCCGAGCCCGGTATTTTATAAAGACAAGCAGGGCCTTTATCTCGGTTATAACAAGGCATGTCAGGAACAGATCTTGGGTGTACCGGCGGAAGCACTCATCGGCCGGGAATGGTCCAAACTGAAAGACGACCATTTGACTGAAGTGGCCGAGGTTTTCGACGCCGAAGACGAGGGATTGATAAAAAATTCCGGTCGTAAGACCTATGAGGCCCGGATCAAATGCATGGACGGCCGCAAACATGAGTTTTTATTTCATAAGGCGACGTTTAGCGATGTCTCCGGACAAGCAGCCGGTATCGTCGGAGTGCTGCTGGATCTGACCGAAAAGAATGAATTGTTGCGCAGACAACTTCTGAATATCAACCTGGCCAGGGGTATTTTAAAGCAAGTCAACGGAGCCGTCCCGCGGAAAATAGCCGCGGCAGCGGGAATATTTTTTGAAGCGACCGTCCTCGCGGCTCCCTGCCATGCTGAAGGCGGCGATCACTTTTTCATTAAGCGTTTGGGCGAAACAAGCACGGGGCAAGGAGCCAAAACCGTCATCAGTCTGAAGGACCAATCCGGCCATGAAGTCGGTTGCATTCTAAGAAGCATCATCACGGACCTGTTGCATCATGACGTGTTAGACCGGAATCCGGCGATCGAAATTTCGGAAAGCATGATCCGGTTGAACCGTGCGCTTTGTGGGTCCGGCCTTTTCAGCGCCGATGATTTTGTTACGGCCATTACGGTTGAGATCGACCACCGCACTCTGAAACTCAAATATGCTTCCGCGGGTCATCCGGCTTTCTTAATTACCCGAAGTGACCAAGTGTTTTTTTTGCCCGATACATCCGATCTGCAGGGTCCACCGCTGGGCATATTGGAAAATGCCGCGTTTACGGAAGGGGAATATCAACTAAAAGCAGGCGACAAACTTATTTTTTATACGGACGGCTTGACTGAAATGCCTCAAAAAAATAAAGATAAAATACTGTCCGTGCAAGACCTGCAAAAGCGAATCCGTAAAATCATTGTAAAGTCGATGGAGTTAAGCGCGGCGACGATCGGCAGCCGTCTTCTGAAAAGTGTGGCCAAATTGAGCGGAGAAACCGTGATAGCGGAGGAAGACGGCAAAAAATCCACAAACAGTTCCGCGGATGACGTAACCATTATATGCGTCGATATTTTAAAAACAAAATAACCGGATTAAAAAGCCGATTTTTTCGTTGGTTGTCAAGCGAAAGGTCATCCAATGGAGTAAAATGCTAACCCCCTATGAAGGAGTCAAAAGCCATGGAAATCACCATGACCCGCGAAAACGAACGTGTTCATATCAAAATCATGGGAGACATCGATGAAACCGGCGCTGAAGATCTCAAAAGATGTTTTCTGGGCTTGGACACGATTGCGATTAAAGAAGCGGTACTTGATTTTAAAATGGTCCATTATATCGGGAGCGCCGGCATCGGTAAGTTGCTTTTACTGTACAAAGATCTCGCCATTCATGGCGGGAAAATCACAATTGAACATGTTTCCAAGCAGGTTTATGATATGCTTAAAGTCGTAAAGCTGGATAGTATTTTTAACATTAAACAGGCCTGAATCGATGAGCATTCTTAAAACCATCCATCTGCATTGCCGATCGCAGAACGTAAAAGATCGATTGCAACTCCTGTTGGAGCAGATCATCGCGTCCCATCAATTGCCTTTTAAATTTGAAGTCCTGACCTCATTCGATCCAAATCGGAAAATGGACTTGATTATTTTTGAAACCAACGCGGAATGGGTTGCGTCCAATGGTCTTCGCGAATTGGAAGAAATTTTAGAGTGTTCCAAGTCCAATATCGTTTTGGTTTGTTCTCCAAAATTCGATTACCTTGAATTGGCGAAGCGATACGGGATCGGTAATGTTATTTTAAGCGATCATTTGAACCCGAACAGCCTTCGCGCAATCTTGGCCCGTTTATTGGGTGACGAATTTTTCGGTTTTAAGCCGTTTTTTACCAAAGGGTATAATCTTTTTTATCAAGAATTTATTTTCTGCGGCCGCTATCCCCTGGCTTCTTTTCCAAAGGAATATTTTCAGGAATTTGCCGGAAGCTTGAGTGAAGAAGAAAAATATTATTTTTACACCAATATCAATGAACTCTTAATCAATGCTTTTAGTTTTGGGGTTTACGGCATCCAAGCGGAGGAACGCGATCGGAATCAAGCCACCGTGCCGGATGAGATCTTTATTTCCAAAGAAAAAGAGATCAAGGTCCTTATCGCTAGAGACCATGAGAAATACGGCATCAGCATTATGGATCGCAGCGGCTCCCTGACTCTGGAACGGGTTTTGGAAAAGATCCATCGTCATACGCCTTTGGAAGAAAAAACCATTCCCAAGGGCATAACCGATTTAAGCGGCCGCGGGCTTTTTATGATCAGCAGGCAAAGTCGTTTAATTGTCAATATTCTTAAAAGCGTACGGACGGAAGTTATAATTTTAAGATACAACGATCCGACGCTGAATGCCTATCAATCGCTGATCATCAACGAAAAAAATTCCGCTGACTAAAAGCATATAAGATATTAAGATAACGTTAGGTGGGCGACGGAATAGAAATGCCTAAGCAAACAGAGCCATTACAGTCCGGTCCAATCCCGTACAGCCAAGGCGCGCAACTCGCAGAACTGTCTCTGAGGTTGCAAGAAGAGATCGTAAAACGCGAGCGTGCCGAAAGCATTTCCCGGGCGATTTTCGATATTGCCGCCAATGTCAATCAGGTCGCCAACTTGGACGAGCTCTATCGCTGCATTCATCGCTCCTTGTCGCATATCATTGATGCCACCAATTTTTTTATCGCTCTTTACGATAAAAATAAAGACA
>Ga0105099_10002470_pt1 | contig 10967 bp, 11 predicted proteins | sample PPLLak3cmMay2015_2_FD_79138 | JGI IMG/M metagenome (GOLD analysis project Ga0105099, IMG submission 79138) | Freshwater sediment microbial communities from Prairie Pothole Lake near Jamestown, North Dakota, USA - PPLs Lake P8 Core (1) Depth... | ecosystem: Environmental > Aquatic > Freshwater >...
CCCATTCATTATTGGTTTCGCCTTTATCGAAAGTCACTTGGACATTGTGGCTATTGCCCAGGCTGTCATAGACCCGGACACTGGTTTGATATTCGTAAGCATTATCGCCCAAATATTGCCCGGTCGGATTATCGCCGTCCCAGGCACTGACCAGCCCATTAGGTCCGGCGCTGTTGTTTTGCGCGCGTGAATCAAGGTTAACCATGGTTATAGCTGCCGTGGTCTGGGTCGGCGGTGAGGTGAAATTATTTACATTGATATTCTGAAGTGTGCCCTGAATGGCGCCGGTTTGCGGATCAACCGACCAACCCTGGACATTGTAGCCGTTGCTGGTAACCAAGCTACCGTTTTGATCGAAATGAAAATGACCATCGCGGGTATAATATTGATTACCCCCGGCATCCTGAACCATGAAATAACCTTGGCCGCCTACAGCCAGATCGGTCTCGGAATCCGTACCCCCCAGGGCGCCCGGTTCAAAATTTTGGGAAATATCGCTTACCGCCGTTCCCCGGCCTACTTGAGAAACGCCGTTGCGGGTGTACGTATCCTGAGGAGCTATATCGGCCAGCAGCGTTTCGCCGGCTTTGAAACCGGGTGTGTTTACATTGGCCACATTATTGGCCGAACTCTTCAATTTTTTGGCAAAGGCATCAAGCGCCGATAAAGCCGGCCCCATACCGTTAATCATGTTTTTTTCCTCCCTTTTTACGCCCCTAAGGGCGTAAGCCTCCCTCTCGCAAACCGCGCCTTATGGTGTATCGACAAATCGGGGTTGAAAGATAAGAAATTTTGTTCGGAAAAACATAAAGGATTGGTTTTAAAAGGGATTTCTGAAGACAAAAGAAGACAGGAGCCAGAATTCAGGAGACCGAATACGGAAACAGAGGAATGAATGGCCCGGCAAAAAATCCGATGTTTTTCGATTACAAACGGCTATTCATTCCGAATCTATTCCTAAACGCTTCGGCCGCGGATGGAGTAAGAGGGGGAACGGCTGCGATAAGGCGCTGGCGAATTAATGGTACCGATGCTTGAAAAAGCTTGGAGACAATTGATGCCGTTGAATTTCAAACGGATAGAAAAACAGCCAGTCACCTTGATTGCCTGGTTATAAGGTTTATTGGTAAATTTTACGGGTCAATCCGACTTTCCCAAACGATTTTTTATAAGATTTTTAAAATGTTAGCAGTCAAATTGAAGGGGGCTATAACCAGGTAATGATCCTTGTTCATGCACCCTTTACTGCCCGTAATTAAGAAAAACTGGAAGTCTCAGTTTTTCTTAATTACGGGCGATAATAAAACCTTGAATTACATGGATTAAAGGTCATAGACTCCATACCTATTTTCAAAGGATCAGGCATGATCTAAGAAAAAAGGAGGAGCCTATGAGCCTTACTCGAAAATTTATCAGAAACCTGCTTCAATTGAAAGAGCTTTTTGTGTGCGATTACACATTCAACCTTAGAGCCAAAACCTTGCTGCTTTCGGTTAAGCCCTACAAAACCGGTTGCCGTTGCCCCGAGTGCAAAAAACGTTGCCGTATTGTACATATTCATGGCACACCCCGAATCTGGCGTGATCTTACCCTTTGTGGTTGGACCGTTTTCTTTTCATATGCTCCCAAAGAAATCCTTTGTAAAAAGCATGGCCGGATTCAGGAAGATATCCCTTGGGCCAATTCATATGCTCGTGTCACCTATCGTTTTGAGTATGCCTTGCTGGTTTATTGCCAAATGATGACCCAAAAAGCAGCGGCCCGGCTGCTTCATATCTCGCCTTCCACTCTCTCCGACCTCTTGCATCAAAGCATCCAGCGCTTGCGGGCGGATCATAAAATTATCGGACTCAAATCTATCGGAATCGATGAAATCTCCTATTGTAAAGGCCATAAATTCGCCACCATCGTTTATGATCTCGACCGTTCTTGTGTCGTTTGGGTCGGGAAAGGCAAGGGCCGAGAAACCATTGATCGCTTCTTCAATGAATGCCTATCCGATTATCAAAAATCCCACATCCAGTCGGCCGCTTGCGATATGAGTGAGGCCTACTTGGGCGCCCTCCAAGACCATTGTCCCAACGCAACCTTGGTTTTGGATCGCTTCCATATCGTCAAAGCCATTCATACGGCTCTGGATGATATTCGTAAGGAACAATGGCGCCAAGCCGCTACAGAGGACCGAAAAGTGTTCAAGGGCTTGCGATGGCTCCTTTTTAAACGCTCCTCTAACCGTTCCAAAAAGGAATCCCGCATTCTTAACACCTTAAGCAAGGCCAACCGTCGTATTCATCGCGCATGGATCCTTAAAGATGAGTTTGATCACTTCTGGAATTATAAATATTCCGGATCGGCTGAAAAATTCTTTAAGTATTGGACAAGAGCCGCGCTCAGAACACGTCTTGAACCTTTTGAAAAATTAGTTAAAACCCTCAGAAAGCATAAAGATCAAATCTTAGCTTTTATCGAAACACGTATTACCAACGCCGTGGCAGAAGGCATTAATCGAATCATTAAAATTGTTAAAAACCGTGCCAGCGGTTTCCGAAACCTGGAATCCTTTACCGATATGATTTTCCTCACCGTAGGCGATGTAAATCTGCCCGGTAAAATTCAACCAATTTTTAGAGTGCTTTAATATGATAAAAATCCCATACCGTATTGATCAGATTAATGTTTTACTTGTTGGGAGTTTCGGATATAGCCAATTTTACTAATGACTGGATCTAATAATTCATATGATGAAAGCACTGTTTCCTCATCTTCTCCCTGCAATCCAGCCATATCAATAATACTTGGTTTTTGTATTCCTAATAATTCAACAATTTCATCAGCGTCGAGGTGTGCCTCATATGCTCGGTTAAGAAATAAGAATACACATGCTTTAATTTCTTCAGGTTTACCTTTTGATACGATCAATGCTGAAACTGTTTCATTAGCTAACCATTCTTTAAATTCAGAATGTTTTAGTTCATTGTGTTGAGCTTTTGAATCGTACTTCATATTCGAGCCTTATAACGTTCAGGGTGTGGGTTTCGACGGCCGCGCAGCGGGCGGCGAATACCCACCACTCTGTGGTTCGATGACGTCTTTCTTTCTTGCCAGTTCTGTCACGTGAGCCAGGAAGGGGCGGAACCACCTATCATATGCTGGGCCAAGAAGGTCGTGCGGTTTCTGCTCGTCATTTGATCTCGCTGAAGCAGCGAGCAATTCCCAACCACGGCTGCCGTCACGAAAGCAGAAGAGCCACCAATCTCCTAATCGATGCGTCATCCGCAGTCTGAAGACCGGAGTAGACTGTCGACGCTCGTTCTCCATTTCTGTTTCGTGCGACACAGCCGCCAAGAGTTCCTCCAAGGATTCCTCGACGGGTTCATTGGGCGGCATAGCGAAGATGTCTGCTTTGACGGTTTCCCAATAAGCGCGGACAAATCTTCGAGCGAACTGGTCAAATCGGCTTTCCATTGTTCCCTGCTCTGTCATCGTACGTCACAAATCACGGTCGGCGCGCTAGCGACGTACCGTGCATTTGTCTTGTTGGGTGTCTTACCATCCTATTTCTTCATCCGTTGCTTCTTGACCGTGCTTGATGCGTGGACACGAGGACAGGTCAGCGTTTGCACAGTCCTCGACTGGCTCTGAATTGGAGCGCAGGAACTGCTCGCTATAGCGGGCTCGCGAGAACCGTTGGGCCAAATGGTCTCCCCATGCGGTTGCATCCTCAATTGTGCCAGCATCGATAACGATGCTGGCGGGCCACTCGCGATCTTGGTCGTCAGGTTCTGCCGATGTGTCCTTGAACCAAACTGTGTAAACATATTCCATTTCTTCTCACACTCAACAATGTTTATATGGTTTCTATATAACATATCCAAACCGCAATATCGCGGTATAATACCCTTAATTTTCACCAGTTAAAATGTATTATAATCAATAAATTATCTTGCTTTCAATATAATTTGGGGGTCTTATATAGTTTCTATATATCATCCCTATTTTTATAGTGCATCTACCGGGCTACGTACCCCTTTTCCTCCCCGATTTAATACATGGGGATAGATCATGGTCGTTTTAATGTCTTTATGACCCAGCAACTCTTGGATGGTTCGTATGTCATATCCATCAACCAAAAGATGTGTGGCAAAGGAATGTCGCATCGAGCAACTTGGGTTTGCCGTCATTGACCGCTTTGGGAACCGATCTTATTTCGACTTGTTTGTGTTTGTTCCGGATGGTGCTTACGTTCAACATAAGACCCTCCTTTAGTGGAGCGCCAGTATATCACCCGACTGCATGCAGTCAAGAAAATTTAAAAATTAGGTTGATAGGATAGATCTTCCGGAATGAAAAGCTAACTCGCCAAAATCTTCATTGTCGGCCTTGTTCCAAAACAGGCGTTTCATAAATTAATTCTCGGCTAAGCATATCTCTAGCGTATGCCAAACAAGCCTGGATATTTTCATGAGTCAAACCCGGATAATTTTGCAGGATATCTTCTTCTTTCCAGTCTTGAGCCAGAAGATCAATGATAAACTCAACGGTTAAACGAGTTCCCTTAATAATTGGTTTTCCAACCATTATTTTAGGATTAATAACGATATGATTTTCCCATTTCATAACATCCTCCTCCTGAATCATATGGTTAGTATTGATTATAAACGATATGGGTTAAATAGTCGAATTCCTTTTTTGGCCGATCACCTATTAGGCAATCCTTTTACCCTTTCTTCCCCATCGGCATGATCAGCAACGGCTCATGGGCCTGAGGAATGCCCAGAATTTCAATCACTCGTTGATCCTCAAAAACGCCCACAATCCCGGATCCTAATCCCAAGGCTTTGGCTTCTGAAAAAATATGTCGACCCACATGCCCGGCTTCGATCAAAGCATAAAGATCCAACGGATAAAGCGCCCCGCCCCAGGCTGCGGACCGCTTAAACCCGTCTGACTCGGTCCCACCATAGGCCGCCCAAAACATCTGCCCCAAAAATTCAGAGCTGATCGGATCTGATTGGAAAGCCCGGATGATGCGCTGGTTTTTCAAAGTCGCCTCAAGGGTCATTTCTCCGTTAAAATTCGGCTTGGGTAATTGCATCTGGCCTTCAATGCCATCATTGATTAGACTTGATAATAACAAATTGCCGCGACGTTTGATAGTTAACTATAACGGCATTCGTGAAACGTGAAAGGTGAAACGTGAATAAAAAATTTTAATTGAAAATGGTGACAATTAATGACCGGCCTTATCATTTCACGTTTCACGTTTGACTTTTAACGTTTGGCGCACTCAACCGCTTAATCGTTCCATAAAATTCATTGACAACCCCTGCCTATTTAGGCTAACAAATTACGGAAACATTGATTCATTGTTAGGGAACAGGGAAGTAAGCCCCCGGTTGAATTAGTTTTCCAGCCTTTAGGGGGTTTTTTTATGTCTAAAATTCCTGAATGGAGAATGAAATATGGCAAATGTGGTTATTGTCGGCACCCAATGGGGCGATGAAGGCAAAGGCAAGGTCGTGGATCTCCTGACTCCCGAAGCGGACCTGGTGGTTCGTTTTCAAGGCGGCAACAATGCCGGACATACCCTGGTGGTCAAAGGCGAAAAAACCGTCTGCCACCTGATCCCATCCGGAATTCTGCACAGCGGCAAAAAATGTCTGATCGCCAACGGCGTCGTGGTCGACCCCCAAGTCCTTTTGGAAGAGATCGACATGTTGAACGCCAAAGGCATCCCGGTTTCCTCCCAAAATCTCTGCTTGAGCGAAAAAGCCCATTTGATCATGCCCTATCACCGCGCCCTGGATCAGGCCCGCGAAACCGCCAAAGGCGCGCAAAAAATCGGTACGACCGGCCGCGGCATCGGTCCCTGTTACGAAGACAAAGTCGCCCGTACCGGAATCCGCGCCATCGACCTGACCGAACCGGAAACCCTCGCCCTCAAAATCAAACAGAATCTTGAAGAGAAGAACTTCCTGCTGACCCAATTTCTGAAAACCGCGCCCCTCTCCTTTCAGGAGATCTACGATGAATACCTCTGCATGGGGCAAATGCTCAAACCCTATCTTTGCGATGTCTCTTTTGAGATCGACCAAGCCATTACCCAAGGGAAAAAGATCCTTTTTGAAGGCGCCCAAGGCACACATCTCGATATCGACCACGGCACCTATCCTTTTGTCACTTCTTCCAACCCGGTGGCCGGCTCGGCTTGCACCGGTTCCGGAGTGGGGCCGAACAAACTGGGCCATATTATGGGCATATTGAAGGCCTATTGCACACGGGTGGGGTCCGGGCCTTTTCTCACCGAACTGCTTGATGAAACCGGCGACTATATCCAGAAAAAAGGCGCCGAATTCGGCGCCACCACCGGCCGTAAACGGCGTTGCGGCTGGTTGGACCTGGTTTTAGCCCGCGACTCGGCCCGTCTGAACGGCTTGACCAGCCTGGCCATTACCAAGCTGGATGTGCTTTCCGGTCTCCCCAAAATCAAGATCTGCGTGGGCTACAAGCAAAACGGCCGCGACGTATATTCCAGCCCGGCCAGTCTGAACCAACTCGCTCTTTGCGAGCCGGTTTACGAAACCTTGCCGGGTTGGCAGGGTGAATTAAGCGCAGCGAAAACTTGGGATCAATTGCCCGGCTCAGCCCAAACATTCCTGAAACGAATTGAAGAAATCACGGGCGTGCCCATATCCATCATCTCGGTCGGCCCGGGCCGGGAGCAGACCATTGTACTGAGGGAACCGTTTGGGAAATAAGGCGGATAGGCTGTAGGCTTTTAGACTGCAGAAAAACCATATCCACCACCAAGACGCTAAGACTCTAAGTTTTTAATATTTTTTAACTTTGTATCTTAGCGTCTTGGTGGTGATAAAATTTCTAACCATTTTTAATAAGATGTGCCTCTTTAGACGCTAATAGAATTATTTCATGAAACCCAAACGATCCGCCCTACGCGAACAAGACCTCTATCTCCCGGTCAAGACCCTGTTGGAAGCCAAAGACTTCAGCGTGCGGAGCGAAGTACACGGATGCGACATCACCGCCGTGCGCGCAAACGAGCTCGTGATCGTCGAGCTCAAAAAATCGCTCAACCTCGAACTGCTTCTCCAAGCCGCGGACCGCCAAAAAATGGCCGACCTGGTTTACTGCGCCGTGCCCAAACCCCGTAACTTTTTTTCTTCGCGCTGGCGCGATCTCCAGCATCTGCTGCGTCGTCTGGAACTCGGGCTGATTTTTATTTCCTTCACCGGGCGTCAGGGTTATGCCGAAATCGTATTCGACCCGCTTCCCTTTGACCGCGCCAAGAGCATCGGTCAAGCCAAAAAAAAGAGAACCCGTCTCCTGGCTGAAGCCGGACGGCGTTCGGTCGACGGCAACCTGGGCGGCAGCACGGGTAAAAAAATCCTGACCGCCTATCGCGAAGAGGCGCTCCATATCGCCTTCCTGCTGCAGCAACAGGGCCCCCTATCCGCTAAGGAGTTGAAAAAAATGGGGACCGATCCGGAGAAGACCTACCGGACTCTTTACGATAATGTTTATGGGTGGTTTCGACGCACCGGCAAAAGCATCTACGCTTTAACTCCTGCCGGAGAAAAAGCGCTCGCGGAATATGCCTGGGTGGTTCAAAGGTTTAAATGCGCTTCGGGAAGTGGATCCTAACGCTGCAACCGGCTTTGAATCTTGTCTGTTGTTTCAAGATCCTGAGGGTCAAACTGCAATAGAACGGAATAACGGTCATCGGTCATCGCGGACTCCAAAAATCTGATGCACGGCCCCGTTTGGGCGGAAACCGGATGGGCAGGGTTACCCTTTGATAGAGATACAAATGCATGAATTTTTAGAAATATAATCCGGAAAATGTACGCACAGAGTATATGAAAACGTCATCTTGAATGTCAAGAAAAACGGTTTTTAAGGACAATAGGCACGTACTTTTGCAAACCGGCCCTTTTAATAATGGTCCTGAACCTTAGATTCCCTTTGACAGGTTGGATACAATCCAATAGGGTTATTAGGTTTTCATCTAATGAGACGATTTTGGTACTATGAGCACAAATATTGAAAATTGCCGTATAAAAACAGTCACATCTCGGATCGTTGAAATCGCCGGATTTTTATACCTACTGTCGCACCCGGATTCCCGAAAAAGCATTGCCGCGCAAGCTTACGATATTCGTAAAAAGTTACCGCCGGAACTTTTAGAGATATTGGGGTATCTTGCCCAGCTTAAATTCAGCGGTTTTGAAATCATAGAATTTATTCTTAAATCTAAAATCTATGATGACTTGTCCGATCTCGAATATGGGATCGCTAAATGGAATCATGCTCCATTCTTGCATATTTTTTTCGGGCAAGAAATTCCCGAGCAAAGGATCGAAGAAGCTTTACAGAACACTGGCGCCCTGGATTCCTTACAACCCGATTTTCCTTGGATCGCCGATAAAATCGACTGTCTGCGGTTCATCATTTCCAACCCTGATCGATTTCGGGCCGGGTTAAGTGCTTTATTAAAACAGTTGGACAATGCTTTTCTGACCGATACAATGAATCAATTGGCCCCGCTTTATCAAGAAAAAATGGCTTACATTCATACGCAACTTCAAACCAAAACCCCGCTTGATTTGGCCCAAGAAATAATGGGCAAAAAGTTTAAACGCGTCAACGACTATAAGGAATACATCTTTATCCCGTCGTATTTTTTCCCCTTACGCCCGGTCCGGTTCATGGATGATTATACTCAAATCCTTATTGATCCCATCCCGGAGCCCGATTCACTCAATGGAGATCGCAAACGAACGATCGATACAATGAAAGCCATCGCCGATCCCACCCGGTTTGAAATCCTGAACCTGATTTTAAAAGAACCGCTATATGGTAAGCAAATCGCTGAAAAACTGAACCTCTCCACCCCGACCATTTCCCATCATCTGGATGTATTGAAAGCGGTCGATTTGATAACCGAAGAACGCATTCAAAACATTAAATATTTCAGCACCAGCCCCGGTCGTATCAACCGGTTCCTTACAACCCTCCGAAAACACCTTCTGCAAAAATAACCTAGGTTTCTTTTAAAACGATTGACAGTGGCTTCGAATTATCATATTAGATATATGTCTAATTTCATATGCAGCTAACAAAGGATTAACCTATGCAACCGATAATCGAAGTAAAAGACCTCTCGCGTATTTTCAAAATCAAAGGTAAATGGGGCTTGGGACCGTCTAAAATCGTTGAGGCCTTACGCGGCATCTCGTTTCAAGTTAAAACCGGAGAAATTTTCGGACTTCTGGGACCCAACGGCGCCGGCAAAACCACCACCCTTAAAATTCTGACGACCCTGCTGGCTCCCACCAACGGCCAAGCCCATGTCTTGGGTTTCAACACTTTTGGCCAGGAAAAACAGATTCGGCCCAGGATCAACTTCATTTTTGGAGGAGAAAAAGGGTTTTACTGGCGCCTGAATGCCGTGGAAACCTTGACCTTTTTCTCCGATCTCTATGAGATTCCGCCCGCGATTCAAGCTCAGCGCATCCCGAAACTGCTCGATCTGGTCGGTCTTTCCGCCATTGATGCCAAACGCGAGATCGAAACCTATTCAAAGGGCATGAAACAAAAAGTTCAAATCGCCCGCGGATTGGTCAACGATCCCGAAGTGATTTTCTATGATGAACCCAGTATCGGTTTGGACCCGGTTTCCGCCAAGAATTTCCGCGAAATCGTAAAACAGTTGGCCTCCCGGGGCAAAACCATCATTCTGACCACCCATTATATGGCCGAAGCCGAAGAATTATGCGATACCATCGCCGTCATCGATCAGGGTCGGATCCTAACCTGCGATTCCACGGCGAATATCGTCGCCGGTCTATCCGATGAATCCGCGACGCTCCATGTTTCCGTCACCGCCTTGACCGCAGAAAAAAAATCCGTGTTGGACCGGATCCGTTCCGAATATCCGGTCGCCGTGACTCCGGCAGGCGAAGATCGGGTGGATCTGCGCATTCACTTCCCTTCTCAAGCCGCTGCCCGGGAAAAGTCCGCCGCGCTTTTTTCCGAACTGGAAGCACTCGAACTTCATATTGAAAAACCGACTCTGGAACAGGCCTATCTAAATTTGATCCAACACCGCAACCCGGATGGCGTTGCCTCTATCCCGAATCATTAAAAGGAGTCTTTAAAAATGATTACCTTCCCAACCGGCTTTCGCATTGCTTATTCCCACGTTCTATTTACGTTCCGCCGCTTGATGATGGTCTTCATTTTGGTGGTTCAACCGGTGTTTTTCGTCGTTTTGACTTGGCTGATCTACCGTCACTCCGCCTTACCTAATCTGGGCGGCCGCATGATCCTGTCCGCGGGTCTTACCACGCTTTGGAGCGGAATTGTCTTCAGTTCCCTGAGCGATATGGAACGGGAAAGAATGATGGGTACGCTGGAAATGGTCTTTGCCTCGACCCGAGGCTTGTTGGGTTCCATGATCCCCAAAGTTTTGGGAAACCTCCTGTTGTGCACCCTGCCCTTGGTCGTTATCTTTATCGGCATCACCTATATCCTGCGCTTTCCGGTTCGGGTTGCCGATCCGGTTAATACCGTGTTATCCGGCGCAGTGCTGGTGCTGTGCTTATTCTCCATTTCTCTGTGTTTGTCTTGTGTTTTTGCCTTATCGCGTCAAAGCCGCGTGTTGATGAACGCCTTTGAATTTCCCATTTTCACGATCTCCGGTTTCGTGTTCCCGGTTGTCTTCCTCCCGGCCGGCTTGAGATTTTTTTCCTATCTAAGTCCCCTGACCTATCCGGTTCAACTCCTGCGCTCCGCTCTGCTGGGCCCTGAAGGTTTTTTCTCATGGCCGATCTTGTTCTGGATATCCTTAGGCATTCTGTTGCTTTTTTTCGGATTGGCGGTTCTGGCCTTCCATCGTCTGGATAAAATAGTACGCCTGTCCGGAACCCTCTCTTTAAATTAACGGA
>Ga0105099_10002471_pt1 | contig 10963 bp, 10 predicted proteins | sample PPLLak3cmMay2015_2_FD_79138 | JGI IMG/M metagenome (GOLD analysis project Ga0105099, IMG submission 79138) | Freshwater sediment microbial communities from Prairie Pothole Lake near Jamestown, North Dakota, USA - PPLs Lake P8 Core (1) Depth... | ecosystem: Environmental > Aquatic > Freshwater >...
AGGGATGTGGTTTATCAGAAAGACCTGATTTACAAGGTTAATAACAATGTCCGAAAAATCAGCATCACCATTCTGGCTTTCAGCTTTCTGTTGTTTCTGATTGCCCTGACCCTGATCAATAATACGATCCGCTTATCCGTATATGCCAAACGTTTTATTATCCGTACCATGCAACTGGTGGGTGCACAACATACGCTGATCCGCAGGCCTTTTCTTTACAGAAGCCTGTATCAGGGCTCATTATCAGCACTCATTGCCATCGGATTGCTGATTGGCACGATGATAATCGCTGAACGGCAGCTGAATGGCCTCTTCAGCCTCAAAGATTACAAAATTTCCGCCATTCTTTTTTCCATGGTGATCGTCATTGGCATTTTGCTGGCCCTGATATCGACCAGTTTTTCCGTTAACCGCTATCTTTCCATGACAACCGATGAATTATATTCATAATTTTAATGATATGGCAAACAAAAAAGAAGAATTAGTCAGTAAAACCGGATTTGCTCTCGGGAAAGAAAATTATAAACTGCTGATTATTGGTTTTATCATCATCATCATCGGATTTTTATTGATGATCGGAGGCAAATCGGAAGATCCTGCCGTTTTCAATAAAGATGAGATTTTCAGTTTCCGCAGGATTACACTGGCCCCGCTGGTAGTTCTTGCAGGTTTTATTTTCGAGATATGGGCAATCCTTAAAAAACCCGGGGAAAATCAATCTTCCGGTCAATGAGTTGGATTCAAGCGCTCATCATCGCCATAGTAGAGGGCATCACGGAATTCCTGCCCATATCGTCAACCGGGCATATGATCATTACCAAGGAGATACTGCAGATGCCCGACAGTGAATATATCAATCTGTTTATTGTCAATATTCAGTTCGGTGCTATCCTTTCGGTTGTGGTGCTTTACTGGAAAAGATTCATAAAATCACTCGACTTTTACTATAAACTCCTGGTTGCCTTTTTACCTGCTGCTGTTTTTGGTGTTCTCATCGGGGATACCATAGACAAGTTGCTGGATAACGCTTTGGTAGTGGCCTGTGCCTTGATTCTGGGCGGAATCATCCTGTTGTTTGTGGATAGATGGTTTGACGATGCGGATGAAAATCAGGAGATCACTTATCCCAGGGCATTGAAGATCGGACTTTTTCAGGTCATTGCCATGATTCCCGGAGTATCACGCTCAGCTGCAACGATTATAGGCGGAATGGCGGGAAAACTGAACCGGAAAAATGCTGCTGAATTTTCCTTCTTTCTGGCTGTCCCCACCATGTTGGCAGCGTCGGCCTATAAGCTAATCAAAGGATATAGCTCACTCACGCCTGGCAACACGGGAATCTTATTGTTCGGGAATATCGTTGCTTTTATTGTTGCCATCATTGCCATCAGAGGCTTTATCTATTTTCTCACAAAAAACGGATTTAAGATTTTTGGCTGGTACAGAATATTTGCCGGAATGGTGATTATCATATTGATAATGGCAGGCAAAATTGTTTTGTAGCGATGGATTTTATCAAAGGAGAGATGCTGTTATTCAACAAGCCTTATGGCTGGACTTCTTTTCAATTGGTTAACAAGGTGAGGTTTACCCTGAAGCATGAGCTGAAAGTAAAAAAAATCAAGGTTGGGCATGCCGGAACACTTGACCCGCTGGCAACGGGACTGATGATCATCTGCACCGGCAGGGAAACGAAGAATATTGCACGCTACCAGGATCTGTTTAAAGAATATGTTGCTACCCTGAAACTGGGCTCCACAACCCCTTCGTTCGACCTTGAAACAGAGGTCAATGAAAATTTTCCCTATGAACATATTACGGAAACAATGGTTAATGGAGTATTACAGCAATTCATCGGGGAGTCGATGCAGGAGCCACCTGCTTTCTCTGCCAAATTTGTTGACGGGGTGAGGGCTTACCAATATGCAAGGAAAGGGAAAAGTATTACACTTTCGGGTAATAAAGTAGTCATCAGTGCCATAGAATTATTAAAGTTTGACCTTCCTTATATCAGCATCCGGATTGAATGCAGTAAGGGCACTTATATAAGAGCGCTGGCAAGAGACATTGGGAAGGCATTGCATTCAGGAGCTCATCTTGTCAGCCTTGTGCGAAGGAAAATTGGTGAATATCATGTGGATAAATCATTGAGTATTGAAGAATTTGAAAGAAATATGATTTTTTTGTAACTTTTTTTTCACTTTTACGTAAAAGCCTCGAATATAAAATTTTGAAGTTTCATACCCTCATTCCATGAAATTATCACAGTATAAATACAACTTGCCGGATGAACTTATTGCCAAGTATCCGGCAGAAAAGAGAGATGAGTCGCGGTTAATGGTGTTAAACAGGCAGACCCGGAAAATAGGGCATTGTATGTTTAAAGACATCCTGGATTACTTTGCTGAAGAAGATGTAATGGTGGTAAATAATACAAAGGTTTTCCCGGCACGGTTATATGGCAATAAGGAAAAAACGGGGGCTGAGATCGAAGTCTTTTTGCTACGGGAACTCAACCGGGAACAACGGCTATGGGATGTTCTTGTTGATCCGGCGAGAAAGATCAGGATCGGTAATAAACTGTATTTTGGGGACAATGACGATTCACTGGTTGCGGAAGTGATTGATAACACCACCTCCCGTGGTCGTACCTTAAGGTTTTTATTTGACGGTGATTATGAGGAATTCAAAAAGACCTTATACAGGCTGGGTGAAACACCGCTTCCGAAATTCATCAAAAGGGCGGTCCAGTCAGAGGACCGGGAACGGTATCAGACGATTTTTGCCAAGCACGAGGGTGCGGTAGCGGCTCCTACCGCTGGTCTTCACTTCAGCCGGGAACTCATTAAAAGGCTTGAAATTAAAGGGATAAAATTTGCTGAGATCACACTGCATGTGGGATTAGGTAACTTTCGGACCGTTGATGTTGAGGATCTCACTAAACATAAAATGGACTCTGAGCGGATTATCATTTCGGATGAAGCCTCAAAAATCGTTAATGCGGCAAAGGACAATCATAAACAGGTGTGTGCTATCGGTACCACGGTCCTAAGAACACTGGAAAGCTCAGTTTCCACGATGGGGCATTTGAAACCTTACGACGGATGGACCAATAAATTCATATTCCCTCCTTACGAGTTTAGCGTGCCAACACGCATGGTTTCCAATTTTCACCTGCCCTTGTCAACACTTTTGATGATGGTATCTGCCTTTGCCGGTTTTGAATTTTTATTCGAGTCGTATAAAATTGCCATTAAGGAAAAATACCGGTTTGGCACTTATGGGGATGCCATGTTAATTTTATAAGCCATGTCTTGCCTCCTGTCTGACAAGCTTAAGGAAACACTGAGCACAGGACCCGTTTAGTCCATTATATCAACCCACCCGAAAGGATCTTCGGCATCGCCATTCTGTATAGCCACAATGCTGTTGTATAATTGAGTTGAAAGGGGGCCCGGATTGCCATCCCTGCAATATTCGTAAATCACATTAAGATCAGGATCGATAATTTTCTTTATTGGCGTTATTACGGCTGCTGTACCGCAAGCTCCCACCTCATCGAATGATTTAAGCTCTTCAACAGGCACCGGCCTTCTTTCCACTTTCAATCCTATTCTTTTTGCCAGATCTATGACACTCTTATTGGTTATGGAAGGAAGTATTGATTTTGAATCCGGTGTTATGTAAGTATTGTTTTTTATGCCAAAAAAGTTTGCCGGACCTGCCTCATCAATATATTTCTTTTCCTTTGCATCCAGGTACAGGGTAGTGGAGAATCCCAGCTGATGGCCATTTCGAGGGAAGTGAGGCTGGCAGCATAATTGCCCCCAACCTTAAAGGCACCGGTTCCCAATGGGGCAGCCCTGTCATGGGTACGGCAGATCATGACATCCACCGGTTTATATCCATCCTTAAAATAGGGGCCCACAGGTGTTACAAATACCATAAATAAATATTCTTTGGCGGGCTTAACGCCAACTTCAGCACCGGTTCCGATAAGCAGCGGGCGAATATACAGGGAGGCACCTAACCCATACGGGGGAACAAATCGCTCGTTCAGCCGGATTGCCGAAAAGACAGCCTGTTGAAACAGTTCCTCGGGCACCGGTGTCATTTTAATGCCAATGGCCGTCTCCTTCATTCTTTTGACATTTTCGCGCCACCGGAAGACCCTGATTTTACCGTCCCGGCCACGGAAAGCCTTTAAACCCTCAAAAGCTTCCTGACCATAGTGCAGACAGGTGGCTGCCATATGCATAGGTATGAATTCTGAAGAAGTTGTTTCCAACTCCCCCCATTTGCCTTCACGGTAATAACAACGGACGTTATAGTCAGTTTTCATATAGGCGAAGGGAAGATGTTTCCAGTCTATGTTTTCCATGGCAATGCCTTATTTTACTTTAGGTTTCAAAATTAATCATTAACCTAAATGCTAAACCCAGGTAACTTCATTATTTTTTTTTCGTACAAGAACAAAATATCATAAACCAAGCCAATATATGAAATGAACATGGTGTTATTATCAATATTTTTTATTGACGTAATTTTTAATTACTTTTAATAACTCCAATTTGAAATAAAAAAATTAATTCATAGTTTTATAATTAAATAAACCCTAACCATGGAACAAGAAAAGAACCTGATTATGGTTACATGGGATTTTACCGAAAAAAATCTCTATGCCCTAAAACACGCCGTTAATATATCCCATATCCTCAAAAGTGAAGTCGTCCTTCTTCATGTTGTTAAAAAAGATAGTGAAATTGAGGAGGCTCAAAAAAGAATGGAAGAAGATGTCCGGAAAGCAATTCCGGAAACAACCGTTCGGTTCAGGTTCCTGGCCCGTGAAGGTTCGATCTTTCATACCATCGGAGAAACGGCAGCCGAGATAAATGCCGTGATGGTAATTATGGGAACCCATGGAATCAAGGGCATGCAAAAGCTGATGGGAAGCTGGGCCTTAAAGGTAATTGCTAGTTCAAAAGCCCCGTTTATTGTTGTACAGGATGCTCCAAGGGCAGAAGTGTTTAAGAATATCGTCATCCCGATCTCTTACCGGCGGGAAATAAAGGAATGCATTTCCTGGACACATTTCTTTTCAAGGACTTTCAATACCAAGTTTATCCTGATCCGGGCCAAATATTCAGATTCAAATTTCAAAAGAGGGGTGGAATCAAATACCTACTTCCTGTCGAAATACTTTACCACAAAGAATATTCGGTTTGAAATAAAAATTGCGGATGGAGAAACCGACTTTGGCAACGAGATTGTTAATTACGCCAAACAGGTCCAAACCGATGCCATTATGGTGATGACCACCAGGGACATAGGTTTTACCGATTATGTGCTGGGTCCGCAGGAACAATATATAATCGCCAACAGTGAGAAAATCCCCGTAATATGCATTAATCCCCGGCCCGTCAAAATCGGAGGTGGTTTCAGTGCGAGCGGAGGATAACCATTACCACATTTTCAGATTGTTCAGCCATAATAAAAACAAGGAATTTTCCTTGTTTTTATTTTTAATTCCGGTTTATGAAGCTCTTAATCGCCACCAACAACCTCCATAAAGTTCAGGAGATCCGGCATGCCCTTGATCAGCGTATCGAATTGCTGACCCTTAATGATATCGGTTTCAGCGGTGACATTCCTGAGACCGAAAAGACGGTTGAGGGCAATGCAATCCAAAAAGCTTTCTTTATCTATGAACGATACAGGATTAATTGCTTTGCTGATGATACGGGGCTTGAAATTGAAGCCCTGAATGGAGAGCCTGGTGTTTATTCAGCACGCTATGCGGGTGAGGATTGTTGTTTTGAGAACAATATCAATAAAGTACTGGCGGCAATGCAGTCGGTCAAAAACAGGTCTGCACTTTTTCGCACGGTCATTGCCCTGATCATGGATGGAAAACTGATCACCTTTGAAGGTATTGTAAAGGGGATGATTTGCGATAAAAGAAGGGGCGAAAATGGATTTGGCTACGATCCTATATTTCAGCCCGAAGGATTGGATAAGACCTTTGCTGAAATCTCACTGGAAGAAAAAAATAGGTTATCCCACCGGGCCATAGCCATAAGGAAACTTGTTCATTATCTGGGCACTGTTTGCTGAACGACTCCCCTTTATCCTGTTTCTGCCAAATAATCCGCAACCTTTTTGGGTAGTTGAAATGAAATTATTATAATAGCAATAACTTTGGCAAAATTCCGTATTATTTCAGGTAATATTAACACCATGAACCGACTCTTAACAACCCTGACATTCATTTTGCTGAATGCTTATTGGCTGGCGGCTCAAATTCCCAACGGATCCTGGCGGGACCATTTGCCCTATACCGGTGCAAAAAAAATTGCTGAAATTGATGGAAAGATATTCTGCGCCACCACCGGGGGATTGTTCTCCTACAATACATCCGACAACAGCATTCAGCGATATTCAAAAGTGAATGGTTTATCGGATATTGACATCAGCACCATCGGTTACTCCGAAGAAACCAAAACGCTCGTGATTGCTTATCAGAATGGGAATCTTGACCTAATACGGAATGATACTATCCATAATCTGCCCGATATCAAAAGAAAAACCATTATCGGCGATAAATCGGTCAGCAACATTCTTTTTGATAATACGGAAGCTTATTTGGCCTGTGGTTTTGGTGTGGTTTTGGTGGATATGAACAAAATGGTTGTCAAAGACAGCTATTTTTTCGGACCCGGGGGATCTCAGATTAAGGTCAACGATATAGCATTTGACGGGACGTACCTGTATGCAGCCACCACCGAGGGTATTTACCTAGCGGATCATCGTGACCCTAACCTGGTAGATTATAATGCATGGACCCGGCTTACTACCTTGCCTGATAACACTATACCGTATCGCCATCTGGTCTATATGAATGGGAAACTGTTCACTTATTACCGGAACCCGGCAACCAATATGGACGATATTATCACCATTGACGGATCGGGTTGGAAAAAATGGGAAAAAGGCTATAGTGAATACTTCACTTATTTTTCAAAGCAAAAGAACTATCTTGTTTTTTCATCCAATTACCGGACGGATGTCTATGATGAAAATGAAACACATATCGCAGCAGTTGCTTCTCTTTATGCCCAGCATGCTATTTTTGACAAGAACGGACAGATATGGATTGCTGATCCTGAAAAGGGATTGGGGAAAGCCGAACCTTCCGGATACAGTTTTATAGCCCCCAACGGACCTGCTTACCGGGATGTCGGGGATATCGTATGTCAATCGGGAATTATCTGGGCAGGCGGAGGTAATCTTTCATCACGCTATAAAAGCAGGGGGGCCTATCACTTTACGGATGAAAAATGGACCAGTTATAACCGGATCACCCTGCCGGAACTCGATAGTTTTTACAACATTTCACAGGTCGCTATAGATCCCTTTGACCCGGGGCACGTTTATGGCGGTTCATTGGGATATGGAATCGTTGAATTTCAGGATGGGAATCTGATCAACATATTTGATGAAACGGATGGCGTCCTTGAACCCGTTCCCGGTTATGGACATGGATTTGTAAATGTTACCGGCATTAATTTCGATCCGGCGGGTAATCTTTGGATCTCGACCAGCTTAAGTGATCAACCTGTTTATGTGATTAATAAGGACAAAACATGGCAAAAGCCGGAATTTGAATTTTCCGGATTTGGTGTTGGCACACGTGTCGGTGATATTCTGGCAACCTCCTTATTTCAGCAGTGGCTTATCATTGATAAATACGGGGTTCTGGTCTTTTCCATGGACGGCGCTTCTATAACGGAGCGTGCTATAAAGGTAACGAATCAGGAAGGGGAATCGTATGACGGTATTTATTCCATTGCGGAAGACCGGGAAGGGAATATCTGGGTAGGGACCAACAAGGGTCCTGTTATTTATTATAATCCTGTTGATATTTTTGAAGAAGAAGCAGTCAGCGGCTATCAGCCGGCAATCCCCCGCAATGATAACACCGATAATGCTGATTATTTGCTTGGGACAGAGAAAATCAATGCTATAGCCGTTGATGGAGGAAACAGAAAATGGCTGGGGACAGAGAATTCCGGGGTTTTCCTGGTTTCCGAAGACGGCAAGGAGGAACTGCTTCATTTCAATACCGACAATAGCCCCATACCCTCCAATACCATTAGCAGCATTGCCATTAATCATACCAATGGCGAAGTTTTCTTCGGTACCGATAAAGGCATATTTTCATACAAAGGCCAATCTACCGAAGGCAGCGATGACTTTTCCCATGCCTATGTCTTTCCCAATCCGGGAAGGGAGAATTATGAGGGCGATATTACCATTACCGGCCTGGGTACGGATGTCAATGTTAAAATTACCGATGTTAGCGGAAATCTGGTTTTTGAGACAAAAGCCTTAGGAGGCCAGGCGATCTGGGACGGCAGGAACTTTTCAGGGAAAAAGGTGAATACCGGTGTATATCTTGTCTTTTGTTCCAATGATGATGGCAGCAAGACTTTTGTTACAAAGCTTTTGTTCATTCACTAATCCATTATATCCCGGCAATGCTTGTTAAAACACGTGCCATCGCGTTACATTATGTAAAATACTCAGAATCAAGCATTATTGCCTGTTTATATACAGAAAAATTCGGAAGGCAGTCCTACATCATTAATGCCGTACGCACAAAAAGACCTGCCATCCCGTCCTCTTTCTTTCTTCCGCTGACCCTGCTGGACACCGACGTATACTATAAATCCGGCAGGGACATCCAGCGAATAAAAGAAATGACATGCCTGCTGCATTTTCATTCCATCCCTTTCCAGGTTGTCAAAAGCACAATTGCTTTGTTCATTGCGGAATTGCTGTATAAAACCCTGAAGGAAGAAGAAACAAATCCGGCGCTTTTTGATTTTTTAATCCATGCGATCCAGTTGCTGGATATCAAAGATGAAGGAATTCAGAATTTTCATCTCGTTTTTCTGCTGCATTATATGAAATTTCTGGGCATATATCCCTTTCATCCCGAAACCGAAGGGATGCAGAACTATCTGCCGGTTTTTAACCTGCCTCCGGATGCAGGAGCCGGGGAGAAAAAAGGACTTGAACAACTGATCCACAGTTCACTGTCTCAATTGGGAGAAATCAGGCTGACCCATAAAACACGCAGCTTTTTACTGGAAAGGATTATGGAGTTTTACAGGATCCACCTCGATCAGGTTACCGGGATCCGGTCATTGCAGGTTCTTAAGGAAGTATTTCAATGACGGTCCCTGAATGCCGGAAAACAACACGGACAACTTAAATTTTAAAATGCGGATTGTATTGGTTAATTTCGTTGCATAAGTGCAACCGATGCAAGACAACATGAACTATGATTGGTTAACCCTGGCCCGGAAAATTCAGTCCATTGCACAGGCAGGCCTGACCTATTCCGAAAATCCTTATGATATCAGCCGGTATGAACAATTGCTGCAGCTGGCAGCCGAAATACTGCATCATTATACCGGGGTGGAAATGGATAAGATCGCCAATCTGATTAAATCCGAAAAAGGATATCTTACGCCCAAAGTGGACGTCAGGGGTGTGGTTTTCAGGGAGGACAAAATACTCATGGTCAGGGAAAGAATAGACGGCCACTGGTCTGTACCCGGAGGATGGGCCGATGTAGGATTGACACCTTTTGAGGTAGCTGAAAAAGAGGTTTGGGAAGAATCAGGTCTCAGGGTAAAAGCAAACCGTTTGCTGGCAGTGCTGGATAAAAAATGCCATCATCATCCGCCTGACCTATTCCATGTATATAAATTGTTCATCCTGTGCGATGAAACAGGGGGTGCAATGACCAGCGGACTTGAAACCAGTGAGATAGGTTTTTTTCCGCAACATAACCTTCCCCCCTTGTCACAAAACCGTATTACCCGGGAACAGATAAACCTGCTCTATGAGTACAGGGAAAATCCTGACAAGGAAGCCCTATGTGATTAAAGTATTTGTATAATTGAAATAATTTAAGTATTTTCTGGTCAATTAACTGTTAAGGATTGATAACCTCAATCCAATAACCTTCCAGAACGGCATTGACGCTGTTATCATACATGGCTTCGCAATGGATCCCGGGCAGATAAAACCTGCCTACATAGGAAGCGTTCAGGGGGATGACAAAGGTTTTGCTTTGCCCCCGGGCAAGGTCAAAATAAGTTAAGACACGATCATCTCTGAAATCCTGATAATTAGGTACGCTTACTTCCTGTGAAGATTTAAAATCAAACAAGCGGTTATTACGGATTTCCCACCCCGATGGGAATATCTGGGTAAGGGCCATATCCTTATAGCGGAGCAGGGATGGATTCGTTACCGTTACCACGGCCATAAAATCGCTTCCCTGGGTTAAACGCGAAACATCCACCGCAGACCCGTTAATATCCTTGAATTCCAGTTTCATGGATAGATTGTTCGCCACCGCTCTTTCACCTCCGGTCTGTGGTATTCCCGACAAGACGACTCTGGCATACAGCATTCCCTGGCCTTTGTTTTCAAGCTGGATTTTTCCATTTGTAGCTGATCTGGTAAAATTCAGGGTAACTTTAGAAAAGGGTTTTTCGGTATTGGCGGTGATGATTTTGCCGTCATTGATCCTGTAAGTAAACTGGAGTTTTTTCGATGTGCCTGAAGTCCCTGCAAATTTAACCATTGATAATAGGCAATAAGCCGTTGTCTGGGTACTCATCCAGTATTCCCGGGTCAGGCTTTCCGATATTTTCAGGGCTAATGGAGCTGCTTTGGCCCTGTCATTCATCAGGACCAGGGTTTCCAGGATCATGGCCCAGTCGCGTTCCATGGAACCATAGGAAGAAGTGAATCCGCTGTACGGTTTAATGTCGGCGATGGACCCTGCGGTTAATTGCCTGGCTATTTCTGCCTGTCCGGCCAAGGCATAAGCAGCTGCAAGCCTCCATTTTGCCTGAATGCTCAATTCCTTATTTTCCCTGAG
>Ga0105099_10002472_pt1 | contig 10962 bp, 12 predicted proteins | sample PPLLak3cmMay2015_2_FD_79138 | JGI IMG/M metagenome (GOLD analysis project Ga0105099, IMG submission 79138) | Freshwater sediment microbial communities from Prairie Pothole Lake near Jamestown, North Dakota, USA - PPLs Lake P8 Core (1) Depth... | ecosystem: Environmental > Aquatic > Freshwater >...
GGAATCGAGGGCCTGGCCTACGATCAGATCGCCCGCGATCTGGACTTCTCGAGCACGGATGACCTGCTGGCGGCGATCGGGTGTGGTGACATCCACCTGGGACGCATCTTGCAGAATGTTGTCGCCCGCGAGAGCGAGCAAGTCGATCTGGCGCCCGACCTGGTGGGCGTGGCCACACGGCCGACCACAGTGGCCAGCGGGGAGATCTCAATCCTGGGTGTTCCCGATCTGCTGACGAATCTGGCGCGCTGCTGCAAGCCGGCGCCGGGCGACCCGATTGTGGGCTATGTCACTCGCGGGCGGGGAGCGACCATCCACCGGCAGGACTGTCCCAACATGCTCCGTGTCCGGGACCATGAGCGGATCGTACAGGTGAGCTGGGGGCAGCCCAAGCAGACCTATCCGGTCGCCGTCCGATTGCGGGCCTACGACCGGGATGGCCTGATGCGGGACGTTTCCACGCTGGTCTCCAACGAAGGGATCAGCATGTCGCAGGTCAACGTCTCGACCAAGAACAGCCTGGCGACCTTCGATCTGGTGATCGGCATTACCGATGTCTCACAGCTCAGCCGGGTGCTCAACCGGCTGGAAGCGCTGCCCAACGTCCTGGAGGCGCGCCGCTTGCGACCGGGCTAGTCGCGCAAAGCGCGATGGTATAATCCCGCCGCTTTTCGCCCGGGGCCAATCACACACCCATGATCAGCGTCGAACAAGCCATCCAGCGGATCCTGATGGATCTGAAACCTCTTCCGCCAGAGGCGGTGCCGTTGAGCGCCGCCCTGGGCAGGGTGTTGGCTGAGCACGCACGCGCCCCTTTTGACCTGCCGCCGTTCGCCAATTCGGCGATGGATGGCTACGCCGTGCTGGCAGCGGACACGGCGAATGCCTCGCATCGGGATCCCCGGCGTCTGCAGGTGGTAGGGGATATTGCCGCGGGCGCGCAAGCGCTGCCCGAGCTGACCCGCGGACAGGCCGCCCGGATCACGACCGGTGCGCCGCTCCCCCCGGGCGCCGACGCCGTCGTTCCGGTCGAGGACACGTCGGATGGCGGCGATATGGCCGGCAGCCGATTGGCGCCGCAGGTGGACGTCCTGCAGCCAGCCACGCCAGGTGCGTACGTCCGCCGGCGTGGCGCGGACGTGGCTGCGGGTTCGACCGCGGTTGAGGCCGGCACGCTGCTCCGGCCGGCGGAAATCGGTCTGCTGGCGGCGCTGGGTGTGGCTGCCCCGCAGGTCCATCGCCAGCCGGTGGTTGGTGTGCTCTCGACCGGCAGCGAGCTGGTCTCCATCGATCAGCCCCTCGGGCCAGGGCGCGTGCATGACGCCAACGGGCCGGCACTCTTGGCCGCGGTGCAGGCCGCAGGTGGGCGGGCCCTGTCCCTGGGGATTGCCCCGGATGACCCTGTGGCGGTGGCCGAGGCGCTCGATCGAGCGGTAGAGCAGGGGGTCGATCTGCTGCTGACCTCCGCCGGAGTCAGCGTTGGAGCCCGCGACTACGTTCGGACGGCGCTCGAGCGCCACGGATCGCTGGAGTTCTGGAAGGTGAACATGCGGCCGGGGAAGCCGCTGGCGTGGGGCTCCTACCGCCGCGTCCCGTTCTTCGGTCTGCCGGGCAACCCGGTCTCGGCGCAGGTTGGTTTCGAGGTCTTCGTCCGCCCGGCGTTGCTGAGGCTGGCGGGCGCCCGCAGCCTGCAGATCGGGAGGCTGGCGGTACGCTTGCTGCAGCCCGCAGACTCCGATGGGCGCGAGAGCTACCTGAGGGCGCGTGTGCGCCGCTCAGGCGGCGGCTTTGTGGCCGAGCTCACCGGTGAGCAGGGATCGGGTGTGAGCTCGTCCATGGTTCGAGCGAATGCGCTGCTGGTCTTGCCGGCCGGCGTGAGGCGGGTCGAGCCGGGCGCCACCCTGGACGCATTGCCGCTGACGGGATTCTGGGAGCAAGCAGGATGAGGTGCAGTCTTCGGAATGGGTGAGCCGCGCGCTCGGAGCGGGACGACTCGAGGCGGTTGGGGTCGGTGGGAGACAGGCACCGGCGTCCTAGCCGTTGTCGGGCTGCTGGACAGCCTGTACCTGGCCTGGATCAAGCTGACCAACAACACGACCGCTTGTGCCGGGATCGGCGACTGCGACGCGGTCAACAACAGCCGCTATGCTGAGGTGGCCGGGATCCCGATCGCCTTGATCGGCGTCGCCGGCTTCCTGGCCATTTTGGCGGCACTGGCCGCCGAGCGGCGCTGGCCACCGGCGGCCTGGACGCTTCGCCTGGGCATCTTCGGAGTGGCGCTGGCGGGTGCGCTATACTCTGCCTATCTGACCTACATCGAAGTGGCCGTGCTGTTCGCTGTCTGTCCATTCTGCGTCTTGTCGGCGGTGTGCATGGTCGGGATCTTGATCCTCAGCGTCCTGCGCCTCCGGGCTGCAGAAGATGCCGAAGCCTAGCAGGAGACAAGCATAATGCCGCGTATTCGATGCCGATATGTAGATTGTGTCTTCCTGGAGAATGGCTACTGCGGAGCGGCGGCAGTCGAGATCGATCCTGACGAGGGATGCATAACCTACTCCCACATCGACGATGTCCCAGCCGAGGATGAATGGGACGAGGAAGAGCTGGAGGAGCTGTGGGAGGAGGAAGAGGAAGACCTGTACGCCGACGAGGAAGAGGCGGACGATACCTATGAAGAAGAAGAAGAGTGATCCCAGAGGGACACAGCGCGCACCCGGTCCGTTCGAAGAATGACAGCAGATAAGCAGAAGGCGCACCGAGGTGCGCCTTCTGGGTTCCCAGTCAAGGTTGTGTCTTGCGCGTCTACTGCACGCGGTGCTTCAGCGTGCGCGCCAGGATGTCTTCCTGTTGGCCGCGACCCTTCTTTCCCTCGGGGCGAGGGGTCTCCTTGGTATCGGGCGAGGCGGACTCGGGAGTCTGCATCGCGCGTCGGAAGGCGGCCTCCATGGAAGTTGCCATCGCTTCGGGCTCTTCCTCATCCTCTTCGCCCGCGATCTCCTCTACCGCCAGCTGCTTGAGACTCAGGCGGATCTGCCGCTTCTGCTGGTCGACTTCCACCACGCGGGCGGTCACCTCGTCACCGGGATGAAGGATTTCCGTGGGATTCGACACGTAGCCTTCGCTCATTTCGCTGACGTGGATCATGCCGGCCCGCTCGGCGCCGATGTCGACAAAGGCACCATACCGTTCCAGCTTGATCACCTTGCCGGTCAGCTGCATGCCCGGCTGGATGTCCTTCCACTTCAGCCGCAGCGGAGGAACCATCGTCAGGTCGAGCCGTTGGCCATTCGGATCGACGGTGACCACCCACACTTCAACCTGCTGGCCCAGACTCGCCACGTCCTCGACGCGCTTCACCTTGCGGGCCGACAGCCGCGAGATGTGTACCAGCCCCGGGACCTCGGCCCCGACGTCGACAAAGGCGCCAAACAACTCGATGCGGGTCACTGTGCCGTTCAAGGCCTGGCCGGGTGCAAGGCTGGCAAGGGGGTTCTGGGCAAGGGGAGTCTCAGACATGCGTCACCTGGTGCAGCGAGATTGGGTTTTGTGCAGAAGCGCTATTCTACCATCAGCCGCCGGAGGTTGGGGCTGCCGCGTCGGGCTGAGCGCTGCGGCGGGCGATCAGGTACCACTGGGCGATGTTAGCCAGGCGGTCGCTGGCGTCGAAGAGCGGCCCCAGGGTGACTCCCTGCATGTCGCTGCGAATGGCCATTGTGTAGACGGGATGCGACAGAAACAGAGCCGGGACCTGGTCGCGGAAGCGGTGCTGGAAGCTCTCGTACAGGTCCGCCCGCCGCCCAAGGTCGGGCGTGGTCCGAGCCTGCTCGAGCCAGATCGAGATGTTCCGGTCGGCGAACTCGGAGTAGTTCTGGCCGTTCTCGACCTGCGAGTCATGCCAGAACGGATAAGGATCCGGGTCGGGCGAGCGCATGAAGTTCAAGTCCGCCAGGGCGGCTTCGAACTCGCGGGGTTCCAGGTAGTCCTCGATCAGGACCTCGGGATCCACCGCCTTGAGATCGACGCTGACGCCGATGGCCGCCCAGTACTGGCGCATCGCTTCGGCCAGGAGCGTGTGGCGTTCGTCGTCGGCATGAACCAGGGTGAAGGCAAGCTGCAGGTCATCCTTGGCTCTGACGTATTCGGGTGAGCCGGGGCTGGCTCCGGTGGGCAGTACCCAGCCGGCCTGCTCCAACTGGCTGGCGGCCTGGGTCGGGTCAAAGTTGGGGCGCAGGCCGCTTTGCGAGTGGGCCCAGGTCCCGGGGAGGATCGGCCCGTCGGCCAGCAGTGCCTGGCTGGCGTCGGCGCGGTCGATCATCGATTGCCGCTCCACGGCGTACAGCAGTGCCTGGCGCACTCGCTTGTCTGTCAGGAAGGTCTTCTCAGGGTGCTGCGTGTTCAGGTAGACCAGGCTGGCCATGGGCAGGCGGGCGGTGTGCAGGTTGACCCCTTCAGCTGCAAGCGCCTCGGCCAGCACTTCGCCCTCAAGCCCGCCCAGTCCCTGGATTTCACCTTGCTGGAACGCCTCCCAGGCGGCTTCCTGGGTATCGTACAAGCGGAACTCGACCCGCTCCAGGAACGGCGGCGGCAGGTAGTGATCGGGATTGGCCGTCAGGCTGACCCCGCTGATCTGCCCCCCGGCCTCGGTCAGGAAGCGATCGAAGCGGAACGGGCCGGTTCCGACGGGCTGCAGGTTGAAGGGGTGATCGATCAGGTCCCCGGCGCTGACTCCACGCAGCAGGTGCTCCGGCAGCAGCGGCAGCGCCAGGTAGTCCATGAAGGGGGCGAAGGGCTCGGGCAGCTGGAACTGGACGTTGTGGTCATCCAGGCGGATGATGTTGATCTCTGACCACAGGTCCTTCAGGTCCTCCGGGCCGGGATAGTCCTCATCCTGCAGCTTGGAGAAGGTGAAGATCACATCATCGGCAGTGACGGGGATCCCGTCATGCCAGGTCGCTTCCGGGCGGAGGGTGAAGGTGTACAGTGTGGCGTCCGCCGAGACGGCCCAGTTCTCCGCCAGATCCGGTTGGGGAACGCCGCGCGAATCGAAGCGGATCAATCCCGAGTAGAGCAGGCGGTCGATGTCCCGATCCGGTTGGTTGGCGAAATCCAGCACGGGATTGAGCCGCACGATCGAACCGACCAGCCCCTCGACGTACGAACCGCCCTTCTGGGGCAGGAGTTCGGGCGTGCCCGGCTCAGGAGCCTGCTGCAGGAGCAGGGCGAGGATCAGGAGCAGACCCCCAATGGCGATCAGGATCTGCCAGCGGATTCTGCGCATCGTTGGGCGGAGGCGAGGTGCCTGCGGGCGCAGCCTCAGGGCTGTGCCATGACGTTGGCCATGGAGAGCGTGAAGAAGATCACGCTCAACACGATGGTGATGTAGAAGATCATGCGCTCAAGGCCACGGCGCTGGTGATAGCCGGACACGGAGAGGTCGGCGCCGGTCAGGCCGCCCAGCCCAATGCCGCGGCTCTGCAGCAGGATCACGCCGACCAGCGCGATCGAGACGACGATCATGGCGAGGTTGAGATACGTGAGCAACGAACCGCCTCCAAGGATGTCAAGCTGTGATTATACCAGCCTGCCCACAACGCCTCAAGACGAGCTCAGCCGCTGTGCCGTACGCAGGTAGGCCTGGATGAAGCCGTCAAGCTCTCCGTCGAGCACTGCGGCGGTGTTGCCCATCTCGTAGCCGGTGCGGTGATCCTTCACCATCTGGTATGGATGCAGCACGTAGGATCGAATCTGGCTGCCCCACTCGGCTTTCACATGCTCGCCCTTGATCTTGGCCATCGCTTGCTCTTTCTGCTGGCGCTGCAGCTCGCCCAGACGAGCGCGCAGCACGCGCATGGCGTTTTCCCGGTTCTGCGTCTGGGAACGCTCGTTCTGGCAGGTGACGACCAGGCCGGTTGGGAGGTGAGTGATGCGAATGGCGGTCTCGTTCTTCTGGACATTCTGCCCGCCGGCGCCGGCTGAGCGATAGGTATCGATGCGCAGGTCGGCGGGGTTGACCGTCACCTCTTCCGCCTGATCGATCTGAGGCAAGACCTCCACCAATGCGAATGACGTGTGCCGCCGGTGTGCCGAGTCGAAAGGAGAGAGGCGGACCAGACGGTGCACACCGCGTTCGGCCTGCAGGTAGCCGTAGGCGAACTCGCCGTCAATGGCAAGAGTGGCGCTCTTGATCCCGGCCTCCTCGCCTTCGCTGCTGTCCAGCAGCTCGGCTGAGAAGTCGGATTGCTCCGCCCAGCGCAAGTACATTCGCAACAGCATGGCGGCCCAGTCCTGTGAGTCAGTGCCGCCGGCGCCGGCGTGAATGGCGACGATCGCATTGCCCTGGTCGTATTCGCCGGAGAGCATGGCCTCCGTCTCGCGCCGGTCGAACTCAGCGCTCAGGGCGAGCACTTCGTTCGCCAGATCGTCGGCCAATGCCGGATCCTCGAGCGTGGCGAGTTCTAGGGCGTCAGTCAGGCGCTGCTGCAAGGCGGCCAGGCCGGAGGTCAGCTGGCGCAGCCCGGCAGCCCGGCGCATCACCGTGCGCGCGTTGTCCGTGTCGTTCCAGAATCCGTCGGACTGGGCGGCGAGCTCAAGGCGTTCCAGTTCGGTCTTCTTGGCGGAGTAGTCAAAGACGCACCAGCAGCGTCTGGAGCCGGTCGTTGAGCGCCTGCAAGTCGGTCATCAATCCATCGTAGGTCATGGGTGCATCGGCCTCCGGGCCGACGAATGATACTCCAGGTCAGGCCGTCCCGTGCCAGTTCAGCAAGGCGTCGACGAAGGGGGCGGCCTCGAATGGAGCGAGATCATCTGGCGCCTCGCCGGTCCCGACAAAGGCGATGGGCAGCCCAAGCTGGCGGCGGGCGGCAACGGCGACCCCGCCGCGAGCGGAATGATCCAACTTCGCCAGGATCAGGGCGGTCACGCCGGCAGCTGCGGAAAACGCCCGCGCCTGCTCCACGCCGTTCTGGCCGGTCGTGGCGTCCAGCACGAGGAACACCTGGTGGGGGGCCCCAGGAACGAGCTTGCTGGCCACGCGGGCCAGCTTCTCCAGTTCGGCCATCAGGTTGTGCCGGGTGTGCATCCTGCCTGAGGTGTCCACGATCAGCAGGTCGGACCTGCGGGCGATGGCGGCCTGGGCGGCCTCGTAGACGGCGGCGCCAGGGTCGCTGCCCTGGGCTGCCGCTAGGCACCCCACGCCCACTCGCGACGCCCACAGGTCGAGTTGAGGGCCCGCACCATCCCGGTAGGTATCTGCCCCGCCCAGCAGCACCTGACGGCCGCTGCGTGCCCAGTAGTAGGCGAGCTTGGCTGCCGAAGTGGTCTTGCCGGAGCCGTTGACGCCAACGACGAAGTGGACAGCCGGTGGCGGGGGAAGGGGAGGCAGGCCCGGGTGGTCCAGCAGCTCGATCAGGCAGGCGCGCAGCCGCACATGCAGCTCGGGCGTGCGCGTGATGCCGTTCTGCCGCGCGTGAGTCTGGAGCTCACCCAGGATCTGCAGCGTCGCATCGACGCCGATGTCGGCCTGGATCATGGCCGCTTCCAGGGATTCCCAGAAGGCGGGGGTGAGCTCGGTGTCGCCAAGGAGCGTCGCAAGGCGCCCGAAGGTCGAGCGGCGGGTCTGTTCGAGTGTTTGGCGCCAGTTTGTCATCGCCTGGCGATTGTATCAGGGACGCTCAGCGCATAGCCACACGAGCGCGGCTATGCGAATCATCCGTGCGGATGGGAGAAAAGAAGAGCGCCCGCTGTGCGAGCGCTCTTGGCTGGGGGTCGAGGATTCGAACCTCGGCATACGGATTCAGAGTCCGCTGTCCTACCACTAGACGAACCCCCAGTGCGCGGCCATTCTAACATGCCGCCGGACGGGGGGCAACTTGAGCGCCGCAAATCTGGATTCAGGTGGAGAGATTGTGGGCGGAAGCGCGCAGCAGCCCAATCGTGCGCGGCTTTCCCAGGACGATGAGCGTCTCCACCAGCGGTGGGCTGACGGCCTGGCCGGTGGCGGCCAGGCGAAGCAGGCTGAAGAACTGAGTTGCCGTGAGGCCCAACTCGTCAGCGAGCTGGCGCAGGGCGGCCTCGAGCGGCGCAACCGAGAAATCGGCGGTCTGCTCCACGAGCTGCGCGGCGCGCTCCAGCACCTGGCTGGCCTGCGGCACGTCTATGCCCTTGGGCAGCAGCGCCGCAGCAACGGGCTCGACATCCTGGCGGAAGAAGAACCCGGCAATCTCGACCGCTTCTTCGAGGGTCCGGATGCGTTCCTGGATCAGCGGCGTGATCGGGTGCAGGCTCGCTTCGGAGACAGGCAGTCCAGCGGCCTGAAACGCCGGCACCAGTCTCCGGTTCAGTTCGTCGAGCGAGAGCGACCGGATGTGCAGGCCGTTGAAATGGTCGAGTTTGGTGTAGTTGACCGCAGCCGGGCTCGGCGTGAGCTTGGCCAGCGAGAAACCGCGAATCAGTTCCGGCATGCTGAAGAATTCGGTGCGGTCGTCGTACGACCAGCCCATCAGCGCGATCCAATTGACGACGGCCTCGGGCAAGTAGCCGGCCTGACGCATGTCGAGCGGGTGGATCGTCTGGGCGCCGCCCTTGTTGTCCAGCGCCTGACGTTTGCTCATCTTGCCTTTGCCGGAGGGGTTGAGAAACACCGACAGGTGGACCCAGACCGGTTGCTCCCAGCCAAAGGCCTGATACAGCAGGACATGCAGCGGGAAGGTGGGGAGCCATTCCGAGCTGCGCAGGACGTGCGAAATGTGCATCAGGCGGTCATCTACCATGGCTGCCAGGTGGTACACCGGAAGGCCGTTCGACTTCATCAGGATGTAGTCATCCAGGTCGGCATTCTGCACGGTGATCGGTCCGCGGATCAGATCCACTGCAGTGGTGGTTCCGCTGTGCGGAGTCTTGAACCGGATGACGTAGGGCTCGCCGCGCTGGGCGCGTGCCAGCACCTCGCCGGCATCGAGCGCACGGCACTGACCATCGTAGCGTGGCGGTTGCTTGGCTTGTTGTTGCCCCTGCCGCATCTGCGCCAGGCGTTCGGGAGAGCAGAAGCAGCGGTAGGCGTGGCCGGTCTCGATCAGCTGCTCGGCGTGTAGTTGGTAGCTCTCCTTCCGTTCCGATTGCCGGTAAGGGCCGTAGGGCCCGCCGACGTCAGGGCCCTCGTCCCACGCCATGCCCAGCCAGCGCAGGCTCTCGACAATCTCGGCCTCCGCAGCAGGGTCGAAGCGTTTCTGATCGGTGTCCTCGATCCGCAGAATGAACTGCCCGCCGCTCTGCCGGGCGAACAGGAAGTCGTAGAGCGCGGTGCGGGCGCCACCGATGTGAAAGCGGCCGGTGGGCGAGGGGGCGAACCGGACACGGATGGGAGACTCAGCGTGCATACATGCCTCTTGGGTGTCGGGCGATCGGCGCTAGAGCTCGATGCGCTTGTGGCGCAGGATCACGCTCTCCACCAGTCCGATTCCGATCAGAGTGGCCACCAGCGACGAGCCGCCGTAGCTGAAGAAGGGGAGCGGCAGGCCCGAAACAGGCATCATGTTGAGATTCATGCCGATGTTGAAAGCGCCCTGGAACAGCAGCAGCACGGCGACGCCGTAACAGATCAGCGCGCCGTACATGTCGCGCGCCAGGGCTGCCGCTCGCAGGCAACGGTAGATGACGAACATCAGCAGACCGATCAGCAGCACTGCGCCGACGAAGCCGAACTCCTCCGACAGCGCCGAGAAGATGAAGTCGGTGTGGCGCACCTTGAGGAAACGAAGCTGGACCTGTGTGCCGTTGCCGTATCCCTGCCCGAACAACCCGCCCGAACCAATCGAGATCAGGGACTGGTTGACGTTGTAGCTGGCTCCGTACTGCGCCTCGGGATCGGGGAATATGAAGTTGGCGATGCGGGCCATCTGGTAGTGCTTGACGAAGAGAAAATCCTGTTGTTCAGGGTAGTCGGCGATGAAGTAGCGCGCGACGAAGGGCAGGGTCACGAGCGCCGCCAGCGCCAGCGCTCCAATCAGGGTGGCCAGAGGGCGCAGCCGCGCGCCCGAGGCCCAGACCAGCGCCGCCCAGATCACGCCGATCACGATCGCCGTGCTCAAGTCCGGCTGCAGGAAAACCAGCAGGATCGGGACGGCAGCGATCAGCAAGCTGCGCAGGATCACACCGACATTGCTGATCTCGTGCTGGTGCCTGGAGATATAGTCGGCCAGCACGATGATCATGATGATCTTGCTGATCTCGGAAGGCTGAATCAGGACGATGCCCACGTTGAACCAACGCGCCGAGCCAAAGCCCACCACGCCGGCGGCCAGAATGAATCCCAGGCCGGCCAGCGCAATCAGGTACATTGGGCGGGCGACGGCCGACCATAGCCGGTAGTCGATGGCGGCGGTGAGAAAGATGAGCACTACCCCGATCAGCGCGTAGATCGCTTGGCGGGGCACAAGTTCAGCCAGGTTCTCGTTGCCGCCGATGGCCGAGCGGATCATGGCGATGCCGGCGATCGTCATCAGGGCGACGGCGGCCAGCAGCCAGATGTCGAAGTGCCGCCACAGGCGGCCGGAGGCGTGCATCGGTCTAGCCGGCCTCGCGGCGGCGGGCGCGCGCCGGCGCCAGCGGGATGTCGGCGACCAGCCGCTGCTGGTTGCGGTCACGGGTGAGTGTGATCTGAACCGCGGCGCGGTCGATCTCAATGTGGCGCGAGAGCACGGTCACCAGTTCGTCCTTGAGGGCATCGAGCTTGCCCGGCGGGAAATCCGCCCGATCATGCACCAGGACGAGCTGCAGTCGTTCCTTGGCGGCGTGGGCGCTATGGCGGTCTGGGCTGCGCAGTCGCTCGAAGATGCTCATGCCTCGCCTCCTGACTTCACCAGCCGAGACAGGCGGCCGAAAAAGCCATCTTTGGCCTCCAGTTCGTCGAAGGGCACCTGCTCGCCCGTCAGGCGCTGCGCAATCTGACGGAAGGCGCGGCCGGCA
>Ga0105099_10002473_pt1 | contig 10962 bp, 13 predicted proteins | sample PPLLak3cmMay2015_2_FD_79138 | JGI IMG/M metagenome (GOLD analysis project Ga0105099, IMG submission 79138) | Freshwater sediment microbial communities from Prairie Pothole Lake near Jamestown, North Dakota, USA - PPLs Lake P8 Core (1) Depth... | ecosystem: Environmental > Aquatic > Freshwater >...
CAACCTTTACCACGATGCCGTCCATGGCAAAGGGTTGCCGGTCGCGGTTAGCCAGAGAGTCCCGGTAAATGACCTTCACTTCGTCCAAGCTTGTCACCTGCCGGGTCTGCTCGAAGACAACCGGAAACCCCCAATCGGCCATAAGCCGCAGTGAAGCCAGGTCGGAACTGACGCCATCACCGGCTTGTTCGGCATTGACCAATTCGAACGGAAACAGTCGCAGGGCAGCCAGCGCGTCGGGATCAGGGTTACGCGACTGCAGCGTGCCCGCTGCCAGATGGCGCAGGGTAGCATAGTGTTCCATGCCGACACTAGCATCGAACACACCAGTATTCTCCTCTAATTGCCGATCCGCATAGATCTCACCGCGCACCACCACCCGGGGCGGGAAGCTGCCGGACAATGTCCGGGGGATATCCCTGACCTGAAGGATCGTGGCCGTCACATCAACACCGGAACGTCCGTCTCCCCGCGTCGTTGCTGTAACCAATCTGCCTGCCTGGTAGATCAACTCCACCGGCAATCCGTCAACCTTGGGCTGGACCAACAGTACTAGCTCTCCGGATTTTGCCGCCACTTTTCGCAGCAGTACTTCGACCGCCTTCGGATCGGTAGAGGACGAGAGACTGAGCATCGGTCTTTCATGCCTTACCATCAGTGGTCCGTCACCTACGGCACTGCCGACTGTCCGGGTCGGCGAATCATCAGTGGCAAAGACGGGAAAGCACTCTTCCAGCAGCATCAGTTCGGCAAGCAGTCGGTCATACTCTGCATCGCTGATAACCGGACGCATTTCCTGATAATAGCGTTTATTGTGACTATGGATATCGTCACGCAGGATTTTTATGCGCTGCATGGCGGCGTTGGAGGAAACTTCCGGACAGGAACCGGCTGATGATGGCGGGACAGAGTGACAAAAGATCAGGCTCAACAGCAATAACGTAAAGGTGTATACGAATTTCATTATTTGCGATTGTCTTTCATACTGTTTTTTGTGGCCATTTGTGATCCACCAATTCCTTTTTCTTCCCAGCCATAGGGCGACATGAGATTGGTTTCAGTTATTGCAGTTATATTATTTAATTGGAGTACCTTAATCTATATACCAGGACAAATCAAGGTGTAATAAGTTTCCAACCGGAAACTTCGCAACAGTGCTGTTCCTCGTAGGGTTGTGGCATTCACGGAGTCTCTCGTCCGGCTTCAGGGCACGATGGATACAGCAAGGAAAGCGCCTGAAGCCGACTAGCCTGATCTTGCTGAGTTATTGAAGCCGAATGGGGAATGTTACCATTGCAGTTAAGGACAGGTAATGCTAGTATTACCTTAGTATTACCTAAAAGGGAGGCAAGATTATGCAAACTGCGACAAGCAAACTCACATCCAAGTTCCAAGCCACAATCCCGGAACCGGTCCGTAAAGTTTTACATCTGAATGCAGGCGATGCTATCGCTTTTGATATAGAAAACAACCACATTCACATTCGAAAAGCGCAACCTGTAGATTTGGCCTTTGCGCAAGCACTTGAAGACACACTGAATGAGTGGGAGTCGACAGCTGATGAGGAGGCGTATCGTGACCTTTAATGCCTTCGATGTGGTTGTAGTACCATTTCCGTTTACAGACAGAAACACAACCAAGCGCAGGCCGGCATTGGTTCTATCCGAAGCTCAGACATTTAACCGGCAGGTTGGCCAAGCTGTGATGGCGATGATAACGAGCGCCAAGAATTCTAATTGGCCCCTTGATATCGAAATCCAGGATTTAGATTCCGCCGGGCTACCGTCTGCATCAATCATTCGAATGAAATTGTTCACTTTGGATGAACAATTGATTATCAGAAAAGCCGGAACATTGGCTATAGCTGATCAGAATAAAGTGAAAGAAGCTCTTCATCAATTACTTCCACTTTAAAGAGTTCTTAACCAACCCTAAAATCAAGTACCTATCAAGAGGGAATTTCATAACACCACCTCTTTCAAGGTCCGCTGTCTGCGACGTTCTGATCCTGGTCAATAAAATAATCGCTCTTCTTTACGATAGGTTACCGCGGTTTCGTAACCGCCCCCAACCGTACTTATGCTGATTGTAAATGTCTTTGACAAATTACATAGTACAAGATAAAGTCTTTCCATGATCCTGCGTTCAGCGGAAAACACTATTCGGGACCTGCTCCGCGGTTTTCCGATTATCACTATTACCGGACCACGGCAGTCAGGAAAAACAACTCTTGCCAAGGCCATTTTCCGTGAAAAACCGTATGCCTCACTGGAAGACCCTGACGTACGACAGGCAGCTCTCGACGACCCCCGTACTTTCCTCGGCAGATTTCCTGATGGGGCCGTTCTTGACGAAGTACAGCGTTGCCCGGAACTTCTGTCCTACCTCCAAACAATTGTCGACGCAGACAGGCGCATGGGGCTTTACCTTCTCACCGGATCCCAGCAGTTCGGCCTGATGTCGAGGATTACCCAATCGCTTGCCGGCAGAACAGGTTTTCTTGAACTTTTGCCCTTCTCGATCACCGAACTTGCCCAAGCAGGACGACTGAAAACAAATCTCGAAGAACTGATATTCACCGGCGGCTATCCGCCCATCTACGACCGACAGGTGCCGCCGCGCACCTGGTTCAGCGCCTACGTCACCGCATACATTGAACGAGATGTGCGACAAATTCTCAAGGTCCAGGAACTGGAAGTATTTCAACGCTTCGTGCGGTTCTGTGCAGGCAGGACCGGACAACTGCTTAACCTATCTTCACTGGCAACGGAATGCGGTATTACCCACAACACGGCCAAGTCGTGGATTTCCGTGCTAGAGGCAAGTTATATTATTTTCCTGCTCCGGCCCCACCATGCAAATTTCAACAAGAGACTTGTGAAGACTCCCAAGCTTTACTTCCACGACACAGGACTCGCCGCATGGCTGCTTGGCATTCAGTCACCTGATCAGATCGAAACTCACCCGCTACGGGGCAGCCTCTTCGAAACTTTAATCGTTAGCGAACTTCAGAAGTCGCGCCTTAATCAGGGAGAACGCCCCAATCTTTTCTTCTGGCGAGACAGCAACGGAAACGAAGTCGATATAATTGTAGAAAAAGGGACAAAACTTCAACCGATTGAGATCAAATCCGGAAGAACTATCACCGGGGAATCCTTTACAGGACTGGAGAAATGGTGCGCATTGGCAGGTAACGCCGCTGACGCTCCAACTCTGATATACGGTGGCGAGGAAAGCTATTCGCGGAAAGGAATCCGCGTGGTTGACTGGAAAAATGCCGGGACAGTGGTTTGATAAAAGAACTACAAACAAAAATACAACTCTCGAATATACACGCAGATGGTCCTAGCGCCTGCCAAGAAGGTTTCTTGAAAGATACCAATCGGAATAACATTGACTGATTGACACGCGTCACGTGACATCATATACTGTTGACGTGATTAAGACATTCGCAGACAAACACACACAGCTACTTTATGATACCGGTAAATCAAAGCGTCTTCCTGCGGATGTTATCGCCAGGGCGGTTCGCCGCCTTGAATTCATTGACTTGGCTGCCAGCCTCAATGACCTGAAAGTTCCGCCCAGCAACCGCCTGCACACCTTGAAAGGAAACCGTAGCGGACAGCACTCGATATCAATTAACGATCAATGGCGGATTTGTTTTCGCTGGGAAAACGGTGGTGCCCATGATGTGGAGATAACTGATTACCATTGAGGTGAAACATGAGCATAATTAACAAAGGAAAGCGAGAATTACCCCCTACTCATCCCGGCGCTATTCTACGGGAAGATTTCATGCCGGACTACAACCTGAACGTCGCCACTCTTGCCGATACGCTTGGCGTGTCGCGCCAGACCGTCAATGAACTCTTACGCGAGCGGCGCGCCCTGAGTCCGGCTATGGCACTTCGGCTTTCGCGACTGTTCGGCAACAGTCCTGAATTCTGGCTGAACGCCCAGCGGGCTGTGGACTTGTGGCAGGCGGAGAAAGAACTGGCAAAAGATCTGGAGCGGATACACACACTTAATGCAGCTTAGAGAATTCGGATTGACAAGGAATTACAAGTGCGGCACTATCTAACCCATGCCAACGATTTTGCGTATCGGTTCGTATCGATTTCACTTTTACTCCGACGAGGGTAACGAGCCACCACACATTCACATTGAAACACCGGATGGTGAATGTAAATTCTGGCTTGACCCAATCCGGTTGGCGCGCAACAAAGGCATCCCGCCAATCACCGTTCGAGAGATTGAGCGGTTTGTATTTGAATACAAGTCAGTATTCGAGGAAAAATATCATGAATACTTCACAAGGTGAAAGGGAAAGCATAGAGCCCGCTGCCATACGGGCATGGGCGGAAAACAGAACAATCTATGTCGAACTTACCGATGGTCGAATCATAGGTTTCCCTGCTGACCGATTCAAGATTCTTGCTGCTGCAACTGACGAACAGTTGCGGGAAGTAACGCTACGTCTCAACGGGTTTGCGCTTCGCTGGGAGAATATCGATGAGGATATTACCGTACCGGGTATTGTCGCGGGTAATTTTCAACTCCCGTTTCGCAAGGCATCCTGAGCTGAAGTACCTTTCCGGGCCGGTTCTCTTAGAGTTTTCCGTTGATGGTTATTTCGGTCTTACCCGTAAAAATCCGCTCCACGACCTCCACACCTTGCATGAAGGAGTGGTCCATATTTCCTACCTCATACTTCCAGGCTCCGAAACGACCGCGGGAAAACACACCCTGAGATTCCAGCCAGGGCTGGATAACCCCGAGGGCGTTATCCCGTCCAACTGTCGGCACCGGATAGGAATACGGGATATCGATGAGATAGCGGCTAACGATCCTGCCACGCTCTTCCTCAGTAATCATTCCGGTATTGACCAGCCCCTGGATGGTATCTTCTATGATTCGGTCCTTGTCCACCGGTTTGTGGGGAGAATAGGTCGTCTCGCACATTAGGGAGAAATAGCTATCGACATCTCCGTTAGGAACGTTGTTTGGGGAATAATTGAAGAAATTCGTTACTCGATAAAAAGGTGAATTCGCCTCGGGGAAATACATCCAGCACTTGGGGTCGACTCTTTTTCCCGTAAAGCCGAGCCCGACGATCAACCCACCGTTGTGGACAAGATCTTTGGCGGCATCACGAATGGCATCCGGAACAGGAACGCACTTCTTGATGAAACAATCAAGCGGGGTGGTATTGATCAGCACATCATAATGCTCTGTACGGCCATTGGCAAAGGTGACCTCTTTTGCTTCCAGGTCTACTGACACCAGATCATGATCGAAAGAAATACGGTCGCGGAATGGTTGAGCGATTCCCTCAAAAATTGCGCCAGTACCGCCGGATTCGGGAAATTTGAACCGGTTGTTCGGCCCCCAGTTCACGTCATCCTTCTGTTCGTCAATGTTATTCTGTACCCGGGAAAGATCCACGACGCTCACCCGCTCGCCGAGCCACTCTTTGCCCATCGTCTCCAGCGGAACGCCCCACACTTTTCGGTTATAGGGCTCCATGAAATACTTGACGATTCCTTCACCGAATATTGCATCCATCCACTCGCGAAAGTTGGCAGTTTTATTCAGATCAGGACGTTGGGAACGGAGTCCTTCCAGACAAGACTCCAATGCCACAGGTGGTAAATGGCGGATATTGTTCTGGAAAGGATACGGCACCCAGGTCTGCAGGATTCTGATCCAGCTTTCCCGGAAATGCTTAAAATATTCGTCCCCCAAAGCCTCTTCGATGGCCTTGTCGAAATAGTCGTAGTGGGAGAAGAGGACATGGCCGCCAACGTCCCAGGTAAAACCCTTATTGTCTGCGAAGGAGGCGGAGAGGCCGCCGACGTAGGTGGCACGTTCGAAAAGCCGCCAATTTATGTTATCGTCTTTATGCAAACGATATGCGGCTCCAAGACCTGTTGGACCTCCGCCAAGAATAGCAATTTGCATACGCTTATCTCTTCCTATCTGTTCTCCAGTCGTGCAAAAACGGTAGTATTGTCTCCACATTTTATTCCAGGTTAATGCTTTCAGAGCCGTTCAGGCCATTTCCTATAAGAGTGATACACGCGCAACACCTGAATCGTATCTTCTTTAACACGATAAGGAACAACATAAGGTGTACCTGAAACAACAAGCTCTTTGGTACCCGGCACACGCCCATGTCGCCCTAATCCCGGCTGTTGTTCAAGAAAGGAAACAGCCTTTACGACCTTCAGGACAACTTCCGCGGCAGCCACGGGATTGTCCCGGGAAATATATGATTCCGCCTCACCAAGATCGAGCAGCGCACGCTTAAGCCACCTTATCCGCAAGCTTGGCCTCCAGTTTTGCAAGTACGTCTTCGTGATTTACCCATTCAGCGTTCAGGCTGTCTGCCTCCGCTAAGGCATCTTCAATACCTTTTATTTGCCATTCGTTGACATCCAGATATTGTTCAAGTGCTTCTTCAATAACGAAAGACTTCGAGCGTTTGGTAGCACGAGCGAGCACATCGAGCCGGGCTTTAGTCGACGTTTTCACACGCACGGTCAAATTTGCTTCCTTTACCATGGTTATCTCCTTTCAGGTAAGGCACCTAACCACAATGTAACTCTTTGTATCACAGCTTTCAATCTCAAAACTTCTTTAATTCAAAAGCTCATGCCTCAAATCCCTGATCAGTTTCGCCAATCGTTGTTCTGTCTCCGCATTCACGACAAGTCGCTGGGCGCTCCTGCTCAACGGGGATATATCACGACCCAGAAACCGGCCCAGTTCCGTCAGCGACAAATGTCCATACTCCTTGACGAGTAAAGCAAGCAGCGCCCTCGCTTCGGTATATGGTCTCAGTTTACCCTGTGCCTTCAACTGCTCCTCGCTAATCCCATACAGGCGGCAAACAGCCGTGACAACATCGGTCAAAGAAAATGTCCGTTGCCTGATCTGGTCAACTCTGCAAAGCGCTTCGTCGATAAAAGTATCGTCTCCAAGAATTCGTCCCTCGCACGTCCCGCTGTGGAATTCGTTTCTTCTTTCTTCCGACATGCCATCGGCAACAAAAGTCCGGTATTTATTTCGCGCATTGTCGACCTTGTCGGAAAAATTCGACAACATCCAATCGGAGCTTAGCCAGGGAATAATTTCCATCCCGAGATAAGCCCTGTGCCCACTCCAGGGATAATCCTCCGGAGCAACCACCATTCCTGCGCGCACCGGGTTCAGGTGAACGTATCGGACGATTTCAAGCAGGTATGAATCGGCATCCAGCAGCAGCGCCTTGTAGCGACCCTGGAAGACATGCCCGGTACGTCCCTGGGAAAAGTTAATCCATTTTGTATACCGCAGGGAAAGATTTTGCATGATACGGGAAAGCGGGATGTCGCCTACCTGCATTATGAAATGGGCGTGGTTTGTCATGAGACAAAAACCATGTATGCGGTATCGGAACCTCTCAACTGTTTGCTGAAGGATCAAGTAGAGGCGAAAACGGTCGCGGTCATCGAAAAATATCGGTCCACCGGCGTTGCCACGAAGGATAACATGGTAAACTGCGCCGGAAAAATTGATGCGTGGTTTACGTGCCATGCGAAGAGTATATCCTTAAATAGCTGAAAGGCAAGCCTGACCCCAATGAATTCCCTGCCCTCTTCTATCGCTGTGTCGAAATAGTCATAGTGGGAGAAGAGTACGTGGCCGCCGATGTCCCAGGTGAAACCTTTTTCGTCGACGAAAGAAGCCGAAAGACCACCGACATGACTGTTTCGCTCAAAAAGTCGCCAGTCAGGCTGATCGGACTTATTAAGATGATATGCTGCGCCGAGGCCCGCAGGTCCGGCACCAAGAATAATTACATTATTCATAGAACGTAAAAACACCTATCCCATCATTAGCTCTGCCAATAATTGCAAGAAGCTTTCTGTCTCTTTCCCCGAGAATCTCAACCTCCGCTTTACCCTTGTAACGCTCTCGAATATCGCTCAAACCGTTCTTGACACCTTCCCTTGACAAGACATCATGGAACACAATGGCTCCTCCTTTATTCAACAACCTTACAGCAATTTCAAAATTGTTCATAACTGCATCGTAAGAATGCTCACCATCTATGAAAATGAAATCAAATTTTTTGTCCCATTCGGCATTAATTGAAGGAATATCTTCCATTCCGGTGTTTTGCGAAGCTTTTCCAGGAGGGAGACATGCCATGCATGTTCCACCGTATGTACCGAAAAATGCTGTCACAACAGCTAAACGCTGGGGAATGAATTTCTTGTTTAGTTTTTCCATAAAATTCCGTGGGCTTTCAAAAACCCTGTGGGGGATGTTCGGGTCTATTGCAGTCAAGTGCCCTTCCCAGCTTGACGATGCCTCAAGAATCCATCGAGACGATACTCCCAAAAAACTGCCAATCTCCAAAGTTTCCGGAGGTTTATAGCGACGGATGATCTTTCTAAGAAGTAATGCATCCGTAGGCTTGAGACTCCCATGTAGCGCATGGGTCATCTTTTCTTTAAGCGGCACATGACGCTCAAACTTCCTTAACAGGGCCATCAAATTGAACCAGATCCTAGAATATGTTATTAACGAGTTAATCATGCATGTCCAATCAATAAACCGTTTAGCCAAGGAAACTCACTTGGGACCCTTTGGTTAATTAGCATTACCATTTTTGCCAAATTCATCCACACGAAACAGCGACCAACCCCCAGTATTGAGCACTAATTCAACTACGTTACAACTCAAATGAAGATTTACCAGAAAATATCGTGCCAAAAGCTTGATTGATATTTTCCTTATATGAAATAAACAGATTATCTTCAATTTCTTCAATTTCATCATTGATGCACAGCATTGTATATTTTTTCGACTTTATTATTTCTGCAACAATATCTACATCTTTAGAGTTACGCATAGGGATTGTATGCGTGTCAGAAAAGGACCTTGGATAAAATTCACCTTTCAGAAGCTGCCAGTACCTGAAAAGGTACTGGCTAACATCTTCCTTGCTTCTAAAACGTGATGCCGAGGTTTTAGTCAGGATGTCATTGTTTTTGAACCAAACCTCCTCAAAGGTTTTCTTCAAAAATGGTTGAGGTTGATGAGGATCATAAAAACCAGTCATTTGCGGCCAAGGCAAAAGACAAAGAGTTCTCAACTGGTGTAATCCATATTTAGAATTGAAAATTTTAAATACGTTTTTAATCATAACATCCCGCTTTGAGAACCACTTATCGACAACCTCAATACAGCTAAGACGGACATGGGAAATGCTATCAAGAAAAATAGCGTTAAATACGCACATATCTTTCGGAATCCCATTCTTGAAAAAATAGCTCATATTTATGGGACTCAATAGAAACATATCATCATTGAAATAAACGAATTTTTCTGCAAGACCGGGTATCCTGTGGAGATTCAACTCTATCGGGTGGCTACTAAAAACGGGTAAGTTCTCTTTGAGAAGGAAGTCTTTGTGACGAACAATGTTCAGTTTTTCGTGACGACAATTTAACCAAGGAGGTAAATGTCCCCATGTTACAAAATGGATTTTTCTTACCCAAGGGGTACACTGATCAAATCCCCGAAAAAGATATTTGAGATTGCCCCAATCCCTGTAACGACATGTTCGCGTGTCACCTTCAAATTGTGGTCTGTATTTATTTAGCTCGCTTTGCCATTCGGGGTCGTTGCCTTCAACCCAGAGAACAACGAAGTCAATATCATTTTTTTGCTTCGATAAAAGCATCAAGAGCGATACCTATTCAAGTTAATATTTTGCCTAACCCTAAAATGTAACAATTCCGTCGATATCTTTGACACCGAAAGCGGTTATCAGCTTCTTATGCAGCTGCCGAGAAACTAAAGACAACAAAAGGTGAATATAGGAACTCATGTAAAAAGGGCGCGCTTGAATGGACTTAAAAAGGTATTTATAAAACAACTTGTAGTCATCATTGGCTGCACATTTTGATGCCTGCCTGCGCAGGTGCAGATAGAGATATTTTTTATTCACTTTGAAAATTTCTTTATGTTTATCCAAAATATAATCAATACCAGAAATAGCTTCCCCGTAATAAGTCGACATCTGACAACCATGAATATTGTAAATAACAAGGCACTCCGGAACAAATCCAAAAAGACAGCCTCTAGACAGTCTTATCCAAAAATCAAAGTCTTCATAATATCTAACTTTTTCATCAAAAAAACCAACCCTATCGAAGCATTTTCTATTAACAAGAATCGTATGAATAGCGTTTGGACAAGAATCTAATACCTCTGGAAAAATGTTGCCTTTCAATTTTGGAAGTTTTTGAATTCTAGAACTTCTAAATTTTTTTGTACTTCCACAGTAAACAATATCAATTCCTGGATTACTATTTAAAAAATCAATTTGTTTTTCAATTTTAAACGGCAACAATTCATCATCGTCATCCAAAAAGGAAATATATCCACCTGAAGCAGTTCTAATCCCAATATTTCTAGATGCTGATATGCCTAGGTTTTTGCTATTCCTAACAAAGGTAACCGACCCTAAATATTTGATTATTTTTTTTTCTGTTCCGTCTGATGAGTAGTCATCAACAACAATAATTTCGGTATTCTTGTAGGTTTGCGACAAAACACTATCAATAGCCCGGCATAAAAGCTCAAATCGGTTATGTGTTGTTATAATGATGCTTACTAAAGGGGTTTCCATCAGTTAGTGCCCTTCACTTTGTTAACGCCTAAAACCCATAATTTATTTGTTTATAATCTTATCATATCGTATGATTTCGTCTCTTATAATATCAAGATAACCGTGGCCGAATTTCTGATCAGGCTCAACATAATTACCTTCAGCCCATTCGTTCCATGACTTCAGCATCACAATACGTTTTTCTCGGGCCTTACTCGCAACTTGTAGTAGAATATTTTTCAGGTGAATACGAAAACATTCTGGTGTTGATCCAGTCAAAACAAAACCTTTTA
>Ga0105099_10002475_pt1 | contig 10957 bp, 10 predicted proteins | sample PPLLak3cmMay2015_2_FD_79138 | JGI IMG/M metagenome (GOLD analysis project Ga0105099, IMG submission 79138) | Freshwater sediment microbial communities from Prairie Pothole Lake near Jamestown, North Dakota, USA - PPLs Lake P8 Core (1) Depth... | ecosystem: Environmental > Aquatic > Freshwater >...
AGGGTAGCGGAGAGGGGGAACCACGATACCCTTCTCTCCCAAGGAGGAATCTATTCGGAACTCTATTGGCAGAAAAAGTTGGAGGAAGAACTGGAACGGAATAACACTGGAATAGTGGAATAATGGATATAATAACCAATTTCCAAGCACCAATAATCAAATAATGATCCAAATCCCAATGACCAAAAATCCGGAAAAGTCCTTTTCCACTTTTTGGTGATTTGGACATCGGTAATTGGGATTTATTTGGAGTTTGGGATTTGGTGATTGGAATTTAGCGAAGTCTCGACCAACACCTGCGCAATACTTGAAGTGGCCATAAAAAGGGTCGGGGTTCAGGGATTCAGACCGATGTACACTGATTTTGGATATATGGAAGAGGGCAAATTAGGGAAACCCTACGACCTGAAACTGATGGCCAGGTTGGGGGAATTTCTCAAGCCCTATTGGACCCTCATGGCTCTTTCCCTTTTTTTCGTTTTGATCATGGCGGGGTTAGACCTCTTTATCCCCTACCTGACGAAAGAGGCGATAGACCGCTATATTGTCGTGGCAGCAAGGGAGGTGGTCCTGAAAGAAGGGAGTTCATCAGAGGAACACCGGTTCAGGAGTCAATATGGCCCAGTGCTTCTTCCGAAAAAGGAGGAAGGGAAATTTCTTCTACCCCCAAATGAATTGAGAGCGATGGACCGAAAAGAGATGGCCCTTTTTCAGAAAGCTGGTCTCCTCACAGAAAATCGATATTATGTGTTTGTCCCCCAAAAACAAGAGGAAGAAGACGTCTTAAAAAGATATCCTTCCTCTTTTGAGAAGAGTGGTTCTCACTGGTTTATCCCCTTTGAGCGCATGAAAGAGTTGAAAGAGGAGGACCTCCTCGTTCTAAGAGGAAGAGATGTGGAAGGGGTTTTTCGGATCGCCCTCCTCGTTGTTTTTATTCTGATCATCAATTTTGGAACCAGTTTTTCTCAGGTCTATGTCATGGAAGTGGCAGGCCAAAAGATGATGCATGACCTCCGAATGAAGGTCTTCTCACATCTCCAAGACCTCCCCGTCTCCTTTTTTGATAAGAATCCGGTGGGAAGGTTGGTCACCCGATTAACCAACGACATCCAGAATGTTCATGAGATGTTCACTTCTGTTCTCATCAATCTTGTCAAGGATGTTCTTCTGCTCATCGGGATCATCATCCTTCTTCTACATCTCAACCGAGAGCTCGCTCTGGTCTCTTTTTCTGCACTCCCCTTGATCTTTGTCACCACCCTTTTCTTCAGCCGTCGAGCCAGAGACGCCTTTCGGGAAATCCGTTTGAAGATTGCTCAAATGAATTCTTTTTTCCACGAAAATTTCTCTGGCATCAAAATCGTTCAACTCTTTCGAAGGGAAAATGAGAATAGCCGGCGATTTGCTAAAGTGAACGAGGGACATTATTCAGCGAACATGAGACAGATCTCTATTTATGCCTTTTTCGTTCCCCTCGTCGAGATCCTGAGTTCAGGAGCCATCGGTCTCCTCCTCTGGTATGGAGGGGGAAAGGTCATTCAGGAAATGATCACTCTTGGAGTCCTGGTTGCTTTTCTTTCCTATATTCGGATGTTCTTCCAGCCCATCCGGGACCTTTCCGAAAAATATAATATCCTGCAATCGGCGATGGCCTCCCTCGAGAGGATTTTTTCGTTGCTCGACGAGGATCAAAAGATTTTAAGGCCCCTTTCCCCAAAAAGAGAGGAGATAAAGGGGAATATCGAATTCCAGCATGTCTCCTTCTCCTATAATGGGGAGGACAAAGTCCTTAAAGATATCTCTTTCGCAGTCAAGGAAGGTGAGATAGTAGCCATTGTTGGCGCCACTGGATCTGGAAAGACCTCTTTGCTGCACCTCTTCGAACGATTCTATGAAGTGGAGGAAGGTGCAATTCTTCTCGATGGGATTGATATTCGAGAAAGAGACCTCCCTGACCTCCGATCCCAAATAGGGTTGGTGATGCAAGACACCTTTCTTTTTGCCGGAGACATCGAAGAGAATATTCGGCTGGGGGATCGGGAGATGGACGAAGAAAACATGAGAGAAGTGGCGAGAGTCGTCAATGCAGAAAAATTTATTCAACGGTTGCCCAATGGATATCATACTAAGGTTGGAGAAGGAGGAGAGGCCTTATCCGCTGGGGAGAGGCAACTGTTAGCCTTTGCAAGGGCCTTGTCTACCAATCCTAAAATTCTCGTCCTCGACGAGGCCACTTCTCATGTCGATCCTGAAACAGAACGGTTCATTCAGGAAGGACTGTCACGGTTGCTCAGGGGAAGAACGGCGATCGTTATCGCTCACCGACTTTCCACCATCCGGCATGCCGATCGGATCGTCGTTCTCCATAAAGGGAGGGTGAGGGAAATTGGTACCCATACTGAACTGATGGCCTTAAAGGGTGTTTATTTCAGGCTATATCAGATGCAGTTTGGCATTAAGGAGGATAGAGGTCTGAGGTAAGAGGTCTGAGGCTAAAACAAAAAAATCATCAGCCTCAACCCTCCATCCTAAAACCTCAAACGTCATGGAATGACATTGAGTTGACAAAATGGGGTGGCTGTCCTATATAGGGAGATAGGCTTATGGAAGAAAAGGATGAACAATCTCAAAAAATTGACCAGGAAGAGGGGAAGAAACGGGAGATTGATCTCAATGCCCTGTTCCCCCAAAATGGTTATGATTTAAATCATCTTTTCCCAGATGAAGGAACCAAGAAGCTCCTTTACGAATTGAGGCGAAACAAACGAGATATTGAACGGTTTATAAAAAGTCTTCATGTTGAGGAGGAGTAGATGGAGTGTCCCCATTGTGGTAGCTTATTAGCTTTTTCTTCCTGTTCAGAGTGCGGAGGAGAAATACCTGCGAAGAGTCGTTATTGTTGTTGGTGTGGAAATCCGATACCGGTAGAGGCAGAGGAAACCGGTTTCTCTGAAAGAAAATTGTGCAGTGATGGTTCCTGTGTCGGAACGATCAATGAAGAGGGGGTTTGTAACGTGTGTGGGAAACCCCTTCCCGAAATGTCTGTTAATAAAAATCAATAGATGATAGATAAAAGTGACGGTAAAGAAGCTCGTCTCGTGAAAGGGTTATAGTCTAGATGCATAAAATCTTTATAGGTTATCGTTGTCGAAACTCTTATCGAATCTCGTTTTCAGACGCTGGATAGTTGAGCTTCTATTTTCGAGTTTCTTGCTTCGACCCGCCTGCCAATAGCAGGCAGTCTGGCAATGGTGGGCAGGTACGAGCATCGTCACCGTTGAACAATTTATCGTTTAACCCTAAACCAGACTGGCTTCGAGGCCTTTGCCCAAAAATGTTTTACGCTTTTAAATCATTAGGATAGGCCACATTGACAGTTGGAACAATAATGATTATGTTATGGGTGTAGTTTTAATATGATCAATTCATAGGAGGATACAATGATTTTTTTACCAAGGGGGGGCGCTGATCGAGATGAAAAAGGGAAAGACGATAAGGTCATAATCCCTGAAGAGCTTCCCATTCTCCCTTTAAGGGGAACCGTTCTGTACCCTGATTTGATACTACCCATTATGGTTGGCAGGAAAAAATCAGTTAAATTGATTGACGATGCGATGGATTCCGATCGTATTATAGGAGTCATCACTCAGAAGAGGTCTGAGATTGAAGATCCTAAAGAAACGGATCTCTATTCAGTGGGGGTCGCTGCACTCATCTTGAGAATGATTCGGGAACTGGATGGAAGCCAGCGAGTCATTGTCCAGGGGGTTTCAAGGGTCAAAATAAAAGAATACATTCAGCGAGAGCCTTATTACAAGGCCAGAAGTGAGGTGATTGACGAAGGCCTGGCACAGGGAGTCGAGATAGAGGCTCTCATGATGAATTTGAAGAACCTCTTCCAAAGGGCGGTCGAGTTGGCTCCCTATCTCACGAGTGAGTTAGGGACCATGGTCTCGAATATCAAGTCAGCCGCCATTCTCGCTGATTTAATTGCTTCCAACCTTAATATCTCCACCACAGAGAAACAGGGGATTTTGGAAACTTTCGATATTCGGGAACGCCTGACCAAGGTTCATCTTTTTCTCAACAAGGAAGTTCAGGTTTTGGAGTTGGGCAATAAGATCCAGTCGCAGGTTAAAGAAGATATGGATCGAACCCAAAGGGAGTATTATCTTCGAGAGCAATTGAAGGCGATCAAGAAAGAGCTGGGGGAATTGGATGAACATTCTACCGAGATCAAGGAACTCAAGGACAAGATTAAAAAGGCCAAGATGCCCCCCGAGGCCTTGGCGGCAGCGGAAAAGGAGTTAGATCGTCTGGCCAAAATCCCTCCCGCCTCGGCAGAATATACCGTGGCGAGAACCTATTTAGATTGGTTGGCAGAACTACCGTGGTCTGACACCACAGCGGATAATCTGGATATTGACAATGCTCAAAAAACATTAGATGAAGACCATTATGATTTGGAAAAAGTGAAGAAAAGAATTTTGGAGTACCTGGCGGTAAGAAAACTGAAGTCAGATATGAAGGGGCCGATCCTCTGTTTTGTGGGTCCTCCAGGGGTTGGGAAGACCTCACTTGGGAAGTCGATCGCTCGAACCATGGGCCGAAAATTCATCCGAATCTCTCTGGGTGGGGTTCGAGATGAAGCCGAAATTCGTGGACATCGCCGCACCTATGTCGGTGCTCTTCCCGGTCGGATCATCCAGGGGGTCAAAAAAGCAGGATCGAATAACCCTGTTTTCATGTTGGATGAAGTAGATAAAATTGGGATGGACTTTCGGGGAGATCCCTCCTCGGCCCTTCTCGAAGTGCTGGACCCAGAACAGAATTTTTCCTTCTCGGACCACTATATCGATGTCCCGTTTGATCTCCAGAAGGTGATGTTCATCACCACGGCGAATGTGCTCGATACCGTCCCTCCTGCTCTCAGGGATCGGATGGAAACGCTTGAACTTCCGGGCTATAGCGAAGATCAGAAGATGATGATCGCCAAAGATTTTTTAATTCCCAAGCAGATCAACGAACATGGGTTGAGTTCAGAGTTCATCGAATTTCAGGATGCAGCCGTTCAGACCATTATCAGTTCTTACACCCGAGAAGCAGGGGTCAGAAATTTGGAGAGAGAGATAGCGACCGTCTGTCGTGGGGTGGCCAAGGATGTGGCCCGGGAAATCAAAGAAAAAGTGTTTATCGTTCCGGAGAACTTGCGCAAATTTTTAGGACCGGTCAAATTCTTCCTCGAAGTGGCAGAGCGGACCTCTAATCCAGGTGTGGCAACGGGTCTGGCCTGGACGCCCTCCGGAGGGGATATCATCTTTGTCGAGGCAACGAAGATGAGGGGGGAGAAGGGACTAACTTTGACAGGGCAATTGGGAGACGTGATGAAAGAATCCGCGCAGGCCGCATTGGCCTATGTTCGATCCAAATCGAAGGAACTGGGGATTGAAGAGGATTTCTTTGAAAAGAATGACATCCACATCCATGTGCCGGCGGGGGCCATCCCAAAGGATGGACCTTCGGCTGGGGTGACGATGTTTGTGGCGCTGACCTCTCTGTTGACGAACAAGCCTGTCCGTAGTGATGTCGCCATGACCGGCGAGATCACCCTGAGGGGTTTGGTCCTTCCGGTGGGAGGGATCAAAGAGAAAGTTCTGGCAGGGATGCGAGCAGGGATTAGGACCATTATCCTTCCAAAGAAGAATGAAAAAGATCTGGAAGAAATCCCTGAACATATTCGAAATCAAATGAATTTCAAATTTATCCAGAGGATGGACGAGGCCATTGAACTGGCGCTAAAACAGGTCGAGCCATTGAGCAAAGAACGAGAGACTGTTAGCGTTCCGGTGAGTTAAGATTCGAAATTTTTAATTTCTTTTTTCTTTTGTTTCATTGCTTCATAAATTAAAATATTTTCCAGCAATACAACTTAGGGCTATTAAAATGGTCTTTGGGTGACGAAGCCCATAGACAGAAACCCGTGGACTACCCGAAACTAAGATCTATCAATATCTTTCCGATCCAGCATTCCGGACAAAATCTGCTCTGTCTTCAAGATCCACAAAACATCAGTGAAAAGGCCCTTTTTTTATCTCCCCCGCTTTATTTCATTGTCTCCCTCTTTAATGGCCAACATTCCATCCTGGATATTCAAACGGAATATATGAGAAGGTTCGGGGCGTTTCTCTATAAGGAGAAACTCGATGAGATCATCAGCCAATTGGATGAAGCTCTCTTTCTTGAAGGGGAACGTTTTCAAGAGGCATTGAAACAAAAAGAGGAAAGTTTCAAGAAGGCCTCGTTCAGGGAAGCTCTCTTCGCTGGGAAGAGTTACGAGGAGGATCCAGAAAAATTGAGAGCTCAACTTGAAGGATATTTTATGGGGTCTGAGGGTCCAGGGGCTTCCGAAGAAAAAGAGGAGGTAAAGGAATTGAAGGGAGTGGTGGCGCCTCACATTGATTTTCAAAGGGGAGGATCCTGTTACGCCTTTGCCCACCGGGAGATATGGAAGAAGAATTCTTCCCATTGCTTCATCATCTTCGGGACAGCTCACACTCCCATGGAAAACCCATTCTGTCTCACCCGGAAGGATTTCGTCACCCCTTTAGGCACTTTAAATGTTGATAGAGAATTGGTGGATGCGATCCAGTCTCGATGCGCTGACGATCTCTTTAAGGATGAGGGGGTCCATCGAAGCGAGCATTCCATTGAGTTTCAGTGTGTCTTTCTCCGGTACCTTTACCCAGAACCCATTCCCCTTAAAATCGTTCCCATTCTAAGCGGATCATTTCATGAGGCGATTGAGCAGGGGATTTCGCCGATGGAAGTTGAACCCGTTCGACGTTTTATCGAAGCCTTCAGGGAGGCGGTCTCATCGTTTGGGGAGGAGGTTTGTTATATCGCCAGCGCAGATCTTTCGCACATGGGCCTTCAATTTGGGGATCGTGAGGGCACTGATGAATATGGTCTCAGAGTTCTCGCTCAAGAAGACCAGGAGATGATGAAATATGCGGAGGAGATGAACGGGGAGGGATTTTTTTCATCGATTGCAAGGGAGAAAGACCGAAGAAGAATCTGTGGTCTTCCAGCCATCTATGCAATGTTGAAAACCCTTGAAGCCAAGGAGGGAAAGCTCCTCAAATATGACCAGGCATTTACTCCGGAGACCCAATCCGTCGTCACCATTGCCAGTCTTGCGTTTTACTGAACAGTAATGAGTTCGGAGTCCAGAGGTCGGAGGGATTAACCTTTATAAAATCCCTCAGAAAATAAAAGGTTTCGTTTCACGGTAAGGGTAACGATGCCCGTATCGTCCATTGGTTACGTTGTTCGTCTTAAGAACTTGACGTAACCATCTGACGCTAAACGAAACGGGCCTTGTAGCCATAACCATAACCCCGGAACATTTTCATGGTTCGAGGGTGAAGCTCCGTCATGAAGAATTGTGATAAGATACTCCGAACTACGAACTATTTACTCCGAACTATTTGCGAAGCAAATCAGGAGGGTTTTTGTTTTATTCTGTCGATGGCGGGGTAGAGTTCTGAGAGTTTTTTCTCAACGTCTGGAGGGAGATCGACTTGAAGGTTGAGGATCTTTTCTCTCAAGAGGGCTAAAGCCCCTAATTTTTCACTCACCTCTTTCGGAGTGATACGGCTTAATCTTTTCGAAACCTCTTTTACTTCCTCATTGAGGAATTCAATCAGTTTCAAAATCTCTGAAATCTTTTTTTGGGACATCTAAATTGCCCTCCCCTAAGTTACCTCACCATACCTGATTCAGGATAAGATTTCAAGATATATTATTCACTTATTCCTCCAACACTTCTTCTCTTTCGAAATCGGAGAGACTGCGACCCTCTGCTTCTTCAAACCTTTTTATCCAATTCTTAACACGATCCTTCCCGTAAGCTTTTTCCCACCCGATGACAATCTGCTCCACAGGGACATCTGCATAAACTCCATGAAAAGCGACATATTCCATAAACTTTTGATTTTTCAAATTGTAAGGTTGAAATAGAGAATCTTCACGGCCATTGAATTCAAGAGGGGGGACATGATGCCTTTCACAAAGACTGCTGTTGAAAGCCGGTGTGGCTTTTACCCATTTCCCCTCGAGATAGAATTCGACAAAGCCATGGTATGCAAAGAGGTCACTTCCTATAAATTGAATGAGCTGCCTGGTCGCAAGATGGTTTCGGACATCCGCCAGACCGACACGTGAAGGGATACCGCAAGCCCTTCCCAACGCACAGAGGAGGGAAGCTTTGGGGATACAAAAACTCCTACCCCGTTTCAGCACATAGCTTGCACGATAATGTTCGGAAAGATAAAAGGGAGAATAGGGATCATAAAGGATGTCATCACGAACGGCAAGATATAGTTTGACAGCGGTCTCGATAGGGTCTGTCAGAGTGCTCATCATTTTCTCTGCAACCTCTCGAATACTCTTGTGATCGCTGTCAATGATGGCTGTTGGAGTTAAATAAGCCAAATGCTCTTGGTTCATCCTCATACTCCGCTGGATAGAAATTTACTAAATTGGGATAGGGGAGTCAATAAGATTCATCAAACATAATATTGAGATATGATTGTGATTCTTTATCGGATATGATATGAGGATAAATCATCAAATATCTCGTGAAAAGGAGGTAAAGATGATTCAGACTTTTCCGGTGGAAACGTCAACCCAAACAGAATTGATCGATGTCACTGATTCTGTCCGGGAGATTGTGAAAAAGGTTGGGGTTGAAGATGGGATCTGTATTGTCTTTATTCCTCATACCACGGCTGCCATCACCATTAATGAGAATGCCGACCCAAGCGTCGTTCAGGATATCCTCATGGAGTTAAACAAGATCGTTCCTTTTAAAAATCACTATCGCCACATGGAAGGAAATTCTCCGGCTCATATCAAGGCCAGTCTGGTGGGGTGTTCTCAAACTGTTTTGATTGAGTCAGGAAAGCTTGTCCTTGGAACCTGGCAGGGAATCTTTTTTTGCGAATTTGATGGGCCAAGGAATCGGAAAGTTTATGTGAAGGTAATTTCTGAAGGCCGTAAAAATGGCCTATAGGTTACGGTTACGAAGCCCGTTTCGTATATAGTCAAAGGGTAAGGGTTAGAGATTTCGAAGAAGACCATCGTTACCGTTTAACGAAACTGGCATCTTTGCCGTTGCCTCTTGACGAAAGACACTTATTTTCAAGGCAATGATAGACATGAATCCCGAAAATATTATTGAGAAGGCAATCAGAATATTAGAAAAGGAGCCCCGACTGATTTATCTACCTTCCCAAGGGAAGGTGGTTTTTGTGGGAGACACTCACGGAGATGTGGAGGCCAGTCAGCAGGTCACTCAGCGATACCTTAAAAAACCTTACCGCATCGTCTTCCTGGGAGACTATGTCGATCGAGGAAGTTATTCCAGAGAGAACATCCAATATCTTCTTGAATTGAAATTGAGTCACCCCGAAGAGCTTTTTCTATTAACTGGGAATCATGAAGGGTTTATGACGAAAGAGTTCAATCCTGCTAATTTTTGGGATTCTATTTCTTTTGGAGAAAAAGAAGAATATGGGCTTCTCTTCTCCAGATTTCCATTCGCCATCACCACTCAAAATGGAATCTTAGCCCTTCACGGTGTTCCCCCCGATTTAAAATCTCTTGAAGAAATGAGCCGGATCGCATTGGGAGATGAGAATTGGGACAGAATGGTTTGGGGGGATTTTGTGGAAAACGAGACAGACTACCTGGGGGACCTCTGGGGAAGGCCCCAATTTGGGCGACAATATTTCAATCGATTAATGGAACGATATCAGAAGCAGGTTCTCATCCGATCCCATCAACCCCATGCCCCCTTGATGATGTTTGACAACCGATGCATGACTATTTTTACCTCCCGTGTCTATCTGCCCATCCGCACCATCGCCATTGCTGATTTGGAAAAGGAGATTCGAACAGCTGACGATATAGTTCTTGAAAGGATTTAAATTCGAAACACCTGCGTGCGGCAGGGAGACGAAATTTAGAATTCCGTCAGAGCGCGAGGCGACAGTCGTAAATGGGTTTACCCCTTACTCCTAACGCCTTACCCCTTAGGAATCAGAATTTCGGTATTCAGATTTTGAATTTATCGAAAACAGGGATGATCAGAATCATTTCTTTTGATATGGACGGGACTTTGTTAGATCCGGAATTTACGGATTGGGTCTGGCTACACGGTATCCCCTTGCTTTATGCAGAGAAGGCAAAAATTCCATTCGAGGAATCAAAGCATTTTGTGGTAGAAGAATATCTGAAAGTGGGGGAGGGGGCAATTGAATGGTATGATATTAAATATTGGTTCCGGTTTTTCCAGTTGGAGAAAAGTTGGAAGGATTTGATGCACCAATATGTGGACAAAATCAGCATCTATCCGGATGTCAACGACATCTTGGATCAATTAAAAGAGAAATTCCCCATCATCTTGACTTCCAATGCGGGAAGAGAGTTCATCGACATGGAGATGGAGGCCACAGGCCTCAGGAGATATTTCGATCGAATCTTTTCAGCAACTTCTGATTTTGGTGAGGTGAAAAAGACGATGGGGTTTTACCAACGGATTTGCCAGTTATTAGGGGTCCATCCCCAAGAGATGATCCATGTTGGGGACCACTACGAGTTTGATTATCTCGTTCCCCGGTCGCTGGGCATCCATGCTTTTTACCTCGATCGGTCAGGGGAGCAGAAGGGGGAATTCGTTATCTCAGATTTGAGGGATTTGGAGAAGAAGCTTCCACCGATTGTAGATCGAAGATTGCAGATTGTAGATTGAAAAATCTGAAATCTAAAATCTGAAATTTGAAATAACTATTGTTGAATCAATCATGACCGGGCATAAAAACCATTCCTTTGGAATTCATTGGGGCTGGGTGGTTCTGGGGGCAAGCTTTATCACCCTCTTCGTTAACTATAGCAT
>Ga0105099_10002476_pt1 | contig 10956 bp, 9 predicted proteins | sample PPLLak3cmMay2015_2_FD_79138 | JGI IMG/M metagenome (GOLD analysis project Ga0105099, IMG submission 79138) | Freshwater sediment microbial communities from Prairie Pothole Lake near Jamestown, North Dakota, USA - PPLs Lake P8 Core (1) Depth... | ecosystem: Environmental > Aquatic > Freshwater >...
AACAGAAATACGTAGCACGCCACGCCTCGGCTGGAGGTTCCGGCTGCATCGCCCGGTGCACCGCGTCGGCGACACGGGTACAGCTTGCAGCTGGGCGCCGCAGTGCCAATGAGGCCAACATCGCGTCGGGCAGCGAACATGAGGCGGCGGCGTTGCGCGCGCCTACCGTCGGCGCCTTCGGCGTTGCTGCGCTTACCCGCACCGCGGACTCCATGCCATCGAGCGCTATGCATATCGGGGCAGCCGCCAGCAGCACGTCGAAGGCGCGCGAGCCCGGCGTTGGCGCCTTGCCGTCGATCAGTCGCTGGCCTTCGATCCACCTGTTCCCGATTCCGAAGCTTGCCGGCGCCGCATCCGTCGCGCTGCGGCAGATCCGGGCCGACGACGCGGCAGCCCTGCAGGACTTCGTCCGCGCCCTCTCGCCGGCGTCGCGTCGGCTGCGCTTCCATGCTGCTCTCAGCGAGCTGCCGGGGGCCACGCTGCAAGCGCTGACCCGCGTCGATCAGCGTGCGCACGTCGCCTTCGTGCTCACGTCCAAGGAACGCGGGACAGAGCGGATCGTCGGCGAAGCCCGCTATGTCGTGTCCGGCGAAGCGGAGACGGCCGAATTCGGCATCGCGGTGGCCGACGGCTTTCGTGGCCTCGGCCTGGCGGACAGGCTGCTGGCCGCGCTCGTCGACACGGCTCGTGCCGCCGGACTACGCTGGCTGGTCGGCGACGTGCTGGCCGACAACTCGCGCATGCTCGCCTTCGTGCGCCGCTGCGGTTTTGCCGAGACGACGCGCGGCGTGGAGCCCGGGCTGGTTCGCGTGGAGCGCTGCGTCGACCGACCATTGCTTCCGGCGCAGGCAGCCGGATCCTTGGCGGGAACGGTACGCCGCCGGGTCCGCCGTGTGCTGACTGCGCTGACGCCTTCGCCGCGCGGAGCTGCGCCGGCATGCGAGCCGTTCTGATGCGGGTCGCCGAGATCGCGCGCAACTGGCGTGTCCCGCGAGACGCTCTACATCAACTTCGGCTCGCGCCGCCTGCAGGGTTCAGAATTTGTAGAGCTTTCCGACGGCCGATGGCACGACCGCATCGCCGAAGGTGCTTGCCAGCGCGCCTATCGCGCGCCAGCCGGTGCAATGGGCCGCAGCAATTACCGAGAGATCAAACTCGCGCATTGACTCGACCGTATCGGGGATCACGCGCTCGTTTGTTCCGGAAAGATGGAAGCCGCCCAGCACGCCGTACAGGGGCAACTCAGGAAAGCAGCCTCGGGCGTGCTTGAGCACGTTAACCACACCCGCATGCGAGCAGGCAGTGAAGACCACGAGCCCCTTGTTCTTGACCGCCACTGCGACGAAGCGCTCGTCCATGATGAGCGGGTCCGGCTCCCAGCCGCTGCCGTCGGGTGTCTTGCGATGCTGGCCTGGCAGTCCAACTTCGAACGCCGTCACGCGGGGAATTTCACCGCTTACATAGACAAGGTCGTCGAGCACCGACTGCGGCTGCGTCGAGTGGACAACTTCCGCCCCATGCTGCGTCAGCTGCGCGGCGCTTGGCACATCCTCGAACATCCGAAAGGAGCCGTCGGCAGCCTTCGTCGCGCGGGTTCGGTACATGTCTGGGTGCATGTAAGTCGGCACGTCGCGGCCGCCGTTGCGCTGCCGAATCATCTGTAGCGCGCGCAACATGGCGCCGCAGTGGTCCCAGTGGCCGTGCGACAGCACAATGCCCTCAACGCTCGAGACGTCAAAGCCCAACCGTTCGACATTGCGCTCGAACACCACTTCATCCGGCCCGGTATCGAACAGCAGCGTGCGGGCGTGCGCGCCACGCCAGACGGTGATTGCGCACGACAGGCCGTGGGCGGCGCAGCACAGGCAACGGCCCGAGATCGCGCGCATTCCGCGCGTCCATAGGCGTGGCCACTCGTTCTCGACGAAGAGCGGCGTCGACGAAAGGTTATCGGTGACGTTGTCGACCAGAACAAGAACCTCGACCCGGTCTGCCTCCACAAGACTTGACACAGGTCCTCCCAAGAGCAGTCGACTGTTGGTTGTGGCGCCGCCTTATGGATTGTGGCTGCTTCGGGGAGGTTCAGGAAGGTACAAGGAACGTCCAGAATCCTAGATCTTCCTCTCTCGCCCAGCCCAGTACGGATCGCGCATCTCCCGCTTGAGCGTCTTGCCGGCCGCACTGCGTGGGAAGTCCTTCATGATCACGACTTCCGACACGCGCTGGTAGCGGGCAGCGACGCGTTCGTTGATCCACGCGCGCAGCTCGCCGATGGTGGCGGTCGCCTCTTCGCGGAGTATTACCGCCGCAACCGGCGTCTCGCCCCACTTCTCGTGCGGTACGCCGAACACCGCGACCTCGCGGATCGCGGGGTGGTGCGCGGCGATCTCCTCGACGTCCCTGGGGTACACCTTCATCCCGCCCGAGTCGATCATGTCCTTCTTGCGGTCGACCAGATGGAGGAACCCGTCGTCGTCAACGAAACCCATGTCACCCGAGTAAAGCCAGCCGTCGCGGATCGCCTGCGCCGTCAGGTCGGGACGCTTGTAGTAGCCCTGCATCAGGATCGGACCGCGGCCGACGATCTCGCCGATCTCTCCAACCCCAAGGTCGCGTCCCTCGGCGTCAACGATGCGCATCTCGAAATACTGTTGCGGTCGGCCGACGGAGCCTGACTTACGCTCCGCTTCGTCGCGGTCGAGGATCGTGACGAAGCCTTCCGTGAGGCCGTACAGCTCGTAGAAGCGATGGGGCAGGTCGGCATTGAGCCGATCCTTGTGCTCCTGAAGCAGCGGGGCGCCAAGCGAAAGAATGCACTCAAGCGATGCGAGCCGCTCGGGGCGGTACTGCCTTGAGCCGAGGATAGCGATTATCTGCGATGGCACGAGCATGATGTGTGTGATGCGCTCGCGCTCGATCGTCGCGATCGTTTCCTCGGCGTCGAACTGCTGCAGCAGCACGTAGGTTCCGCCGAGGTAGAACGTGGGCATCAGAGTCACGTAGGCGCCGTTGAAGACAATCGCCCCGGCGTGCAGCGTGCGCGACTCGGGCGTCATCCGGTACGCGCAGGCCATCAACAGGCAATACATCGAGCGCACGAAATGGCTGTGCATGATGCCTTTCGGCAGCCCGGTCGTACCACTCGTGTACATGATGTTGAAGAGTTCATCGGGACCGCAGCGCTGCGCGACGAACCTGCTGTCCTGCGCCGCCGCGAGCGCCCGATAGTCGCCGAAGTCGCCCGCCGCACCGTCGATCAGCAGCACGCGTCCGGGCAGAAGTGGCGCGATGTCGGCCCGGATTGTCTCGAGGGCCGGCAGCATCGAGCGCTGGCTTATGAGGCACTTTGCGTCCGAGTCGCGCAGCAGCGTCGCCAGGCCCGCGGCCATCAACAGCGGCGAGAGCGGGACCAAGGCCGCTCCAATGGCCGGCACCGCCCAGATCAGTTCCAGCGCCTCGCACGAATTGCCGAGCACCGTGGCAACTTTGTCGCCTTTGCCGATTCCGAGCGAGCGCAGCAGGTTGGCCGCGCGTGCGACGCGCGCGCCGAACTGTGCGTACGTGAGCCGTTCGTTGCCGATCACGACGGCAGTCGCGTTCGGTCGGTAGCGCGCGTGGTGCGCGATCAGCGTGGCGAGTTCCAGCATCTACTTTTCGCTAGCGAGCTCGATACCACGAGGCGACTGATCGACGGCGGAGATGTCCGCTGATGGGCAAGTCAGGAGCCGATCCGAGGCGATAGCTTCTGGCCGCCTTCAGCCGACGCCTCGAGACTCCGATCTGAGTTTTCGGACCAACTGAAACGCTCCGATACCCAACAGAGCAACACTCAGCCAGCTAAACACCTCACCGGCTGCTGGGGCTCCCAAGAGAGCACGGCAAACGATCGAAGCAGCTGTCGCGAGACAGAAGCCCGCGAGCAGCCATTGCCTTCGCCATGCCATGTAGGGAGCGCCGAATGCGACCGCAGCCAACGCGACGAGGGGTCCTACGTCCACATTCGCCTCCAAGTTCGGACCTTCAACGGCAAGTCTCGGTCAGGCAGTTGGCACCGTCAACAGGTCTCCGCTTCCGGGCGGTTTTCATGTTGATCAGCCAAGTCAGCAAGTGGCCGTGATGGGCCGGTTGCTCAGAACCAATGATCTGCAACGCATCGTCCAGACGTTGTTCACTCACCCGCCTACCGCGAGGTCATCGCACCACACATTTGCTATGCCGGCGCTGGCACGAACTGGTGCAGCGAGTCGGCGGCGCCGCATTGCACGACCCCGTAGCTCGACTCGGGCACCTCGTTCCAGACGCCCTTCAAGTCACCAAGCGGTTCGGACACAATCACCCGCGCATCGTCGCAGTAGCCGGCGAAGTCCGGGTTGTCAGGGTAGGTCGCCCGCAGCGTAGGAACGTCGGTGCTGAAGAAGAGCGACGGCGAGTCGCCCTCGCTCGAGTACCGGAAGGCCCACAGCCGCACGCCATCGGAGGTCGCCACACTCATCCGGATCGGGTGCTCGACGCCGTGCCTGCGTCCGATCGCCTCGATCCTGTGCACCGCCCGTGCAACAGCGTCGGGAGGGTCGGTCTCAAGGCCGAGGGTCAGCGCGAGGTAGAAGAAAAGCTCCGAGTCGGTCGAGCCTTCGATGAAGGGATACAGCGCCGGCGCGACGTCGAAGGCGAGCTCGCGCTTGATGCGCGCGAACTCGCGGATGAACCCGTTGTGCATCCACAGCCAGCGGCCGTACCGGAACGGGTGGCAGTTCGTCTTCTGCACCGGCGTGGCGGTCGCCGCCCGGATGTGAGCGAAGACGAGGCGCGTGCGGATCGCGGCGGCAAGCTCGCGCAGGTTGCGGTCGCTCCAGGCCGGCTCGATGCTGTGGAACAGCGCCGGTGCCTCACGCTCTCCGTACCAGCCAAGGCCGAAGCCGTCGCCATTGGACACCGTCGCGCCCATTGTCGCGCTCAGGCTCTGCGCGATCAGCGAGTTCTTCGGCGCGAGCAGCAGGCGGTCGACGTCGACCGGTGAACCGGAATACGCGAGCCAGCGGCACATTGGCGGCCTCCCAGGGTTCGGTTGTCCTCAAACGATGCCTGAAAAAACGCAGCGCGACGCATCGGCTCGGACCAAACGCCCCCACGCGCCGCGAACTGCTCAGGCTTGGCGATCTCTTCGAGGCCGCACAGGGTTCCATAGAACGCGCGCGGCCGCCGCCTCGCCGCGCGGCATGGCGACGTGAACATGATCGAGCGCGGTGGCCTTGGCCATGGCGGCAATGGCTGAATCTGGCCGACTGCCGCGCTCACGACACACAGCGGTCCGAGCTCAAGAGTTTGCGGCTTCTCCGCCGTCCCGAAAAGACGGTATACGTGCGAGTAGCCGCTCATGTCGTAACTCATGCTCCCCTTCAGGAATTGCCGAAAGGAGCGAATACCGATGGCTTCGGTAGCGCAAGATGGCGATGCTTAAGAAAGCTCGAGACGGCTCTTATTCGCGCAGAATCGCGACAATTGCTGGCATCTAGAGGAGGCGAACATGGACATGACGCTAAGGCTGCTGGCAAGTTTGGCCATCTACGTGATTGCAACTGGTACTGCGATCGCTACCGACCTCTACCCTTGGGGTAATCACGCCGCGCCGTTTAGGTTCTTGTTCGGCAACGAGATCGACACGCACCAGCAAACACGACTAACACGCCACCGCGACCTATTCGGCTTCTTCTATGTGCACTTCACGGGCATCGTCACGAAGGACCGCTACGGTGTTGCAACGCATGTCGACTGCAACACGGTGCCGGATTGCACTGTCGGCTGGACCCTGAACGGCCACCAAGTGAATGCGACGTTTCTCTACCACGCGACGCCTGACCACCCGGTCTACCTTGTCGCGAGGCCAGATATTCCACAGCCTGGCGCGCATGCGCACTTTCACTGGCTCGGCAGCGCCCCGTCGCTCGGCCAGGTCGTGTCGGGATATCTGCTGCAGCTCACTGCGGTAGACCGTTTCTGTTTCATTCACCACGGCGCCGAAAGTGCAGCGCCTAACAAGACCTGCCGGGACAACGGCGGCGTCAATGTGGACCCCGGTCTGGATATCGCAACTCATGTGAATATCGTTACGAGTCGTCCGCCGGGCATGTAGGCACCTTGAGATCACGTCATCGCGAAAGCTACTCGACGAGTGTTCGAAACCGCCGCGCATCAGTAGGTCCTGTCCGCTTCTGAGAGATTCAGCGCATCGGATCGAACGGCAGTTCTGGCCGGGTGCAGCAGTCGCAGGGGCGCCAACCCGTGTCGACCTCGCTACTTGTTCGGCACCTTTTCCAGTGCTCGGTCAACCGGGACGTCGAAGCTGAACACGATCTTGGCGGGCATGTTTGCGGAGATGTCGACACTCCGTTGCTGCCGCTTCCCTTGGCGAGTGGCCTCTACGTTGTACTTTCCCGGGGCCAGATCGACCAACAGGTAAGGCGCATCCAGTTGCATATCGAGGACCGTCTTCCCCCGCGCATCCTCGATCCTGATGTGCGAATCGGCCAGATACGCTCCCGATTTTGCGGCCACAGTGATCGACAACGGGAAATTGCGAGCCGTCGCCTTCATTTGCTCGGACTCGTCAAGACCGATGCCACCGGCGATGAAGCGGCGGTCCTGTGCAGTGCGTCCCTCGAGAACCGACTGGGCAGCGGCAAACGGCGTCACTACAGTAAAGGCCGCAGCGATGCCGAGAACGAGCAATCTGCCTGGCAGGGATCCGTTCATGTTCACCTCCGTTGGTTCATGGAATGGCGGCTGGCAGCGCTCGCGGCTCGCCGACGACCGGCCAACGGACCTGTAAGCGCTGCGGGGCCGTGCTGTCTGTTCGATTCGCATCACCTTGCATGGCAGCCAATGCGTCGAACGAATCGCTGGAGCTCTCTAGGCGCCGCAATCGACCAGTTGGCTCACCGCAATCCGATCAAGCAACTTGACCGTGCGCCCTTCCACCTCGAGCAGCCCTTCACGATGAAATCGGGACAACAGCCGGCTCACGGTTTCCAGCTTGAGTCCCAGGTAGCTCCCGATCTCTTGTCGTGTCATTCGCAGAACGAACTCGCAAGACGAATAGCCGCGGGCTTGATACCGTTGCGACAAGTCGAGCAAGAAGTACGCGAGCCGTTGATCGGCACGCATCGTTCCCATAATCAACAGAAGGGAATACGCGCGTGCGCTCTCCTGTGACAGTAACTTGTGCAAGCCATGTCCGAATTGGTGACTGAGTCGCGCGAGTCTCTCGACTTCGCCAAACGGCAGCCGACAGACCTCCATGTCTTCCAGCGCGGTGGCCTGGCACTCATGAGATTCCGAGGCAACGCCGTCAATTCCGACGACTTCTCCAGCCATGTGATAGCCGACAACCTGTTCCCGCCCGCTTTCCGCGAGCAACACGGTCTTGCACGAACCGAGCCGTATTGCGTAGAGCGCATCGAACGAGTCGCCGGCCCGATACAGAGCGGCGCCTTTTCGGATTCGTGTCGGCACAGTCAGGATTCGCTCACCGTTGGGCGTCGGTCCCGCATCGGGCCCTGCGATCAAACAGAAATCGGTCAACTTCCAAGTCGGACAAGGTGGCGCGCTGCGCTCGAACTCTTGCTCACGTCGAGCCGCGAATCCCTGCGCATTGGCCCTTGTCAGGAGATCGACTTGTCGCTGCGCAGCAATCATCTCTTGCTGGCTCGACGCCAGCGCTCGCTTGAGGCGTTCCACATGTGCGAGGGCTCGCGGCAATCGCAGTCGTGCAGCATCGATGGCGGCTCGTTTGTCCGCGCTGTGCAGGTATGAGATTGTCGCTTGCGGCGCGCTGCATTCCCGCGGGCCGCGAATAGCATGGCTGGTCGTCATCCAATCTCCCAAAGCGCATTTGGACGCGCCGAACGGAAAAGTCGGCGAAGAACTCCCCGCAAGAAACGTATGCGAGCCAGGGGACTGGCGTCTGTTCGGTAGCGCACGTAAGACCGCGGCGTCGGTACAAAGGGGGACAGCTGGCACACAGTGCGCGTCCGGTCCCGCGGTCCCTGGTGGATTGGGAGTGGCGGGAGGCGTGAGCGCCTCTCACAACTGCGCGGGTGTGCGTTCCTGAGCGAACTTCGACTCTGCGCCCCCCAGAGGGCCGCTATCAAGCGAAATTGGAGAAGAGGAGGATGACTGGTACCAGCCGCCCCTGTCCATCAAAACGCCAGCGCCCGCATTAACTGCGTTTCAGTTTGTCGCGCTGCTCCTGGGTGAGTACCGCATCGATCTGCCTCCGGGCACTGAGTGACAGATCGAACATCTGCTGCCGCAGTTCTGACATGTCGCGGTAACTCTTGCTGAGCGGCGCGTCATCGCGCTGGTCTGAGTTGTACTGCTCGTTCATCTGCGCTTGCTCATCCTGCATCTTGCCCATCAGGTCCCAGTGCTTGCGCCGCACGTCATTCTGGATCTTGGCGATCTTGCTGCGCTGCTCTGCGGTGAGGTTCAGATCAGCTCTCGAAACATAGCCGTCCATCATGTTAGGACCCATGCCGTAGCCGGAGCCCTGGCCCCCCATCATTCCGGGACCCATGCCGTAGCCCCCCATCATTCCGGGACCCATGCCGTAGTCCGGGCCGAAGTTGCCTTGCGGCGGACTCGCATTTGCGCCTGCCGCTACAACCGTTCCGCCCATCAAGATGCCGACGCCCAATGCTTTACGAAGATTCATGCGTTTCATGGCTCAATTCCATTCAGATTCAAGTAGTCCTAAGTTCTATTCAGTTGCTTTTCTTGCCCGTTCGATTGACGACCCACACCACGAGGCCGACCACCACTGCAGTCAGCAAGATCGGCACCAATATCCCGCCGTATCCACCCATGCCGCCGTACCCGCTCATCCAACCGTTGCCCGACCTGGTACCGTTCATCATGGTTCCGCTCTGTGCGAACAAAACCCCGCTGGACAGCAGGACTGCCGTACCAACAGCCATCGCAAGCAAATTTTTCATGATCGCTCCCAAATGAAAGACAATGAAACTAGGGAGCACTTTGGCAACCAGCGCGTGACTTTGAGTGGCCTTCACGCGTGAGCCAATAGTTCCAGTCAACGCGGGCCAAGCTTTCCGGCTACCTCGAGTGCTTCAGGCGCCCGCTGCAGATGAGAGAACACGTCAGCATCCGAACCGCCGAATTCAACATACAGTGAATCGACGGGCGCGGTCTGTACGGCATCGCACGTAACGAGGGCTTCGGGTGTGTAGTTTCAGGCGGCGCGGTAAAGGATAAGGATCGCCATATCAACTATCTCCTTTAGGACTGCTGCACAGAACGTCTGCTCTCGGGCGATTCTGACCCGCTTTGAAGTGTTTGAACTTGGCCGGCTCGTCGACGGCCGACTCGTAGCGAGAGATCGCTCACAGAGCAAGCCCTGGGTGTCAACTCGGCGCGCCACCGGCGTTCATGAAGCTTGCAGGAAAAAGCGAATCATCTCCGCGGCTGCGCTCGGCCCCCGCGGGTCGCTGTACGAACCTGCACGGCTACCGCCAAACCACGCGTGGCCGCCACCATGCACGAGCCAGTGCTCGAGCACGACTCGCCCGGCGGCGTCTCGGTGAACCGTCCGCGTATAGGAGTGCCCATCCAGCGCCTGGCCACGTTCGGTCGAAGCCTGTCCACCGTGGCCGCCCTCAAGATGCGCCGACTTGGAAATTACGTCGACGCCGTTGCGTGGATGGACGGTTTGGTCGCGGTCGCCGTGAAACACGATGGTCGGTATCGAGTGTGATGCCCCCGCTCCCGACGGACGTCCGGTCGACGCAGGCATTCCTTTCATCGCCGCGAGAGCTGAGGGCAGATCGTGCGCACTTCCGCAGGCGAGGCCGGAGTGGATACCGACGGCCGCGTAAAGGTCCGGGTACGTCACGCCCATGACGGCTGCCATCGCGCCTCCGGCCGACAGGCCGGCTACATACACCTTGCGCGAATCGATTCCATAGCGGTTGAGAATCTCCCGCGTCATGCCGGCGACGATCGACGGCTCGCCTCGGTCCCGAACCTGATCCTCGCGCCTGAACCAGTTCCAGCACCGCGCATGGTTGGCCGTGTTGGACTGTGCGGGGTACAGAACGAAGCACTTCTGATCTTCGGCCAGTGCGTTCATCTGCGTGCCAGCCGCAAAGTCGTCCGGTGTCTGGTTGCAGCCGTGCAGCATGACAATCAATGGGAGTGGCTGTTTGGTGTAGCTCGTCGGGACGTAGAGCTTGTAGGCGCGCTCGCCGGCTGAGTTCGCGTACAACCCCGCAATCCACTCGCCGGGCTGCCGTGCGGCGGCCTCGGCTGCTGCGCGCGGTTCATCGGCGAGTGGGCCCCGACGCCATTTGCGGATGGAATCTTTAAGGCCGCGTCGCATCGCCACGTCACTCGCCGGTCCGACGGAGCGCTCGATCTGCACGTTGTCCGTGGGTTCGATCACCTCCGAACATTCGCCTTCTATGACGACGTCGGTAGCAGGCTCTCTGCGTACAGAGGTCCCACTAAACGGTGGGACGCCGGTCGAGCCGCCTGCCAGGGTCCGTTGGATGAGTGCGGTGGCTTCTGCAAGACGGCCGGCCCGTGTCAGTGCCGTCGCCTGCGTGATGCCAGCCAAAAATGCCTTGTCCATTCCTGTCCTTTCGAGAATTGGGTTCCAGCCGCTGTCAGCGGATGCGGTCTGAGAGCGCCGCTCGCACTTCGGAGCTGGCGCGCAGAGCACCCAGCACCGAAATGGAAGCGATGGTCTGCGCCGCGAGTTTTGCCGGCACGTCATCGTCGATCAACGCGAGGCCCAGCACCTGGATGTGCAGCTGCTCGCCCGCCTTGCGCACGCGCTCCAGGTCCTCGTTGAAGCGGCGGGAGATGTGCTGGCCGAATTCCGCGGTTTCCATGTCGTCCTCGTCGGCGGCCCGGCGGCCGTGGATCGATTCGATATACGCCGGC
>Ga0105099_10002481_pt1 | contig 10946 bp, 8 predicted proteins | sample PPLLak3cmMay2015_2_FD_79138 | JGI IMG/M metagenome (GOLD analysis project Ga0105099, IMG submission 79138) | Freshwater sediment microbial communities from Prairie Pothole Lake near Jamestown, North Dakota, USA - PPLs Lake P8 Core (1) Depth... | ecosystem: Environmental > Aquatic > Freshwater >...
ACGAAGATTGTTACTAGAAGAAGAGACATTGTATGGAACAAATTTTGAGAATAAATGATGTCTCTGTAGATTCTATCCTAGAGCGAATGTCTCTAGCCGACGAGTCTTTAAGAGAGAAGCTCAGAGCTACAATCTTAACACATCTAGCAGCAAGTCCACTTCTTGATCAGCGCGGTTTGAATCGAGTACAAAACGATAGGGTACTTGCTTTGGGTGATAGATTAACTGGCGAACTCTTTCCCATTATGCGTAGTTGGATTGAAGCTATACAGATTGAAATATCTCCAGACTCTGCTAGCGAAGCATTATACATAGACATCGTTTTTCCAACATACCAAATGCGGAGTAGAGTTGCGAATTGGCCATTCTCTTTTGGCGAAGCACTAACTTCTCTTCCTTCAGACAGTCAAACCAATCTTGATATCTATTGAGGTTTACTATGAGCCATAATGGTTTTCTATCTACTCCCCTAAATACACCTGGCTCAAGCATTGGGCCGTATTTCATTGTAATAGATGAAAACTTTCCTCCACCTCAAGGACAACGCATTGGACAGCGCCGTCACTTTATGACACACACACAATTTGGGTGGATCGTAAACCATACTCAAGAATTTGTTTTACGATCATATGTCCGCTGGGACTACCGTCGTGAGGAAGGAGACTATACTCGAGAATCTTATAATGCTGGGCCCGCAGATCCAGAGAATAAATATAGTATTGTGACCGGTTTTATCACAATAGCACCACCGCATGTTAATACTGCAGATATGTTCCAAGGAACTCGTCTTGCTACTACTGTGTTATATCAAGGGTCTGCACAAAGATTCATTATGAGTATGCCGTATGTACGACGCCATCGAATCTATTTCCATGCTGATCCTGAGGCACAGATTCGCGCAGCACAGGAACGTGTAGCTGGTCGCCCTCCTCCAGCACAAGGCCTTGCGCCTGGGCGTGCAGAAGAAATTTTCAATATGGCTATGAATCGTTTTGTTATTGCTAGCGATACTCCAGATAGGAATATCGATGTCTACTAGCGATACAAGCTGGCACCAATTCTTTATGCAGCATGCAAGGTTAGCAGCTACAAGATCAAAGTGCTTGCGCCGTCACGTAGGAGCTGTTATTGTACGCGACAGATATATCCTTGCTGGTGGCTACAACGGGCCACCTAAAGGAGTAAGTCACTGTGTATATCCTGCTGACCCACAAGATCCCCGTATCTGTCCTCGTCTCCGAGACAATATTCCAAGTGGCACCAAGATCGAATGCTGTAGAGGCCTACATGCAGAACAGAACGCTATCATTCAAGCAGCGTTCGTTGGAGTAAGTGTAAAGGACTCGGTAATATACTGCACTCATAGTCCGTGTATTACTTGCTTGAAGATGGTAATCAATGCAGGCATTAGAACGATTTACTATGCGGAGAGCTATCCAGACTCTCTTTCGGAACAAATGGCGCAAGAAGCGCATGTGAGTCTAATCCTCCTGGAGCCATAATGCCTTTTGCCCACCTGCACCTACATAGTACCTACTCGCCACTCGACGGAGCCCAAACTCCCGAACAGATTGTGACTCGAGTCAAGGAGTTAGGCCAGAACTCTGTAGCTCTAACCGACCATGGGAATATGTTTGGGACTGTTCGTTTCCATGATATCGCTGTAAAGGCCGGGATCAAGCCCTTACTGGGCTTCGAAGCCTACGCTGCTCCCGACTCTCGCCTTCGCAAGGAGAAGCGCCCAGACGAAGGCCCAAGCGTTCCAGCGTACCATCTAACTCTACTAGCAGAGAACGACGAGGGGCTTCACAACCTCTATCGCCTCACCTCTTTTGCTTACACAGAGGGTTTCTACTATAAGCCACGTATCGATCTAGAGCTTCTTGCCAAGCACTCTCGAGGCGTAATTGCTCTAAGTGGTTGTCTCAAGGGAAAAATCCCTCAGCTTCTTCTACAAAGTCAAGTAGCTCAGGACGGCAAGTTCAAGCAGATGGCCTACGATGAAGCCGCCCAACTAGTTGAAATCTTTGGTAAAGAACGATTCTTCCTAGAGATCCAGCGTGTTGGTATGGAGGAACAAGAAGTACTGGTTCCGCTCCTGCTCGAAATGTCACGCTACTTTGGAGTACGAACCGTAGCTACTTGTGACTCCCACTATACAATGCCCGAAGACTCAGTCTTCCACGAACAGCTCGTTTGCATTGCTATTGGCAAAACTATTCATGACGAGGATCGTCTCAAGTTCTCTGGTGCAGAGTTCTATATCAAGTCCGAAGGCCAGATGTTGGCTCTTTTCAAGGAGTGCCCCGAAGCCGTTCATAACACACAGCTTGTAGCCGATATGTGCACGGCCAAGATCCAAGACAAATATGACTATGTCTTCCCAATCTTCAGCCCTGATGACAATACTCTCTTCGTACAACAAGCCAGGATTGGTCTCCGCAAGCGAGAGCTAGATACAAACCCTACTTACACCGAACGTCTTGAGTATGAGATTAAGACTATTGTCGAGATGGGCTTCGCAAGCTACTTCTTGGTAGTAGCTGACTATGTGAATTGGGCACGTAGTCGGGGAATCATGGTTGGCCCTGGCCGTGGGTCAGCTGCAGGCTCTCTAGTTGCCTATAGCCTTGGTATTACACAGGTTGATCCGCTCGAGTACGACCTCCTTTTCCAACGCTTTCTCAATAAGGGCAGAAAGTCTATGCCAGATATCGACCTAGACTTCTGCAAGGAACGTCGCGGCGAAGTAATCCAATATCTTTGTGAGCACTATGGTGTAGATCACGTAGCACAGATTGCCACATTCGCTACCTTCAAGCCTCGTGGTGCAGTTAAGGACTTTACCCGAGTCCAAGGCGAGCCATTCCTGCTAGGAGAACAAATCTCTCGACTACTTCCTCCTCCAGTACGAGGTCGCGAACCAACATGGAAGAAGGCTATTGAGGAAGTCCCAGCACTACTAGCACCAGAGTTTGGTAACGTAGTCAAAATGGCTCAGAAATCTGAGGGTCTTGTACGACAGTCTGGCATTCATGCAGCAGGAGTAATTATTACGCCAACTCCACTCCATGACTATCTCCCCGTCTTTCTTGGAAAGAACAAGGAGATCATCTCCCAGTGGGACAAGGACAATCTAGAGCGCATGGGGCTTGTCAAGATGGATATTCTTGGCGTCGCTGCGCTTACTACTATTACCAAATGCCTAGATTTGATCCCGGATTCAATTGACCTTGATGAAATTGATAGGAATGATCCAGTAGCTTTTGAGCTAATCGGTCGAGGCGAGACAAGTGGCCTCTTCCAACTAGACGAAGGCGGAGGCATCCGCGACCTATGCATGCAGCTCAAGCCAAAGAGTATCAAGGAAATCTCTGTTATCAGCGCGCTCTATCGTCCTGGACCACTCGATAATGGCGTTGCTGCTTCTTATGTTCGACGACATACCTGTAAGGAAGAGACCTCCTATCTAACGCCAGAGCTAGCAACTGTTCTAGGGGAAACGCACGGCTTGCTAATTTACCAAGAGCAAGCAATGAAGATTGCGACCGAGCTTGCCGGCTATACTCTGGAAGAAGCAGACGATCTTAGAAAGGCTATAGGCAAGAAGTCTGCTGAGAAGATGGCGAAAGAAGAAAAGCGTCTTACTGAAGGCATGGTCAAGCGAGGGATTCAGCCCGCAGTCGCAAAAGAAATTTGGGAAGAGATTCAGCGCTTTGCCGAATATTCTTTCAATGCTAGTCACGCAGTTGCCTATTCGTTTATTACCTATCAGACAGCATGGCTCAAGGCACATTATCCTATCCAATTCTACTGCGCTCTCCTAACAATGCATGCAGGAGAACGCGACAAGATTATTGGCTATTTGGGTGATTGCCGACGTGCAGGTATCAAGGTTCTACCACCAGACGTAAATGAATCGAGCACCGACTTCACAATTGTTGGAGAAACTATTAGGTTTGGGCTTGCTGCCATTAAGGACGTTGGCGATAACGGCACGAAACATATTGTAAATGAACGCAAAAAGCACGGTTGTTACAAGGATCTGCTTGACTTCTACAAGCGTCTAGGCGAAAGTCGTATAACCAGGAAGACGATCGAGGCTCTAGCAAAGGCTGGAGCTTTTTCGTCTCTAGGACTTACGAGGCGCGGAGTGATAGAAGCCCTAGACGATCTTACGTCCTATCAGAAGCGGCTCGATGCGTACGAGTCTAAGCTATCGACTTTCAATGCCAGACTTGAGCGATTCAAGATCCGTGAGCAAGAAAATATTCTTCTCAAAGCAGAAGGGAAGAAGCCTAAGGGCAAGCTCACAATACCAACTGCTCCAGAACCAATTCCGTCAGTTACTGTTTCAACCAAAGAAGAGTTTGGAGATAGAGAACTCCAAATCATGGAGAAAGAAACTCTTGGTTTTTACCTTACTGGACATCCTCTTTATGCATACGAGCACGAACTCATTACAATGACTAATGCTCACACGGAGAGCCTAGTCGACTGTGTAGTAGGAGAGAATGTCAGCATCCTCTGTATGATTAGCAAGGTAAAGACTATCGTTACAAAGACTGGCAAACAGATGGCTTTTATGGGCATTGAAGATATGTATGGGGATTGTGAGGTTACTATCTTCCCAAGACAGTTTGAGAAGTATAGCCCAATTCTAGAGCAAGGAAAGGTGATCCTGCTGACAGGAACCGTTGAAACAAAAGGCGAGACAAGACAAATCCTAGCTAACAAGATAGAAGTTTTGCCAGACAAGATTCACATCATTCCCGTAGTACCCAGGAAGGCCCGTGTTGTTGTACCATCCCAAGTCGTTGATAGATGCCTAGCAATTAGCATTATTGAAGGACCAATTGAATTAGAGCTACTTGTTCAGCTAGAGGGAACGGCAACTCAAATTCTTATAGGCGAGCCGCGCAAGATTGCAAACGACACCCTGCAAGCACTTCGCACTATTACAGGAGTTCGGGTTGATAACATCGGATAGGAGTGGTTCGAATGAGTCGATATGAGAAGCATGAGTGGACCCAAGAGATGGAAGACGAGCTAGTGCGTCTCTGGCCCACAACAGCCATAAACGATGTCAAAGTTCATATGAGAAAAAAGTTCAAGAGAGCATTTAGTTCAAGTTCTCTCGAGGCAAAGGCTCGTAGATTAGGCTTAACTAAGAACTATACCGCTCCAGCGTGGAGTCAGGATGAACTCGATCTAGTTAAGAAGCTTCGTCCAACCAACACGCTCATGGAGATTCAGAGTATTCTCAAGCGGATGCTAGGTTCAGAACGCTCTGCTATTGCAATCGAGCGGAAAGCAGCACGACTAGGATGGACCTACCAAGGTCTAGGAAATGAGAACTTCGTAGCTGCTCCCTCCGAGATGGATATTAGTCAGTCTCAAGCTCTCTCACGTATCTGTGCTCTTAAGGAAGAATACAAAACTCCTTGTGAGTATCGACCAATTGGGATTATTCCTCGTGATAAGATTGCTAGGAAAATTCTATGCATTGCTGACTTGCATATCCCCTTTGATCGCGACGACCTAGTATATGACATCGTTCATACTCACAAGGACGCAGACATCCTTGTTATTGCTGGTGATCTACTTGATCTCTACGCTGTCTCAACCTGGCCTCATGAACGAGTAATTGTACTCCAGAAGGAATACGAGATCGCGCTTGAATATCTAAAGGTATTCTCCAAGATGTTCAAGCAGGTAGTAGTCATCCGTGGGAATCACGAGTACCGACTTAATAGATACTTCCACACAAATCTCTCACCATCCGTTTCGTTTATGGTCAGCAAGGACATCCTTGCGCGTCTATGCAATGGCGAAATCTACAATAACGACGGAGAGATAATTGAGCGGCTGAACTTCAAGAATATCTATTACGACAATGGACCTGAGGCATGGTTTGCAAAGATTGGCAAGACAATCTTCGTACACCCAATGAGCTACTCAGGAGTAGAAGCCAAAACTGTCGTAACTGCTCAGGAATTTTTTATGGAGCGTGAGGATATCGATTGCATTGTCTCGGCACATACACACCACCAAGCAAAGGTTCTAAGCCGAAGCAAATTATGTATAGAAACTGGGTCGTTATGTTTGCCTCTTGACTACGAGAAGCAAGGCAAGCTAAAGTTCAAACCGCAAGACCTAGGCTATGCTGTGCTCTACCAAGACGCAAGAGGCAATTGTGATTTCAATAGAAGCCAAGCAGTCTATCTGGGCACACAGTATCCAATCAAGCTAGATCACGATGCGTTCGTTAGAGCGCAAGGAGTAAAGCATGGACGAGCAGAAGAGCGGGGCTAGTGTTATTGAGCTAGCAGCAGCGAAGGCCTCTCATCTCCAACGGAAGAACGATGCGGCCCTGCATGGTTTTGGCAAGTCTGGTAAGAGAATTGCCAAGAGAATGGAAAACGGAACAAAGATTACCCGCCAGGAAGCATTTGGAGCACTTATGGAAATGAAGAATCTGATGGACGGCATGCTCGAACACGTACAGCGCCTCTCACAAGCCATTATGGGACACGAACAGACGCTACACCAGATGGATGCTATGCTTGGTGTGCTTCTCAAGGTGCTACATGAGAAGGGCGTTCTTACTGATGAGCAGTGGGATGTGGCGTGGGACAAGCACGTGCTAGCACCCCAGCGCGCAGAAATGGACAAGGCAGTTGAAGAGCTTCGCACCAAGAGTGCTGAAGACGCCTACTTTGCTCACGTCATCGATCTAGTCAAGGCTCATACCTTTGAGCCTCAGGTAGTCGAAGGCAATCCCGAGCCAATTACGAACCAACAGCAGAAGGACTTTTTCGTCCGAGCGCTTCTTACTCCACACGTGCGTAAGCGTGCTCTTAATGAACTCAAGACCAAGCTAACAGTTCCAGATTATACTCCCCCACAAGGAGTAGATACCCCTGAACAAGAAGTAAAGCATCCTGACTGTCACTACTGCGGGAAGCCAGAATGTGCATACTGCAGCACACATACTCGAGCACCAGAAGCTCCGATAGTTGACGAGTCAGATTCTACTGACTTTGTTCCAGTAGAGTAAGAGACTTGAATGTATGACTTAATCGCACATACAGAAGACTATCTTCAACAAGCTGGTTTCCGTGGTGATACGGGAACCAACTGGTATCCTTCTGAAGCTTCAGTAGTCGACAAAACAACAGGTAAAGTAATTGGCACCTGTATGCGTCAGGCCTATCTACGAGCTATTCGTCATCCTGGTCTACCAAAGGGCCCTTCCTCAGATACTATTCTCAAGATGGGGAAGTGGCTTGAGCTTATGATGGTAGATACTTGGAAGAGCATGGGCATTTTGGTTGATCAAAGTGTTCGTTTTCGTAACGAGCGTGTATGGTTAAGTGGAGAGCTAGACGTTGTACTAAGAGAGCCTGGTTCTAATACACTGTTTGGAGCAGAGATCAAGACCTTCCATGGATACAAAGCCGAAACAGAGATTATGGGCTCCAAAACTATCAAGGCTCATCCCAAAGACAACCATCTACTCCAGACGATTATCTATGCAAACGAGTTTCGCAACCGACTAGCTTACTTCAAGCTTTTCTATCTTGCTCGAGACAATGGACGACGCAAGCAATTCAATATTGCAATTTCTCCTAGTACCAAACAAGGAGAACCTACACTTGCTAGTATCGACGACGAACCGATTACATCATTTACTGTAGAAGATATCTATGCAAGGTACGCCAAGCTAACTGAAGCAGTAAAGAGTTGCGCGCTTCCACCTGCAGAGTTCCAGCTTCGTTATACTGACGAACGGATTGAAGCTGATTTCGCGAATGGTCTTATGAGCAAGAAGAAGTATACCGACTTCCACAAGAAGGGCGAGGAAGCTCGGCCTGGAGACTGGCAATGTTCATATTGCCCATATAAGAACTTTTGCTATTCAAGCGCTCCAGCTCCAGTAGCCGAAGAAGAGTCTGGTTCAGAAACAGATTTGTAGCCACTACACGAAGACGAGATAAGAAAAGAGGCTTGGGTAATACCAGGCCTCTTTTCATCTCAGGAGAACACATGGCTGATATTGAAGCTCGCAGGCTCACAAATCTTGCTGAAGTTATGCAGCGACTACGTCCCTTCCTTCCACAATATCTGGCAGAGCACGGAATTGATACCGAGAAGAACTTTCGTTGTATCAACCCAAAGCATGAAGACAAAACCCCCTCGATGTCCTGCAAGCAAAATCCAGAGAACGCATTTTGCTTCTCGTGTGGTGTAACATGCGACGTATTCACAGCGGCTCATTGGCTAGAGAACAAGCCAATTGAAGGACCAAACTTCATCAACGATAACATCATTTACCTAGCAGAAAAGTTTGGGGTTGCACTTCAGCTTGGAGAGATGACAGAGGAAGACCACTATCGTTATAGAACCTTCCGTGCTTATCGCGATGCTGCTGCTCTAATTGCCAATCCAGAATTTGGTGATTATACCAAGTTCAATGAGGAATGTAAGCGAAGACAGTGGAACTTGCCCCACCTTGCTGAGCATGGGGTAGGTACCATCAACTATAAGATCTTCCGTAATTCGCTGAAGGCTATGGGATATGAGCCAAGCTTCCAAGATGAGATTGATCTTGGCAGAGCCGATATCTTCAACGAAGACAATATGATCTTCCCCGTATGTGACGAGCGAGGCAACCCTGTTGGTTTTGCTGCTCGTAATCTCATCTACTCAGAAGAAAAGGATGAGAACGGTCAACCCCTTCGTGGCAGCAAGTATATGAATCAGCGGACCACAGGTCTGCGATGTAATATCTACCAGAAGGGCAAGCGTCTCTACGAGCTTCATACTGCTAGAGACTACACACCACCTCTCTATATCTTCGAAGGTTATGCAGATGTTTTGACAGCACAGCAAGCAGGACTACTCAACTGTGCAGGTATTGGTGGTACAGCATTTACCTCGCAGCACGTAGAGACACTCAAGGAACTCAACATCTATCATATTGTTCTATGCCTAGATGGAGACAAGGCTGGGCAATCTCGTACCGAATCTCTACTAGACAAGTTCCTCTGTGGCCAGAAGTCACTCAATATTGAGGTAGTCAATCTGCCAGCAGAGCTAGACCCAGACGACTTTATCAGAGCCAAGGGTCTAGAGGAGTTCCTCAAGCTTAAGAAGTGGGCTGCCTTCGAGTGGCGGCTTAATCGATATTCAGATGAATCAGATCCCGAAGAGATCTGCAAGATCATGATTCCTCTGATTGTAAATGAACCAAACCATATTACGCAGGACAAGTACTGTTCTCAACTGTCTCTATTCACTGGTATTGAAAAGAGAATTCTTGAAGCAGAGCTAGATCGTCTTCAGAATCAAAAGGAACACGAGAAGCGCCGTGAACGAGATGCCGTTCTAGATCATATGTTTGCAGAGATCAAGCGCAATCCTGGCGACGCAACAGCTCTACTTCATGAGTGTGTAGCACAGGTCCAAGCAGTTGAAGAGAAGTACGATGACAAGAGCTTTGCGCTTGAATCAGTCGTCGAGTTCGTCGAGCAGCAAAAGTCCTTTGAGGAAAGCCTCTCTGGAGAATTTGCCGGCTTCCATCTCTCGTCCATTGGACTAGGAGGCCTAGGCGAATATCTCAATGGTAACTGGCGAGAAGATGTCTTCATGTGCTTTGGTGGAAGTGCCAACGCAGGGAAAACAAGCATCCTCTGCCAGCTTGGTTGGGAGATTGCTAGTAACGAAAAGAACAATGCTACGGTTATCTATCACACAATTGACGATAGTGCTGCACAAATTCTCCCAAGATTTGTTTGTCAGGGTTACGGCTTGCCAGATCTAACAATGAACCAAGTGCGAAACCCCAACTACTCGCTAAAGAACGATGCAGCTGGAGAAGCTATTGTCGCTCGCCGAATGATGGGCTACAAGAGTCTCCTCGAGCTAGTGAAGAACGGTCGGCTTGTTCTACGAGATATGACGAACGGGACAAGCTTTGCCTATGGCGAGAGTCTTATCCATTATTACCAGAAGAAATACCCAGATAGAAAGATTGTGTATATCCTAGACAACCTCCACAAGACACCAGACTTCTCAGGACTCGAAGCGAGAATGCGTTTCAAGGCTCTCTCTAATCATATGAAGGCAGTAGCAACCAAGCACCATGTTTGTATTATGGCGACAGTAGAGTATACAAAGCTCCCACCTGCAACAGTCCCAACTAATGACAACATTGCAGAGACTCGTGCTATTATCTATGACGCGTCCTTTATTGGCCACCTATACAACGATCTACATGAGAAGGGCGATCTGAAAGCTGTTTGTATCCATCGTCGTGGAGAAGAAATCTACCCACGAATTCGCCTAGGCATTGGCAAGAATAAGATTACTGACTTCAAGGGCAGGCTCTTCTTCGACATGTATCCAGCCTCTGGACTATTTAGGTACATCCCGGTACGAGTTGCTGAAGCAGATATCCTTTCTAGAATTAGTTCAATGCGCAAAGAAAGTATGGAGAACTCTGACGTAGTCACCGTGCTTGAACGCCCCTATACCCCACGCCAAGAGAGAGAACCAGTCCAAGAATCCGATCATATGGAGTAGGTTATGCCAGAAGAAAAGAAGCCAGTGGGATTGTGGGGATTCACCCTAAAGGACATTATCTATGCAGCAGTTCTAATTGCTGCTGCTATTTACGCATGGATGTTCCTTCGAGGACTAACCGAAGATTTTGACCAGCTCAAGATTGAGTATAAGAACCTCTCTGAAACTGTAGCTCGAGCCTCCACCGAAACAGTTAAGAAGAAGGATCTACTCAATTGGGGTAATGAGCTAGGACTTGAAGTGACAAAGATCAAGAAAGATATTGAGAAGCTCAATGGAGATATCGTTGGAATTGGAGAAGCTATTGGTAAAATTCCTGCGCTTATCAAGAACAACATTGGCTCAACAACCGTCATCAA
>Ga0105099_10002483_pt1 | contig 10937 bp, 7 predicted proteins | sample PPLLak3cmMay2015_2_FD_79138 | JGI IMG/M metagenome (GOLD analysis project Ga0105099, IMG submission 79138) | Freshwater sediment microbial communities from Prairie Pothole Lake near Jamestown, North Dakota, USA - PPLs Lake P8 Core (1) Depth... | ecosystem: Environmental > Aquatic > Freshwater >...
CTTCATTTCCAGAACGGCCTGAAACTGATTTTGGTCGAAGGCGCGCTCCGCATATAATTCCAGATTACGTCCATAGACGAAAGTGAGCTGGGACTGGAGGGGTCCGTTGTAAACTGCCATCAGGTTCAGTTGACGATCGGTCAGACGGTCCTGATAATCATAGAAATAGTTGGCTTGGACGCCGATGACGATATTTGTAAACCAGCCCTTCGGCTTTCCCCAGATGGTCCGGAACAAAGAGGCCCGGGCATTGCGAAAATCGACTCGCGGCACGTAACCGAAATCCGCCCGAAAGCCCGGAGAGAGATCGGTATAGTTGAACACATATCTCCATTCGCGGTCCGCATGAGTGAAGGTGGCGGCCAAGGCGCCTCCTCCGAATCCCTCCGGATTCTGTCCATATCCGGCGGCCACATCGGAGGGATAAGCCGTGTCGGATCGGAGGTACTGAAAGTTCAGCGTTTTCTTGTCGGATAGGCGGAAAAAACCGTCCAGACCGAGGACGTGATTGTGGTAATCGTCGCCCGTCCGCCCCGTATAAAGAGCCCCGATCGCGGATCCCGGTCCGATATCCAAACGATAACGAGCGACTCCGCCCATGACATCGTTGTTCGAGGAATAAGAAGTGGAACCCTGGTTTGAAGGGAAGAGAAGATTCGTGATCCGGTCATAAGTTCCGAACGCGCCGAGCGCGCTTTTTCCCATTTTTCCGGTGAATTTGAATCCGCCGGCCGGATCGGCCACGGTTCGAGTGAAGACCGTTTCAATGGGAGTCAAGAAGAAATCGCCGCCCTCCAGGAAAAATGGACGCTTCTCCGGATAGCGGATGGCAAAACGCCGATTGACGTCCAACTCCACGACGTCGGCTTCGATTTGGGAGAAATCGGGGTTGACGGCGGCATTAAGGATCATATTCGGCGTCACACCCCAACGCAGACTCAACCCGGGATCGGCCTGGATTTTTCCCCGCTCCATGGCCCCGGCCGGAAAATCGGTCCGTTCGTCGGTCCGATTTGCAGTCAGGGTCGGGTCGATTTCGAGGTTGAGGCCTGTTTTCATCCCTTGGAAACCGGTCACTTTGTTGAACTGGCAAAGCAGGCAGGCGACGTTGCGTCGGCGCATATGGGAAGCCATCCGATGCCGAACGCTTCGGGGATAGGACCTTTCAGCGCTTAGACCCCAAGTGAGGGGAGTCGAGGCATCGGGGAACCTGAGTTGGCTGAAGGGTATGGCGATTTCAATATCGTATCCCCGTTCATGAATCCGGGCGGAAGAGGCCCAGATTGCGTCCCAGGAGAAATCCTCATAACCTTCCATTTCGCTGAAGTTGGCGTCTGCCTGAACGCCCAGGGGATTGACTCGAAACTGGAATCCGCGCCGTTCATCATTGAAGGGATCGATCATGACCGTGACATGATCGTCTTGAATGAAGGTGTCTATTGCATCGCGGTCCATCAGATGGGCGCGGATCTGGGACGGATCAGGATCGAGACACCGGAAGGCCATATAGAGAAAATCCTCATCGAAGGCGACGAGAAAATCCGCGTCCACCGGGGCGGGAATATTATCGCCCGGTATGTATTCATACTGTATTTTTAAAACCCCGGCGTCTTTCCAGGCGGCATCGTCCAGGACGCCATCCACTTTGATGGGAATGGATGCCGGACGGACGGAGGCCGAGGGAGCTTCATTGCGAGGGGCGGCTGTTTGGGGAGCGGTTTGCCGCTTTGGCGTCTCGGCGGCCCGGGAGGCGCGAAGCGCCGGGGCCAAAGATATCGCCAAACCGACGATCAGGGTTGATATGATCCAAATTCGCTTTTTCATATGTCTTTCTCCGGAAACAGAATCGTCACATCAATACAGAATACGTAAGATCTTGATCAATTGTTGCTCAGCCGGATTTATCCAAAAAACCGCCTCCGCAATTTAACCTTATGGAAGCCGACCCAATGGAGTTCCTCCGTCTGGATCCTCCTTTCCGTCTCCAAAACAGCAAAGCCGAGGTGGGACCGGAGATCAGACCGAATCCGGAACTAAATCTGTAAATCGACCGATGGTTCATTCGATCAGTCAAAGCCGGTATGTAAGTGTTATGAACAAGATGGGGAATAAAAAGTACAAAATGCCATTGACAAGGCGCCCGATGGTGGATATTCTATTTGTACAAAAACATCGTTCGAGCGGTGATGAGACCTCGTCGGCGGAGGCCATCGCAAGGAGGCGAACATGGCGGCAAAAGATATGAATACAAAAAAGACATTTCCAGGGGATAAGTGGCTGTTGTTCGGCGGTATCACCTTAGCTGTTGTTTTCTTGGTGTATGCTGCCTTCGACGACATCACAACGGACAATGCAACCAGCTTTACGATGGAGTACATCTGTCTTTTAATCTGTAGCGGATGGTGTCTTGTGGTGGCCGTGCGCTTGATTATGAAAAATCACCGCATTCTCGGGATATTTTCTCTTTTGGCTCTGGCTGCCGGGGTGTGGGGCCAACGAGCCATCGGTCCGGGAATCGTACCCGGTTTCTGGCCGGAATATGTAGCGACCCTGGGATCGGTGGTCTGGTTCTTCGGGCTCTCCATCATTCTGATGTTCCTCGGCAAAAGGGCCGGCCGCCTGGTTACGACGTAATTCTTCACTCTCTTTACCGAGGTTCTCTCCTTTTATTTTTTGTTTATTCTTTGCTCCAATTCTCAATATTCAATCCGGTTATTTTCCGGAAATGCTTTTCATTATTTGTGACCAGAATAAAATTCATGGTCAAGGCGGTGGCTGCGATCAATAAATCCAGGTCGTCGATAACGGTTCCGATCTTTTGTGTTTTGACTTTGAGATCGCTGAACGTTTCCATGACGGCCTTATCGACGTTGACAATCGGAAAAAGTTCCTTGATTCGATAGACGACGGCCAGATTTTTTTCGTTGTTTGCCGATTTCTTGGCCCCAAACAACAATTCACCGTAGGAAATGACGGAGATGGATTTGGGAATCTTCTCATTTTCGATAAAGCGTTTCTGGACGATTTCATGGCCCTTCAGGCTGTAGATCAGGATGTCCGTATCAATCAAATAAGACATTTTCCGCCTCGAATCTTTGACTGTTTTTCCGACTCCGCTTGATTTGAGAGAGGATTTCTTTTGCCGTTCTTTCATCGCTCCAGGCTTCCGACAAAGCAAGAAATTCTTTGGTCGGATTTCTGTTGAAAGCAACAGGATTGGATAAATAGTTTTCGAGAATGGAAATGACTTCCTGACTTAAGGAGCGGTTCTCTTTTCGGGCCGTCTCCTTGAGCAGGGAGTACAACCGATCATCGACTTCACGAACTTGCAATATGGCCATGGGTGTTTCCTCTGGAAGGTAAGATAAGCCAGAATTCATGAAAAGTCAATCAGTATTCATGAACAATGTCCCTTTTCCTGGATGGAGTGAGTTTAACGAGATCATTCTTCGGGAATTCACTTCAGCAAGCTGCGCTTCTAAAGCCGGGGGCCGCGGTGTCGCCGAAAGCGGGTTATTCGCCGTAGAAGGCAATGACCCGGCGGACGGCGGATTCGCACACCTTGCAGAAGGGTTTTGTCCCTTTGGTGAACATCAGGCAATCGCCCATGGACCGGTAGAGTCCGGTGGACGCATAGCCGGCCCCTTCAAAGGCGCCGACTTGGCCATGAAATTTGCTTTTCCGAAGATACTCATCTGTTTTGCGCGCGGCGTCCAGAGAGAGGCGCTCGGACTCTTCCTCGAGTTTATTCACTTCGGCGGCCGGGGCTTTTTCGCGCTTCATTTTGGCCAGGCGGCTGTTTATTTCCTGGCGGACTTTCTGGTAGGCCATGTCCATTTTGTCGAATTCAGCTTTTTCCCAGGGAGTGGGCACCGGCGTGCCGGGCGTGACCTGATCCCGCCATTTCAGTTTTTGCGGATCAAGCAGGGCCGTGATGTTGGCTTCGGGCGGTTCGATCCCCTTGGGATAAAACTCGTTGTAAGCAACTTGCGAAGTATAGTACTCGTCGGCCAGTCCGGCAAACGAGTGGCCGAATTCATGGAGCAGCAAATAGGGATACCATTGGTTGTCGGAGGTCAACGCGCAATAGGTATTGTAAATGCCGCCGCCGCCGTACCGATTATGGTTGGCCAGAATGACCAGAGTATCATAGGGCGCGTGAGAGGCGATGTCGCGCAGGGCTTTGTTGTCCTCGGTCAGCATATAGCGCTCGGACCCGAAGGAATCGAAAGACGCGGAGACCGCCGTGTTTTTGAAACTGCCGTGACTGGGTTCATCCACTCCGCTTTGCAGGGATGGTTTAAAAACCCCATAAATATTGAATTTACTCCGGCTGGACTTGTAAGGTTCAAAATCCAAGAAAAGATCGGCGAAGCGTTTCAGGTCGAGGCGGAATTTCCCTTCCTCCTCGGCCGCATATCCCTCGGCGATGAAGGCCAGGTCGACCTTTTCGGTTGGATCTCCGCTTTGATGAACCGTTATGACTTTAACTCCGGCGGACAGAGGTTCGCGAATGATGGCCATTGAAGCGGGATCAATCTCCCTGGAAAAAATCAGACGGTATTTATTTTGCCGGTCGCGCACTTCGATGGTAAAGAGGATCGATTTTTTGGGATAGGGGATTAGGGCGGTCTCATGATAGGCTTTCTTTACTCCCTTGGCCGCCTCGTCCGTAGTTGTGTATTCGCCGAAAAGGCTGTCGTAGCCCCGGGAAAAAATAAGTCTTTTGGAGAGGGCGTCGTACACCTTGACGAGGTAACGGCCGCAGCCGAAGGGATCCAGGAGGTTGCGCCGGCTTCCGGCCCATGGCCCCTGCTCGTAGATCCGATCCAGGGTGATCAATTCGTCCTTGGCATCTCCGATGTGAACATAATCCACCCGCATGGTTTGGGTGGTGAAGTCGTTCGAATCTTTGGCTTGATTTGCGGCATAAGCGGACAGGCCGAGAAATCCCAAACAAAGGCAAAGCGCAAATTTTTTCATCCGATCCTCCCGATGATCATGAAATCCGCCGACGGACATGTTCGGTACCGTCATTATAAATAAATCGCCGGAAATTGCGAACATACGACCATCTCCAGAAGGGATCTTCTTCTTGACTTCGGTCGATGTCCGGAGTATGTTTTCAAAAAGAAGCGCAAGCCTTGCCTCTTCCAAGAATGGGATGACAAGATTAGGTATTTCATCGGGGAATTGATCATTTTATGAGCCAAGAATGTCGTATTCTGTCGGCCATCATGTTCACCGATGTCGTGGGCTACAGCGCCTTAAGCCAGAAAAACGAGGCGCTGGCGCTCGAATTGCTCGAGGCTCACCGCGCTCTGCTTCGTCCCTTGTTCCATGAATATTTCGGACAGGAAATCAAGACCATCGGCGATGCTTTCTTGGTTGAATTCTCAAGCGTGGTGGATGCCGTCCAATGCGCTCTCGAAGCCCAGAGAACTCTCTATGCCTTCAACGCCGGGAAGCCGGATGATCATAAAATTCGGATCCGGATCGGTCTTCATGTTGGCGATGTCGTTCATAAGGAAGGAGACATTTACGGCGATGGGGTCAACATCGCCTCCCGCGTCCAGCCCCTGGCTGAACCGGGCGGGATCTGCTTCACGGATCAGGTGTACATCCAGATCCGAAATAAATCCGAATTCCCGATCGTCAGTTTCGGCAAACGGCGCCTTAAAAACATCGAAAAACCCGTCGAGATCTTCGGCCTTGCCCATCCCTGGCTGGGAAAAAAACCGACCCTGGCCAAGACCGCCTCTCCGGCGGAAGCGACAAATCTTCGACGCAGGATTCTCTGGGCGATTTCCGTATTCATTCTGATCGGGGGGCTGTCGGCGATCTTGTTTTTGAAAACGGCCGTCGATTCGCTGGCCGTCCTTCCTTTGAAAAACAATTCCGGAGATCCTGCGTTGGAATATTTTGCCGATGGAATGACGGAGATGATCATCGGCGAGCTGTCCAAAATCAAGGCGCTTCGCGTTATTTCCCGGACTTCGGTCATGCCTTACAAGAACACCCAAAAATCCCTTCCGGAGATAGGCCGGGCCTTGAAGGTCGGGGCCGTCGTCGAAGGATCGGCCGCCCTCCAACAAAAGATGGCCAAGATTGCGGCGCGTCTGGTAAAGGCGAAAAACGAACAAATGCTGATGAGCAAGGACTACAACAAAGATTTGGACGACGTTCTTTACCTGCAAAGCGTCATTGCCCGGGATATCGCCAAGGAAATCAAAATCAAGATCACCCCCGAGGAACTGAAGAGATTGGCGGCGACGAAAACCGTCAAGGGCGAAGCGCAAGAGGCTTATCTCAAAGGACGATATTATTTGAATAAATTTTCCTTAGAGGGCGTTCAACAGGCCATCTCCTATTTTCAGGAAGCCCAAAGAATCGACCCGGGGTATGCGCTTCCTTGCGCCGGCTTGGCGGAAGCCTATGACGTCGCCATCGCCATGGACGTTTATAAACCGAAAGAAGGATGGCCGCTCGTCAAGGCGGAGGCCGAGAAAGCTTTGCGGCTCGACGAGACGGTAGCTGAAGCGCAGGCCATGCTCGGCGATTACTATTTCATCTATGAGTGGAATTGGAGCGAAGCGGACAAGGCGTACCGAAGAGCGGTGGAGCTCAGTCCCGGATATTCCATCGGAGAGAATTGGTATGGAATGTTCCTTTTGGCCATGGGAAGATTCGACGAGGCGCTGGCCCGGGTGAAGCATGCCAAGGAACTGGATCCGCTGACCACTCAGAATGTGAATGTCGGGTTGGCGTATCACTTGGCTGGACGCTATGACGACGCCATCCGGGAATTCAAGGACATCCTCGCCTTGGAGCCGGATTTCGCCATCGGCCATCTGAATCTCGGCAAGGCGTATTTGGAAAAAGGGATGATGGATGAGGCGCTGGCGGAATTTCAGAAGTCCGTGGAACTGGAAAAAGGAAGCTTGGACAATCCGAATCTCGCCTGCGTTTATGCCTTGTCCGGCAGACCTGAAACGGCCAAGGACATCCTGAAAAAGTTGATTCAACAGGCCCGCGAAGGAGGATATCCCTCGGACCGGATCGCCCTGGTTTACTCAACCTTGGGCGATAAAGAGAGCGCTTTCGAATGGCTGGAAAAAGCGGGCCGGGAGCGGGCCTACGATATGATCATGATCAAGGTCGAGCCGAGATTCAAATCCCTTCATTCAGATCCGAGATTCAAGGAGCTGTTGAAGAAAATGGGGCTGGAGAAATAAAGGAAGGATTATTTCAAGCTTTTGGCATAATCCTGGGCTTGACTCATTACCCTCAGAAAATTACCGCCCCATATTTTTCGGATCTGGTCTTCGGTATAACCGCGTTTTTGCAGTTCTTTGGTGATATTGCGGACTTCAGAAGCATCCCGGCATCCGTCCAAGCCGCCGCCCCCGTCAAAATCCGTTCCGATGCCGACATGGTCGATTCCGATCAATTTGACGACATGATCGATGTGGTCGACCGCATCGGAGACGGTGGCCAGTTTCTCCGGATATTGTTTTTCAACGGCCTCTCTTTCGGCCCGAGACTTGGCCTGATCTTCGGCCGATAAATTTTCAGCGTTGTATTTTTCTTTCAAGGCCTTCAGCTTTTCTTCCCGCAATGGATCCTGATCCACTTTTTTGATGAATCCGCTGAGCAAACAAATCTGGATGACGCCGCCTTTTTCCTTGAGTTTTTTCAGCATATCGTCCGTCATGTTTCTCGGGCTGTCGCTGAGGGCCCGGACGCTGGAATGGGAAGCGATGATGGGAACTTTCGAAGCTTCGATCACATCATAAAAGGCCTTGTCCGAAATGTGGGACACATCGACGATCATTCCCAGGCGATTCATTTCCGTGACGACTTTTTTGCCCTGTTCGCTCAGCCCATCATGCTCCGGCTTGTCCGTGGTGGAATCGCAAATCTCATTTGTTTTCCCATGACAAAGACCGCTTAATCTCACCCCATAATTGTAATACTTTTCCACATGGCTCAAATCGACACCCATGGTATAGCCGTTTTCGATGCTTAAAAAAAGGATTCTTTTTCCGGTTTTCTCGATTCGGTAGGCGTCTTCCGGCGTTAAAGCCAATTCCACCATGTCCGGATAGGCTTTAATGACATCGAGAATTTCTTTGAAATCTTTTTCCGCCTGGAGGGTTGAGGCTTGAAAATCGGCTTCCGTCCGATGGCCTTGAGACAAAAATACGGCCATGCAGATGGCATCCAACCCGCCTTGTTTCATCCGGGGGAAATCCACCTGGCTCCCGCCTTCTTCACGCTTATTGAGTTTGCTGATATGAAATCCATTCGACCGGGAAACGGAGGTGTCCACGTGTGTATCCACGGTGAAGACTTGGTCATGAAGGCCCGAAGTTTTTTCCTCGGAAGCTTTTGGCCCGCAGGAAATAATGATAAAAAGCGACAAAGCCAGGGCCAATGACAGGTGGATTGTTTTTATAAATTTCATGACCGCTCCTTTTTTCCTTCTTCGATCGTGGGAAAGAATAAGACGGAGCTTGGATCATGTCAAGAACCTTGACTTCATTCAATGGATGAGATTAACATCCAGCTCTTAGAAATGGAGGTCAAGATGTCGCTTCCTTCTTTCGTCTTCCGCAAACCCCGCCGTCAATTTCCCCTCTTGGCTCTGGCCTTCTTCGGTCTCTGCGGCCCGCTGATGTTCGGGCAGAAACCCGAGGCCTATCATCCCTTTGCCGAGTTGACGAACAAGCTCAAAGCCCTCACGGCCGGACCGGCCGCTCCGGCCCGGCTAAGCTCGATTGGAAAGTCCGGAGAGGGCCGCGATCTCTGGCTGTTGGAGATTGCCAATCCGGCCGGCGTACCCATCAAGAATAGGCCGGCTTTGCTCATTGCCGCCGGCTTCGAGGGCGATCACCTCATTGGAAGCGAAATCGCCCGGTCGATCGCCGACTACCTGGTAAAAAATTATCCCACGGATCCGGAGGTCAAGCGGCGACTGGACGAAAGCGTCATCTATATCCTCCCCCGGGTGAATCCGGACGGCGCCGAGGGGATGTTCGCTCCGGTCAAGACCGGGACGAGGGTCAATCACACGCCTTCCGATTCCGACAATGACGGCCGGATGGATGAGGACGGCCCGGAAGATCTGAACAAGGACGGGTTCATCACCCTGATGCGGGTGAAGTCTCCCGGCGGTCCGTATATCATCGATCCCACCGAGCCGCGTCTCATGCGAAAAGCCGACCCGAAAAAGGGCGAGCGGGGCGAATATAAAATCTTCTGGGAAGGGCTCGACAAAGATCAGGACGGTTTCATCGGCGAGGATCCCGCCGGCGGAACCGATCTCAACCGCAACTTCATGCACGACTATCCCTATTATCAAGCCGATGCGGGTCTCCACATGGTCAGCGAAAGCGAAACCCGAGCCGTTCTGGATTTCATGATCGAACACCGGAACATCGCGGCCGTCCTGGCTTTCGGCGAAAGTGATAATCTCATCGTTCCCCCGAATGCCGGAGGACGCCTTGGACCGGCGGGAGAGATCGACCTCTTCAAATTTGCCGAGGCCTCCAACGAGGGGGCCGATAAAACCGGGATGGTCTCGGTGGATGAAGGATTTGGAGGCCGCTTGTTTAGAAGGATGGGCGGAGGACGGAATCAGCCTCAAGCGGCCGCGGTTCCGCGATCCTCCATGCCCGAACGCCAAGCAGCCGTCACCGTGAATCCGGGGGATGTGGACTATTATCGCTTGGCTGGAGAGAAGTACCTTGAGCTGACCGGCATCCGCCAACCTTTGTTCAACCGTGAACCCCATGGCGCTTTCTTCCAATACGGATATTTCCAATTCGGCGTCCTTTCGTTCTCGACCCCGGGGTGGGGCTTGGCTGTGGCTGAGGCTGGACGTGGCCGAGGCCCTGCTTCAGTCGGCGGCCGGGCGGGCGGCGGCGCCTCCTCCGGCGGGGAAACCGTGGCCGCGATGCCGGGAGTCGACCACCGGATTCTCCAGTGGATGAACACGGAAAAAATCGATGGATTCGTCCCCTGGACCGCTTTTCAGCACCCCCAACTCGGCCCCGTGGAAATCGGCGGATTCAAACCCTACGCCTTCGTCAATCCCCCGGCGGCGAAAATCGGTGAACTCGGCGTCGCTCATGCGAAGTTTGCCCTCTATCTCTCGTCGCTCTTCCCCCGGGTACGGATCGCGAGCTTGGAGGCGGTTCATCGCGGCGGAGGGTTGTACAGGCTCACGGCTGAAGTGGAAAATGCCGGATTCCTGCCTTTGAGCTTGGCTCACGGCGAGGTTTCCCGGGCGGTCAGGCCGACAATGCTCCAACTTCGTGTGCCGCCGGAATCCATTATCTCCGGAACCCCGAAGACGACGTCCCTGCCGAATCTGGCCGGATCGGGAGGCCGCCGCAAATTCGAATGGCTTCTCAAGGGGAAGGCCGGAAGCGCCTTGGAATTAATCATTGTCTCGGACAAGGGCGGGACGGACAAGGCCGCCGTCGTTCTCAAGTAAGGGAGGGATGATCGCCATGACGACCCATACAAAAATCATATCGGGAATCACCGTGCTGGTCCTCCTCCTCTTCGTGGTCCCAGGCTTTCCCTCCGGCCAAAAAGCCTCAGATCCTCCGTTCAAGGTCAAGATCGACTTCAACCGTTGGCATGACACCTTGGAACTCAAAGCCGATATGGAGCGGCTGGCCAAAGCCTATCCGAAATTCCTGACCTACCGCTCGATCGGAAAGAGCCATCGGGGATTGGATATGGCGATGATCACGATCAATAATCCGGATACCGGCTCCGAAATGAGCAAGGCCGCTCTGTATATGGACGGCAACATCCACGGCAACGAAATCCAGGCCGGGGAAGTCTGCCTCTATACGATCTGGTACCTGATGGAATATTACAACCGGACCGAACAGATTAAGAAGCTGGTGGATGAGCGGGTC
>Ga0105099_10002484_pt1 | contig 10934 bp, 15 predicted proteins | sample PPLLak3cmMay2015_2_FD_79138 | JGI IMG/M metagenome (GOLD analysis project Ga0105099, IMG submission 79138) | Freshwater sediment microbial communities from Prairie Pothole Lake near Jamestown, North Dakota, USA - PPLs Lake P8 Core (1) Depth... | ecosystem: Environmental > Aquatic > Freshwater >...
CTTTTTTTGATAAAGCTTCCTTCTCTTCACGAATAGCTACTAATTCTTCTTCGAGCATTTTTTCTTGTTCTTCTAACGTTGCTACTTTATTCTTGGGAGAGAAGAATCTTCGAAACCCAAAACCTCTACCGCATCTACAGCCACCACAAAAACATCCTCCCATACCTCGACCAGTTCTTGGTCCTTGACCCATTGGTCCTGTTTCATCTAAATTAGGCATAATATTTATATAATTAAATTAGTTTTTAATAGATAGCTCGACCTAACATCTACTATCTATAATGAGTATATACCCACTACGATATCTAGTCAAGCCTTTATTTATAAATTATTTACCTACAGATAAACCTTTTATTTCAAACATAAAATCCTCTTTATTTACTTCTCTAATATTGAGAGAACCTCTATCTCTAACATTCAATTTATTTGATTCAATCTCCTTATCTCCTATAACTAAGACATAGGGTATTTTTTCTTGTGATACTTTCCTTATTCTATTACCCACAGTTTCTCCAGATAAGTCTAGCTCAACTCTTATTTCTTCTTGTATAAATTCATCCGATAATTTTTGACAATATTCAATATGTCTCTCAGCAACAGGAATTATTTTTACTTGCACAGGAGAAAGCCAAGCAGGTAGTGCACCAGCATAATGTTCGATTAATACCCCAATAAACCTTTCAAATGAGCCAAATAAGGCTCTATGAAGCATATATGGCCTTTCTTCTTGTCCTTTGTCATTAATGAATGTCATGTCAAACCTTTCTGGTAAATTAAAATCAAACTGCAAGGTGGAACATTGCCATTCTCTCCCTATTGCATCTTTAATTTTAAAATCTAGCTTGGGTCCATAAAAAACAGCACCTCCCACATCTTTAGTAATATTTAATTTTTTATCTAAAGCCACTTTCTCTAATATCTTTTCGGTAAAATCCCAACCCTCATCATTACCTGCATATTTTTTTGACTCTTTATCTCTTACAGAAAGATATACATTTATGCTTTCTATCTCAAAACCGAAAGATTTATAGATAAATAAAATAAAATCAACTACTTTTTTAAGTTCATTTTCTACTTGATCTGGAGTGCATATGATATGAGCATCATCTTGAGTAAATCCTCTTACTCTAGTTAAGCCAGAAAGTTCTCCTTTTTTCTCGTAACGATAAACAGTTCCACACTCGGCCCATCTTAATGGAAGCTCACGATATGAATGGGGTCTATTTTTAAAAATTTGTATATGGAAAGGACAATTCATTGGTTTCAACAAAAACTGTTCCGATTCTTTTGTTTTTTCTTTATTTTGATTTTCTTTTAAAGTCTGACCAACTTCAATAGGTGGATACATACTTTCATTGTAGAAACCCCAATGCCCAGAAGTTTCCCATAATTTTTTATTCCCAATATGTGGAGTTCTTACTAACTGATATCCATTTTTTAAATGTTCTTTATACCAGAAATCCTCAATAACTCTCCATAAGATTGCACCCTTAGGATGCCAAAGGGGTAATCCTGAACCAACAACATCGTCTATATGGAAAAGGTCTAATTCTCTACCCAATTTTCTGTGATCTCTTTTTTCTGCTTCTTGTATTAATCTATTGTATTCCATTAATTCATTTTCTGTTTGGAAAACAACTACATAGATTCTTTGCACCATTTTATTTTTATCATTATCTTCTAGGTATACTCCTGAAATATTTAGTAGCTTAAAAGCATTTATATCTATAGAGATATCTTTTTCTTTTATAATGGATTTAATTTTCTCTTCAATACTTTCCAAATCTTTTTCACTTATTCTTTCTTCCGAATCAAAATCAAGGTAGAATCCATTTTTATTATTTGATTGAGCTATAAATAAAGCACCATAGGTTTCTGAAAGAAATTTCATTAATACAAGCGAAATACTTTTATAAATACTTTCTATTTTTTGATTATTGTCCATAAATTTATTAAAATTAATTGATAAATAAAAACCGCCCTAGTGTAGTAAAAAATACTACACTAGGGCGGGGTTAATTCCGTGGTTCCACCTAGTTTCTTCGAAAATGTTCGAAGCTCTTAATTAAAATCTATAAACAGTTTAGTCATTGAATGATTTATTCTCATAAATTACGGTTGGTAGCCGTAACAATCACTGTATATAATAAATATATACCCATTATAAATTCTGGTCAATAGATTATTTAGTAACAAGAATTCCTCCTTTTTCTTGCCATTCTATTATTCCTCCAAGTTTTTCTGCATTATTAAAACCTAACTCTTTTAGTTTAATTTCTGCTTCACTAGCTCTTCTACCTGACCTGCAATATGTATAGATTGGTATGTCTTTTGGCAAATCTTTTATTGTTTCAGTATTTAAATTTCCTAGTGCAATGTGCTGTGCTCCCTTAATGTGACCCTCATTCCATTCAGAATCTTCTCGAACATCAAGAAGAACGATTTCATTGTTCTCTACCTGTTTATTAATAACTTCTGGATTCATCTTGGAAGTTACTTGTTCTACCTTTACAGGGATATTTTCAATCTTACATTCTGCTCCATGACATTTTGTTGCGTAAATACCAAAGGTTATCAATCCTGTGGCTATAATGATACTACCTATAATGCTGTATGTATTTTTATGTTTCATTTTTTTGAACACTTTTTACAAATTCCGAATAAATCAAATGAATGATGAGAAATAGAATCAAAGTCTTTATTCTGTTTCAATGCTTTTGAAATAAGTGAATCTGAATCTTCTTTGCACCCATCAAAATTATAAACCTTCTTACAATGTAAACAAATAATATGGTGGTGATGATGGTCATCTACAAGTTCATAATAAACAGATTCTTGGTGTAAATCAACACGTTTAAGAATACCTGCTTTCTCAAAAGAGAGAAGGGTTCTATATATAGTAACTAAGTTTACTCCCTTATTCTTAAGTATTTTATATATATATTCTGCATTTATTGGTTTACAGTCATTTGAAAAAATACCGAGTATGTCTTGGCGGGTTTGAGTTACTTTAAAACCTTTATCTTTAAGAAGATAGCTAAAATCCTTTATCATAATACTTATATAATATACTAGATGTTAACTATTTGCAATTAGAATTTGTATAGTATATAATCATAAATGCAAATCATTAACAAGTATAAAGGTCTATTTTTATTAAAAGTTGCATATGATTTTATGAATAAAAAATATATTGTAGGTTTATTAATATTAGTTGTATTAATCGTAGTTTCTTTTGTTTTGTTTAGTGGTAAAAAAGAGAATGTAGTTTCAAACAATAAAGTGAAAGTTGTGACCAGCTTCTATCCCCTATATTTCTTTACTTCAGAAATCACAGGAGATAAAGCAGTAGTTTCAAATATAACACCAGCAGGAGCTGAACCTCATGAATATGAACCGACAGCTCGTGATATTGCAAGTATTGAGAATAGTGACCTACTCATTTTAAATGGTGGAGGGTTAGAAAGCTGGGGTGAAAATATTAAAACTAATCTTAATAATAAAAATACTAATGTAATAACTGCGGGTGAAGGACTAATAACTATAGAAAGTAAAGAGGAAGAACATGAAGAAGAGGAGCATGAGGGACACCACCATCATGGGACCGATCCACATATCTGGCTTTCCCCTGTATTAGCTATTCAAATGGTAGATAAAATAGAATCCGGACTTTCCTTGAAAGACCCAAATAATTCCTCATATTATAAAGCTAATGCTCTAATTATTAAAAACAAATTAAGTATTTTAAATGAAGAATTTAAACAAGGATTAATAACTTGTAAGAGTAAGGATATAATAACCTCTCATTCAGCATTTGCTTATTTGGCTCAATCTTATGGACTCAATCAGATACCTATCGCTGGATTGTCTTCAGAAGAAGAACCTTCCTCTAAAGAAATGACAGAAATTGCAAAATTTGCTAAAAATAATAATGTAAAATATATTTTCTTCGAGACTCTAATATCCCCAAAACTTTCAGAAACAATAGCAAAAGAAATCGGAGCACAGACATTGGTTCTAAATCCGATTGAAGGATTAACCGAAAATGAAATCAATAATGGTAAAGATTATTTTAGCGAAATGAGAAGTAATCTAGTAAACTTAAAGATAGCATTACAATGCACACAGTAGATCATACAAAAAGCATTATCGAAATCAAAAATATATCTTTCTCATATAACGAGGAAGTGATTCTTAGAGATATTAATTTATCAATCCATAAGGGCGATTATTTAGGTATTGTTGGAAGTAATGGTTCTGGAAAGACAACCTTACTTAGAATAATTTTAGGACTTCTTTCTCCAAAGAAAGGAACTATCGAGTTATTTGGTCAAGATATATCTATTTTTAAAGACTGGTCAAAAATTGGCTATGTTCCTCAAAAGGTAATTAATTTTGATAATAATTTCCCTGTAACAGTTGAAGAAGTTGTAATGATGGGTAGATATGGAAAACTTGGATTATTTAAAAAGGCAGGTAAAGAAGACAAACAAGAAGTATATAAGGCATTAGAAAATGTTGATATGCTTCCTTTTTGTGATCGTCCAATTGGAGATTTATCTGGTGGACAACAGCAACGTGTTTTCATTGCTCGTGCTTTAGCGGGTAACCCTGAAATCATTTTTCTAGACGAACCAACGGTTGGAGTTGAAAAGGATATTAAAGAAAAATTCTATAAATTACTTCACGATCTAAATGAGAAGCTTGAACTTACTATCGTGATTGTAACTCACGACATAGAGAGCATGTCTCACGAGGCAATGCACGTCGCTTGTATCAAAGAACATACTTTAGTTTTTCATGAATCTATTGATGATTTATTTAAAGAGTCGCATGGAATAATTAGTAGACGTTTATAATATATGTTAGATATCTTTCAATACAGCTTTATATTAAGAGGACTTGAGGCAGGAGTAATTGTGGCTTTTATTGCACCACTTATTGGTATTTTCCTTGTACTACGACGCTATTCTTTAATAGCTGATACTCTTTCTCATGTTTCGCTTGCAGGAGTAGCTATGGCATTTCTATTCGGTTGGAATCCTATTTTAACTACACTTGGCGTAACTACAATTTCTTCAGTTGGAATAGAACGATTAAGGAATACAAAGCATATTTATGGAGAATCTGCATTAGCACTCTTCCTCTCAGGAGGACTTGCTCTTGCAACAGTGCTTTTAAGTTTAGGTAAAGGTTTCAATTCAAACTTACTCAATTATCTTTTTGGAAGTATTGTTACTGTCACTCAAAATGATATATACACGATATTAATACTTGGAGTAATTGTTTTAATTCTTTTAATTATTTTTTACAAAGAAATTGTCTACATAACTTTCGATGAAGAATCAGCAAAAGTTAGTGGACTTCCTGTTCGTTTTATTAATACTATTTTTATAATGCTTGTTGCTATTACTATATCTTTAGCCATTCCGATAATAGGAATATTGTTAATAACAGCTTTAATAGTAATACCTGTTGTAACAGCACTTCAATTAAGAAAAGGATTTTTAAAGACAATTATATGGGCAGAGTGTTTCTCTATTTTATCAGTTGTAGCTGGTATATTTATCTCTTTTTATTTTAACCTATCAACAGGGGGAACAATCGTCTTATTAATGCTTGGCATTTTCCTGTTTGTAATGTTAATTAAAAAATACTTGAAAATATAATTATTCTCTCAAGAGATTAATCTTTTTATTATTTAAAAGAATTTTACTTCTTAAACATCCCAACAATTCTCTCTTTTCAATATCACTACCTTCTTTTAATACATACTTAGCATACCCTCGTATATCAACACTTGGTATACTAACTTTTTCTTTCTTACCTAAAAAGAAATTTTGTAAGTTGGTGAATTTCTCAACATCTGCTTTAATCTTTTCTTTGATTTGTATTTCGTTAATATCGATCTTTTCAATTAATTCCTCAAATTGTTTGAGAACGTCTTTCTCTTCCGTATAGCCACATTTACAATCAGCACCTCTAGCTTTGGTACAACCATAATATACATATCTTGTAATTGTTCCATTCTTGTATTTTTTAAACTTTTCATCTGCACATATACCTGATCCACAAAGTCCACAAGTCATCATTTTAGTAAAAGCGAATTCCTTATTTTCAATTCTCAAAACATTACTCTTTATTTGCTCTTGAACTAAATTAAATAACTCTTTCATTAGCGGTTCATGCTTTCCCGGATACCACCGTAAACTCTAAAAATGTTAGGAATAAAGATGTAGGCAAGGTACAATGAATAGAGTTTAATGGCCAAATTAATTACGGTCGATTTTGAGCCATAGAATAATTTAGTTAATTGAGAAAATATATTTATGAAGAATCTTAATGTGGTTGATTATATAGCATTAGTGCTTGTTGTAGTAGGAGGTTTAAACTGGGGCTTAGTTGGGATTTTAAAATTAGATCTAGTTGCAGCATTGTTCGGCGATATGTCAGCATTGTCTCGGATAGTGTACGCGCTTGTCGGCTTGAGCGCCGTCTATGTTCTAGTAAGTTTGGGTAAATTAGCTCGTAAAGAATAACTGAAAGGCACTTAGGAGACATCGCATCACGGTGTCTCTTGTAGTTAAATTCAGAGATTTGAAATTATTGGATCATTTTTATCTAAATGAATTATTCCACCAAAAGAAGGACACAGATTTCGTGCTATTATATTAGAATGAACCAACTAACCACCGAAGAAAAAAATGTGATCATCGACAAAGGCACTGAAATGCCTTTTGTGGGTGAATATGTAAACAACAAAGAAACAGGCGTATATGTTTGTCGACAATGCAATGCGCCTCTTTATGATTCAAAAAGTAAATTTGAGTCTACCTGCGGTTGGCCGTCTTTTGACGATGAAATTCCCGGCGCAATTCATAAAAGTTTGGACACCGATGGTATACGAACTGAAATCACTTGCACCAAATGCGGTGGACATTTAGGACATTTGTTTACGGGAGAGCATTTAACAGATAAAAATATTCGGCACTGCGTAAATTCCATTTCGATGAAATTTGTGCCGGGGAAATAAATTTATGATTAAAGAAGCTACATTAGCGGGAGGATGTTTTTGGGGGCTAGAAGATTTAATTCGGAAACAACCGGGCGTGGTGAACACGACAGTGGGCTATACTGGCGGAGGTGTTGTTAATCCAACTTATGAAAATCACGAAGGCCACGCCGAAGCGGTAAAGATTGAATATGACGATCAGAAAACTTCCTACAAAAAACTGCTGGATTTTTTCTTTCAAATACACAACCCCACAACACTAAACCAGCAAGGTAACGATCGAGGCACCTCGTATCGTTCGGCCATTTTTTATGATAACGAAGAAGAATTCAAGGAAGCCGAGAATTTTATAAATATTGTGAACAAGTCAAAAAGATGGAAAGATCCCGTAATTACAAGTCTAGAACACAAAGGTATTTTTTATCCAGCAGAAGATTACCATCAGGATTATCTGCAAAAAAATCCCGGTGGTTATACCTGTCATGCGATCTATTTTGATAGCTATTTGTAAGAGTTTAAAAGTTACAAGCTACTGTAACATTTAGTCCTAAAAACTGTCACTTTTGTCACTTTTTTAATTCGCACGGGATACGTCGTTATGATAATATAAAATTATTAGAAATAACATTACATGACTTGTCATTGAAAAGGCCTAACACGAGTGTCCCCGCAAATTTTGAAAAATGGTTTCGGGTTCCGTCCGGATCCGCAAATGAAAAACCGAAAGGTTTTTTCTGTTGCGAAGCCAGACGAGTAATATTATTTAGGAAGATTATTTAACTTCCTAAATTGTCCTTGCCCATAACCCTGACCTCTATGAAGCCAAAAATCATTTAACCCTGTCATATCTATGACAAAACCTGCTATTAATATAGATGCAACTAAACCTATAATTAATAATTTAAAATTTATCTTGTATGAAAAGTCATATTTACGAAGTAGCCAAATCCCAGTTATTAATCCGAGAATAGCTAATACGGGCATCCACCAAGAAAAAGTTGAAAGTAATTGTTCTAAACGATACTCTCCCATTGGCCCATGAGATCTTAAGTTAAATCTTGTTATGCCAACAAAGAATATAGAGGTGACAAAAGAAAAGACTAACCCTACTATTGTTAGAATATACCCAAATATAAAATATACTCGTGGACGCATCTTAATTTGCCCCTTGTGAATTTTACTCATTATCTCTTCGGTTGTTTTATTTAATTCTTTTGACATATATTTTTCATTAAAATTTTAGCTCGACTAATTCTTGTTGCAACTGTCCCCATTGGGATTCTTAAAATGTCACTTATCTCTTCATAAGATTTATCCTCTATTGAATACAGGACTAACGGCTCAGAATATATTAATGACATTTTACTTATACATTTTTCTACTTTGGAAGCTATTTCTTTTTTCTCAAAATTATCTGTTATATTTTCATCACTTTGTACATCAAAATCTTCTTCAAAAGATACTTCCTGATGATTTTTCTTAATGGCATTTATTGCTTCATTATGAGCAATACGATAAATCCAGCTTGAAAACTTTTTCTTATTATCAAAACTCCTTAAATTAATAAAAGCTTTTATAAAAGTTTCTTGCACAATATCAGTTGCTTTAGCTTCATCGTGAATAATAGAATTCACATAACGCATAAGCTTGGCTTGATATCTCTCTACTATAACAAAATAGACTTCCTGATCTTTTGATTGGATATATAGGGCAACCTCTTCATCTGTTTTGTTTTCATATTCAAACATAATATATTTTTTAAAACCAAACCCCGAATAAATCGGGGTGAGGAATTAAAAATTTATTTAGCGATTGTGCATCATACCCATACCTCTACTCATTCCATTTCCTTGACCATTATGTAGTCCTAAACCAAGTTCTGCTCTTAATGCATTTGCCTCTGCTATTTTGCCTTCTTCTGTTAATTTATGAATTTGAGCAAACTTTGCAAAATTATCTTTATTAACAACTTTCGTTACATTACCTCGTCCTGTCATAAGTTTTTGCCAAGAGGTAAAGTCATTATTGTCAAAAGCCTTTTCCATTGCATCATGACGTTCTACTGTATAATTTGGCCCTTTTACAGACGCATCACCACGATATGCTTGTGTCATACTTGGAAGTATAACTAATGCACCTAATGCTAATGTTGCTACTCCTACTAATCCTAATATTTTTTTATTCATTGTTTTAATTGTTTTATATTTACTAATACGACCTTTATATTAGTAATACAATCCAAAATAGTTTTTTCTTTCATCCATTCTATTAAAGTTATAATTTGAAATAAATAAAACCCAGATACCTAATGCTATCATTATAATTCCTGCTAGTAAATGAAGTATCCTTAATTTCAAATATCATAAGTAACAGCATACAATTACCTCCGCAAAAATAAAAACCCTCGCAAATTTTTTGAGGGTTTTTAAATTTTTATTCGATCAGAACTAGTGTTCCGATAGAAGCTATTTCGTAAAAGGTTGATGTAATAGAATTTGAAATTCTAATACATCCATGAGAAACTGGTTGCCCAAGGTTTTTTTCGTATAACTTATTTTCTAAACCGTGGATACCAATACTTTCGTCTGGAACTATACAATTCCAGTAAGTCATTGTCCCACCGTACTTTTTAGAAATACGAGATTGCCTCTTCTTGGTGATTTTGAATTCACCACAAGGAGTCGGGTAACCCTTTTTACCGGTAGAAATTTCTGTCTTCAAAATAACACGGAAAGTGTCAGCGAAATCTAAAACTACTAATTCTTGTTTTTCTTTATTAATTAGAACTATTTTCTTTAGGTCTGTATTCAAATATTTTTTGATTTTGATTGAATCATCCCCAAAAAATTTATTCAGAAAAACATGATTAATATATTTCAAATTTAAAGACCCTATATCAAACAGAAAATCTCTTTCTATGATAATCTCTTTTCCAAATGAAGGGAAAAAAGATATCAGAACAACAAAAAACAACTTCATCGCTATCGCTTTCATTTTTGTGAATTTTAAGGTTTGAAATAATACTACTCCAAACATAAACAAAAGCAAGCCACTTATAAAACAAAGATATTTAGCCTATGCATTGCCTATTGTATAAGTAGTATAGTATAATAACCATATATGAGAAAAATACTTATAGTTGAAGATGACAGTTTCCTACAAGGGCTTGAGGCTCGCAAACTTGAAAAGGAGAATTATAATGTTATCACCGCTTCAAACGGAGAAGAGGCAATGAAAAAAATAAATGAAAACGGAAAAGAGATAGATATTATTCTCTTGGATTTACTCCTTCCCGATATTGATGGATTTGAAATACTTAAAAAGGTTCGCGAAACAGAATCAATCAAAAATATGCCCGTGATTGTTTTTTCCAATTTATCTGAGCAAAGAGCTATCGACAAATCAAAAGAATTGGGGGCTACGGATTTCATGATTAAATCCAACTTCACTCTCGACGAACTCATCAAGCATATAAATGCAGTCTTAACAAAATAAATCCGCTTAAGCTGATTTTAAGAACATGAAAAAACTCAGCAAAGCAGAAACGATAATACTTCTAATGGTTTTCATTGCCATTGGTGGACTTGTTTTATATGGAGAGAATAAAACTAATAATTTTTCTCCACTTGATTATGTACTTAAATGATAATATTGAATTACATTTTAGAATAGATATAAATCAAAAGAAAGCTCTCGCAAAACTTGGTATAAATAAAATCTGCGACCTGCTTTACTATTTCCCTTCTCGATATACAGACATAAGCGAATTTCGTAATATCGATACTCTGAAAAATGGCGACCAAGTAACAATAATCGGGAAAATATCAAATCTTAAAACAAAAAAAGGTTTTAAAAGTAAAATCCCAATGGGGAATGCTACCATCACAGATCTAACAGGTAAAATAAATATCGTTTGGTTTCA
>Ga0105099_10002485_pt1 | contig 10934 bp, 9 predicted proteins | sample PPLLak3cmMay2015_2_FD_79138 | JGI IMG/M metagenome (GOLD analysis project Ga0105099, IMG submission 79138) | Freshwater sediment microbial communities from Prairie Pothole Lake near Jamestown, North Dakota, USA - PPLs Lake P8 Core (1) Depth... | ecosystem: Environmental > Aquatic > Freshwater >...
CATTGCATTAACACATGGGTCAAGAATAGGACCACCAGCGCTTAAAGCATAACTAGTACTACCCGTAGGTGTAGCAATTATAATACCATCGGCACCAAAAGTTTCTAAAAGTTCATCATCAATTAAAACCTGCAGATAAATCATTTTTGCAATGCGTGACGTCTGAACTGTTACTTCATTTGCTGCATCAGGTAATCTTTTGCCATCAACCATTGTTTTTAGTTTTGCTCTTTCTTCAACATTATACTTACCGTCTATTACGCGCTGTAAACCTTCTTTTGCATATTTTGATTCAACCTCTGTTAGAAAACCCATCCCGCCAGAGTTTATTGCAAAAATTGGTTTTTCTATTTTTTCAAGAGTTCTAAGTATTGTTCCATCGCCACCAACTGTTACAACAATATCTGCTTTTTTGTTGATATCCTGCATAGAATATCCATTAAAACCTTGTTTTTCTGCAAATTTATCCTCTGCAAAAACCTCTCCATTTTCTTTTAAAAAATTATAGATATCTTTACCTGCCAAACATGCTTTTTTAACATGATAATTACAAACAAGCCCCCACTTCATTTCTTTTTTATCTCCTTAATTTCTTTTCTATGTTTAATCAAGGCATTAAGTTTTGTAGATATCGGCAAATGCTTTGCAACTTCTTTTACAAGACCATGAGTACTTATTTCATCAAACTTTACATCTTTAAGTGCATTTGCAAGTTTGTTAAAGGTTTTATCATCCATATCTAGCATTAATTCTTTTACTAGATAGTTACGCTTGATTTTTTGACCAAATGCTTCTTTCCAACGGGTTTCATATTCAGATAGAAAATCTTGGCTGAAATCTTTTGCTTTTACTGCTTTTGCAAGTACCTCGCCTGCGATTTTTCCGCCTTCCAGACAATGTGTAAGCCCTCCACCAGTTATTGGGTCTACATGACGGGCAGCATCACCTATAAGAATTAAATTATTGCGTACTGTTTCAACAGGGTTTGCAACAGGTACCGCACCAGCAATAAAACGTATGGGTGAGCTATTTTTCATACGAGGATCTTTTGCTATAAAATCATCGAGTAGTTTTTTTGCCATACCTGCTTCAGAAAGACTTGCAAGAATACCAATTCCAACATTTGCAACATTTTTACCTTTTGGAAATACCCAGATATACCCACCAGGTGCGATTTCTTTACCTAAATAAAAATCACAATATGCATCATTTACATCAATATTTGTAAGTGTATATTGAGCGCATGTTTCCAAATCTTTAGGGTCAAGACGAGTATTTATTCCACCCCACTGACCAATTTTTGATTCAACACCATCTGCTCCAACTACGATATCTGCTTGTATTTCAATTTCTTCATCAAATCTTTTAGCACGAACACCTTTGATTTTATCTGCATCTTTGATAATCCCAGTTGCTTGTGTATTCATCATAAAAGTTGCACCTGCTTTAATTGCGCTGCGCGCAAGCTCTTGATCAAAAATATCTCGATAAACAACATAACCTGTTTCATTACCTGCTTGCTCAGCACTAAGCGTAACACATGTTTTATCTGGTGAATAAATACGGGCGCCATCCATTTTACCTGCAATCCAGCGTTTGCCCTCTATTATTTTCCATGCATCTATTTTTCTACTTATTCCTTCACCACACAGAACAGGTACTCCTACTTCTGCACGCCGTTCAATAACAAGAACTTTTGCACCACCTTCTGAAGCAAAACGAGCTGTGACACTACCAGCAGGACCAGAACCTACTATTACAACATCGTATTTCATGCTAGTACCTCCCCGCTAATTGCACCAACAGGACAAGTTCTTATACAAATCGCACAACTAATACATTTTTCTGAATTAACTTCTGCTTTATTTCCAATCCATGATATTGCGTCTTGTGGACATACAGATATACATCCACCACATGCTAAGCATTTCTTTTTGTCTACATTTGCTTTAGGCTTTCCCATAACTTTCACCACGTTTTAATCCAGATGCTATCAAATGAGCCACACGAATAGGCTCGGGAATAACACCCCTTATTGTTGATATCTTTATTATTTCTTTTGCCTCATCTATCGACAATCCAACACATTTTACAAATATAGGATTATAAGATGTTTTTACTTTGTGAAGTCTACCTTTTTTAATAAGAGTTAATCTATCTTTTCCGTCTTTAAAATTCTTTTTCAAAGCTTTTTCAATTTTTACAAAATTAGGTTTGTCTCTTGTAACTGTGATTACAGGAATATTTGTATAAGAATATAATTCATTTATATCTACGACATTAAAACCACCAAGAGATATTCCATCAAGTAGTATTGCTTTTAACTGTTTTTTATGACGAGTTTTTTGTATCATTTTCTTACAGACAAAAGTTGCATCAGTACCATCGACAGAGACTTGATCATGCAAGATGCATTCAATATAACTTGAGCCACGCATAACTACGCCTATGATAGAGGAATGTTTATCGTTGAATGTAAAAGGGGAATCATCTATGCCTAGTATTCTTATTTGTGCTTTCATTTAAAAAATTAAAACAAGGATAATACTAATAATCTTTCGACAATAAGAAATATTTAAAATCAATATTGTGCAAATCATAACTTTTTTAAGCAAGGCAACGCTCTGTTATATAGGGGTTTTATTATGATTATAGATACTATAATACAGTTTATCTCAGTTTTAGTTGCAATTTTGGTTTTTGGATTTACATATCTATATGCAAAAAAACGAGATCGACATGCAGCAAATCGCGAGATTTATCAACAGTTGGAATTAGCATCAAATGAGTTGTTCTGTTTTGAAGCAGATCATCTTAAAATTATACGACATGTTTGGGAAAAAAAGGCAAAGCTTCCTTCTAAAGAAACCGCAGAATACATTCAAGTAATAAATTATGTATGCCAGATGCTTAATTTATTTGAGATCGCCATTCGTTTTAGGAAAGAAAAAATTGTTTCACCTGATATATTTAGTAGTTGGGTCATTTGGTATTATACTGTTTGTAATTCGCCCCATTTTCCTGAAATTTGGGAGGAAATACGCTTTGATTATACAAAGGATTTAAGAGAAATTATGAACATGGGTGTAAAATTAAACTTACGAAAAGATTTAGACGAAGATCAGAAACGCGAACAGTTTTTTCACGATGTTTCATCTTTGCTAAACTGCAATGTAGTCAAGGAGTGGTATACACAAGTTAAAAAAGAAAATTAGAACAAAACACTCTTTTTATAGAATCGACAATTTTCCAGTTACTTGATCAATTATATTATTTGGCGCAGGACCAATACCAAGAACTGTTTTAGTCCCAGCAGGTATCTCAGTATGCCCAGCATCACTAATTATACAAGCAACAATTTTAAGGTCGTCTGCTTTTTCTTTCAAAACATAAAAATCTTGTTCAGAATCAACTTTTAAGACAGCTTTTTTAGCACCCTCTTTCTGCCAGTTATGAAACCATTTAGAATTATTTTTTTTAGTATCAAGAGCACATACAACAGCAGCATGAGCAACTTGAGCAGCAAGTTTACCTGCTGAAATCTTCAGATCACTACGGGTGACAATAACCATTTTATATTCAAAATCTAGCATTTTACTCATCATTGGTATCATAGGATATTTCTTTAAAATTTTCCTCTCGCCATTTCTCACCCATAAGCTCAGCATTTGAATTATCAATAAGTCCTTTTACAAGAAGGGTTTTGCCATTTTCTTCTACATGTTTGAGTGGAACTCCAAGATATTTGTTTTTTGACTTTACAATTAATATATCATCATCAACTGCTACACTTTCACCAACAGTATGCCCAATTCCATCAATTACAAAACGGCAAATAAGACCATGTTTGTATTCTTCTTTTTTTTCTTGTTCTTCTTTTTTCTGTTTACGTCTAGAAAAAATGAATATCATACTTTCAGATATAATCAGATTCAAATGAGTTAAAATACGCGTAAATATCACCTGCTTATTTTGCACAGTAATCTGCGATTCTGTTATAAATCTTTGGAAGCATACAGATTTTTATAAACATGAAAAAATATGATGTAATAGTCGCGGGTGCGGGCCCAATCGGCGGCCATGTTTCAAAAAAAATCGCTGAAAAAAATTATTCAGTAGCAGTATTAGAAAAAAACAATGAAATAGGAAAATATCTAAACTGCGCAGGTCTTGTAACACAACGTGTTTTTGAAATTACAAAACTATCTTCAAAAACAATTCAAAATAAAATCTCTGGAGCAAACATTCATTCTCCCTCAAACGATATTTTAAAAATAGGTGGAGAACGCGTTCATGCACTTGTAATCGATAGAACAAATTTTGATAAAGAAATAATAAAACAAGCAGAAAAAAAACAAGTAGAAGTTTTTCTTGGAAAAAAACTATATTTTGCAAAACGAAATAAAGATAAAATACAAATAAAAACATCAGAAAAAGAAGAATTAGAATGTAAAATATTAATAGGTGCTGATGGCCCTCTTTCAAAGACAAGAAAAATTTTTAATTTTCCAGAGCCAAAAGAATTTTTAAAAGGCGCGGGTGCCGAAGTATCAAATGTATCTCTTGATCCTAATTTTGTTGAAATATTTGTTGGAAAAAATGTTGCACCAGGTTTTTTTGCATGGATAATATCAACAAATACAAGCGGTACAGAGGCAAGAATTGGTCTATGTATTGATAAAAACACTTTACAGCCACCAATGTTTTATCTTAAAAAATTTTTGAAAAACAAAAATACTTATCCTTTTCTCAAGGATGCAAAAACAACAAAAAATATCGCGGGTGTTATACCAATGGGTGCTTTGAAAAAAACATTTACAGATAATGTACTCTTAGTAGGTGATGCAGCAGCTCAAGTTAAACCAACGTCAGGAGGCGGTTTATATCCAGGTTTGTTATCTGCCAATCATTGCGCTGATGTTGTTGTTGATTCTTTAGAAAAAAATGATTTTTCTTCTAATTTTTTGAAAAAATATCATAAACTTTGGAATAAAGACATAGGCAAAGAATTAAACCGTGGTATGACTTTTAGAACAGTTTTTAAAAAACTATCAGATGAAGAATTCGATAAATACATAAGTAAATTTAAAAATCCAAAGATTGCAGAAATTATCAATAAATACGGTGATATTGATTATCCTTCAAAACTTTCAAGCCCGCTTATTAAAAAAAATCCTTCTATTTTAAAACTTGCAAAAAAAATGTTAAAAAAATAAAAGAAATTTTTTTATTTTGAGCCAGGTGGCGGTGGTATATAGTAATCTTCACTTTCATATCCTTCTTCATCTTCCTCAGGTTCCGGTGAATATTTAGGCGTCTTTGTCTTTCTTTTCCTGCGTTTTTTTCTAAAAACTATTATTACAATTATAAGAATTATTGCTATTATAATACTTATCATACATGGTGTTAAAAGAGCAAGTATAAATAAGATAGATGGCTCTAAAGTTATTGTAACATCAAGTGAGGTATTTGCTTCTTCTGGTGAAAAACTCAACTCTATATATTGTTTGCCATCTGCTGTTTCGTTTACATATACTTTTTCATAGTCATTTGATAAAGAGACTTTGATTCCATTTGGGAAGATTATTCTATATGTTACATATTGATTTTCTAAACCTGTAAATTTGTATGTCTGATTATTTATTTTTAACCCAGGTGGTGTCAGCGATATCTTGAATTTTGTTGGATGTGATGTATGTGAATATGTTTGTGTTTTAACAGGTTCCAAGTCATCCATTTTTGTTATGTCGCTATCCCATTGTAACGAGTTTTGAAATATTTCATTGTTTATATTTCCCTTTGCATCTAATCCTGTTATTATTTTGTTAATTGTCTGCTCAAAAATTGTTTTTTCATTTGTTAAAAAAGTGTTAATTTCTTCTTCGTTAAACACGTTTTCTTCTATACACAATCTTATAGCATCAGAATTGAGATAGATAATATCTATTGTTTCAGGTAGACTAAAAGGCTCAAGTATCTTTGTGACTTTGTAGTTTTTTTCCTCATCTATTTTCAAACCAAAGCTTAATTCCGTATCTCCTGTGAAAAAGCTTAACAAATTCAAATCTGTTGTTTCTGCTTCTATCTCTATTATTGTGTTTATTACTGGTTGCTTATATTCAGGGCTTTTTGTAGATAACATTAGCCCAGAAAAGCTTTTATTTTTGTTATCCCAGGTATATGCATTTTCGCTGTTTATGTATATATCTTGTGGCATTTTAAGAGTTATATTATAATTATAACCAAGTTTTTCTAGCTTTTTACCAAAATTTATACTATTGGGCGTTATGTTTGATTTTGCACCTGCATTTACAAGCCCAAATACTGCCTTTGAAGAAATATCATTAAGTATAACTCGTACATCATCATCTTTTAGTAAGGCTTTTACTGCAGGATTTTTATCCATTTTTTCTATATCAAACGGATTCAAGCAGTCATCTGTTGTAGTATTATCCCAAGTAAAAGCAAGTGTCAATGTTTGATTAAAAACAGATGTTTCTACAGTATTTTTTATATTTTCTTGAATATTTTTTATTGTTTTTTGATATATTTCATCCCAGTTTACTAAATTATTTTTTACAAATAATCTGATACTATCAGAAGGCACAAACTCGATATTGGTAATAACAGCTGGTAAAAACGCGTAATTTTTTAAACTCATACTTTTAATTGCTATTTCTGACTCAAATGACACAGGTTCTTTTTGTGAATCAAGTATAAACTCAATAGATATATCTTCTTTTTCTTCAATAGTTGTTGGGTTTTTGTTACGTACAACAAGAAAAGCATCTAAAGACGATAGTTTACCATCACTATTTCTAACAGTCCATTCTATAATATTATTTTTTAATTTACCATCAGTAAGTTGATATTCTAGTTTTTCACCTAAATCAAATGAATATGTAATATCCCACCCAGGATCTGCTTTAAGACTTAAATTATATCTTACATGTGCTCCAACATCAAGCATACCATTTATGAAATCGTGAGCATTTATTGTCTCAGCCATGTTGAAAAACTCAGAAGTAAGATTAACATTATATTCTTCATTAAATTTCCCAGAGGTATATACTGGTTTTGCTTTCAATGGAGTAACATTTGCTCCTTGAAAAGTATTTTTTATCTGATTATTTAATGAATTATGAAGATTGCTTTTTATTACGCCAAGTGCTTCTATATCATCTTGGTTTGTACTTGTTGTTAGAGCATGTATTTCACTGCTGGAATATGTTACATCAAAAGCTTCTGCTTGTATAACACTCATATCAATATAAATCTTAAAATCCGTTGCACTCCTCATTTCAATATTAAAACTAGCATTAACTATATTTTCTGTTGTATCCTGCGCAGATGCTGATTCTAATACTAAAAATAATGATACTACTAGAATAGAAACCATCATTGTAGATAATAACCTGGTGTAATGCATACCTCTTATCCTCACTAGAAGAATTAAACATATACTTATTATAAAAACTTTCTTACGATTTTTACGAAACCACTAAAAACATATTATGTATTTTCGAATATGTACTAATATGTATATTATCAGCGGGACAGCATCAAATACAATTGCAGAAGAACTATCACATATTCTAAAAATACCTATAGCAAATACTATATCTAAACGTTTTCCAGATACAGAACTTTATGTTAGAATACTAGATAATATAAAAAATGAGCATGTTGTAATTGTGCAGACGACTTATCCTGATCCAAATCTTGTGGAATTGTTTTTACTTCAAAATGCGGCAGAAGAAGCAGGCGCAAAAAAAATAACTGTCGTCATCCCATATTATGGTTACGCTAGACAGGATACATTGTTTCAAGCAGGCGAAGCAATTAGTGCAAAAGCAATAGCAGGACTCATAAGCCTTAATGCTGACAAAGTAATAACTGTTGATCCGCATAAAGAACATATTCTTGATTTTTTTTCAACAAGCGCTGAAAGCTGCACTGCAGTTCCAGAAATAGCAAATTATCTTAAACAAAAAAACTTGGATTTAATACTTGCACCTGATAAAGGAGCATTAAACAGAGCAAAACAAGCATCAAATATCGTTGGCTGTGATTTTGACTATATGGAAAAAACACGTATTGATGGTACAACAGTTGAAATCAAACCTAAAAATCTTGATGTACAAAACAAAAACGTTGGAATAATCGATGATATAATATCGACAGGTGGCACAATGGCAAAATCAATAAAAGAGCTTAAGCTACAAGGAGCAAAAAAAGTGTATGTTTCATGCACGCATGGTTTATTTGCAGGTGACGCAATAAAAAAATTATCTTCATCAGGTTGTGATGAGATAATTGCAACAGATACAATACATAGTACTTATAGTTCAGTAAAAGCAGCATCAAGTATCGCACCTCTTATAAAATAAAAAATAAATAATTCTTTGATAAGTTATTTATAAGACTATATTTTTACCGTGTTGACTAGTCTTAGGTGAAAATCAATGAGAAAAAGAGCTCAATTTAAAAGCAGACCTACAACATATGAACCAAAGCATATAACTGAAAGTAAACCAAAAACATTTGATAAAAAGACAATTAATATAAGTAAAAACTGGTGGGTAGCCGTAGCATTGATCAGTATCTTCTTTTTAGTGTTGTTTTTCAATACTTATTTCAATTTTACAAGTGAAATTGCGATATATTCTGAGGGTGAGGGATACTCCAAATACTTATTATCCGGTCCTGACCCATATTACAATCTAAGATTAGTTGAAGAAACAAGTAAAACTGGTATATATTCATATTATTCTGATTTAGATCCTTTGTTAAATTATCCGTTGGGCAAGTCTAGTTATAGAGGGCCGTTGCTTAATATGATGGCACTTGGTTTCAGTAATTTTTTAACGCCGTTCATGGACAAAACTGATGCGATAGGTTATTCTATGCAGTTTATACCTGCGCTATTCGGAGCATTAATTGTATTTCCTGTTTTTTTTATAGGTAAAGTACTTTTTAATAAAAAAGCAGGTCTCATTGCTGCATTTTTCATTGCAATAATCCCTATACATATTGGTTCCGGTCATGGTTCTGCATATTCATTATTTGATCATGATTCATTAAATTTACTTTTATTTTTCCTAATATTTTTGTTTATGATTCTCAGCCTTAAAGAAAAAGACCGTACAAAATCAGCTCTTTATGCAATTCTTGCAGGAGTTCCACTTGCAGGTCTTTCCATGGTTTGGGTTGAAGCCCAATTCTTGTATGTTATTATTGGAGTCTATGCCGTTGTTCAGATGATTATTGATATATTTTCAAATAAAATCGAAACCAATGTTTTCAGATCAACTTCTATAACCATCTTAGCAGGTTTTCTAATTTATTTGCCCGCCAATGTATCAAAAATAGGAGGTTTTCATTTCGATACTTCTTTTTTGATGACAATTGTAGTCGTTGGTTTTGGATTGCTATATTATCTATTTGGTGTAAAAAGGATACCTTGGACTTTATCTCTGCCTTTTATATTTATATCTGGTACAATTGGTGTAGTTTTTCTTTATTTAATAAGATACTTTAACATATCTTTTAGTTTTCTTGCAGGTTTTGATAAAATTTCAAATATCCTATTTGGTACAGGTATTTATGGCAACAAAGTTTCTATGACAATTGCAGAGGCAAATACTTATCAAATAAGTCAGACCGTCATGAATTTTGGTCCTGCTCTGTATTGGGTTGGGTGGGCTGGTTTTATTTTTATTTTATGGTACTATTATCGTGAAAAACTTAGACGCGATTATTTATTCTTTATCGTGTTATTCATTGTTGATTTATGGCTTACTAGCACCGCGGGTCGTTTCTTAAATGACATGGTTCCTTTGATTGCTATTTTTGCAGGTTTTATCATATGGTTTGTTGTTGATAAAATTGATTACAAGCAAATGATTAAAAACGTTCGTAGTGCAGGCGGTGGTTTGCATGGTATTCGTCGTGGCATTAAACTAATGCATATTTTTGGTGTTGTACTTATTGCTTTTATCATTATTCTTCCAAATGCGTTTATAGTACTTGATGCTGCTATTCCAAACAAAGCGTATCCTTTGGATGAAAAAAATTGGAGTAATTGGAAACAAGATTATTTCCTTAATGAGTCATACTCTGGTGTTTTTGGGCTATCTTTGTATAAAGAATCTTATTGGACTGATGCTTTTAATTGGCTTGCACAGCAAGATACAGATATAGCAAATGATGTTGATCGTCCTGCTTTTATTTCATGGTGGGACTACGGGTTTTATGCAGCAGCTCTTAGTAAGCATCCGACTGTTGCTGATAACTTTCAGGATGGTATACCTCCTGCTTCTAATTTTCATACTGCTACTAGTGAAAAGGATGCTGTAGCCATATTGATTGTTAGAATACTGGAAGGTAATAAAAAAGATGGAAACGGTAAACTGTCTGAAAATGTCAGAAACATTTTGGAGAAATATCTTCAAAAAAGTGATAGTGATAATATCACAGAATGGATAGAAGATCCTCTTTCTTCTATTTCTTATCATAAATGGATAAGTGAAACGTTTAATCAGTATATGCGAGATGAAGTTGATACAAATCTTCTAAAGGTTGGTGCTCAATGGTCTGAGAATGCTTTCTATCATGATGTTGTTGATTTATTTAATAATGAAACAAATGGTTTAACTGAAGAAGAAGTTACATGGTTGTATCATGATCTTCAAGAGGAAACAGGGTATAGTATTCGTTATTATGGTGTAGAAGGTTATGATCGTCAGATTTTCAATATTTTTGCATTTTTGTCTGATAAAAGTCTTGTACTTCTTGGTGGTCCTGAGGATGAATTTGTAGATGTTTTGTATAGTGGTTATAAAGTTAAACCTAGCGGAGGCTTAGATTATGAGATTACTAATGAGCCTTTTGAAGATTATCTAAAATTATCAGATTCTGATAAGAGATATATA
>Ga0105099_10002487_pt1 | contig 10926 bp, 10 predicted proteins | sample PPLLak3cmMay2015_2_FD_79138 | JGI IMG/M metagenome (GOLD analysis project Ga0105099, IMG submission 79138) | Freshwater sediment microbial communities from Prairie Pothole Lake near Jamestown, North Dakota, USA - PPLs Lake P8 Core (1) Depth... | ecosystem: Environmental > Aquatic > Freshwater >...
CGCTCCCGATTGCCGGACTTATGACTCCGGCGCCTTTGGAGGAGCTGTTGAATCAATTGGCGGTCACGGAACAAGCCATTTTTTCTTTGGGATGCAAAGTGGCCCATTCCATCATGCAGTTGGCTTTTTTAGCCTTACCGGTTATTCCGGAATTGAAGTTGACCGATAAAGGGCTTGTCGATGTGATCCGATTCGAAATCGTTCCCCTTTTTGAGAAAGAATAGCACCATGTCCAAAACACGATCCGTAGGAATTATCTCTAAACCGCATCCGCTGGCCGATAAAGCGTCCAAGCAATTGGCCCAATGGTTTGAAAAACGCGGAATCCCGGTATATGGCGAACGTGTACGCCTTTCCGAACAGAACAATAAAGACGATCTGAATACGATCCCCAAAAACGTGGACTGGGTTATTGTTTTGGGCGGCGACGGCACTCTTTTGGGCGCGGCCCGTAAAATCGGCAAATGGGGCGTTCCGATTTTAGGTGTCAACCTGGGTGGGCTGGGTTTTTTAACCGAGATTCCTTTTAAAAAATTATATCCGGTTATGGAGATGCTGCTGAAAGGGGAATTGGAAATCGAGAGTCGGTTGATGCTGGAAGCCAAAGTCCTGCGTTCTGAAAAAATTCTCTCGCGGTTTCAGGTTTTAAATGACGTAGTGATAAATAAAGGAACCCTTTCCCGTATTATCGATTTGAACGTATCGATTAGCGAACAATTCCTGACTACTTATCGGGCCGACGGATTGATCATTTCAACTCCAACCGGTTCCACGGCCTATAATTTGGCGGCCGGCGGGCCCATTCTTTACCCAACCGTGGATAATATCATCCTGACCCCCATTTGTCCGTTCACGTTAACCAACCGCCCCCTGATTTTGCCCGATCACGACAAACTGAGCATTACCATGGGCAAGGAAAGCGAGGGTAGGGTGAGCTTGACCTTTGACGGGCAAGTCGGAATCGATTTTTATTACGGCGATAAAGTCGTTATCTCCAAATCAAAGAAGAAAATCAGACTGGTCAAATCGCCTTATCAAAGTTATTTCGAGATCTTAAGGGAAAAATTGATGTGGGGAGGGGCGACGTATCCGAACCATGGAAACCGTTAGATGGACTCTTGAAACCGAGCGGCGCCACATCGCCTATCTGCGCCATCTGATCGAATCCTATGACGGGATGGCCGTGGTGCGGACCGTGGATCCTCAGCAGGCCGTGATTGAATTGATGATCGCGCCGGGTTGCCGGGATCTGATCATGGATTTACTATCGTATTTACGGAACGAAGAAAATATAAAGATTCATTTACTCACGCAAGCTTAAGACCTTTCCGAATTTTCCGCTTAAATCCCGGTAAAGAATAGAGCCGGCAAACAATGGAGGTTTGTACATTTTGCTGAAACGATTTTATGTGGCCACCATGGGTTGCCAGATGAACGAATATAACTCCGATCATCTCAGCCGCTATTTGATACGCGCCGGCTATCTGCCCGTTGAAACGCCCGAGTCCGCGGATGTGATCATGATTAACACTTGCTCGGTCCGGGACAAAGCAGAGCAGAAAGCCTATAGTCTCATCGGCCGCATGGCCCGTTTGAAACGAAAAAAACAGGATCTGATCTTGGGTTTGATGGGATGCGTGGCCCAGCAAGAAGGAGCAAAACTATTCAAACGGTTTTCAGAACTGGACCTGGTCATGGGACCAAGGCAAATCCACCGAATCGCCGAATGGATCGAACGCATTGAACATCATCACGAAAAAGTGACGGCTCTCGAGATCGACCTGCAACCTTCACCGGCCGTCACGGAGCCGGGCTATTTCAACGGCCGCATCAAAGCGTTTGTGACCATTATGGAAGGGTGCAATAATTTTTGCAGTTATTGTATCGTGCCTTATGTCAGAGGCCGGGAAGCGAGCCGGCCGCATATGGAGATCGTTCAAGAGGTCAAATCGTTGGCTGCGCAAGGCATCCGGGAGGTTTCATTGCTCGGGCAAAACGTCAATTCCTATCGGGATCTGCAAGGGGTTGGGTTGGATTTTCCCGGATTACTCAAAAAGCTGGAAAAAATCCCCGGTCTCTGGAGGGTTCGTTTCACGACTTCCCATCCTAAGGATCTTTCCGATGAATTGATTTCCTGCTTTAAGCATGTTAAAAACCTATGCCCGCATATTCATCTGCCGGTACAGGCCGGTTCCAATTCCATTTTAGACTTGATGAACAGAGGATATACCCGGGAAAAATATTTTGAACTGATTAGTAAATTAAGAGAAGCAAGACCCGACCTGGCTATTACCAGCGATATTATTGTCGGCTTTCCCGGAGAAACCGAACAGGATTTTCATTTGACCATGGATCTGATTAAAAAAATAGAATTTGATAATTTATTCTCATTCCAGTATTCTGACCGCAAAGGCACCAAGGCTGAAAAAATGGGAGGAAAAATTACCGATACTGAGAAGTCAGCCCGGTTGTCCTTATTGCAAGACTTTCAAAAACAGATAACCCTTAAGAAAAACAAGGCCTTGGAAGGCAAACAGGTCGAGATTTTGATCGAAGGGCAAAGCAAAAAAGGCAACCAATTATCCGGACGTGCGCCGGACAATAGGCTTATTAATTTTTCACCAAATAACAACGAATTAGGAACGATAGTTAATGTTTTGATTAAGCGTTCCGATATTAACTCACTCTGGGGCGAGATTATACGTCAAGAGTGACAGGTCAAGATTAAATTATGGATCTAATCGAAATTGACTATAGTAAAGAATCGATACTGATCGTTGACGATGATGAGTATTTAAGAAATGCTTTGGAAGAGCTGCTTATTTCTTTGAAATTCCAGGCTTCTTCAGCCGGGTCCGGACCGGAAGCCTTGACGATCCTTAAAGAAGATGAATTCACTTTTTTACTGACCGATATGCGCATGCCTGAGATGGATGGTTTGGAATTGATCAAAAAGGTCCGGGCCGAATATCATGAGATCAGTATTATTGCTATGACCGCATATTCTGAAGGATACCGTTATATCGATGTGATTAATTCCGGCGCCAGTGATTTCATCAATAAACCTTTTGAATTAGGCGAATTGGAAGCTAAAATAAAAAGGATTATCACGGAACGCAATTTGCGCAAAGAGCTGAGCCGTCTGTCCATTACGGATTCATTAACCGGATTATTTAATCAACGTCATTTTTATAAGCGTCTCTCTGATGAATTTTTACGATCCAGCCGTCAAAAGGTCAAGTTTGCCTTGATCCTGCTTGATCTGGATAATTTCAAATCTTATAACGATACCCATGGTCATTTAGCCGGTGATGAAATATTAAAGTCGGTTGGTCTGATCATTAATCAATCCATCCGGGTTGGGGTTGATTCCGGTTATCGCTATGGCGGCGATGAATTCGCCATTATTTTGATTGATGCCAATCTGAATATCGCTCATGGTATCGGCAAAAGAATCCAGGAATCCTTGTCAAAAAACCAAAATATTCGAATCAGTATCGGCTATGCCGAATTTAACGACCATATCACCATGGAAGAAATCATCTCCGAAGCCGATGAACAGCTCTATAAGTCCAAAGGCGAAAGTAAAATCAATCACCATTCATAAGATGAATTTTGACGGGATTAACAGGATTAAGCCCGCGAAGCTCGGGATAAAGAAGATTTCATTTCTTGTCCGCCTGTAAGCTTGCAAAGGCGGATAACTTTCTTCTTGGTAGTCGCAGTCTTTCGCCTGTGCATTACGTTGCTCAAAAAAGGAAAAAATATTTATTAACCGCAGACTTCCGCAGATAACCGCAGACAAGAAAAAATATTTTTGTTCCGCCGACCGGCGGAACAAAAGGTTTCATCCCTTCAGGATTTCTTTGATTCCATAAAATGCGGGAAAAACAAATCCTGAAGGGAAGGGCACATGCCAGCGTGAGAGTAGGGTGCCTATCGTCTTGATATTTTCTGCTTCCCGTAGCTTTTCAACAATCTCTTCCATTTCAATTCCATTGTAAAAAAATGACCAATGTCCGGCTGGATTGTTTGGAGCAGTCAAAAACAAAGTCAAAGCTGTTTCTTTTTTGGGAGTCGTTTACCGGAGCATTAACTACGGTAGATGGAATTTTGTTTGCTAAAATTAAAGTCTTCTAAAGGGGGACAATATGAAACGTAAAAGAAAAAGTACTAAAAAATGGGGTAAGATCGGAGCTCCAAGAAGCGCTAAAAGACGAGCCCATTTAAAACGAATTTCATATAAGAGAAGAAGAAAGGATTAGAGTGCAATCACAAACTAATATAAGTATAGCAGTAATCAATAAATGAGAATATATATTCCGATAATTCTCTTTTAGTATTTTCCATGTCTTCTAACAAAGGACATGAGCCTGCTATTATTTTTGTTTGACATGAAAGAATTTTTAAAAAATCGTTACTCAGTTTCTTGTCTTTTAGATAAGCAATTCTAACAGTTAATTGTTTCCCTGTAATAAAAAAAGCATCACTACTGCCAAAGATAGATTCCACTCTCTTTAATATGCTCCTCTGAAATGTTTTAAGTTCATCATCATCGTGTGTTGATTTTTCTGGAATCAACGATCCTGTTTTTAATTTTTTAATTTCTGCCAAGTGTCTATCTTGATCAGGACATATTAACTCAAAAACATTTTGTGCTTTAATTAAGTAATTGATAGTCTTATCAATGACATCATATTTCAAGTCCCAGTTTTTATCTTCTTTTGTATATTTTCTCGTTAGTTTAATGATGAGCCAAGAAGAAAGAAAGGCTATAATTCCACCTACAAGAGCGCCTATTATAGCTGCCCAGAGTTCTTTTGACATGAGTTGTCCTCCATATTATTTGCAGTATATTCAATAGGCTGAATTTTGTCAACTTAACCAAACCGCCTGAACGCTTTCAGTCTCTTATTTATTTTTAAATTTAAACTGTAACTGCTGATTCTTCAGCCTGATCTGTCTTGCTCTCCAAACTGCATAGCTTTTACCTTCAGACTTCAGAATGTCATAAAATAGGTCATACCAAAGCCCGGGATCGACAATATCATCCGTATCAATTGTCTTAATCGCTCAAGAACGATTTGTTTTATGATTTTAGGATTGTGCATTTTTTTACATTATGGCGCATATATGAGTTTAAGATGAATGCCAATAAATGATCCTGGTAGCCGCAGCCTTTAGGCTGCGTAAATGCGCTGGCTAAAGCGTGCGGCTATTGGTGCAAAAAAATGATCAGCCTAAAAGGACCGTTTTCATAAAGTTTATGCCGAATCCTGGCCCGGGATCAATTAACGAACGCAGGCTGTGAAGCCTGCGCCTACAGGCCATGATTTGGCTTTGAAAACAAGGTTATAGCGGAGGCAGATATGTCCGGTTCGCATCACAAAGGGCCTGCAAGAGATAGTAAGGATTGGAAGGCTTTTTTGTCTGCGCAAATCTGCTGGTCTGCGGCAAAGATTCATTTTATATAACCAAAGGAAAAGGCCGGTCTGAAAAAAAATCCCGTTAATCCCGTCTAAATTTCTAAAAATAAATTCCTTTAGTTTCATGATTAATTTCCAAAATCTAAAATATAATTCCGCAAGATGATAAGCCTGATTGTGGGTTTAAAAATGGGTTTCAAACGTTTTTAATCTGATATAAACAATAATTAAGTATTTGAATTTATGTGGTTTTTTATATTTTTGCCAAAAATATACGATAATTTTAACAATATATGTAACTTCTGATAATATATATTATGTAAACTAAATGATTTATGTAAATCTGCACCTGAATAAAGATTGAATTACCCTCTTTTTCAATAATTTTATTGACAGATGAGTTAGTTACGGTGTAGAAACACCTAACTTTTTGTGCTGATCGGAGGACCTTGCATGGGTAGTGTTGTTAAAAAACGACGTAAAAAAATCAGAAAACATAAATATCGCAAGTTACGAAAGCAACTTCGTCATAAGAATAAGTAACGTCTAAAATTAATTGTGATTTCCAATAAGAAAGGCAGACCGGTAAACCCGGTACTGCCTTTCTTTGTTTTTTTAAAATTACGCAGGTTTCTTATTTAAAAATTTCGACAGAAAGTTGTCGATAAGTGAAAAATAAATAATTAGGTCGTACGGACTTATTCCGGCGCTTTTGCCGGAATTCATGTTTTATTGATCCTGGATTTTTCAGGATCAATAAAACATTTACTTACTGTAATCATACCAGCCTCCCCCGGTCTTGCGTCCGAGGCGATTAGCCCTGATCATATTCTTGAGCAATGTGGGCGACACCCATTTCAACTCTTTGTTCAATTCGCGGTAAAAGTATTCATTGACATGATAAGCAATATCGATCCCGGTCAGATCCATTAATTCAAAGGGTCCCATGGGATAATTAAGACCGTTCTTTACGGCCACATCCACGTCCTGGGCGCTGGCGACGCCTTCTTCAACGATTTTGATGGCCTCCAAGAAATGGGGAATCATGATCCGGTTTACAATAAAACCCGGAGAATCTTTTTTGACTTCCACCGTGATTTTGCCCATTTTTTTGGCAATCTCGGTGGTGACGGCAACCGTGTCGTCGCTGGTATAATAGCCGCGGATCACTTCAACCAGTTTCATCAACGGTACCGGGTTAAAAAAATGCATGCCCACGATTTTATCCGGCCTTTTAGTCGCAGCCGCGATTTCGGTAATGGACATGGATGAAGTATTGGAAGCCAGGATTACTTCCGGGCGGCAAATTTCATCCAGCTCTTTGAATACTCTTTTTTTTAAATCCAAATCTTCAAGCACGACTTCAATGACCAAATCGGCATTTTTCAATTCCTTCATATCCGTGGTGCCTTTGATCCTGCCCAAGATCGCTTCTTTTTCCTTGGCTTCCATTTTTCCCTTTTCAACGCTTTTAGCCAAGAACTTGCCGATGCTTTGCAAGCCTTTTTCGACAAAACGATCTTCAATATCCCGCATAATGACGTTGCAACCGATTTGGGCCGCAACCTGGGCAATCCCATTGCCCATTGCTCCGGCGCCAAGCACACCAATAGTCTTTATCTGCATAATAACTCCTTTTTATTGCATTTATTTACGCCGCTTCAACACGGCTTACTTCCGGTACATTCTGCTTTAACACCTTTTCAATGCCCATTTTAAGGGTCATTTGCGACATGGGGCAACCGCCGCAAGCCCCGGTTAAACGGACTTTGACAACCCCTTTTTCATCCACATCCACCAGATGAACATCGCCTCCGTCAGCCTGCAAAGACGGCCGCACTATCTTCAAGGCTTGTTCCACTTTTTCTTTTAAGGTCATTTTGATTTCCTCCTCTTATTAACAGACATGCAAAAACATAGCATAAAGCCGGGTAAAATCACAATATCAAAAAACAACGGGAGCTGCATCAGGCTTCATAAAACTTTCGCACCCGATTATCCAGATATTCAGCCAAAGCCGGAGAATCTTGGGGCGACCAACCCATGGCTTTTTGCCAGATCTCGTCGCTTTCCATACATAAATAAAGGCCCAGATCCGGATACCACTGGTCCAAAAGGGTTTTCATGTAAGCATACATTTCAATGCGTATAGGTTTAAAATAACGCATCTTGCCGTCCAGCCCCATAATAAATTCACCATCCAGAATATGTGTCCCGGGATGGCGTTTGCGGATAATCGCTTTCAGACCCGGCATATAGCGCAGGCATCCCATGCTGATCCAGATGATCTTTTTAGGATCGAGGTATTGGTTTAACATTTCAACGGCTTTACGATATTGATCCTGCCATCCCGGGTGTTCAATCAGGGGATCAAAATGCAAACCGATCATAAAGCCCTGCCGTTGACATTGTTGCGCCGCTTTTAAACGGTTTTTCAGGCTGGGCGCGCCATGTTCTTCTTGGGCGGTAATGACCGGGCTATTGACCGACCAGGAAAGGATAATGCGCTCCGGATTCGAGAGCTGCAATACTTTTTCAATCTGATTTGTTTTGGTCTTGAGTTCGATAATGGCATTTTTATGTCCGGCAATAACCGGCGCCAAGGCTTGGCTGAATTCGGTAATGGAATCAAGGGCCAGGCTGTCGGTGAATTCACCGGTCCCGATCCGGAAAATTTTTTCAGGGTTTTGTTCGATCTGTTCCGTAACCTCGTTGATTCGATCCGGCACATTGACGAAAACCCTTAAGCCGGGAGTGTTCAGATAAGCCTGCAAAATGCAGTAACTGCAATCCAGAGGGCAATTCATCCCGATCTGGAGAATTTGATAGCCGCAACAGATATAATTATGCGTTCCCGGACAGGGCTTCAGAATTTCTCCAGGGAAATCGCAAAGCCAAAGGGTCTGCTTTTCCGATTCCAAAGAAAGAACTTCTGCGCCGTTCAAGGAACGGCCCGGCCTTTTTATTAGAGACGAGTGGGCGCTTCGCTCTATCATCCGATTGGCCGCCGTCCGATTGAACGTTTCCGGATCGACAACTATTTTTTTAATGCTGTTTTTCAACTCATTTCTCGATGCGCTCGTTATGACTGGTGATTTCAAAAAACGCCCATTTTCTCCAAACCCTCTGTTTGCGCAATGCAAAGCAGTCTTTGTTTTAATTCAAAGCCGTTTTTAAAATCAATCGTAAGCGTGCAATGAACATCTTCAAACCCGGGCGTATGGTGCACTCTGGCATATTTCGGCAGATTCAATTTATCGATTTGTTTTTGAAATTCATGCTCGGTCTTGAGCAGACGCGGATAACGTTTGAAGCGTAACCGTTCCAGAATCGCTTTTGCTTTTTGGGGCTTGTTTATTTTGGGTTCATTTAGAATATTCTGAAAATCAGCCTCTTCCAAAAACCGCATATTAGTATCGTTTATTTTTATCGATATATCGTTAATAAGATCAATAAATTGAGCCTGTTGATTAAAGTTTAAGTTCAAATCGGTAATCCATTTAAAAACGGAAGAGCGCGGCTCAGCCGCCATGGCCATTAAGGCACGGATGGTTTGCAGCGATACACTCTTGTCCGCAATTTCCTTTTGTTGGTCCGCGGTCCATTGATCGAAGCCAAGAAAAACTTGCAGAACAGCATCTTGGCCCGGTAACCCCAGAAGCGGCAGATAGTCCCGAATGATTTGATCTTTGCTGAGGAAACAACTTGCTCTTTTTAAAAACATCCCTTTTTCAATGGGATTCAATTCCCGGGTCGTAAGGTTGTCATGCAAATTCAATAAGAGCAGATCCAACGCGCTGTGCGGCACGGAAGAGCTGTCCTGGCAAGGTATTTCCCGCCAACCGAGCGCTTGACAGGCCTGCAGCCGTCGATAACCGGTTACGATTTCCATCAACCCTGCCCTGCCCGGCACAAGCAATGGTGGATTGAGAAGACCGACTTTGTGAATGGAATTCTTTAGTCCCTCCAAATCAAAACCAAAACTCATGCAATAGGGTCCGGGTTCCATTTGAATATTTTCAGGCTTTACCTGAATAACCTTTATTTGATTCGCATAATGAATATTCATCGTTACCTCAAGTTTTAATTAAACGAAAAAAATCTTGCCACCAGGTCCTAATTGGCTTATATGCATACCTGAAACATAAAACCAGATTTTTTATTTTGAATCAATTTTATAATACACTTGCTTCAAATGTCTGCGCTCAGGAGGGTCATTTGCTTAAATTACATCTGATTATTAAAAAAAGATCCGAAGCGATGTTATGTTTGACCCTTGCAAACGGGTTCCGTTATTTCTTTTTTGGTTTGGCGCTCTTTTTGGCTGTTTTTTTGCTTATGGACCGGCCGGCCCATACCGAATCCGTGTCGCTGGCGCCTTTGCTGATCATCTCGATTCTTATCCTCTCAGGATGCTATCATGAAGAGTGGCGTTTCGACTTGATGCGAAAAAATGTGGAATCCCGTTTCGGTCTATTATTTTTTTATCAACGCAAAATCATTTCTTTTGAAGATATTGAAACGTTTCGAATCACGGAATTTACCAAGGGTCACCAAGGTATGGTCGAAGCTGATAAAAAACGTTTCTTCCAGGTTTCCTACTCTAAATTTTCACTTGTTACCAAACAAGGCCTGGTCAAAGACATTGAAATCATGAAAAGTAAATATGGAAATGATTTACAAAAGAAAGCCGAAACAGTGGCCGAATTCTGCAAAAAGGCTTTGATCCCAAATGGATCAAAGCCTTAGATGTTGGACAATCTCTTCACATACCATAAAATTGAATTTAGACAGGATTAATAGCAACCTCTTCCATTTATTTTAAAATCCTGTAAATCCTGTTCATCCTGTCAAAAAATCTTATCAAGCCTCAGGCTCGAAATAAAGAAAACAAGCGGCCCGATGCCCGTCTTCAACATGCTTCAAAGGCGGAATATGATCTTTGCATTTGGGCATGCGACTGGCACAACGGTCATAGAAGTAACAACCAATGCGTTCTTTATCCGGCGATGGAACGTCGCCGGTCAAAATGATCCTTTTTCTTTTTTTCTCTATTTCAGGATCCGGAATCGGAGCGGCAGACATCAACGCTTTGGTATAAGGATGCAGCGGGTTTTTGTAGAGGTCAAAACCGCCTGATATTTCGACAATTTTACCGAGATACATCACTGCGACTCGATCGCTGATATATTCAATGACCGAAAGATCATGAGCAATGAAAAGATAGGCAAGCCCAAGCTCGTCTTGAAGATCGTTCAAAAGATTCAAAATCTGGGCCTGAATGGAAACATCCAAAGCCGAGACCGGTTCATCCGCCAGGACCAGTTTGGGATTAAGCGCCAGAGACCTGGCAAAACCGATGCGCTGTCTTTGCCCGCCTGAAAATTCATGCGGATACCTGTTTTTAAAAAATCGGGAGAGCCCCACTTTTTCCATGAGTTCGTCCACGCGCCGGTCAATATCCGTGCGGGTCATATCAATGAGACCATATCTATTGTAA
>Ga0105099_10002488_pt1 | contig 10926 bp, 8 predicted proteins | sample PPLLak3cmMay2015_2_FD_79138 | JGI IMG/M metagenome (GOLD analysis project Ga0105099, IMG submission 79138) | Freshwater sediment microbial communities from Prairie Pothole Lake near Jamestown, North Dakota, USA - PPLs Lake P8 Core (1) Depth... | ecosystem: Environmental > Aquatic > Freshwater >...
ACTGAACAACAGAGCCAGCGTTATCCATACGGAACTCCAGATAAGCGCCTCTTTTACAGGAACCTTATGCGCTTTCTTATTGAATATCCCCAGATCAAGGGCAAGCATCAGAAAAATAAAGATATGGAACCCTATCCAGAAATAAATACTGACCTGCATCATCGAGCCGAATTAGTCCGCAAATTTATAAAATTCCCGCTCAGTTCAATATTTAAGTTTATAAATCAGGTTCCGTCACACCTGTATAAGAAATCTTTTTTACCTTTAATGGCCTTACTCAGATTATAACCCATGTAAAATGAATGCAACATTAAACAAACTGATAATAAGTGTATTTTTTACACTTATTATACTTCCAGCATCTTCGCAGAAGAAGATATCGCCGGCTGACGTGATAACATCGGATGATCTTGAAAGCTATCTGTCGTTTCTTGCATCACCCGATCTTAAGGGAAGGGAGAATGGTGAGCCCGGACTCGAAATCGCCCAGCGTTTTATTGTTTCACAAGCCCGCCTGATGGGGCTGAAACCCGCTAACGGGACAAGCTATTATCAGCCTTATACTATTGTGAAAAATTCAATAGATATTGATAAAACGAAAGTTGATATTATCTCACAGGATAATGATACAGTTACAATTAAAGGGCCTGTATATCAGCTTGTCCCGACATCACCAGCCGACTTCACTCTTGAAGGCGAAGTGATCTTTGCAGGTTATGGACTGAAACAGGACAAATACGGGTATAATGACTTTGAAAGCATAAAGCCGGAAGGCAAGATACTCCTTGTCATGAACAGGGCACCGTCAACGGAAGACGGAAAGTTTCCATTTGAAACTGCCAACTGGGACTCATTTATGAGCATCCAGGCCAAGCTGACATACATGCTCTTTACAAAGGCAAAAGCGATATTGTTCGTAATGGATCCGAAATCAGGCGTCAGATCACTGGAGGAGAGGTACCCGGGCATTTCAGGGGAACTGGGTTCCTCCAAACATCTCAAGGGTGAGAAACCCATGAGTCTTCAGATGCCTGGAATGCCGAAAATCCTCTATGTGCACAGATCTGTAGCTGATGAGCTCCTGAAGGGCACAGGAAAAACACTGGAAGAACTTCAGAGTGAAATAGATTCCGACCTTAAACCTCAGTCGTTTGAGATACAGGGCAAGAAACTCATATTCACTGAGGTATCAAAAACTGAAGATATCATTTTGAACAATGTCGCAGCTGTAATCGAGGGCAGCGATCCTGAATTAAAAAATGAATATGTTATTTTTTCAGCACATGCAGATCACATAGGTACACAAGGAGGCAGAATCAACCCTGGTGCCGACGATGATGCTTCAGGCTGTTCAGCCTTGCTTTCAATGGCCGAAGCATTCCAGAACCTGGAAAAGAAGCCTCTCCGGTCAGTTATGTTCCTCTGGGTATCGGGTGAAGAGATCGGCCTCTATGGTTCAAAATCGTATGTTGATAATCCGCTCGTGCCTCTGGAAAAAACAGTTGTTGACCTGAATATCGACATGATCGGAAGAACAAAGGGGGTCGCCGATACTACTCCGGATACTCCGATGACAGGGCCTTACGAAGTATTTGTCATTACAGGCAACCAGAGCAGTGAACTGGGATCCATAGCAAGCGAGATCGATAAATCGGTCAGGCTTGATTTTGATTACAGCCTGAGCGGAAGAAAACATCCTCTTCAGCTTTTTTCGAGGAGCGATCATTATAACTTTGTAAAACATGATATCCCGGTGCTTTTCTTTTCTTCAGGACTTCATACTGATTATCATACTCCGGGAGATGTTGTGGATAAAATTGATTTTAAAAAGATGGAAATGATCACTGAAACCATCTTCAGGATAGGATTTACTGTTGCTGACAAAAAGACCAGGCTGGTGGTTGACAATCCCTACAGCAAATGGTAAGACTGTTTTACAAATAAATTCAGATCAGGGATTTTTAACAACAAAGAAAGTCTGAATTGCATTCCTGTATTTTGGATCAATATCCGGTATGCCGTTGCCGTTCAGGTCTTTCATCGATGTCAGGTACTCCACAAGGGCCAGCCACTCCTTGCCCTCCTGAAAACCATCCCTGGTCTCATCAAGGTCAATTATGGCATTTTTCATTTCAGTTAACGGATTCCCTGCAGCGTCCTTAGGCACAATGTTTAAAAGTCCAAAACTCATCTTCTTTATTATTCCCACGAACTCAAGCGTATAGGAGTTCGCTGTTATTGAGTAGAGATCTTTGTTCTTTTTTGAAAAATCCACTCTTCTGGATTTACCATCTTTCGACAATATCTCTATGCTGCGGATCTTATTCAGTATGCCCTTATCGGGATCAAATTCTGCTTTCAAACCCGAATAATAGCAGTAGTATTTTGGAGTTGACTTAGAGGCTGCATGAAGTATCTCAAGTATGCTTTTAAGTTCTTTCCCCGTAACGTAAACCCTTGCCAGCGGGTACCCGGGCACCCCGTCGTCTCCCTGCCCCAGGGACATGATTTTGAAAACATCCGGGACTGATTGGAAACCCGGAACCAGCGTATCGCGTATCACACCAACGGCCACGAGACCGATATCAGTGCCGGTTATTGAATGGTTGTTGATATAACCGTGAATCGCGTCAGCGACCATGGGCCCCAGGTTGCTCTCATGCACGTTTCCCTGCTCGTTGCATTCAAGCAAAAAACCTGTTTCCACTATGCTCCGTCCGTATTCCATACCCAAAGGAGCAAGCAATTCCCTGGTTATTGCCTGCTTCTGATCTTCAATCATCCTGTGAATCGTTTCATCGCCCATAATCCTGTCGTCAACCGGTATGAGATTGTAATCAGCAAAAAACCAATGGCCGTCCTTAATTGTCAGTGACAGTTTTCCAACATACTGGCCATATGCCCCTGTCTGCACAATACTTGTTCCGTTAACAAACACCGGTTTATCAAGCCTGGTATGGGTATGACCGCTTATAATAACATCGATGCCTTTTACTTTTCTGGCCAGATCATAATCTTCGCCGGCCCAGTTTTTGTCCTTATCGTATGAAACACCCGAATGTGAAAGACAGATAATCAAATCGCAGTTTTCCGTTATAAGCTCCTGTACCATTTTTTTTGCAGCAGGTATCTGTTTTGCGAAGGTGACGGGAGGTGCAAAAGCTGCATCTTCATCAGCTTCTTTGCCCATAAGCGAAAAAAAACCTATCTTCAGGTTATCCTGTTCAAGGATATATTTCCTGGCAACAACACCTGATTTGAAAAGATCCTCAAGTTTATTGTCCTCAGGATTGCTTTCATCAAATACTGCATTACCCAGAAGGAGTGGGGGAATTTCTCCTCTGTTCACGGCAGAAGCGAGAATATCCGCAAGTTTTTCAGGTCCGTAATCGAATTCATGGTTGCCTATGCATACTGCATCATAACCCATGGTTTTCATAAGGCGGAGCTGAAAACCTGTCCTGGTCTCAAGCCCCTGGAACAATGTGCCCATAAGGAAATCACCTGCATCAACTACCAGTGTTGTTCCGATGTTTTTTACCTTTTCTTCCTTTATAATTGCTGCTATCCTTGCAAATCCTCCGACGGTACTGTCGTCGTTAACTGATAACGGAGAATATGCAGACTCAGGTGTATAACCGGTCAGCATCGAGTGGAGGTCATTCGTATGAAGGATCACGATCTTTTTCTCATCCTGTGCACAAAGGGGCAGGAGAAAGATAAGAAACAGGGTGAAAAGTACTGCCTTTTTCATAAATAGGTATAAATATTAAATATACGGAAATTATATCACTTCTGCTACAACAAATGTGCTTCCGCCTATAAATATCATATCAGAATCAGAGGCTTTTCTCCTGGCTGCTTTAAGAGCTTCTTTAACATCAGGATAACTGGTCCCCTGCAGCCCTGATTCCAGAGCCTTTGCAGCAAGATACTTCTCATCCATGGCCCTCTGCACTGATGCCTTAGTAAAGTAGTAATCTGCCTCAGGCGGAAAAAGCGGAAATATTGATTCAACATCTTTATCGCTTACAAATCCAAGCACAATATGCAGGCCTGTTTTAGGGATCGTGCTGATCTGCCTGATCACATATTCAAGTCCTTCCCTGTTATGCCCGGTGTCGCAAACAATAAGGGGTTTCTGACCGATAATCTGCCAGCGCCCTTTCAGTCCGGTATTGGTTACAGTATTCCTTATACCTTTGATCAGGCTGGTTTCGCTTAGATTAAATGAACTCCTGAGAATGTAAGATGCCTGCAGAACAGTCTGAAGGTTTCTGCTCTGATAATCGCCTCCGAGCGGGACAACTCCGTCAATCCTGTTTTTTTCGCGGAGGTCTTTAATTTCAAAACGTCGCTCACCTTTTATATTTATGCTTTTATCAAGGATGCAGCGGAACCGTTCATCGGCAAAACAGATTTCAGCGTTCCTGCCGGCAGCGAATGATATATAAACATTTTTTATATTGTCCTGGGTCTCTCCTATTACTACAGGAATCCCTTCCTTTATTATGCCTGCTTTTTCCCGGGCGACTTTCTCAAGGGTATCACCCAGAAGGTCCATGTGATCATGTCCTATGTTGGTAATCACCGAAAGCACGGGCATGATGATGTTTGTAGAATCGAGTCTGCCTCCCAGCCCGGTTTCGATAACGGCCGCTTCAACATTCTCCTTTTTGAAATAATCGAGTGCCAGAGCCACTGTCATTTCAAAAAAAGAGGGGCCCACCGACTTGATTATTTCACTATGCCTTCTTATAAAATCCGTCACATCCCTTCTGGGTATCATCTCTCCGTTCACCTTGATCCTCTCCCTGAAATCCCTGAGATGAGGTGAAGTGTAAAGTCCGGTCCTGTATCCTGCTTCCTGAAGGATCGATGCAATCATATGAGATACGGATCCCTTGCCGTTGGTTCCGGCTACATGAATTGTCCTGTATGATTCATGGGGATGACCAAAGTATTCATCCAGCTTTATTGTATTATTAAGATTCGCCTTATAGGCAGCCTTCCCGATCCTGTGGTAGGCAGGGAGCCGGGAGTAAAGAAATGCAAGGGTTTGTTCGTAGGTCATAACCAGATACAAATTAACATACTTTCAACATGCTGACAAACTATTGTCATATTTTGTTATTTTTGCCTTCCGGGGGGAAATTTAATTTGTTAATCATATTTTATTGATCTTAAACAACTTGAGGATGACAAAAAAACAAAATAAGAAACTTTTCATAATTGACACAAATGTTCTTCTCCATGATTATAAATGCATTTATAATTTCGAGGAGAATGATGTAATAATTCCGATAGTTGTTCTTGAGGAGCTTGACAAGTTCAAGAGAGGCAACGATCTTATCAACTTTCACGCCAGGGAGTTTACCCGCGAACTTGACAAGCTGTCGGGTGATATGCTTCTCACCGCCAACATCCCTCTCGGAGAAAATCTGGGGAACCTCCATATTGAAACAGGCAAGGATTTCTCGGAGAAGGTAAACCAGTCATTCCCCGAAAGAACATCCGACCACAGGATCCTTGCAATAGCAGAGTATGTCTGCAATGCCAATAAGAACAAGACTGTAGTCCTGATAACCAAGGATATTAACCTCAGAATGAAGGCCAAATCCCTTGGCATTATTGCCCAGGATTACCAGAACGACAAGGTCGCCAATATCGACGACCTCTATAAGGGGATAAAGGTTTTGGAAGGTGTTGACCAGCCCCTGATAAGCAAGCTCTATGAACTGCCAGAAGGTGTCAGCGCTGGTGAATTCAGTCTCGAGCCCGAGCTTAAGGGCCACCAGTTTTTTATAATGAAGAATAACGGAGCCAGCGCCCTGGCGCATTATAATCCTGTCAGCAAGCTTCTTAACAGGGTAATCAAGCAGACAACCTACGGTATTGATCCCAGGAACGCCGAGCAGACTTTCGCCCTTGAAGCCCTGGCCAATCCTGACATACAGCTTGTTTCGCTTACAGGCAAGGCCGGGACGGGTAAGACGCTTCTCGCCCTGGCTGCTGCACTGGCCCAGCACAAAAGATACAAGCAGATCTTCCTTGCCCGTCCTATAGTTCCCCTTGCCAACCGTGACCTCGGTTTCCTGCCGGGTGACCTGAAGGAGAAGATGGATCCTTACATGCAGCCGCTATATGACAACCTTACAGTTATCAAGCATAAATTCAGCCATCAGAGCCCTGAGTTCCTAAGGATCAACGATATGATGAAAGAAGAGAAGCTTGTGATCACGCCTCTTGCATATATAAGGGGAAGGAGTCTTTCGAGTATTTTTTTCATAGTTGATGAAGCTCAGAACCTTACTCCTCATGAAATAAAAACGATCATCACGCGCGCAGGCGAAGGAACAAAGATGGTCTTTACCGGGGATATAGAGCAGATCGATTCGCCCTATCTCGATACAGCTTCAAACGGGCTAAGCTACCTGTCAGACAAGATGAAGAACCAGGATATCTTTGCCCATGTAAACCTGGTGAAGGGAGAGAGGAGTTTCCTGGCTGAGCTGGCCAGTAAGCTGTTATGAGCAGATTATTTAGAATGATTCTTAAAAGAGAATGATTATCAAATGAGAATCATTATTAAATGAGAATCATTATTAAATGAGAATAACTATCAAATGAGAATAACTATCAAATGAGAATAACTATCAAATGAGAATAAAAGATACAAACATTAACCAACTCTGAAATGAAAACCAGAATTACCTTAATCCCTTCAATCCTGGCCCTGGTAATATCAGGACTGACACTGACAGCTTTCTCTCAGCCGCAGGCCATAAAAGCAAAATCCAAAGTGAAAAAGATCCAGCTCTTCAACGGTAAAGACCTCAGCAACTGGGCTTTCCACCTGAGAGATGCATCAGTCGACCCTGCAACTGTCTTTACGGTTCAGAACGGGATCATTCATGTCACCGGCAATCCATTCGGCTACATGCGCACTGAAGATCAGTATTCCGATTATCAGCTTCACGTTGAATACCGGTGGGCAGTTGAACCCACAAACAGCGGGATCTTCATCCATGCCCAGCTGCCCGATACCATCTGGCCAAAGACTATTGAGTGCCAGCTTGCAGCAGGAAACGCAGGCGATTTCATCTGCAGCGGAGGTACTGATATGAACGAACGTACCAACAAATCGGTGAGAGTGGTCCGGAAAAAAGCCGCCTCAACCGAAAAACCTGCCGGCGAGTGGAATATTGTTGAAGTATTATGCAAAACCAATACTATAGAGGCGTATGTAAACGGGGTGCTTCAGAATAATGGTACAGGAGTATCGGTGAATTCCGGATACATCTGCCTGCAGAGCGAAGGAAAAGATATTGAGTTCAGGAACGTGTATCTGATAAAACTGAAAAAATAGTACTCCCTGATCCCTGATGAATAACCTGGCAAGAAAAAAGGTAGCCTTCCATACTCTGGGCTGTAAGCTCAACTTTGCCGAGACATCAACAATGTCAAGGCTTTTCCCCGAAAAGCAATTTGAAAAGGTACCTGCCAGCCAGCCTGCTGACATTTATGTCATCAATACCTGCTCGGTTACAGACACGGCAGATAAAAAATGCCGCCAGGCAATAAAGCGGTTCGTTCATCAGTCTCCTGAAGCCTTCATCGCAGTTGTCGGTTGTTATGCCCAGCTCAGGCCGCAGGATATGGCGTCAATTCCCGGGGTAGACCTCGTCCTCGGTGCAAACGAAAAATTCGATATCGCAGGCTACATGAGCCGGCTGGAAAAGAAACCTGAAGCAGAGATCCATTCCTGCACCCTCTCTGAAAAAGATAAATTCAATCATTCATGGTCGGCAGGCGACAGGACAAGGTCTTTCCTGAAAGTACAGGACGGGTGCGATTATGGCTGCTCCTACTGCACGATCCCTTTGGCCAGAGGCGGGAGCAGAAATGCTGATATAGCCTCCCTGACTGCTGAAGCCGGAGAAATAGCAAACAGGGGCGTGAAAGAAATAGTGCTCACAGGAGTAAACATCGGCGATTTTGGAAAATCTACCGGTGAAACATTCATACAGCTTATCAGGGAGCTTGTAAAAGTCAGCGGTATTGAAAGATTCCGGATATCGTCAATAGAACCTAACCTTCTGACCGATGAGCTGATAGAACTGACATCGCAGAACAGGAAAGTACTGCCTCATTTCCATATACCTCTCCAGAGCGGATGCAACAGGATCCTGGGAATGATGAGAAGGAGATACAAACGTGAACTATTCGCTGACAGGGTTGAGAAAATAAAACAGGCTATTCCCCTGGCAGGTATCGGGGCTGACGTGATCGTCGGGTTCCCAGGGGAGTCAGAAGATGATTTTAATGAGACTTATTCGTTCATAAGCAACCTTGACCTGTCATACCTTCATGTCTTTGCGTTCTCGGCAAGGCCCGGAACAACTGCGTGGGATATGCCGGACAAGGTAAGCAGGCAGGAGAAGGAAAGAAGAAGCAGTGAACTTATAGAACTATCTGGCTCAAAACACCGCGAATTCATGAAGCAGAATACCGGGCATGAAGCAGAAGTGCTTTTTGAAAAGTCGCGTGCAGACGGAATGATCACAGGCTTCACAGGAAATTACTTAAGGGTCGAATATCAATGGCAGTCAAAACTTGCCGGACAGATACGCAAAGTGAAGATCAGAGATATTTCACCCTCGGGAAGAATGACTACTGAACTAATTGACTTATAAATGATTAACTATAAGGATATCTGCACCATGGCCGTTGAAGCAATTCAGGAAACGGCCCGCTTCATTACTAAGGAATCTTCGGGCTTCGATATCGGAATGAAAGAGAGCAAGGGATTGAATGATTTCGTAAGCTATGTCGATAAGAGATCGGAAAAAATGCTTGTCGATAAACTTGGACAAATTCTTCCTGAAGCCGGCTTTATCGCGGAAGAGGGAACCTCCACCAAACGGGGCAGAAGGTACAACTGGATCATCGACCCACTTGACGGGACGACAAATTTCCTTCACGGGATCCATCCCTATTCGATTAGCGTCGCCCTCATGGAAGAAGACGAAATTGCAGCCGGCGTTGTACATGAAGCCGGAGGCAGCGAAACATTCACAGCATGGAAAAACGGAGGTTCGTGGCTGAACGGCAAGCCTGTAAGGGTCTCCTCTGCTCATTCCCTTGCAGACAGCCTTGTCGCAACCGGATTTCCATATTATGATTTCAAACGCCTTGGAAAATTCATGGAGAGCCTTTCACATTTTTGCAAGACAACCCATGGCATCAGAAGACTTGGTTCCGCCTCTATAGACCTGGCTTATGTCGCCTGCGGCAGATTCGAAGCATTCTATGAATACGGGCTCCATCCCTGGGATGTGGCAGCCGGCATACTGCTTGTCAGGGAAGCCGGAGGAAGGGTAAGCGATTTCTCGGGGAACGAAAAGAATATTTCAGGCGACGAAATAGTGGCAGCCAGTGAAATCGTTTTTTCCGAATTTCTGGAAAATGTGAGTAAATTTATGTGCGCATAATTCTACCTCCGGGATGGGAACCTTTGGTTATTATATCTTTTACGGCCTGAACTGGATGATGACTCTGCTGCCGCTCAGGGTCCTGTACATCTTTTCAGACATTATGTTTTTCTCCCTCTATTATTTACCTGGCTACAGGCGCAGCGTCGTGGAAACCAACCTCAGGAATTCATTCCCCGGGAAGAGCGAGGAAGAACGCAGAATCATTGCCAGGAAATATTATCGCCACCTCTGTGACCTTATTATTGAGACGCTTAAGCTAACCCACATCGGCAAGAATGAGCTGATGAAACGGATGCGGCTCACTAATCCCGAGGTTCTTGAGAAATTTTATGATGAAGGCCGTGATGTTGTGGTTGTTCTCGGGCACTATTGCAACTGGGAATGGCTGAATATACTTCCCCTGTATACCCGGCTAAGAAACGTTCCGATTTATAAGCCTCTGCAGAACAGGCATTTCAACCGTTTTATGCTTAACCTGAGGCTGACCAATGATTGTGATCCCACGCCGATGGCAAATGTTGTAAGGGAGCTGATCAGAAATCGCAAGATAAACAGAAGGGCACTCTATGGGTTCATGACCGACCAGACTCCTCCCAGGGGAGAAATAAAATACTGGACAAATTTCCTTAACCAGGATACACCGGTTTACCTTGGTGCTGAAAAAATTGCCATAAAATATGATATGGCTATCGTCTTCTTCAACATTCAGAAAATAAAAAGAGGCTATTATACATTTACCGCAGAGACCCTTTTTGAACATGCTACCGGATTGCCAGAGGAACAGATCACCGAAAAACATGTGAAGCGCCTCGAGGCAATTATCCGTGAAAAACCCCAATATTGGCTCTGGAGCCACCGCAGATGGAAACATAAAAGGGAGAATTCCGATGGTTAAAACTGCTGTAGTTATATTGAACTTTAACGGTCTGAAATACCTTAAGCTGTTCCTTGGTGATGTGGTCGCCAGGACAGCAGGTGCGGAGACAATAATATATGTGGCAGACAACGGCTCCACCGACGGATCTGCAGAATGGGTGTCAGGTACATTTAAAGAGGTAAGCCTGATCAGGCTGACCGAAAACCACGGGTTCGCAGAAGGGTATAACCTTGCCCTGGCCCGGATCGATGCAGAGTATTATGTACTTCTGAATTCCGACATGGAAGTCTCCCCCGGATGGCTGAGCCCGCTGATAGCCTATCTCGATGATAATCCTGATACCGCATCATGCCAGCCTAAAATCCTGTCTTACCTTAACAGGGACCACTTTGAATATGCAGGTGCTGCCGGCGGATTTATTGACAAGTACGGCTATCCTTTCTGCAGGGGAAGGATACTGAATCACACTGAAAAAGATACCGGTCAGTATGACAAGCCGGCAGATATTTTCTGGTCAAGCGGGGCATGCATGGCAGTGCGCGCTGAAGCCTG